>Ga0265330_10001673_pt1 | contig 12559 bp, 6 predicted proteins | sample 41919metaG_FD_202083 | JGI IMG/M metagenome (GOLD analysis project Ga0265330, IMG submission 202083) | Rhizosphere microbial communities from Carex aquatilis grown in University of Washington, Seatle, WA, United States - 4-19-19 metaG | ecosystem: Host-associated > Plants > Roots > Rhizosphere >... | reverse complement strand
CTCAGGCGCGTACCCTGGTACACGATGGTTTCGTTCGCGGTGGTACCGCTCGTGCACTTGGCGGTCTGGATGATCGGACTGAAATTGATCGGGCATCCGAATGATGCCGTGTCCGTATGGGAGGAGATGCGCAATCGGCAGCGGATTCACTTGGGGTTCCCCCACCACACCAATCCCTTGGAGTCGTCCTGGTACACCTGGCTCGTCCTCTATCATCCCATCGTGATCAAGAGCGCGTACGTGGGAGCGAAAGCCCGGCTCGCATCGAGCGTTGGCAACCCACTGCTCTGGATCGCGGCGGACCTGTGCCTTTTGGCGCTGCCCGTGGTGGGAGCCGCGTGGGCCCTGCGCACCCGCTGGCGTGAGCGATGGAGCCATTTGTTCGATGCTCGTTCCAACAAGGCGCTGGCGATCCTTGGGGTTTCCTGGCTGTCCATGATGCTGCTCTGGATCTCCGGGCGCATCGTCACGTACTGGTATCACTACCTCACACCCTGGGGCTTCGCGATAACCCTGGTGGCCGGCGTGCTCTGGCGCCTGGATCGCCGCTTCCCCAAGGGGGTGCTGATGTTCGTGCTCCTCGTGCTGGCGGTTTCCACGTACTTCGCGCCGGTCTGGGCTGAACTCCCGATCTCGGTTTCGGCTGCCCACAGTCGACTGATCTTCCCGATGTGGCGATAGATTCAGTGCAATTTGCTGTCCGGACAGCAGTGTGCCCCCTGGTTGTCGAGTCCAGGGTTCGCATATTGGTAGTCAATCCTGCTGGCGCTTGCGTTTGCGCCAGAGCGTCGAGGCATCGATGCCGAGCGTGGCCGCGGCGGCATCCAGGCTGGGGGCACGGGCTACCACGCGGCGAATGTGCTCGGATTCGATCTCGGCCAGCGTGACATCGTCGCCCACCTGTGGTCCCGAGGGGCTGGCCGAAAGCTGCATCTTGGCTGGAAAGGCTTCCGGCTCGACGATCGGCGCGGGCCACAGGATCAGGGCTCGTTCGATTGTGTTGCGCAGCTCCCGCACGTTTCCCGGCCAGGCGTATTGCAGCAAAGCCTCCTCTGCGGCCGGCGACAGCGTGGGGATCGGCCGGCCGGATGCACGCGCATAGAAACTCAAGAATCGACGGGCGAGCGGAAGGATATCCTCGGCGCGCTCGCGCAGAGCCGGAACCACGACCTCGATCACGTTGAGCCGGTAGAGCAGGTCCTCGCGAAAGCGCCCCTGCCGCACGTCGCTTTCCAGGTCTCGGTTGGTCGCCGCGATCACGCGCGCATCCACCTGGCGGGTGCGGCTCTCGCCTACCCGTTCGAACTCCTTGTCCTGCAAGAAGCGCAACAGCTTGGCCTGCAGGTTGGGCGGGATCTCGCCAATCTCGTCGAGGAACAGGGTTCCGCCGTGCGCTGCCTCGACCCGCCCCGGCTGGTCCTTCACCGCGCCGGTGAACGCTCCGCGCGCGTGGCCGAACAATTCGCTGGTCAGCAATTCCTCGGAAAGCGTCGGGCAGTTGACCACGACAAAGGGACGCTCGCGCCGCGGACTGCAGGAGTGCAGGCTGCGCGCCACCACGGTCTTGCCCGTTCCGGTTTCCCCGCGCAGCAGGACCGGCACGTCGGAGGCGGCGGCACGGGCGATCGTCTCGTGCACCGAGCGCATCCGCGGTGACTCGGAGGTCAGTTCCACGTCGGGAACCGCACTGGAGAGCGTGTTTTCCAGGTTCTCGACCCGCCAGGTGAGCCGGCGTCGTTCGCAGGCGCGATCCACAAGATGACGGATCTGCGCGGGGGTAAAAGGCTTGGGCAGGTAGTCCCAGGCGCCGCGGCGGATGGCCTCGACCGCTGTTTCCACCGTGGCATACGCGGTGATGATGGCGACCAGCAATTCCGGACGATCGGCCAGCAAGCGCGGAATCAGCTCGAGTCCGCTGTCCGCCCCCAGCTTGAGATCGACCAGCGCCAGGTCGAAGGGCTGCTTGGCGAGCGCGTCCAGGGCGCCCGCGGCACTGGGAACCGACACCACCTGATGCGACAGCTGCTCCAGGCACACGGTCAGCGTCGTGCGGATGTTCTTCTCGTCATCCACGATGAGTACGGCGAGACGGTCGGGAGCCTGGGCCAAAGTCGCGCCAGTATACCGCTCTGCCGCTCCAGAGCTCCCGTGCAAGTTGCGCAATGTCCTCATCCGTTCATTGCGCCGCCGCCAGTCCGACAACTTCCATTTCGGCCAGCGCCGCGGGCTTTCCCGCCGGCAACCCGGTGAACGTCACGCGAACGAATCGCCCGGTGGCTGCCGGACCGACTGCATCAGTAGTCCGCGATTTGTCGGTGGCGAGACTGCCGGTTTGGTCCACGCCCGACGTCCAGTGGACCTGGTCGTTGGAGAGATCGATCCGGTAGCGGTAGTTGCCCTCGGACGGAAAGACAATCCGGATCTGCGACACGGCGACGACACGCTCGAGGTCCACCTGCCACCAGGCGTTGGGTGCGGCATCCTGCGCCTGCCAGAAGGTCGCGAGATTGCCGTCGTTGCCCAGGGTGGCGTTGCGTCCGGGGGCTTCGCTGCTGGCCTGGGTCGGGGTCTCCCGACCAAAATTCGTCGGCATCGTTCCACCGGACGCGGCCGGTTCCTCGAAACGCACATAGGGACGCAGCTTCACCGCCGGTGTGCGTCCGGGAATGAATCTTGGTTCGCCCAAGGACGTGATGGCGATCGTCGCCTGCTTGAGTCCGGGCGAGGTGGCCCGGATCACGGTTCGGCCGCCATAATAGGAACGGAATTCCATGGCCGCCTGACCGTCGCGGATGGTGATGTCGGAATTCGGATCGAATGTGATGGAGGGGCCGGTGGGAAACTCGCCCGGACCCGAGACAATCGCCAGCGTGACCGGCGGTGCGTTGTGCAGCGCCCTGCCCTCCTTGTCCACGACCGTGACAATGAGTTGCGCGTCGTCGGTCCCATCCACGGACTTCAGTGTGGTCTTGTCCGCGGTCAACTTCAGCGCGGCGGGCGTCCCGGACGCCGGCCAAGGCGGCGGCGGAATGTGCCGATATTCATTGCGATACCAGTACCACTGCCGCTTGGGCAGACGGAAGTAGTCGATCATCCCCATCCCACCGAAGCGCCGGCCGGCAATGCTGCCGTGATCGAACGCACACCAGAGTGCTTCGCCGCTGCGCCAGGGATAACGCCAGAAGAACGGTTGCGATCTGTCGCCCGCGCCGTCAACCATGTCGCCCCAGCCCGGCACGTATTCGCCGGGCCGGTCGCCCATCGTCGAGCCGTATTCGCTCACCACATTGGGAATGCCGGGATTGACGAACAGGCGCGCGCCGTCGCCGTTGTAGCCGGCAATGTCGCCGAGCTTGTCGATATCGCCGCGCTGGCAGCCACCGATGGCCGCCGGTCGGGTCGGATCCAGTTCGTGCGAATACCCCACCAGGTCCTTCAGGAAAGTCGCGACCTTGGGCAGGGTGGATTGTTCCGTGAAGAACACTTCGTTGTCCATGCTCCATGCGATGATGCTGGGATGGTTGCGATGGATCCGGATCATGTCGCGCAGGCTGTCCTTCACGCTCCTTTCAAACCCCGGCTGATCCTCCCGCCCCGGCGGATAGGCGCTGGCGCCCCAGGAATTCTTGAAGCCGGCCGTGCCCCAGAAGCTGTTCTCGGACCAGAACAGGACCCCGAGCCGGTCGCACGCCTCCGCGAACGCCGGGGCGTGGGGATAGTGCGAGCCGCGAATGAAATCGAAACCCGCGTCCTTCACCATCTTCACGTCCCGGTACAATCCGCTGTCCGCCACCGCGTCGCCCCAGCCCGCGTGATCCTGATGGGCGTTCGCGCCTTTGAAGTAGTAGTGCTCGCCGTTCAGGAAGAATCCCCGATCTGCCGTCCACTTGAACCAGCGGAAACCAAAGGTCGTTGAAAACCGGTCGGTCCTCTCCTCGCCGTCGTAGACCTCGCTCACCGCCTGGTAGAGGAACGGATGGTCGGGATGCCACAGCTTCGGTCTGGCGATGGGCTCGGTGGTCCGATCGACCGTCACGGTCGTCCCGCCAGGAACCGGCTGCGTGGAAGAAACGCTTGCGACGGTCTTCCCGTCGGGATCGAGAATGACCGTCTTCAGGACGCAGGTTTTTGCGGCTGCGCTGTCGTTCCGGATTTCCGTCTTCACGTTCACCGTGCCGGACTCCTGCGAAACCTGCGGCGTGGTGACGAACGTGCCATACCAGGTGACGTGCAGCGGCCCGGTCGCGACCAGGCGCACGTCGCGGTAAATCCCGCCGCTGAAGACATGTTCCCCCGCGCGTGGGGCGAGCCTCGGATTCCATCGGTTGTTGAGACGCACGGCCAGCACGTTCCCGCCGGTCTTGACTGCGCTGGTGACGTCCAGGGAAAATCCCGTGTAACCGCCCATGTGTTCCCCGACGCGCTGGCCATTCAAGAAGATCTCCGCTTCCTGAAACGCGCCTTCGAATTCGAGGAACAACCGTTTGCCCGCCCATTTCGCCGGCACGCTGAAGTGTTTCCGATACCAGCCGTAGCCGACATAGAATCGCGGCGAGGCGAAGTAGGGAATGCTGAAAGAGTGCGGCAGTCCGATGTCGTCCCACGACCGGTCGTCGTAGCCCACCGCCTGGGCCCCGGGACGATCGCCCAGCAGGAATTTCCACTCGCGGTTGAAATCGATCGTCTGGCGCGGCGGTTCGGCGGCGATCGACGCGCTTCCGCAAAGCAGCGCGACCAGAGACACAAGCAGGTTCCTCATGAGTGACGCTCCGGCAACAGGGACAATTTGACTCTTGGGCTCTTCAGGATGTTGGCACGCCGAACGGGGAGCCTCCCGGCGATTCTCCGGTTCGATCTCTAACACGTCAACCAGGTATGACGGCAGCTCGCCCGTATCTCGACGCCAGCGCCATTGCCAATTCCGGCCGCCGTGTTGGAAAAGGCGTTCCCCTGGATGGTCAGGCGCTCGACGACGACATCGCAGATCGTGCCTTCGTGTGCTAAGCCCCGCTCGATGAAGCTGTTCGAGTGGGAGCCTGCGGAGCCGCGCGCTGGCTGGGAGCCCTGGATCCGGGCTGGCTACGCGGTGTTTGCCATCGGTTTTGCGCTCACGGTCGTTGTCGACGCGTTCGCGCATGAATCCGTCATGCTCGGCCTCGGGCTGGTCGACGAAGCCGGCGGCGCCGTGACACGGCTTGAAGGTCAACTTGCCGGCATGTCACCACGCTGGCTCGCCGTGATGTTTCCCCTGGCCGCGTTCGTGCTGGCCTGGAACGGCATCATGCTCTATCGCGGTTTCTCGCGCGCCCAGGCGTTTCCCCGGCGACAGATCGTCTCCTTCTTCCTGCTAACCGTGGTGGTTTCGCTGATGCTGTACGTGGGCCTAGCGCTGGCCGGTGCTGTCAGCGCTGCCATGGGACAAGGTTTCTTCTTCGGCTTCTCTCTTGTCCGCCACTACACGGTATGGTGCAGGGCCCTGGTTGCTCGTGTGCCGACCCTGGTGCACCTGCCCTACCCGCTTCCGCTCGTAGTGAGCATCGCGCTCGTCGATCTCTTTCAGTATTGGTTTCACCGCCTCGGCCACACCTGGCGGCCGTTCTGGCTTCTCTGGCATCGCCCGCACCACATGCCCTCCTATCTGACCATCCCAACCACACAGCCTGTGTTCGCCGCGTTTCCGATGTTCGTTCTCGTGAGCGTGCCCTTTCAGCTTGGAATCGGCATATCCGCCAAGCTTTTTCACTCGGAGGCCATGATCGCGGAGGCATTGCTCGTGCGCGCGCTCGGCCAGATCCCGCTGATCGGCTCGCACAACACGGCCCTTTACGCCACGTTTTGGCACAACCGGCCGCTGCGCGCGCTCGGCGCCTTCTACGGCGACGGTCCCTATCACTACATGCACCACTCAAACCTTCCCGGCCACTCGCTCATCAACCTGGGCGGACCCCTCTTCATGCTGTGGGACCGAGTCTTCGGCACGTATGTCGCTCCCAGCGAGACGCGTCCCCCGATCGGGCTGCAGGGCTCGCCACGCCTGCACTTGAATCCGCTCCGGCTCGGGCTGGCCGGCCTGCTGCAGCTTGGGTACGAGTTGCGCCACAACCGCGGCATCGTTACGCGCTTGCGGGTTCTGTTCGGCAGCTCGAACTTCACCCCGCCACACAGCAAGGACTATGTGCTTCCGGAGGAGATGGAACCTGCGTTCATCAAGCAGTCGGCCGCACAGCCGGTTCTTGATAATGACTAGGGCTGCTGGGAGGCTTAACCAGTGAACCTCAGTGCCCACGAAGGATGATTCATTGTTCAGCCCTGACAGCGCAATAGGTGCGCGTTCCGGGGAAGCTGCGCTGCGCGCCAGGTTGGGGATTCCGCTTGAAGCCAAGCAGATCCTAGTCTTTGGCGAAACCAGCCACTGGGATCCCAACTGGCTGCACACCACTGAGGAATACTACCAGCTGTGCATTCCGCGCATTTTCGAGCGCGTCTTGCGGGCGCTCGATCGGGAGCCGCGTCGGGTCTTTTCCATCGAGAGCCTGTTCTTCCTGCAACGCTACTGGCGGTGCAACCCGGCCGCGCGCGAACGGCTGCGCAGCCTGGTCAACCAGCGCCGGCTTCGTTTGACCGGCACCGGCATCACCACGCCCGATACCGTGCTCCCGGACACCGAGGCCATCCTGCGCGACTACGCCGACGGGCAGCGCTGGCTGCAAGACAATGGCATGACCGTCGAACCGCGGCTGGCATACCTGCCCGACGACTTCGGCCATTCGCCCGCGTTGCCCACGCTCCTTTGTGCCTTGGGCTTCGACATGGCGGCCATCACCCGCATAGACGGCATGTACTTCATCGGCAGCGACTATCGCCGCAAGTCGGCCTTTCCCCTGCCGGGATCAAGCGCCGAGTTGCTGGCCAAGGAACTCAAGACCGCCGATTTCGTGTGGCGTGGCCCCGACGGCTCGCAGGTCTTGTGCCACTGGAATGCCTTCAGCTATTTCCAGGGCGATCTGCTCGCTCACATCGGCGTGGTCCGCTGGATGGACCGGATCTACGGTTTCCCGTGGCGAACCGAAGCCCACGTCGCACGCCGCATCCGACGCTACGTCCGGGATCTCGCGCCCCTCGCCCGCACCCCCTACCTGTTCTGCCCGATCGGCGGCGACTTCAACGGTCCCATCGCAGAACTGGTGGAGCTACTCGACCGCTACAACCGCACCCGCTACCCGTCGAGCGGAGTCTGGACGCTGAACGCCGGCTTGGACGACTACCTCGCGCTGGTCGCCTGCCGTCAATCGGCTCTTCCCGTGCTGACCCTGGACCCGAATCCCTACTGGATGGGGTTCTATGCCAGCCGGCCGGAGGCCAAGCGACGCGCCAACCGCATCGTGCGCAAACTGGCGATCGCGGAGAAGCTGACGGTGCTGCCGGCCCTCGCGGCGTCAGGCCTGTCCCAGGCAGACACTGCGGTCGAGTCCGAAATCGCGCGCGATCTGCGTACCGCCTGGGATCTGGCGGTGTTGAGCAACCATCACGACTTCATCACCGGGACGTCGCCCGATCGCATCTGGCGGGAAGAGCAGCAACCCTGGCTCGCACGGGCCGAGGCGCTGGCGGACCACGCGCTCGCCCGCATTCGCGCCATCCGACCCGCGGCGCCCGAGTTTCCCCCGAGCCCGCCGCCTTTCTTTACCCTCGACTCAGGAACCCTGGTGGTGGAGACCGACGCCTATCGGATCGAGCTCAGTGAAGAGCAGGGAGGCGCCATCACCAGTTTCCGCCTCAAGCCGTCGGGCGACGAGCTTCTCTCCGGTCCCTCCAACGATCTGGTGAGCTATCGTGACAGCGGTGGCTTGTGGCGCCTGGGTCACGAGTTTCGTGGCGGTTCCTTTGTCGAGCACGCGCGCGCCAGGCACGAACCGGCTCGCATCTGGGTGACTCCGCGCGGTGGCGCGATCGAGGTGCGCGTCGACTCCGAGTTCGACGAGCGGCCCTTTGTTCGCTGGCTGTGGATGCGCAAGGACTCGCCGGTCTTGCGCATGCGGCTGGAAGGCTCGGCCCAGCGTGGCCGGACCATCACCTGCCACTTTTCAACCCGACTGACCTCACAGAAGCTCACCATGGACGTGCCGGGCGGCATCGTCGAACGGCCGGCGCACAAGCTCTACCGTCCCACCTTCTGGCCGGCGCGTTCGTTCGTACACTTGCGCGACGAAGCGCGCGACGTCGGGTTGGCCGCTTTTCTCGGCGGGCCGGCCGCGGTCGCCAGCGACGGGGCGGGCGCCTTGGAGTGGATTGCCCTGCGCTACGCGCCCCGCGAGACGGCCTTTCACCTTCTGCCGATTCTTGCGCACCCGGCATCGGGTACCGAGCCACACGAGGGCCAACTCGACTACGCTGTATGGTTCACACCGAGCGGAGATGCCAGGAGCAACCGTCTGCCCCATCACGTGCGGCGGGCCCTGCGAGCCGCCCTGTTCGGCCCGAGCGAGCCGGACCTGGACGACTTGGCCAACTCAGTGATGGTGGTCGACCGCGACGACGTACAGGTCACCGCGCTCAAGCCAGCCTTCCAGGGCGACGCGGTGGTGGCCCGTCTCGCCAGCTTTGCGCACGCCGCAGTGGAGGTGCGCCTGTCCTGCCCGAGTCGCCCCATTCGGGCGGCCACGCTGTGCGATGCTCGCGAACGTGAGATCTGCAAACTCGAAGTGCGCAGCGACGGCGCGATTGTGCCGATGCCCTACGCATTGGCCAGCGTGCTGGTGTGGTTCTAGCGAGATGCTCGACGCGGTCAAGACCGATGGGCGTGCGCCGGTTCCGGGCGGTGCAGTTTGGAGCGTGCGTCGAGTTGGTAAGTGCGTCCCCGCCAGGTCACTTCCGGCCTGAGAATCGCGCTCAGAAGAACCAGCGGCCCCAGCAGCAAGATCGCAGCCGGGACCCAGGCGTGACGCCAACCGATGGCCGCGCCGCCCATGGCCCGGTGCAGACGCACCATGCTGGCGCTTACCGCAACCACGGCGGCCGCAGCGGGAATTGCGGCAGGGTAAAACCCGTAGAGCAGGGCAAGCGTGGCCGTGAGAAAGCCCAGCCAGAACTCCAGGCCGCGCAGCCACACCGGCAGTTTGAACGACCAGGTCGGCAAGCCCGAGCGCGAGAAAATGAGCCATCGGCGGAACATGCGAACGAACTCCCCGAGTCCAAGGCCACGGACCACGATGGGCAGGGTGTCCGCCGAGACGACGTTGCGATACCCGGCCGCCACCACGTCCATCCCGATGCGCATGTCGTCGACCAGTTCGCCGCTCACGCTCTGCAGATCGCGCAGGTTCTTGAGCGTCTCGCGCCGAAACACCATGAGCTGTCCCATGATGAAGGGCATGTCTCCGTGCCTGCTCGCGGTGCGAGCCACCGCCGGGCCATAGAGCCCGTTGAGCATGAGCGCGACGCCCACGTCGCCCGCAGTTTGCGGCGCCTCGGTGTCCACCACCGGCACGAATACGGATCCGGCCCGCGGGGTGGTGAGCAACTTTTCGGCCGCCAGGCGCAACGAATGGCGGTGCGGGCGCGTATCCGAGTCTGCAAAGGCGACCAGATAGCTTCTGGCTTGGCCCAGTCCGGCGATCATCGCATGCAGCTTTCCGGTCATGGTCGCGGGCGGCTCTCCGGCCAGCATGACAGTCGCCTTGCCGCGCCGACCGGCAGCGACGTGGTCGGCAATGGCTTTGCGAACCGTCGCAAAGGCAGGATCGAGTTCGTCGTCGAGCACGAAGATGGTTTGAACTTCGCCGGGGTAATCGTTGTCGAGCGCGGCGGTCAAGTTCTCGGCCGCGTCCACGTCCAGTCCTTTCACCGGACGCACCACCGCGATCGAGGGCAACGGACGGGCGTCAAGTCTTTCCGAGATGGCGTCCGGGATGCCAGAGCCCTCGACCATAGCGTGCTGTTCGAGCAACGCGCGACGCAGCCGAAAATGGTCCCATACCGTTGCAATGAAAAGCAGCAAGCCTAGCGAGACGATTGCGTATTGCACGTGCATCCTCCTCGAACGGCCCCACCTGGATGCCGTTCTGCCCACCCGTCAAAGAGCGGCGGAAAGTCAAACGCTCTTTGCCAGCTTGGATGCTCGTCCGGTGCGGGGGGGTTCAGCCCCTCGTCCTCGGCATCGGCCCTGACGGCCAGTCCTGTCACCCGGGCGTGTCCCCGGACATCTATCTTCGCAGTCAAAGTAAGGAGAGAAGATGACAACTATCGCAGCGACGCTAGCGGCTGGGTTCCTACTGGCAACGACATCCCTGCCGGCGGCAGGTTCGGTCGCCGTCAAGAGCAGGACCGTCGAGTACAAGATGGGCAACGACACCTTCGAGGGTGTGTTCGTGTATCCCCAGACCAGCAAAGGCAAAGTTCCGGGGGTCCTGATGGTGCACAACTGGCTCGGGCTTTCCGACGAAACCAAGAAGCAGGCGGAGCGCGTGGCCAGGCTAGGGGTCGCCGTGTTCGCGGTCGACGTGTACGGCAAGGGTGTCCGCGCCAAGGACGCGAAGGAAGCCATGGCCCTGGCCGGCAAGTACAAGAATGACCGCTCGCTCTTCCGCCAACGCCTGCAGCGCGGCCTGCAAGTCCTGCGCGAACAGAAGGAAGTCGACGGCAACGCGGTGATTGCAGTGGGCTACTGTTTCGGAGGCACGGGGGCGATCGAACTCGCACGCTCGGGCGCTGACGTGAAGGCCGTGGTCAGTTTCCACGGCGGACTGGACAGTCCCAATCCATCCGACGGCAAGAACATCAGAGCCAGGGTGGTTGTTCTGCAAGGCGCGGACGACCCCTATGTCAAGGCATCGGACATCGCCGCGTTTCAGAACGAGATGCGCTCGCACGGCGTCGACTGGCAGATGACGGTCTATGGCGGCGCCGTTCACAGTTTCACCGACGTGAGCGCCGGATCCGACGCCAAGACCGGCGCGGCCTACAACGAAAAGGCCGATGCCCGTTCCTTCCAGGCCTTCACCGATCTGCTGAACGAACTGCTTCCCAAGCGATGAGGGAGCGCGACCGATTCGGGACGTGCTCGACTCTTTTCCTCCACACCAGCAGGTAACGTCCGTTACCCAGTCGTGACGGCCAGGTTTCCAGCGATCGCGAATCAGGCTTGCGCCAGTATCGCGTCTGTAGCGTCAGCACGGCACGAATTTGCGGGAACGAGGCTTGCATCGCTTCACGAACGTGAGAGGTGGCTTATGGGATCTTATCTCGACGCAAGGGACGCGCAGCGACCCTGATTCGGAGCAGGTAACGCGCGCAGAGGGGCACTCACGCGCGGCGCGCCAGTCGGCAGACGATGCAAAACCGTCCGACGCCGCGCCAGTTCCCGTGCTCACAGAAGAGGCCGCCAAGCGCTTCGAGTATGTCAACCAGGTCGGCGCCGGCGGCATGGGGGCGGTTTACGGCGTGCGCGACAAGACCCTGCTGCGCGAGGTGGCTATGAAGGTGCTGGCCCCATCGCTCGCCACCGAGCCCAGATACGTCAGGCGCTTTCTGGCCGAGGCGCAGATCCAGGCACAACTCGATCATCCCAACATCGCGCCCGTGCACGACCTGACCATGGATCGTGAGGGAAACAACACCTTCACCATGCGCCTGGTCCACGGCCGGACCCTGGCTGACTGGATCGCGGCTGCCCAACTTTCGCCATCACCGTCCGAGACGACGCGCGAGATGCTGGAGGCCTTTCTCAAGGTCTGCGATGCCGTCGCCTTTGCTCACAGCCGGGGCGTTCTCCACCTTGATATCAAACCCGAGAACATCATCATGGAGGACTTCGGCACCGTGTATCTGATGGACTGGGGGTTGTCGCGACTGACTGGGCGAGATCGCGAAGGTGGAGACGGCGTGGTCCTCTCGTCCGAGGCAGCGGGCGGCGTCGTGACCGGAGTGGTTGGCTCTCCCTCGTACATGTCGCCCGAGCAGGCCAAGGGTGCTGACGGCCTGGTCAGCGAGCGCACTGACGTTTTCGGTCTGGGCGCCGTCCTGTACGCGATCCTGGCGGGCCGGCCGCTCTACCTGGCCGACTCGATGGATGAGGTGCTGGAACAGGCGCGTGGTGGTCAGCCGCCTTCCTTGCCCGATGCGCCCCGGGGGGTTCCGCTCCCCACACGCATCTGCCAGATCGCGCGCAAGGCCTTGGCCATCGATCCGGGGGATCGCTACCAAAGCGCGCTCGAGCTCAAGCGTGAGGTCGAGGTGTACTTGCAAGGCGGAATCACATTCCCCGTCGAGACCTTTTCGGCCGGCGAACGCATCGTGAGCGAGGGTGAGACGGGAGACACTGCCTATGTCATCGTGCGGGGAGCCTGCATCGCCTACACGACCAAGGATGGAGCGAGAAGCGCTGTGTGCCGACTGGGGCCCGGCTCGGTCTTTGGTGAGGATAGGGTCTTCCAGCCGGGCCCGTGCGGCGCAACCGTGGAGGCCGCAACCGATGTGTCGGTGCGTCTGGTGACGCGCAAGATGCTGGACGAGGGACTGGGCCAGGACTCCTGGTTTGGGGCCTTTGTCGTGGCTCTGGCCA
>Ga0265330_10001672_pt1 | contig 12565 bp, 11 predicted proteins | sample 41919metaG_FD_202083 | JGI IMG/M metagenome (GOLD analysis project Ga0265330, IMG submission 202083) | Rhizosphere microbial communities from Carex aquatilis grown in University of Washington, Seatle, WA, United States - 4-19-19 metaG | ecosystem: Host-associated > Plants > Roots > Rhizosphere... | reverse complement strand
AAACGAAGCGGATCACGTCTTTTCCTTCCGAGGGCGTGTAGGAAGCGGCGAGCTCGATGCCGAACAGCCTGGGCGTGTAATAGGAGAGCTTGGCGTAATTGAGCGAGGACTCAACCGCGCTGTTCAGGTGAAAGGCATCGATGAAGGCCCTACCGGTCGACGGATCGCGGAAGAAAGTGGCGTTGGCGTTGTCGATGGTCGTCGCGTCGTCGACCACCGGCCCAGTGACCGCCAGCGTGTAAGCCGCGCCGTCGGTCATGCCGACTTCGACGCGGCCGATTCCGGTTTGCGCCATGGCGTAGACTTTCTGCACGAAGTCGTCGCCGTAATTGTCGCCCGAAAGGCGGTCGTGATAGACCTCGAAACCGCTCTTGATCCCGATTGTCAGTCCGCTGTCGTAGTCGCGTTCGAGGGCCACCGTCAGCTCCGCGGCGCCGCTGGCGCTGGTCTTGTCGATGCCAAGCGCGCTTGGCTGGTCGGCGATGAACGCCGTTCCCTGGGCGCGGCCGCCGACCGTCACGTCGATATCGGAAATATTCGTGGTCCAGGGGCTGAGCGTCCAATCGTCAGCCATGGCGGGCGCGCTCACGATTACGGCCATGGCTGCGCCGGCAAGCAGAAACGCTTTCATGACCCCACTCCCAAAGCCGACCCCGCCTCATAGCGGAGGGACCACCCCGATTAAGATTAAACCTTTATAACATAAGACGATCCGCTCGTTGCACGGCGGCCCGCAGCCCAGTATAAGCCAAAACCGCGCGAAACTCGGGGGTATGCGCGGAGATATAATGGTCTCGCCGAAAAGGATGAAAAGCAGCCCGATGCGGATTTTGACCTTGGTTGCGTGTGGCCTGCTGTTGGCGGGCTGCGGCTCGTCCAACACCGAAGTTATGCAGGACAGCGACACTGGCTCGACCGCCATTTCGAGCGCGAGCGGCCAGCGGACTCTGGGTGTAAATTCCTATCTGTGGCATGCCGCCCTCGACACCTTGTCCTTCATGCCGCTGGCCTCCGCCGACCCCTTCGGCGGCGTCATCATCACGGACTGGTACTCCTCGCCCCAAGCCCAGGACGAACGGCTGAAAGTCACGGTCTATATCCTGGACCGGCACCTTCGCGCCGATGGGCTCAAGATCGCGGTCTTTCGCCAGGTCCGTTCGGGCGGCAGTTGGACGGACGCGGAGGTCAACGCCGATACGGCTACCAAGCTGACCGATTCCATCCTGACACGCGCCCGCGAGCTTCGGCTGGCGACCCAGGCCCCGAGCAACTAAACCCGTTCCAGGGCGCCCCATGCGCCAGTCTGCCCTGAGGGAGAGGGTGGAATTACTGCGGCATTTGCCGCAAAACACCGTGGGTCCAAGGAATCGACACCCGCATGGCGCGCTACAACGCCAAGGAATCGGAAAAGAAATGGCAGGAGGCCTGGAACCAGTCGGGCGTCTTCCTGACGCCGACCGATACCACGCGGCCCAAATGCTACGTGCTGGAGATGTTCCCCTATCCGTCCGGGCGCATCCATATCGGCCATGTGCGCAACTACACGATGGGCGACGTCATCGCCCGCTTCAAGCGCGCCCAAGGCTACAATGTGCTGCATCCGATGGGCTGGGACGCTTTCGGCCTTCCCGCCGAAAACGCGGCGCGCGCGCAAGGCGTCAACCCGCGCGACTGGACCTACGCCAACATCGCCGCGATGCGCGAGCAGCTCAAGCTGATGGGACTGTCGATCGATTGGAGCCGCGAATTCGCCACCTGCGATCCGGCCTATTACCGCCACGAGCAGAAGCTGTTCCTGGATTTTTACCGCCTTGGACTGGTTTACCGCAATGAAGCCGACGTCAACTGGGATCCCGTCGACGAAACGGTGCTTGCCAACGAGCAAGTGATCGAGGGCAAGGGCTGGCGCTCGGGCGCGCCGGTCGAGCGGCGCAAGCTTGCGCAATGGTTCTTCAAGATCACGGCTTATTCGGACGAATTGCTGGAGGCGCTGGATCATCTCGAACGCTGGCCGGAAAAAGTGCGGCTGATGCAGAAGAACTGGATCGGCCGCTCGGAAGGGATGCGTTTTTCATTTGATCTGTCGGACGGCAAAAAGCTCGCGGTCTTTTCGACACGCCAAGACACGCTTTTCGGCGCCAGCTTCGTGGCGCTCTCGCCGGATCATCCGTTGACGGAGGAACTGGCCGCGAAGGACACCAAGCTCGCTGCCTTCGTCGCCGAGTGCCGGCGGATCGGCACCGCCGAAGAGGCCATCGAGAAAGCCGAAAAGCTCGGCTACGACACAGGACTCACCGCCGCCCATCCATTCGATGCGAACTGGAAGCTGCCGGTCGTGGTCGCCAACTTCGTGCTGATGGCCTATGGCACAGGTGCGATTTTCGGCTGCCCCGCCCATGACCAGCGCGATCTGGAATTCGCCCGCAAGTACAAATTGCCGGTGCTGCCGGTCGTCATTCCGGAAGGCGCCGATCCGAAAAGTTTCGTGATCGGCGAGGAGGCCTATGTCGGCCCCGGCCGGCTGGCCAATTCACGCTTCCTCGACGGCATGAGCGTCGAAGACGCCAAGGCCGAAGTCGCCAAACGGCTGGAAGCGGACGGCAGAGGCGAGCGCACGGTGAATTACCGTTTGCGCGATTGGCTGGTGTCGCGTCAGAGGCCCTGGGGCTGCCCGATCCCGATGATCCATTGCGCCCAATGCGGCGTCGTGCCGGCCAAGGAATCCGACTTGCCGATCAAGCTGCCCGACGATCTGGCGTTCAACGTCAAGGGTAATCCGCTCGCCGCCCATCCGACTTGGAAGCACACAAGCTGTCCCGTATGCGGCGGCGCCGCGGTGCGCGACACCGACACGCTCGACACCTTCGTGGACTCGTCCTGGTACTTTGCGCGCTTTTGCGACACGACCGCAGCCGAGCCGGTCAACCGCGCCGCGGTCGATTACTGGCTGCCGGTCGATCAGTATATCGGCGGCATCGAACACGCGATCCTGCACCTGCTCTATGCGCGGTTCTTCATGCGCGCCATGAATCAGGCGGGCTATATCAAGATCGACGAGCCCTTCGCCGGCCTGTTCACCCAGGGCATGGTCTGCCACGAGACCTACAAGAACGCACACGGCGACTGGCTGTCGCCCGACGAAGTGGAAAAGCGCGACGGGCATGTCTTCCTCAAAGGCGCGAACCAGGAAGTCGTGGTCGGCCCCTCCGAGAAGATGTCCAAGTCGAAGAAGAACGTGGTCGCGCCCGAACAGATCATCGATGTCTTCGGCGCCGACACGATCCGCTGGTTCATGCTCTCGGACACCCCGCCCGAACGCGACATCGAATGGACCGACGAAGGCGCCGAAGGCTGCTGGCGCTTCGTGCAGCGCATCTGGCGGCTGGTGAGCGAGGCCGAAGGCCTGCCGCCTCCCGGCACGCCCGTGGAATCCGCCGAAGGCGCGGCGCTGGAGTTGCGCCGGGCCGCGCATCGCGCCATCGCCGCAGTGACGGACGATTTGGCCTCGTTGCGCTTCAATCGCGCGGTGGCGCAGATTTATGCCTTCGCCAATGCTATAAGTGCCGCCGAGGTCTTTGGCGCCGCGCGCCGCGAGGCCCTGGAGACGCTGGTGCTGTTGATCGGACCGATGATGCCGCATCTGGCGGAAAGCTGCTGGGAAGCGCTGGGACATGGCGAGCTTGTCGCCACGACGCGATGGCCGGTGGCCGACGCCGCGCTGGTCGCCGCAGACACAGTCACCATCGCCGTGCAGGTCAACGGCAAGCTGCGCGGCACTATTGAGGCGGCGCCCGGACAGGACAATGCCTCTCTCGAACAGGCCGCGCTCGGCCTCGACACGGTCGTGCGCGCGCTGGACGGCAAGACGCCCCGCAAGGTGATCATCGTGCCGAACCGCATCGTGAATATCGTCGCATGAGAACCGCGCGCGCCATTGCCATCATCGGCGCAGCGCTCGGGCTTTGCGGCTGCGGCTTTCATGCGCTCTACGCAGACCCGCGCGGCAGCCTGAAAGCGACGATCGGATCGATCTATGTCGAGCCCGTCCCCGACCGCACGGGCTACGAGCTCAGGAACCAGTTGCTCGACCTCTTGGATGCGCGCGCCGATGCCGCGGGCGCTGCTTATCGTCTGCACCTGACGATGTCCGATAAGAGCGATGCCGTCGGCGTGCAAAGTCAGCCGGTCGGAGCGGTCACCCAAACGGCTATCACCCGCTACAACGACACGCTGACTGTCAACTACGAACTGGTGGACACCAAGACCAACGAAACGGTGACGAAGGGGGTCGAGACCGGCCTGTCGGCCTTCAACGTGTTGTCTTCGCCTTACGCCACTCTGGTCTCGCACCAGGCTGCCGACAAGCACGCCACGGACGATATCGCCCAGCGCATCCGCATCGATCTGGCGGTCTATTTCAGGCAGAACCCGAAGGAATGATCGTCAAATCGTCCGAGTCCGACCGCATCGCGAGGAATCCGCCGCGCGGGATGATCGCCGCGCTCGTCTTCGGCCCCGACAGCGGGCTGGCGCGCGAGCGCAGCGAAATTCTGCTGAAGACCGTGGTGGAGGACTTGTCCGATCCTTTCCGCGTTTCCGAGCTCGACGAACAGACGCTGGCGAACGATCCGGCGCGGCTGTTCGACGAAGCGGCGTCGATCTCGATGCTCGGCGGGCGGCGCGTAGTGCGCGTGCGCTCCGCTTCCAACGCGCTCGCCAAACTGTTCGAGAGTTTCTTGGCGGAACCCGCGGGCGACGCGCTGGTGGTGGTGGAAGCGGGCGATCTCGCCAAAGGTTCGGCACTGCGCAGCGTGTTCGAAGCGGCCGATAACGCGGCGGCCATTCCCTGTTACCTCGATTCCGCCCGCGAGCTTGGCGACGTCGTGCGCGATGCCTTGACGGCCGAGGGCTTGTCGATCGCGCCCGACGCGCTGGAGGACGCGGTGTCGCGGCTGGGTTCCGACCGCGGCGTAACGCGGCGCGAGCTGGAAAAGCTGGTCCTTTATGCCCGCGGCCAGAAGCAGGTGACGCTCGAAGACGTGCGCGCCTCGATGGGAGATGAGGCCGAGGCGCGCATCGAGGAAGCTTGCGACGCGGCGGGGCTGGGCGATCTTCCGCGCCTCGATCTGGCGCTGGAGCGGCTATGGACCGCCGACGTTTCCCCCGTCGCCGTCCTGCGCCAAGCGATGTCGCATTTTCAGCGCCTGCTTCTGGTAGGCGCCGCGCGCGAGGGAGCGGAGGAGGCAATCAAGCGGCTGCGCCCGCCGCTGCATTTTTCGCGGGTCTCGGCATTCAAATCGCAAGCGCAAAAGTGGAATGCGGCGAGACTGCTCGACGCCCTCGACCTGCTGTTGGAAGGCGAAGCCTTGTGCAAGACGACGGGCGTTCCTGCCGAAGCGGTTTGCGGCCGCGCCCTGTTCAACGTCGCTTCGATGGCGAAAGTGCGCTGATGCTGAAAGTCCGCGTCATTCCCTGCCTTGACGTGAAGGACGGCCGCGTCGTCAAGGGCATCAACTTCGTCTCACTGCGCGATGCGGGCGACCCGGTCGAGCAGGCGATGCTCTATGACAAAGCCGGCGCCGACGAACTGTGCTTCCTCGACATCACCGCCAGCCACGAAAAGCGCCCCATCCTGCTCGATGTGGTGCGGCGCACCGCCGACGTCTGCTTCATGCCGCTGACGGTGGGGGGCGGCGTGCGTACGCTCGACGACATCCGCGCTCTTCTGCTGGCGGGTGCCGACAAGGTCTCGGTCAACACCGAGGCGGTCCGCCGCCCGGAATTCGTCCGCGAAGGAGCGGAGAAATTCGGCAGCCAGTGCATCGTCGCCGCTGTTGATGCCAAACAAACGGCGCCAGGCCGTTTCGAGGTCTTCACCCATGGCGGGCGCACGCCAACCGGGCTCGACGCCGTCGCCCATGCGGTCAAGCTGGTCGAATACGGCGCGGGCGAAATCCTTTTAACCTCGATGGACCGCGATGGCACCAAACTGGGTTACGACATCGCGCTGACGCGGGCCGTCGCCGACGCGGTGCCGGTTCCGGTGATCGCCTCGGGCGGGGTGGGCACGCTCGACCATCTGGCCAAGGGCATCCGCGACGGCCATGCCAACGCGGTCCTGGCCGCATCGATTTTCCACTTCGGCCAGTCAACCATCGCCGAGGCCAAAAGCGCTCTTGCCAAAGCCGGACTCGCCGTGCGCAATATCTGACGAATCGCCGTTTCGCCGGAGCCTGTACATCGATGGACGACCCCCGCACGGCAACGGTGCGTTCGACCGGCCAGCACGGATCGCAAGAGATTCAGGGCGCCGCTTTGGCGGTGACGGCGCGGCCGTTGCGCCTCAGCCGGCGTATGACGCTCGACGACGCCTTCCGCTCCACTTTGCTCGAATGCCTCGCCCATGTGGCCGCCAACGTTTCGCCCATGCTGCGCTCGCGCGACGTGGAGGGCCTGCATCAGCTGCGCGTTGGGCTTCGCCGGCTGCATGTGGCGTTTTCCGCCTTCGGCGACGAATTTCGCACCCCTGCCCTGACGGATCTGAAGGCGCGCACCAAGGCCTTTGCGGATGCCATCGCGCCGGCGCGCGACCTCGACGTCTTCATCGAGGAATTGTTCCTGCCGATGGCCGAGCGGCTCGGCCACGACGAATCCTTTCGAATCCTGCGCGCTCGCGCCGAGGAAGCGCGCCAGCGCGCCTGGGACGAGGCAGTTACCCACGTCGCGAGTTCCGAGTTTGCTATCTTCCAGGACGATGTCGCGGCCGCCGCCGAGGCGCGTTCCTGGCTCGGTGGGCACGATATCGCCGCCGATCTGAAGGCGCGCCTTGCGGTGCGCGTCGCGGTCAATTCGGCGGCGGCGGGCATGATGGACGAGCAGTTGATGCGGGTGCGCAAACGCGGCCGGCACCTCAAGAACCTGGAGCAGCGCGAGTGCCACCGCCTGCGCATTGCCTTGAAGCGGCTACGCTATGCGGCCGAATTCTACGGCCCGTTCTACAAGAAGAAGGCGGTGAAGCGTTACCTCGTTCGCCTGCGCAAGCTTCAGGACCTGCTCGGCGAGATAAACGACGTGGCGCAGGTGCGCGCGGTGTTGGCGCGCCTCCTCGCCGACGAGGCCAACTCGGCGCACGTCCAGGCCGATCTCTATTTCACCGCCGGACTGATCAACGGCTGGCACCGCGCCCGCGTTGAACGCTTGAGCCGGAAAACGCTGCGCCGTTGGGAAAAATTCAAGAGCCTCGAACCGTTCTGGGACTGATCAGTCCCGCAGGCGCAGCGGCGCATTGAGCTTGGCGATTGTCGGCACCCCGTCGCCGTCCAGAGACAACACCAGCGCCGCGGTCAAGCTCAGCTCCGCAGGCATCGGCGCGGACATGTCCCAGCCCGTCGCCAGCACATAGGCCGCGCGCAGCACGCCCATGTGCGTCACCGCGACGGCGTCTGTTCCCTTTGCCGCATCAGTCAGGAAGCTTTGCACCCGTGCATGCAATTCGCCGGTCGATTCGCCGCCGGGCGGACGGAAGGCGAGACCGAGCCCGGCGCGTAGGAACCCATCCTCGCCGTCGCGCGCCAGCATTTCCGCGCGGGTCAATCCTTCCCAGCTGCCCCAATTCTGTTCGGCGAGACGTGCATCCAGCGCCGGGTTCTCGAGACCCAGGAGCGCCGCCGTCTGGCGCGCGCGCAACTTCGGGCTGGAGAATGGCCGCGTGGCATCAAAGCCTTCGGGCGGGAGCAACTGCGCCATCATCGCTTCGCCCTCGGCGCTGAGCGGTGTGTCGATCGTGCCCTGGACGCGCTTTTGCGCATTCCAGTCCGTGGGGCCGTGGCGGATGAGGGCGATACGCAAGCAGGATTCCTTCAGAGGTCCAGTTCCGCAATCACCGGCACATGGTCGGATGCCTTGGCCCAGCCACGCATCTTGCGAACGATGGTCTGCGAGGCGAGCGCGGATTTCAGCGCCGGGCTGAGCCAGATGTGATCGAGCCTACGGCCGCGGTCGGATGCCTCCCAATCGGCGGCGCGGTAGCTCCACCAGGAATAGATTTTATCCGTAACCGGAACGAAAGCCCGCGTTGCGTCGGTCCATTCGAAAGCGGCTTGGACCTCGCCGAGCAGCTTGGTCTCGACCGGGGTGTGGCTGACCACATCGAGCAATTGCTTGTGGCTCCAAACGTCATTTTCCAATGGCGCAACGTTCAGGTCACCGACGAGAATGACGGGCGCGCTGCGCCGGTCCTTGCGCTTCTTGAAGAACGCGGCCATGCCGCGCAGGAAATCGAGTTTGTGGGCGAATTTGGGATTGACCTCGGGATCGGGAATGTCGGCGCCCGCGGGCACATAGAAGTCGTGCAACTCGACGCCGTTCTCGAGCACGACGCTCATGTGGCGCGCATGGCCTTCGCGGCAGAATTCCTCCACCGCGATCTTCTTGAATGGCAGCCGCGAAAGGATCGCCACGCCGTGATAGGCCTTCTGCCCGTTGACCGCCTGATGGACGTAGCCGAGCTTGTTGAACGGCGCGGCGGGGAACAGTTCGTTGGCGACCTTGATCTCCTGCAGGCAGAGCACGTCGGGGGAGTGCTCGCGCAGGAAGCGTGCCGCGAGGTCGATTCTCAGGCGCACGGAATTGATGTTCCAGGTGGCGAGCTTCATGCGGCCTCGATCTTCTCGGTGAGCAGCCAGCGGGCGCGCGCGGCTGCGTCCAACGGATCGAACAGGCCCAACTGCGCGCGTTCGATGCCGGCCCAAGCGACCATGGCGGCGTTGTCGGTGCAGAGTTGGGGCGGCGGAACCTTCAGGACGAATCCCTGCTGCGAGGCGAGCGTGCCAAGCGCCGAGCGGATGGCGCCGTTGGCGGCGACGCCTCCGGCCATGACGAACGCACGGTGCGCGGCCCGAGGAAAATCGCGCAGGAACATCACCATCGCGGCTGTCGTGCGGTCGCGCAGGATGTCGATCACCGCGGCCTGGAACGACGCCGCGAGATCGGCGGAATTCACATCGCCCGCTAAGGTCAGTTGGCGCACGGCGGTCTTGAGACCGGAGAAGGAAAAATCCGCGCCCTCACGTCCAAGCAGCGGCCGGGGCAGTGCGTAGCGCTTGGGATTTCCTTCGCTCGCCAGCGCCTCGATGCGCGGCCCGCCCGGATAGGCAAGGCCCAAGAGCTTCGCCACTTTGTCGAAGGCTTCGCCGGCCGCATCGTCGATGGTGGTTCCGTAGAGACGAAACCGGCCCACGCCTTCGACGCCCAGAAGCTGGCAATGACCGCCCGAGACCAGGAGAAGCAGGAACGGAAATTCCACGCCTTCCGAAAGACGCGCGCTCAGCCCATGGGCCTCCAGATGATTGACGGCGATCAGCGGCTTGCCCGCCGCCAGCGCCAGCGCCTTGGCGGTGAGAAGCCCGACCATCACCCCGCCGATCAGGCCAGGGCCAGCCGTCGCGGCCACCGCATCGACCTCACCGAGCTTCGCCCCGGCCTCACCCAACGCCTGCTCGACAATGCCGTCCAGCATTTCGACATGCGCGCGGGCGGCAATCTCGGGGACGACGCCGCCATAGGGCCTATGTTCTTCAAGCTGGCTGAAGATCACGTTGGAGAGGATTTCGCCAGGTCCCGGGCCGGCCCCGCGCACGACCGCCGCCGCGGTCTCGTCGCAGCTTGTTTCGATTCCCAGGACCGTGAAGGCGCGCAAAGGCAAAACCCGTGTTAAGTAAGCTCAGGCTCTAACCCGAAAAGGCTCATGTCGCAAAGCACCTTCCGCCTCGGCACCCGCGGTTCCAAGCTTGCCCGTGTCCAGGCCGATATGGTTGCCCGCGCGCTGCGCGAAAAAAGCGTCGCCTGCGAAATCGTGACGGTCAAGACCACCGGCGACCGCATCCTGGACCGCCCGTTGGCCGATATTGGGGGCAAGGGCCTGTTCACCAAAGAGCTGGAGGAAGCGCTGCTTTCGGGCACGATCGATCTGGCAGTCCATTCGATGAAAGACGTGCCGACCGCGCTGCCCGACGGCTTGACGATCGCCGCGATTCTGCCGCGCGAGGATCCGAGCGACGTTTTCGTCGCCACGCGCGCGCGGGCGTTGTCCGATCTGCCGGCGGGCGCGCGCATCGGCACCAGCTCGGTGCGGCGCAAGGCGCAGGTCCTGCGCCTGCGGCCCGACCTCGATTGCGTGTCGCTGCGCGGCAATGTCGATACGCGCCTCACCAAGCTCGAGTCCGGCGAGATCGACGCCATCCTGTTGGCGATGGCGGGCCTGAAGCGGCTTGGCATGGCCGGGCGCATCACAGCAATTCTGGACGTCGAAGAATGGCTGCCATCGCTGGCGCAGGGGGCGGTGGGAATCGAAATCCGCGTGGACGATGCGCGCACGGCGCTGGCGGTTGCCGCGCTGAACGATAAAGCCGCCGCCATCGAACTTGCTTGCGAACGCGCCTTCCAAGGCGCGCTCGACGGATCGTGCCGCACGCCGATCGCGGGCCTCGCGCGCCTCGAGGGCGACCGGCTGTCGTTTCGCGGCGAAGTGATTGCCACGGACGGAAGCGATTTCGCCGCGACGGATTTCCAAATCCGGCTCGGCGCCGATCCCGAACGGGACGCGGCGCGCGCTGGGCGTGAAGCGGGCGAAGCGCTTCGCCCGCGCGCCGAACGCTGGCTGGCGCTGTAGCGCCTGGTATAAAGGGAGTGATTATTCTTTCGCCGAACCGTCCTCGGCGAGGCTCTTGACCAGATCGAGGACGCGCTTGCGCACCTTGGAATCCTTGATGCGCATATAGGCGAGCGAAAGCTGCAGGCCTTCGCCGCTTGATACGAATTCGAGAACCGGCAGCGATTCGCTTTCCGCAAAGCCGGGCCCGCTGGCCAGCTGCTCCGACACGCTTTCGTAGAAGTAGAAAATCGGCACGCCCAGAATGCGCGCGATCTCGAACAGACGGCCGGCACCGATTCGGTTCACGCCCTTTTCGTATTTTTGCACTTGCTGAAAGGTCAGGCCAAGCAACTCGCCCAGGCGCTCCTGACTCATGCCGATCATCATCCGGCGCAGGCGCAGCCGGTTACCTACTTGGCCGTCGATCGGATTAGCTTGTTTTTTTGGCAAGGTGAGAGACACACCAGAATTACAGCAGGCGCGGACCTTATCCGCAGGCACCCCAAGACGGAAAGATTAATTCACGAACTAGACGCGCGGTGCGTCAATTTCTTCTGGAGAACAGCCAACCAACTCCAGCACAGGCGCTCAAGAGCAACAATAGCCAAACTTCGCGCAGATGCGAATAGGGTGTAGCTGCAATTTCTGCGGGAAGATTTCCGTTAATAACGCCAAGCTGGTCAAGGCCGAGCTTCGCGGTGATTCGCCCCAGCGGGTCGATGATGGCCGAGATCCCGCTGTTGGCGGCGCGCGCAACCGGGATGCCCTCTTCAATGGCGCGGACCTGCGCCATCAGAAGATGCTGCTTCGGCCCGGCCCATGGCCCAAACCAGGAATCGTCGGTGACGTTGACGAACCAGCCCGGCCGCCGGTCGCCGACGACCGCGCCGGGGAAAATGATCTCATAACAAATCAATGGGCCGACGCTTGGGGCAGAGGGAATATCGTACGTATGCGGACCATCTCCGCGCGCGAAGCTGCCTGGGATTCCCGTGACTTTATCGAGGCCCCAACCTTCGAGAGTGTGCTCGAACGGCAGATACTCCCCGAACGGCACCAGATGGAACTTGTCATAGGTGGCCAGCAGCTCCCCGCCCGGGCCGAAGATATAGAAGCTGTTGTAGTAGCTGGCTTCGTCGTCTTCCCGGCGTTGCCCGCGAATGGCCCCTGTCATCAGCACGCGCTGGTGCGCGGTCACGGAGGCGATCTGGCCCAGCGCCACGTCTGAACGCGCGAGCAGGAAGGGCGGCGCTGCTTCCGGCCAGATGATGATCGTCGGCTGCGGCGTTCCAGGCTCCTGGCTCAGCTTGATCAGCCGCTCCCAGTTCCTGAGAACATAGCGCGGCGTGTACTTGTCGGCTTGCGCAATATCGGGTTGGACGAGGCGCAGCGTCACGCCCGGCACGTCCGCGGTGGGCACTTCGGTAAGCCTGATCTCCCCGCCGATCCACAACAGCAGAAAGAACCCGCTCATCGAACAGGGCAGGAGCCAGTTCGGCTTTTGCTGGAAAAGCTCCGCCAGGCAAGCGCCGAACAGGATCGTGAGCAGGCTGAGCGCATACGAGCCGAACAGCGCCACGCTTTGCAGGACGCCGAGCGAGGCGCCCCAACCATAGGCCGCGATGTTCCAGGGAAATCCGGTCAGCACATGGCCGCGCAGCCATTCACTGGCCGCCAAACTCACCGTCAGGATGAAGATGCGCGACGGGCCTTCGCGCCAGAACCGCGCCGCCACGGCGCAAGCCAGCGCGGTGAAGAGTGCGAGCCCGCCCGGAAACAACACGGCCACGAATGGAATCTGCCACTCGTGCGCGCCGGGATCGACCAGGAAAGCGTATCCCACCCAATGCAGCCCGACGAGGAATTGGCCGAAGCCGAAGGCGAGCCCGGCGAGAGCCGACGCGCGGATGGGCC
>Ga0265330_10001670_pt1 | contig 12582 bp, 9 predicted proteins | sample 41919metaG_FD_202083 | JGI IMG/M metagenome (GOLD analysis project Ga0265330, IMG submission 202083) | Rhizosphere microbial communities from Carex aquatilis grown in University of Washington, Seatle, WA, United States - 4-19-19 metaG | ecosystem: Host-associated > Plants > Roots > Rhizosphere >... | reverse complement strand
GCCTCGGGCGCGGGGATGGTTCCGCCCACCGCGACCGACTGCCCCGGCGTGATGCCCCAGGTGACCATGGGCTCGATGTCCTCGGCGCAATATTTCACCACGTCGTCGTAGTGCGCGTCCGCGTCGCTCTTCACGCCGTCCCAGTAGGCGCGCGCGCGGTCCCAGGTTTCGATCTTGGGCGCATAGGCGCGGCCCTTGAGATAGTCGTAGGTGACCGCGTCGGGGTTGATGTAGCCGCAGCGAGCGCCGCCCTCGATGCTCATGTTACAGACGGTCATGCGCTCGTCCATGGTCATGCGCGTGATGGTGTCGCCGGCATATTCGTAGGCGAAGCCCACGCCGCCGTTCACGCCCAGCTTGTTGATGATGTACAGGATGACGTCCTTGGCGGTTACCCCTGGGCCCAGTTTGCCGCTTACCTCGATGCGCCTGACCTTGAGCTTGTCCATGGACAAGGTCTGCGTGGCCAGCACGTCGCGCACCTGCGACGTCCCGATGCCAAAGGCGATGGCGCCGAACGCGCCGTGCGTGGCGGTGTGGGAATCGCCGCAGCAGATGGTCATGCCAGGCTGGGTGAGTCCATTCTCCGGGCCCACCACATGCACAATGCCCTGCTCGCCATTCTCGGGCGCGAAGTAACGGATGCCGTGCTTCTTCACGCTGGCTTCCAGGGCGCGCAGCATGTCCTCGGCCAGCGCATCCTGGTAAGGACGCAGCTGGCTGTTGGTGGGGATAATGTGATCCACCGTGGCAAAAGTGCGCTCCGGGAACAGCACCTTGAGTTTGCGCTCCTCCAGCATGCTGAAGGCCTGCGGCGAGGTCACCTCGTGGATCAGGTGCAGCCCCATGAACAATTGATACTGCCCGGACGGCAGGCGGCCCACGGTGTGGCTGTCGAAGACCTTTTCGTACAGTGTCTTTCCCATTTTCATTACGTCCCTTCTTTGACCGATTCCGCGTAGTGCGTAAGACGCTGCGCCAGGCGGGTTCCGAAGTGGGTGAAGGCGTCGAGCGCGCCGCTGTCGAATCCGTTCCACACCGCCCGAATGGCGGCTTCCCGCTCGCGACGCAAGCCCTCGATGCAGCGCTTGCCCTTGGCGGTCAGCTCGTAGCGGCGCTGCCGACCGTCGCGGGCACCCAGCCGCACCGAGACCAGATCCTTGCCCAGGAGCTGGCGCAGGATCTTGGAAACCGCAGCCGCCGAGCTTTCGCGCTGCTTGGCGAACAGGCTGGGCATGAAGTGCTCGCTGGAGATCTCTTCGAGCACGGCCCACTGCTGGTCGCTGAGATCCACCGAGCGGGCCAACTGCTGGCGCCGCTCGGCAAACAAATCCGTGAGGCGCTGCAAGCAGGCGATGGCGGCATGAATGCGCAGGGCCTGCTTGGTTGACATGGGTAGATAGTGAACCATGGTTAATAAAGGCGCAAGATCTTTCTGGCTGCACTATCCCCTGGGCTCTGCGCTTCGGTTGTGGTGGAATCCGCGCATGAGCAAGAAGGTCCTGTTCATCGGTGGCTCGGGCAACATCTCGACCGCGTGCTCTCGCCTGGCCGCCGAGCGCGACATCGAGCTGGTGCATTTCAACCGGGGCCAGCGCCGCGTCGAACTGCCCGGCCGCGTGCGTACCATCCACGGCGACATCAACGATCGTCGCGCCATGGCGCAGGCGCTGGCCTCCGAGGCCTTCGACGTGGTGGTCAACTGGATCGTATTCGACCCGGCGCAGGCAGCGGCCGATGTGGAGATGTTCGCCCGCAAGATCCAGCAATACGTCCTCATCAGCACGGCCACGGTCTACCAGAAACCGCCGCGACACTACGTCGTCACCGAGGAAACGCCGCTGGAGAACCCCTTCTGGGAATACTCACAGAAGAAGATCGCGGCCGAGCAGTACCTCATGGACCAGCACCGGCGCAATGGCTTCCCGGTGACCATCGTGCGGCCTTCCTTCACCTACGGCGACACCTGGATTCCCACGGCTTTCGGCATCGATTTCACTTCCGTGCACCGCATGCGCAAGGGGCTGCCCCTTCCGCTTCACGGCGACGGAACCTCCTTGTGGGTGATGACCCACGCCAGTGACTTAGCCAAGGGCCTGATCGGCCTGCTGGGCCGGCGCGATGCCGTAGGCGAGGCCTTTCACATCACCTCCGACGAAGTGATGTCCTGGAACCAGGTCTATGAATGCATCGCCAGCGCGGCCGGCGCCCAGGCGAAACTGGTCCACATCCCCTCGGACTTCATCGCCCAGGTGGATCCGGCCATCGGCGCCGGGCTGCACGGCGACAAGGCGCACTCACTGGTTTTCGACAACTCGAAGATCAAGCGCTTCGTGCCCGAGTTCCGCTGCACGGTTTCGCTGGCCGAGGGCCTGCGCCGCACCATCGCCTGGCTCGACGCCCATCCCGAGGAGCAGCGCCTGGACAGCAACGCCACCGTCGAGAAGATTCTCGCGGCGTGGAACGCGTCACACTAACCAAGATCTTGTGGAGGGTTGGCACGGCCAGCCCTCGTGTATTACAATGTTGCCAAATGGGTCATACAGTCACTTTACGGGTTCCAGATGATTTGGCAGCATGGCTGCAAGAGACCGCCGCACGAGCGGGCGTGTCGCAGGGCCACCTGGTTCGCGAGAAACTGGAACAGGCCCGGACAAGGAAGTCGTCACGGCCCTTCATGCGACTCGCGGGAACGGTGAAGGGGCCCAGGGATCTGTCCTCGCGCAAGGGCTTCTCGCGGTCATGAAGGGGATCGCCGACACGGGATTTCTGGTGGCCTTCGCCAACCGGGAAGATCGCTACCACAACTGGGCGGTCGGGTTGGCCGAACAGGTCAGTGAACCGCTTCTCACCTGCGAAGCGGTTCTGGCCGAGGCAGCCTTCCACCTGCGCAGCGTCCTGGTTGTGCTTGCGATGGTCCGGGATGGACTGGTTCTTCCCGCGTTCGATTGCACAGCGCACCTGATGCAGCTACAGACCTTGGCTGAGCGTTACTCCGATCGCGATCCCGATTTCGCGGATCTTTGTCTGATCCGCATGAGCGAGCTTCATCCCAAACTCCCGGTAATCACGGTCGATCGGAAGGACTTCCGCATCTACCGGCGCAACCGGCGCGAGATGATTCCCCTCATCTGCCCGCCGGGCTAGTCCATAGTTTAGCAGCCCTTGAACCCGAATCAGTCGGAGGTTCTCCTGTGGCCGCGGTGCCGACCGAGGGATCCTCCACAACGGAATTCTAGCCGGCCGGCTCGCCATCGAGCGGATGCGGAACCACTTCGTCGCGCGTGGGCAGCAGGTGCTCGAGCCCGTGTTTGCGCATGCGATAGTAGAGGGTCGATCGGTTGATGCCCAGCGAGCGCGCGGCGTGCGCGATGTTGCCCTGGGCTCGGTCCACCGCTGAGATGATCTCGCCGCGTTCCTGCTCGGACAAGCGTCGGTAGAGCGAGCGTCCCCCTTCGCCCGAAGGCGCGCTGCCAACCTCGGCCGCAGTCCCGATGGGAATGCCGCCTGATGGGGTCATGCCCAGGCGTCGGCCGAAATCCAGATCCGCCACGGTCAAGGTCGGCCCGGAAACCAGGATCATGGCGCGCTCGATGACGTTCTCCAGCTCGCGCACATTGCCCGGCCAGGGATAGGCGGCCAGCGCCGCCAGGGCGCGCGGGTCCGCGCTGCTGACCATCTTGCCGCTCGACTGGGCGTACTTCTGCATGAAGTGCTCGACCAGCAGGGCAATGTCGCCGGGCCGTTCGCGCAGAGGCGGCATGGTGATGGGAAAGACGTTGAGCCGGTAGTACAGATCCTCGCGGAATTTCCCCTCGGCAATCAGCCGTTCCAGATCGCGGTGCGTGGCCGAGATCAAGCGTACGTCGACCTTGACCGTATCCACGCCGCCCACGCGTTCGAACTCACGCTCCTGCAAGACCCGCAGCAGCTTGACCTGGACGTCGGGGGGCAGGTCGCCCACCTCGTCGAGAAACAGCGTGCCGCCGTCGGCCAGCTCGAAGCGACCCGGCCGGCGCGCCACGGCGCCGGTAAAGGCGCCCTTCTCGTGACCGAACAGCTCGGATTCCAGAACCCCCGGCGCCAAGGCGGCGCAGTTCACGCGCACGAAGGGACGATTTTCGCGTGGGCTGTTGATGTGAATCGCGCGCGCCACCATCTCCTTGCCCGTGCCGGTTTCCCCGCGCAAGAGCACCGTGGCTGTGGTCTGCGCCACCTGTTCCACCTTGGCCAGCACCTGGCGCAGCGCCGGCGAATCGCCCACGATGGCGCCAAAGTTGAACGCGCTGTCGGCCTCGCGCGACAGAACGCGCACGTACTGTGAAAGCTGCTCCAGCAGGCGACGATTCTCGCGTACCAGGTGGAAGCGTTCCACCGCGTGCATCAGGATCCCGCGCAGCTCCTTGCTGTCCCAGGGCTTGGTGATATAGCGGTAGATGCGGCCCAGGCTAATGGACTCGATGAGCACATCCACATCGGTGAAGGCCGTGACGATGATCCCCACGGCGTCGGGGCGGATGTCGCGCACGGCGCGCAGCAGTTCCAGCCCGGTCATGCGCGGCATGCGCTGGTCGGTCACCACCACGGCCATGTCGTGGGCGCGCACCAGATTCAAGGCTTCTTCCGCGCCCGAGGCCAGGTGCAAAGAGAAGAGCTTGCCAAAGGTGAAGCGGAACGCGTCCAGGTTGTCGCTCTCGTCGTCGACCACCAGGATGGGGAACTTCGTCCATTCGATTTCGCCCACGGCCATGCCCCTGACGGTAACATAAAGTCGAGAAACCGGGTGGACAGCCAATTTAAACTGCGCGCGTGGGGCGCCTTGGTCGTGGCCGCGCTGGCCTTCGTGGCCTACGCTCTGGCTGCTGCGCCGGCTGCCTATTTTCTCGACTCGGCGGAGCTGGCAGCGGCGACCTTTGGCCTCGGGGTGGCGCATCCGCCGGGCGAGGTGACGGCTCTTCTGTGGGGGAAGTTCTTCGATCTGTTGCCGCTAGGCAACGTCGCCTTTCGGGCGGCTCTTTCGCAAGCCGTGGCCGGGGCTCTGGCTGCGCTCTTGGTCTACGCCTTGAGCCTGGATGCGGCCGAGTGGCTCGATCCTGAGAAAAAACTCGACCGCCTCACGCGCGTGCTGGCCGCGGCTGCCGTGGCTGTGATGTTCGCCTTTGCCCCCGGCGTGGTGATCGTGTGCAACCGGGCCGAGGTCTACGCCTTGCAGACAGCGCTGTCGCTGGCGGCCCTGTGGCTGGCCGTGCGTGCGGCGCGCGGGCGCGATGCCCGGCTCGCGTTGCTGGCTGCGCTGCTCATCGGCCTGGGCGTCGCCAACCATTCGCTGCTCGCGGGATTGATCGGCCTGGGGGCCGTGGTGGCCGCGCTGCCCTTGCTGGCCGAGAATCGCGGTCGCCTGATCGGTCTGGCGCTGCTGGCTTTCTTGGCCGGCATGGCGATCCATGCGTATCTGCCCCTGCGCGCGGCCGCGCTTTTCAGCGCGCCCGATCACGGCGTGAACAACGTGGTGTGGGGCGACGCGCGCTCGCTCCGCGGTCTGTGGTGGGTGGTTTCGGCGCACACCTTCGCGATCAAGCAAGCTGTGGTGCAGGGCCAAGCGACGCCCGAAGATCTGCCCTTCCTTCCCATGGAGGAACTGGGCGAGGTCTTTGCCTTGCTCGCACCGGCCGGTCTCTACTTCTTGCTCAGGCGTGCGCGGTCGCGCGGGCCAGGACTTGCCTTGCTGGTCGCAGCGGCTGGCTCGATGGTGGCGGCCCTGATTGGCGGTCTGGCTCCAGCAAATCCCGATAACCGCGGCTACCTGGGAGTTGCCTTTGCGTTGGTTGCGGTATTTTCCGGGGCCGCCATCCTGTTTGGTCTGGCGGTGTTTCGCCTCACGCGCTGGCGCCCGCTCCTGGCTGGATTGCTGTTCGTGGCGGCGATCAGCCGTTTTCCCAGGCCGAGCCAGTACCCGGGGCTGAGAGATTCAACCGCAGGCGACGCGTCCGCAGGCCAAATGCTGGCCCATCTGCCGCCGCGAGCGGCCTTGCTGACCAGCCACTTCGAGACTGCGTTCCTGGTCGGCTACCAGCGCTTGGTGGAAGCGCGCCGACCTGACGTGGCCTGGGCCCATTTGGCTTTTGCGGGCGGGCCTGGTTATGCCGAACGGGTGGCGCTGGCCGAGCCCGACCTGGCGGCCAGCCTGCAAGCTTACCGTGAAGGGAGGTTCTCGGTCGAGACGTTGCGCGCCCTGGACGCACGCCGGCCTGTTCGCATCGAGGCGGATGTGGTGATGCCGCTGGAATTGCGCAAGCAACTTGTACCCGCGAAGGAACTCTGGGCGCCATCTCTTGTCGGCGAATCGGCTCCAGACCCGCTTCCACAATGGATGTTGGCCGAAGCGAAGTCGGACCCGCAAGCCCGCGGCTATCTCGGCTGGCGCTCGTATATCGACGCAGTCTGGGCGTGCGACAACCACGCCGCCGAGCGCGTGCACCTGCGCTTCGCCGAGCTGGAAAGTCTTATGCCCTCGGACGCTCGCTTCAAAGAACTGAAGGCGCGCTGCCAATACTGAGAGGGGCGTTCAATCCCCGGCGTCCGCGCCTCCATCGCCTTCCCCGTCCGGGCTCAAATCGCCTTCCCCGTCCGCGATCCGTAGATACGGCGTCCACGCTGACCGTGTCTTCTGGTGCCGGCGAGTCGGCGCGCTCAGTCTCGATCACTGGCACCGCTGCGCGAATCGGTTGACACCAACGATCAAGACACTACCATAGCACTGAGCAGCAAGGAAGTTCGGCCATTCTTCGAGGAATAGGAGGAGTCATGCGTGCATTGAGTAGTGTGCTTTTCCCCACTGTGCTTGTTTCCGCCCTTGTCATGCCGGCGATTGGAATGGCGGATGAGGCCCATTCGTGGTGCTTCTCAGGACCGCGAACGCCGTGGTTGGCCATGTCTGCGGCCTGGCGGGTTTCTCGAACTGTTGCGATCAGCAGAGCGGCAAAGGTTGGTGGAAACTCTCCTGTGTGCAGGCAGGGGCCGCCTACGCCAAGAACACTTTGAACGCTGGTGACGTGTGCGGGCGCTACGCTTGGGCTCAAGGACCCATCGCTGGCACCCAGCAGTACTACCCACGCGACTTCAGTCTGCTTGCTTTGAGTGGCAAGGCAAGTGGCTTTCAGGATGTGCAAGGCCCCGTGGCTGCCAACGGCGACGTCGCATCCGCAACCGGATTCAATTTGAATTCCGGCAAACAAGAGCCGATTGCTCTGGTCTCGACTGGCGGTGTCAATCTTGCCTCTGGCACGGTCAACGGGGATGTGAACTACGTCGCGGGCAATACCTACCAAGGCCCCTACGTCACGTATTTCAACGGTGCGCCGTCGGCGGTGGCCAGCCCGGGCCCGATCCCCTTTTCCACTGCATACGGGAATCTGCAGGCAATGTCGAACGCAATAGCCGCCTACGGTGGAATACCGGCGAGCAAGTCGCACCAGACCATCACATTTACGGCCGCGCCCGGGGAGAAAGAGTTGAGCGTCTTTTCGGTTGCGCCCGGCCTCCTGACCGGCACAACCTCCTTCATCTTCGCAGTGCCGACCATGACATCCGCCATAATCGTCAACGTTCTCGATACGAATCCCATCTTTCAGGCTGCAGGATTCGGGGGAACTAACGGCCCGCTATCGAGTAGCAAGATCCTTTGGAACTTCCCGAATGCGAAGACGCTGGTGATCTCATCACTCGTCTTTCCAGGTTCGATTCTGGCGCCAAACGCGGCTGCGCGATTGGCAGATGGCCAAATCGATGGAACCGTGGTCGTCAATTCAGCGGACCCCGCGGCGATCGAGCTTCACTGGGCTCCATACCAAGTCCCATCGTCCGGCGGCTGTCTCTGGTACGATGCAAAGTGGTCCTGTTCCGATGATACCGCTGTCGACGACGCGGGACACGCCGCGGCCGTCGCGGCAGAAGCGGGTTTCCTCCAGATCGACAGCGAGTCCTACTCATTCTTGGACGCGGAGGCTATTCCCCAGCGGTCTTTCAACCGCACAAGTCCAACACACCGGATTTGGTATTCGTTTTGGCCAGCCGCGACCACACCCGCGAGCAAGCCGCTTGCTGTCTTCTTCAACGGTGGTCCCGGCGGTGCCACATCTTCTGGCCTGTTCAGCTTCAATACCGCTCCCTGGACCCTCGATCCAGACATGACAGGCGGTAAACAGATCGCGAGCAATCCAAATAGCTGGACGCAATTCGCTAATCTACTCTACATCGACGCACCGGGCACGGGTTTCTCCTATCCAATCCGCACCGACACTGGGGGTACGCCAAGCATCGGACTAGACATCTATCGCGAGGCCGCGACCGTTCTGCAGGTCGTGATTCGTTTTCTCGACCGACACCCTTTCCTGCAGTGCAATCAGGTCATGCTGGTCGGGGAGAGTTTCGGTGGCACGCGGGCCTCAATGATGTTGAACCACGTCCTCAACTATCAGCAACTTAACCAGCAGCTTGCTAGCGGTAACATCTACCAAGATCTAGCGTTGTATGGTGACCTGCAGAGCCACTTTGACGTATGCGGTTCGGTAGGGACCGCGCAATTCGGCAGTCAGGTACTTATCGAGCCGCTTCTGGCGGGCGGTCTCCAGACGGTGACAAATAACAAATTGCCCACAGATGTGACGGGCTGCGCCGCGGGTGGCGGCGATGTCTTCCAGTGTAACCAGGTCGACCCGCCGGTTCCCCCGAACGACCCGAACATTCCCGTCCACCAAGTGTGGTACTGGGAGAAGATTTTGACCGCCGCTACCAACCTGACCCATCCCACAACGCTGCTCCAGGCGCTGGGCGTAACTCCGTGGACAATCGCCTGGCTCTTGCCCTCCGCGCGAAATGGCGCCTACAGCCATGGGGGCGCCGACGAAATGTACTTCATAGTCAGCACGCCCGACATGAACTCCGCCTTCGGCACGCTTCCCCAGGGGGACAGCTATTTTGTCGCGGACAACGCCACCGCCGCGGCTTCTCTCTCGAATGGGGACGGCACAGGTGCGCGCACCGACGCGGACCTTCTGTTCGGCACGTACTTCCTGAATGCCGTCTTGAGCAACGTGAAGACCTTCATCACGCATGCCGATCACGACAATGCGATTGATGTGCTGGCGATTCCGCGTGCATTCCTCGATACCACCACACGATACAATCCCGTTTCCCCGTATCCCGCCCTGGTTTCGAGCTTTACGATTGACAACACGCTCCCGAGTGGCCCCGGCATCCCTCGCCCCGGCCAGATGAAGATCGTCTACAAAGCGACTAACACCTCCAGGTCGATTCGCTTTCCGGAGTACGCCGACGCAGGCCACAGCGTTGCTCAACGCATGCCCGCCGCGCTGCTGGCAGACGTAATTCAATGGTACAATGCCAACTAACCTAGAATTACCGGTTGCTCGGCGTTGCCTAGAGAGCACGCCGAGCAAGGAGAATGAGCCATGAGCGTGGTCGACCGAGAAGCCGCACGGCTTGCTTTTTCGACGGGCGGACATCTGTTCTTCTTGCTTGTGTCCGCTGCTGTCTGGACAGCCTGCGGGGGACGCGGGGGGCTCCACACGACAGGCGCAGGCGGCCAGGGGGGAAGCGGTATGCCGAGCGGTGGGGCCGGCAACTCGACTTCTGGTGGGGCAGGAAGCAACGGCGGCGACAATGGTGGACGCACGCAGGAAATGGGTGGTTTGACTAGCACTGGCGGCTTCGCAAATGCAGGCGGCAGCGTCGGCATGAGCGGTGTCAGCGGTTCAGGTGGATTCGCGGGCGGGACGGGAAATACTGGAGGCACCGTAGCCACAGGTGGTTCGTTTGCCACGACCGTGGTCGATTGTTCCTTGGCAGACGCCAAAGGCACCGGCTCCGTGAACACAATGGTGGACGACAATATCTCGGGAGGATGCAGGGACGATGTTTGCGCTGTCATCGCCCCACCGTCCACCGCCGAGTGTACGCCGAGCGGCTGCCTCGTCACGCTCGCCGCCTGTCAGCCCAGCCCCTTGGGTCTCGCCTGGGGTATCGCCACGGACGGCACCAGCGTCTACTGGACGACCTTCGGGATTGAGCCGGGGACGGTGATGAAGGTACCTCTGGGTGGCGGCACGCCCACAACCCTTGCCTCCGGGCTGAACACACCCTGGGCGATTGCGGTGGACGGTTCCAGCGTCTACTGGAGCGATTTCAACGACGGCACGGTGATGAAGTTACCTGTGGGCGGTGGCGCGCCGACCCCGATCGTCTCGGGGCAGATCGGCGTCGGATTCATCGCGTTGGACACTACCAGTGTCTACTTTGCGACCGTCAGTGCGCTGATGAAAGTCCCTCTGGACGGTGGAATTCCCACCACGCTGTTTTCGGGGCCGGTCTACGGAATCGCGCTGGATTCCACTGGCGTATACTTTACAAGTTCCAGCGCAGTGATGAAGGTCTCTCTGGAGGGCGGCACACCCACCACGCTTGTTCCGGGGCTGACCTACCCCGGCTACATCGCGGTGGATGCCAGTAGCGTCTACTTTACGACCAGCGGTGCAGTAATGAAGACGCCTCTGGAGGGCGGCACGCCTACCACGCTCGCGTTCATCGACGAATCACAAACCGACGGCCTTGCGGTGAATGCAACCGGTGTGTACCGGATCCAGCTTGGAGGAGTGTGGAAGGTGCCCCTGGGCGGTGGCACGTCCACCATGATCGCCTCACGTCGGGACGGCCACGGTGCCATCGCCGTGCTCGGAACCAGCGTCTGCTGGCTCGACAATCCTCTGCCGCAGGCCACACATTGAACTCGGTTCGCCCAGCCTTGGCCTGACGTCTGTTCACGCCGCCGTTCGGGGTTCAATCCCCGGCGTCCAGGTCTGCGTCCACATCCCCTTCCGCGTCCGGGTTCACGTCCCCTTCCACGTCCATGCTCACACCCGTGTCGACACTCCCCAGGAAGGCGTCCAGCCCCAAGCCTCCGGCGTCGCCAATCCCCAGCGGGGCGTCCAACGGAGAATAGGCGGCGTCCCCGACGACCTGGGCGTCCCAGGCCTCAGCAAGGGAATCGTCCCCGACTGTTCCGTCCGCCGAAGCATCGGGCAGGGCAGGCCACTCGTCCGGCGAAACATCGGCGATACTCGTATCCGTCGCCACCTCCGCATAGCGACCGTCCAGGCTTGGCGAGGCGTGATCGGCCGATTCGGTGTCCACACGGACCCTGGTCTCGCGTGCCGCCAAATCGGGGCTTGCAGTCGAGGGTCTTTCTCTGGCGGCGTCAACAGTCCGCACATAGGCCGGATTGGATTCACGGCATCCGGCCCCCGTCACCCCGAGGAGCATCGCCAGCGTCGCGCAGAGACTGTATTTTCGTTTCAAGCCAGACCTCCGTCGGCAAGGTTTTGAATATCCTACCAGCAATGCTGTTCCGCGGGCCGGTTCCTTGTACAATGTCATTCCGATGTCGACCCTGGTGCGCCTTTGCACCCTTTTCTGCCTGAGCTCGGTACTTGTGACCGCGGCCCATGCCCAGCCGGAGGCAAGCGGCGCCCAACGGGTGGCTGTGGCCCGTTTGGAGTTCGAGGGGAAGATTCCCAAGGCTCTGCAACAACTCTTTGCGCACCGGCTGCTCGAAGGCCTGTCGGCCGTCCATTTCGAGGTGCTGTCAGAGGACGACGTACGGAACCAGCTGATCGGCCCTTCCCTGCCCCTGGCCAGCTGTCGGGATGCCTCTTGTTTTCCGGCCATGGCCTCCGCGCTGTCGGCAAGCTACCTCATCAACGCCAAGGTCAGCGAGAGCAACAAGACCTACGTGGTCACCATGGACATCATCAATGGGCGGACCGGCGCGGTGCTGGGCAGCAACCGCGAACGCTGCGAAACCTGCGGGGTCGAAGAAGCGGGCGAGAAGATGGGGTTGGCAGCCTCAGCGTTGCGCGAAAGGCTGGAAACCGTGGCAGGAGCCCCGGCCCGCTTCGTCGTCAGATCGCGCCCGGCATCTGCCAGCGTGGAGATAGACGGCAAGATCGTCGGGCTCACGCCACTCGACGTGGAACTGGCCGGCGGCGTGCACCACCTGCGCTTGCTCATGTCCGGCTACGACACCCTGGAACGGACCCTCACCGTGGTCAGTGGCGTGGACGAGGGCATGGACCTGGACCTGGTGGCAATCCCTTCGCGATTTTCCAATCGCACTGTGGGTCTTGCCACCCTGGCCGGCGGGGTGGTCTTGCTGGTCAGTGGCATCATCACCATGGCCTTCGACCATGACGAAATTGGGTGCAGTGCCAGGGAGAAGGATCCTTACGGCCACTGTCCCTGGGTTCGCTCCACCAAGTGGTGGGGCGCGGCCATGGTGGGCACCGGCGCGGCAGCAGCCACCCTGGGCGGGGTCTTTCTCTATCTTGCGCCACGCGCGGGCGCGACCACGCTGGGCTTCGGCCTGACCCGGACGTTCTAGTGCCTGTCCCCAAATTCGGGGACCAAGAATTTGCGCGAGGGCTCGTCCGGTGGCTTCGTCTGTGAATGCACCGGCACGAACTGAGTGATGCGGAATGGATACGGATCGAACCCTTGCTACCAGCCGAG
>Ga0265330_10001669_pt1 | contig 12591 bp, 22 predicted proteins | sample 41919metaG_FD_202083 | JGI IMG/M metagenome (GOLD analysis project Ga0265330, IMG submission 202083) | Rhizosphere microbial communities from Carex aquatilis grown in University of Washington, Seatle, WA, United States - 4-19-19 metaG | ecosystem: Host-associated > Plants > Roots > Rhizosphere... | reverse complement strand
CGGCCACCGATTCCAGCGCCTCGGCTATCATGATGGCGAGGGAGTCCGAATCGCCGGACTTGTAGGAGAGGCTCTGGTAAGGATACTGGATATAGGCGAGCTTGGTCGTATCCTTCCGCGCCTCGGTGTAGGGCATGTTGGGATCCGCCGTCCACACGACGCCGTATACGCGGAAGCCCTCGTAGAGACCCATGCAGTACTGGAGGTTCTTGTCGAGCTCCGGCCTGGCGTGGACGCGAGTGAGGCCCGATATGTACTTGGAGAGCTCCAGCATGGCGGGATCCTGGGGCGAGATGAAAGCTCCCACGACGCGGTCGTCGGACCAGGTAACCGCATTGCGGTTGTTGAAGACGACCGCGACGGAGGACTGGCTCGTCTTGGAGGCGTTCAGAATCTTATACTCGATCTTGATCTCGCCCTGGATCTTGGTAAGCTCGGAAAAGCCCAGGACCTTGTCGTTGAAGTTGGCGTAGATGGGCAGCTCGACGCTCTTACCTTTATTGATGGAGGGAAAGCTTCCGCAATCGGCATCGCGAGAAGTATAGGCCCCGGCGTTGAAGCTCACTTTCACGTCTCGAATCTCCGCGAATTCGTCGTTCGTGAGCTTGAGGTAACCTATGGGCGTCTTCTCGCTTTTATAGTAGGCGATGGGGAAGAGCGCCTCCTGCCGGTCGACCGAAGTACCGAGGGAAGCGGTGCGGCCTCCCAGCTTATCCAGGCTGATGTTGGCGACGAGGCCCGCCGAGATGCCTTTATAGACGGCGCTTTCGGTGCCAATGATCTGGGCGAATCCCAGGTCGCCGAGGATGCTAAAGGTCGGGCTGAAGCGATAGCCCAACTCGGCTTTGACCTTCCAATAGGGAGCGATCCCCGTGATCGCATCGGCTAGATCCGTCTTGGGCGCGTTGACGTAAGCGATGCCCCCGCCGCCGCCGACCCGCGCCATGAGCCTGGGGATCGGGAAGATATACGCGGAAAGTCCGCCGCCGAGCTGCAGGAAGCTCATGCTCGCGGAGGAGACGTGGTTGAAGGGGATCGACGTCGCCCCCAGCTCGACATAGGGGCTCATAATGCTAAAGAGGCTCATGTCGGCGGCGGCGGTGAAGCCATAGCCCATGGAGAAGAGCTCGAGGCTGGAATCCACGTTGTCCGCGGTCGAATGGTTCCCGGCGGGGATCCACAGTTCCGGACTCAGGCGCAAGCCCAGCTGAGGAGCGCAATACCCCGGGAAGGAGAGCGCGATAAAGAGGCAGCTTATAGAGACCGCTCTGGCAATTCCCTTAAATTTCATTTTTACCCCGTTGGAGCTCATGAGGCCACGGCTATAATAGCGCAATATATCATGCTTTTTCCGTTATAAAAACCAGGGTTGGCGTTAAATTAGAGCTGCTAGCCAAAAACTATACTCGGTAAAAAAGCGAGACCCGGGGCGGCAAGAAATGCCGACCTCGGGTTTTCGCGGTAACTGTTGAGTGCGCAGGTTCTATTTTGCGACTTCGACCTTTTTTTTGTTAGCCAGAGTCGCTTTGCAGTTCTTACAAATTTTGACTTTCTGGCCGTCTATTTCCTGCTCGTACAGAACTTTAACCGCTTCGCGCTTGCAGACGGGGCAGACGCCTCGACCATGAGCGGCGATCTCCCGTTTACCTTTACCCCTGTGGGCTTTCGACATGCTGTTACCCCTTCCTTAAGCCGGGCTCACGGCCTTTTCTTTGGCCTTCTTCTCGGCCTTCCGCTTCTCGCGCTCGGCCTTCTTCCCGTCGTCCTTGCGCTCTACCAGCTCGAGCACGACCATATCGGCCGCATCCAGCTTGCGCTCGCCTATGCGGATGATCCGTGTATAGCCGCCGTTCCGCTCCTTGAAGCGGGGAGCGATGTCCGTAAAGAGCTTGGCGAGGATCTTCTCGTCCCAGATCTTGCGCGCTACCATGCGGCGGTTGTGCACGCTGTCTTCCTTCGCGCGGGTGATCTCCTTCTCGGCGAAGCGCCTGACCTCGAGCGCCTTGGCGTGCGTGGTCGTGATGCGCTCGTACTCGAAGAGGGACGTCATCATATTGCGGATGACGGCCTTGCGATGGGCCGGCATCATGTTGAGCTTGTTGAATCCGATCCTATGCTTCATCGGTCTCTTCCTTCTTCATGGACAGCTTGAGGTAGTTGCGCAGCGCGGAATAGTCGTTCATTCCGAGACTGAGGTTCCATTCCTTGAGCTTGTCCTTGATCTCCTGCAGCGACTTCTTCCCGAAGTTGCGCGTCTTGGCGATATCGTCCTCGGTCTTGCGGGTGAGGTCGCCGATCGACTTGATGTTCGCGTTCTTGAGGCAGTTGGAGCTGCGGACGGAGAGTTCGAGCTCCTCGACCGGCGTGTTGAGGATCTGCCGGACGCGCTCCTCGACCTCGTCGTTCTCGTCGTCGGCCCCCGCCTCGCCCTCGTCGAAGTTCACGAAGATGGCGAAATGGTCCTTGGCGATCTTGGCGGCCTCGGCCAACGCGTCCTCGGGCTTCACGGTTCCGTCGGTCCATATCTCGAGCACGAGCTTGTCGTAGTCCGAGCGCTGGCCGACCCGCGTGGGCTCGACCCCGAACTTGACCTTGCGCACGGGCGAGAAGATCGCGTCCATGGGGATCGTGCCGACCACCTCGACGTACTTCTCGTTCACCTCGGAGGGCACGTAGCCTCGGCCGAGGTCCACTTGGATCTCGAGGTCGATCTTCGCGTCGTCCATGAGGGTGCAGATCTTGATGCCGGGATTGAGCACCTCGAGGGGCTTGTCCTTGCCGAAGAAGGAACCTTCTACCTCGCCGGGCCCTTGGAGCTCGTAGAGGAACGTAGCCTGCTCCTCGTCCTCGGGAAGCTTGATCCGCACCTGCTTGAGGGCGTTGAGGACCTCGATCGTGTCCTCGACGACGCCGGGTATGGTCTCGAACTCGCTCGTCACGATGTGCTGCGCGCCCTCGGAGTCGTAGCGCACGATGCGAACCGCGGTGATGGAGTAGCCCTGGATCGATGAGAGGAGGATGCGGCGCAGCGTGTTTCCGACGGTCGTGCCATAGCCCGGCTCGAACGGATAGGCGAGGAATTTGCCGTAGTCGGAGCCCGACTCGCTCTGCTCGTAGGTGATTCCCTTGGGCCTCTTAAAACCCTTGAGTAGGTTCTTCCGCGCCATTTCGGCTCCTTACTTCGAGTAAAGCTCGACGACGAGCTGCTCGCGGATATCGGCCATATCGGTGATGTCCTGCCGGTGCGGGACCGCATTGAACTTGCCCGCCATGTTGTCGGGATCGACCTCGAGCCAGGGCATGACGCCCGAGCGGCCGAACTCCTGCAGGGCGTCCTTGAAGAGACCGAGCTTCTTGGAGGTCGCATGCACGGCGATCTGATCGCCCGGCTTCACGGAGTAGCTGGGGATGCTCACCCGCCTGCCGTTCACGGCGATGTGCCCGTGGATGACCAGCTGCCGGGCTTGGGCCCGGGAAGTCGAGAAGCGCATTCGGTAGACGACCGTGTCGAGCCTGCGCTCGAGGAGGGCGAAGAGGTTCTCGCCCGTCTTGCCGCTCATCCGCAGGGCCTTCTCGAAGGTGTTGTGGAACTGCGTCTCCATGAGGCCGTAGGTCCTCTTGAGCTTCTGCTTCTCGCGGAGCTGCACGGCGTAGTCGGAGCGCTTCCCCTGGCGGGACTTCGGCGCCTTCCCGGGGGGAAGGGCCTTGCGGTTGATCGGGCACTTGTCGCTCTTGCAGCGGGTACCCTTGAGGAAGAGCTTGGATTGCTCGGTCCGGCAAAGCCGGCATACTGGTCCGGTGTATCGCGCCATTCGTTTTTCCCCTTCCGCTAGATGCGCCTGGCCTTGCGGGGCCGGCAACCGTTGTGGGGGATGGGCGTCACGTCGTTGATGCTCTTGACCTTGAGGCCGAGAGCACCGAGCTGGCGGATGGCCGACTCGCGGCCGACGCCCGGGCCCTTCACGTACACATGAACGTCGCGCAGGCCGACGGTAAGAGCCTTCTGCACCGCCGTCTCCGCGACCGTCTGGGCCGCGAAGGGCGTGGACTTCTTCGCCCCGCGGAACTGATGGACGCCCGAGGACGACCAGGAGATCGCGTTGCCGTTCAAATCGGTGATCGTAATGATCGTATTGTTGAAGGTCGCCTGGATGTAGACGTTACCCTCGTATACGCTCTTCTTCTCTTTCTTCTTCTTGGCGACTGCCACGTTCGCTCTCCTTACCTAATTAGGCGTAGCCCTAGCGCTAGCGTTAGGCGTAGCCCTAGCGCTAGCGTTAAACGGCCTTCTTCTTGTTCGCTACGGTCTTTCGCTTGCCCTTGCGGGTGCGCGCGTTGGTCCTCGTGCGCTGCCCGTTGACGGGCAGGCCCTTGCGGTGCCGCAGCCCCCGGTAGCATCCGATGTCCATGAGGCGCTTGATGTTGAGCGCCGTCTCGGAGCGGAGGCGGCCTTCGACCTTGAAGTCGTTCTCGATGACCTTGCGGAGCTCGGCGAGCTCCTCGTTGGAGAGATCGTTGATCTTCTTGTTCGGGTCGATCTTCGTGGTTTCGCAGATCTTCCGGGCGCTGGACCTGCCGAGGCCGAAAATATAGGTCAAGCTGATCTCGACGTGCTTGTTGGGGAGGTCGACTCCCGCGATTCGTGCCATGCCTCTTCCTCCCGCCCTTTAGCCTTGCTTCTGCTTGTGCTTAGGGTTCTCGCAGATAATCCGGACCACGCCTTGGCGGCGGATCACCTTGCATTTGTCGCATATCTTCTTGACGCTGGTCCTAACTTTCATACCGAACTCCTTGCCCCGATGGCGGCTGCCGGCTCAGGCGGCTTCCAGCCGCGGATCCGTCGCCTGCAGGCGACCGCCGAAGGGCGATTGTAAAGCATTCCGCCTAAAGAATCTACAGGTTCCTCGACCTAATATGGCCCTTGCGGGTGAGGCCCTCGTGGTGGTGCATCTTCAAGAGCGCGTTGATCTGGGACATCGTATCGAGATCCACGCCTACGAGGATCAGGAGCGAGGTACCGCCGAGCAGGTAGGCGAGCTGGCTCGGGAAGCCGAACATGGTCTGCACCAGGCTCGGGATGAGGGCGATGAAGCCCAGGTAGATCGAGCCGGGGAGAATGATCCTGTTGAGGATGCGGGTGAGGTGCTCTTCCATCTTCTCCGAGCGGATGCCCGGGATCGAGCCGCCGTTCTCGCGGATGTTCTTGGATATCTGCTGCGGGTTCAGCGTGACCTGGGTATAGAAGTACGCGAAGAAGATGATCAGGGCCACGTAGAGGAAGTTGTACCAGAAGCCGTTCGGCCTGATCCAATAGGAGAAGTCGCGCATCCACTTCACGGTGACGCCCAGCATGCTGGAGATCTGCATCGGGAAGGTGAGTATGGAGCTCGCGAAGATGACGGGGATGACGCCCGAGGGATTGATCTTGAAGGGGATGTAGGTGTTCTGACTGCCGTACATCTTGCGGCCGACGACGCGCTTGGCGTAGTTGACCGGTATCTTCCGCTGCCCTTGCTGCTCGAAGATGACCATGACGACGACCAGCACGAACATCGCGAGGACGACGATCGCGTAGATCGCGTTGAGCTCGTCGCGTTGGATCTTCTTCATGAGCTCGTAGAGGCCGTTGGGGAGGCGCGCCACGATGCCGGCGAAGATGATGAGCGAGACGCCGTTGCCGATGCCGCGCTTGGTGATCTGCTCGCCGATCCAGATGAGGAACATCGTGCCCGTAGTGACCGTGAGGGTCGCGATGAGCATGTACGGGATGCGCGCCATCACGATGGCGTTGGGGATGCGGTCGGCCCAGACCGTGACGGAGTAGGACTCGACGATGGTCACGAAGACCGTGCCCATCCTGGTCCAACGCGCGATCTTCTTCTTGCCGCCGTCTTCCTCGGATACCTTCTTGAGTTTGGGCGACACGACCAGGAGCAGCTGCATGATGATCTGCATGCTGATATAGGGCATGACGCCGAGCATGAAGAGGGAGAAGTTCTTGAACGCTCCGCCGGCGAAGAAGTCGAGATAGTCGGTGATGCCGGTTCCGCCGCCGCCCGTTTGCGTGGCGAAGTACGACTGGAGCGCGCTCGCGTTGATCCCGGGAAGCGGCAGGTACGTACCTAGCCGGAATAGCGCGAGCCACATGATGGTGTACGCTATCCGCTGCCGGAGCTCTTTGACGCGGAATATGTCTAGAAACGCGTTGCTCGCCATGTTGAATCCGCCCTTCGCGCCCTATCAGGCGCCCGGCGCGTCGCCCGCGGACGACGCGGCGCCGGAAGGCGTTTCGACCTTGCCGCCGGCCTTCTCGATCTTCGCCTTCGCTTGCGCGGAGACCTTGTCTACCTGGAAGAGGAGAGCCTTCGTCACGTCGCCGTTCCCGAGGATCTTGATGAGAGCGTCGGCCTTCTTGACGAGTCCCTTCGCCACGAGGCTCGGGCCGTCGACGGTTTCGCCGGACGAATACTTGACCTCGACGTTGGCGAGGTTGACGATCTGCCATTCCTTGCGGAACTGGGAGTTGTCGAAGCCGCGGTGAGGCAGGCGCCGGTAGAGGGGCATCTGGCCGCCCTCGAAGCCGGGATAGGTCTTGCCGCCCGAGCGCGACTGCTGGCCCTTGTTACCCCTGCCCGCGGTAGTCCCGAGGCCGGAGCCCTGGCCGCGCCCGACTCTCCTCGGCTTCTTGGTCGCGCCTTCCGGCGCGTGGAGGTTGAAGTCGGCCATCACTCGATCTCCTTCGTCTCTACGAGGTGCGCCACCGCCCTCACCATCCCGAGGACGGCGGGCGAAGCTTCCTGCACAGTCTTGGAGCCGATCTTGCGGAGGCCGAGGCAGCGGACGGTAGCCCGCTTCTCCGGCTTCTGGTGGATCGTGCTCTTGACCAGCGTGATCTCGATTTTCTTAGCCATGGCTTAACCCCACAGATCCTTGAGCGTCTTGCCGCGGTTCTTGGCCACGGTCTTGGCGTCCATCATGTTGCCGACGCCGTCGAAGACGGCGTGCACGATGTTGACGGAACTGCGCGAGCCGACGCACTTGGAGAGGACGTCGGTAACGCCGCCCGCCTCCATGATGGCGCGCACCGGGCCGCCGGCGATGATGCCGGAGCCGGGGCAGGCGGGCTTCAAGAGGACGTGCGTCGCCTTGTACTCGCCGGTCACCTCGTGCGGGATCGTGCCGTTCTTCACGGGCAGCTTGATCATCGCCCTGCGGGCGCGATCTACGCTCTTGCGGATCGCCTCGGTGACGTCCTTCGCCTTGCCGAAGCCGAAGCCCACCATGCCCTGGCGGTCGCCCACCACGGTAAGGGCCGAGAAGCTGAAAGACCGGCCGCCCTTGACGACCTTGGCCGTCCTGTTGAGCTTGACCAGCTTCTCCATGTAGTTGTCGCGGGAACCGGAATCGTCCCGCCTGCCTCTGTCTCTATTATCCACGCCGTCCCCCTAGAACGTGATCCCGGCTTTGCGGGCGCCGTCGGCGATGGCCTTCACTATGCCGTGATACTTATAGCCGTTGCGGTCGAAGACGATCGCGGCGACCTTTTTTTCCTTGAGCCGCTTCCCGATCTCCTCGCCCAGCTTGGCGGCCCCGTCGAGGTTCCGCTTGATGGCCTTGAGGGACTCCTCGAGGGAGGAGGCCGAGGCGAGCGTAACGCCGGCCGCGTCGTCGATGACCTGTACGTAAATGTACTTGTTCGACTTGAACACGGTCATCCTCGGCTTCTCCGGCGTGCCGGACAGGGTCTTGCGGACGTGCAGCTTGCGCTGGCTTCGCTTTCGGAGCTTGTCGCTCAGTTCTTTGACGCTCATATGCTCGGCCTCACTTCACGCCGGTCTTGCCGACCTTCTTCCTGATCTTCTCTTCCTCGTACCTGATACCCTTGCCCTTGTAGGGCTCGGGGAGGCGGAGGCCCCTGATCTCGCTCGCGAACTGCCCGACCTGTTGGCGGTCGCGCCCGGAGAGCACCACTTTCTGCCCGTTGGCCTCGACGACCGCCGTGATCCCCTCGGGAACCGCGACGCCGAAGTCCGTGGAGTAGCCCAAGGAGAGCGTGAGGACCTTGCCCTGCAGCTCCGCCTTGTAGCCGACGCCGTTGATCATCAGCGCGCGGGTAAAGCCGGCCGAGACGCCGACCACCATATTGTTGATGAGGTTCCGGTAGAGCCCGTGGTAGGCCTTGGCCTGCTTCGAGTCGGACTTCCGGGTCACGACGACCGTGGAATCCTTCACCGCTATCTCGACTTCCGGCACGTAGGACTGGCAAAGCTTGCCCTTGGGCCCCTCGACGGTTACGAGGTCGGGGCTCACGGTCACCTTCACGCCCTGCGGCAGCGGAACCGGCTTGATACCTATTCGCGACATACCTTTCTCCCGCTCACCAGACGGTGCAGATGAGCTCGCCGCCCACCTTCTTCTCGACTGCCTTGCGCCCGGTCGTCACGCCTTCGGAGGTCGAGACGATCAGGGTGCCGTAGCCGTTGAAGACTCGGGGGAGCTCCTTGTACCCGGAGTAGACGCGCCGGCCCGGCCGCGACACCTTCTCCACGCCGTGGATGACGGGGTCGTTCGCGTCGTCGTACTTCAGGAATATGCGGATGACGTTGGAGCCCTCCGCCTGGATCTTCTTAAAGTTCTTGATGAAGCCCTCCGTCTTGAGGATCTTCACTATCTCGAGCTTTAGCCTGGAGGTCGGAATATCGACCTTCTCGTGTCGGGCCAAGCTCGCGTTGCGGATCTTGGTCAGCATGTCCGCGATGGGATCGGAAACGCTCATCGCTACCTCCTACCAGCTCGACTTCGTCACGCCGGGGATCAGGCCGTCGGAAGCGTACTTCCGGAAGCAGATCCTGCACATGTCGAACTTCCGAAGGTATCCGCGCGACCGTCCGCAGACCTTGCATCGCCTGACCAATCGGGTCGAGTACTTCGGCTTTTTCAACGCCTTTAGAATCATCGCCTTGCGTGCCATATTTCGGCCTTCCTTATTTCCTGAAGGGCATGCCCATCTTGGCAAGGAGGCTCTTCGCTTCCTTGTCGTTCCTCGCGGTCGTGACGATCGCGATATTGAGCCCCATGATCTTCTCGATCTTGTCGAAGTCGATCTCCGGAAAGATGATCTGCTCCGTCAGGCCGAGCGAGTAGTTCCCATGCCCGTCGAATGCGTTGGGGTTGACTCCACGGAAGTCCTTTACGCGCGGGAGCGCGACGTTCATGAGCCTGTCGAGGAACTCCCACATCATGGCCCCGCGAAGGGTAACCCTGGCGCCGATCTCCTGACCCTGCCGGATCTTGAAGGTCGCGATGGATTTCTTCGCCTTCGTCTTCACGGCGTGCTGGCCGGTGATCTGCGCGAGGTCCTCGACGGCGGCATCCAGGATCTTCTTGTTCTCCTTGGCCTCGCCCACGCCCATGGACACGATCACCTTCACGAAACGGGGCACCTGCATCGTGGACGTGTAGGAGAACTCCTTGAACAGCTCGGGCGCTACCTTCTCGCGATAGATCTTCTTGAGGCGGGGCACGTAGCCCTTGGGCGGGGGAACGCTGTCGCCGCCCGACTTCTTCGCTTCCGCGGCGGCCTTCTTCTTCGCGGCCGCCTCGGCTGCCTTGGCCTTCTTCTCGGCCACGGCGGCGTCGGTGTTCTTGTTCTCCGCCATCAGAGAGCCTCCCCGCACTTGCGGCAGACGCGCTTCTTCGCGTCGCCCTCGATCTTGTAGCCTATCCTCGTCGGGCCGCACTTGCGGCAAACGATCATGACGTTGGAGAGATCGATCGGCGCCTCGATCTCGACGATCCCGCCGCGATCCGTCTGCTTACGCTTCTTCTGCGCCTTCTTGACCATGTTCACGCCCGCGACTATCGCCCTACCCTTGGCGCGGTCGATCATGATCACCTTGCCCTGCTTGCCCCTGTTCTTGCCCGCGATGACCTGGACCTGGTCCTCCTTGCGGAGCTTGCACTTGAATTCGTCCATTTCCGGTCTCCTCACAGGACCTCGGGCGCCAGGGACACGATCTTCATGTAGTCCCTCTCGCGGAGCTCGCGGGCCACGGGCCCGAAGATGCGCTTGCCCTTCGGGTTCTTGTTGGCGTCTATGATGACGCAGGCGTTGTCGTCGAACCGGATGTAGGTGCCGTCCGGCCTGCGATATTCCTTGTGCGTCCTCACGACGACGGCCTTCTCGATGGTCCCCTTCTTGATGGCCGAATTGGGGATCGTGTCCTTCACGGCCACGACGATGATGTCGCCGATGCTCGCATACCTGCGCCTGGTCCCGCCGAGGACCTTGATGCACTGGACCATCTTGGCGCCGGAATTGTCGGCGACGGTCAGCATGGACTCAACTTGTACCATTTCCCTATCCTCGCTGCCTTATTTCGCCTTCTCGACGATTTCGGCCAGCTTCCACCGCTTGTCGCGGGAGAGAGGCCGACATTCTATGACCCTGACGGTGTCGCCCTCGTGGGCTTCGTTCTTCTCGTCGTGGGCCTTGATACTCTTGGACTTGGTCACGTACTTCTTATAAAGGGGATGGAGCTTCCGCAGGGTGATCTCCACGACGATGGTCTTGTCCATCTTGTCGCTTTTCACGACGCCCTGGAGTTCCTGTTTGCCCTTCTTCTCGGCCTGAACGGTTTCCACGGTTTGTCTCCTCGCCCTACTTCTTCGCCCGCGCCGCGGTAGCGGCGGTGGCGTCGCCGGGCTTCTCGGCGGCAGCGCCGGCATTGCCGACGCTATTGATCCTGGTCTCCAGCCGGGCGATCTGCCGCCTGAGAATCCTGGCCTGGACCGGGTTCTCGACGTGGCCGACCACCGACTGGAAGCGGAAATCGAAATACTTCTTGCGAAGCTCGCCGCGCTTAACGACGAGCTCGTCGAGCTTAAGCTCCTTGAAGCTGTTCTTCATGGCCTTTACTCCGTGTCCGCGCGAAGCGTGAACTTGGTCTTGACGGGCAGCTTGGATCCGGCGAGGCGCATGGCCTCCTCGGCCATCTTGCGCTCGACGCCCGAGAGCTCGAAGAGGACGGTGCCCGGCCTCACGACCGCGACCCAGCCTTCCATGTTGCCCTTGCCCTTGCCCATGCGCGTCTCGAGCGGCTTCTTGGTGTAGGGCTTGTCCGGGAAGATGCGTATCCACATCTTGCCGCCGCGCTTTATATAGCGGTTGAGCGCGATGCGCGCCGCCTCTATCTGGCGGGCGGTGAGCCATTCGGGCTCCATGCACACCAGGCCGTACTCGCCGAAGGCTACCGTATTGCCGGTGTGGGCGTTGCCGTGGACTCGTCCGCGCTGCACCATCCTGTGCTTGACTCTCTTGGGACTCAGCATTGCCTAGCTCCTCGCCCGCGAGCTTTCGGCTCGCGAATCATCGCTCGCAGCGCCGCTTCCGGCGCCGCCCCGTCGCGGGGCCTCGCTCTCGCGGCCGTCACTCGGGCGAACCGGACGCTCCGGCCTCGGCGCGCGCGAATCGCCGTCTCGACTCGGCTCGCGGTGCGGCCGCTCGGGGCGCGCGTCGTCACGACGCGAATCGTCCCGACCGCCGTCGAATTCCCGGCGCTTGCGCACGAGCATGCCCGCATCCTCGTTCTTGTCCGAGCGGTAGACCATTCCCTGATAGATCCAAACCTTGACGCCGATCTTGCCGAAGGTCGTCAGGGACTCGGCGAAGCCGTAGTCGATGTCGGCCCGCAGAGTGTGGAGGGGGACGCGACCGTCCTTGTGCTCCTCGGTGCGGGACATGTCCGCGCCGCCCAAGCGGCCGGAAACGCGCACCTTGCAGCCCTGGGCGCCGCCCTTGATCGCGTTCGCGACGGACATCTTGATGGCCTTGCGGAAGGACCCGCGGTTCTCCAGCTGCCTCGCGATGTTCTGCGCGACTATCTGGGCGTTGGTGTCGGTCTTCTTGACTTCCTTGATCTTGATCTGGACTTTCTTGGACGCGATCTTCTGGAGCTCCGCGCCGATGCGCTCAATATTCGCGCCCTTGACGCCGATGAGCACGCCGGGCCTGGCCGTGTGGATGACCACCGTCACCCGCTGCGGATGGCGGACGATCTCGACCTCGGAGATGTCGGCGCCCTTGCACTCGGGGATCTCGACGATCCGGCGCCTGATATGGAGATCCTCGTGGAGCGTCTTCGCGTAATCTCGCGGATCGACGTACCAGCGGGACTTCCAGTCCTTGTTTATGCCTAAGCGCAGCCCAATGGGACTGACCTTGTTTCCCACGTTACGCCTCCGTCTTCTTGCCGATCTCGTCGATCACGCAGGATATATGGCACATGCGCTTGAGGAGCATGTCCGCGCGACCGCGCGCCCTGAACCATACGCGCCTCATGCGCGGGCCCTCGTCGATCCGGATCTCCTTGACGTAGAGCATGCCCTCGTCGAGCTTCCGGTTCCGGTCGAGCGCGTTGGCGGCGGCCGACATGACCACCTTCTTGATGAGCTTGGCGCCCTTGTTGGGCACGTTATCGAGGATCGCGACCGCCTCGGCGTACGGCTTGCGCCTCACGAGGTCCGCCACGGGGCGTACCTTGGAGGGCGAGGCCATGAGCCACTTGGCGGTGGCGCGGTATCCGGTCTTGG
>Ga0265330_10001667_pt1 | contig 12600 bp, 10 predicted proteins | sample 41919metaG_FD_202083 | JGI IMG/M metagenome (GOLD analysis project Ga0265330, IMG submission 202083) | Rhizosphere microbial communities from Carex aquatilis grown in University of Washington, Seatle, WA, United States - 4-19-19 metaG | ecosystem: Host-associated > Plants > Roots > Rhizosphere... | reverse complement strand
GAGCTCGGTCGGGCGGCCCTGGCCTACCAGACGGCGGCGAGCCGCCTGCGCGCGATCCTGGACCACGCGCAGCTCGACTGGGACTCCGCCCAGCGCGCCCGCGTGGCGGAGCGCCTGGCGCGCCTCGACGAGGCGGTGGCCGACTCGCAGGCCCTGGTGCGGCGCGATCCGGGGGACGGCGCGCGCGCCGAGATGCTGTTCGCGGCCTATCAGAAGCAGATCGACTTCATGGCCGAGGCGGTGCATCGCGGCGGATCGTCGCTGGCGATGCCCCTCGGGGAGCCATCGCACGACGTCTTCTCGAGGGTCCGGTGAGCCTCCCGCTTGGTCCCCGCACGAGGTGGAACCCGTGCTCGCCCTCGTTCCTCTTCGAGCCCGGTCGTGGGACGAGGACGAGGGCGAGGACGGGGCTCACGAAATTGCGACCCCTGCTTCGCTGTGCGCTCGTCGCAGCGGGGTGCTTGCTCGATTCGATGGTCTTGGCCGAGCCCGGGGCGGCGGGAGACGCGGGCGCGGCGGCACCGGGCGCGCTCGATGGGCGCGAGGTGGTGGTTCCGGTGCAGGGCGCCGAGCGGGTGCGCATCGACAACCCGCTCGGCAACGTGGTGATCCGGGCCTGGAGCCGACCCGAGTCCATCCACATCCTGGCCGAGAAGCGGGCGGCCAGCCCCGCCGGGCTCGAGCGCCTGCGGGTTCACTTCACGGCCTTCTCCTCAGGCGAGATCGCGGTCGAGACCCGCGTCGATCTCGGGGGTCGGGAGCGAGCCTTGCCGCTGATCGCGAGCGGGGTCGATCTGGTCGTGGAGGTCCCGCCCGATCTGGAGGTCGCCGTGAAGACCTTCGGCGGGAACATCTCGGCCTCGGGCCTGCGTTCGGCGACCCGCCTCGAGACCACCGGGGGGCGCATCCAGATCTCCGACATCCGGGGGCGGGTCGTGACGCGACAGCTCCGCGGGGGACAGAGCATCGCGGCCGTCGATGGTGACGTCGATCTCGACGGGGTCGAGGGACAGATGCGGCTCGAAAAAGTGGGCGGCGCGCGGATCGAGGTCCGGATCGTGGACGGGGACATTCGGGCCGAGGACCTGCGCTCGGACCAGGTGCTGCTCGCCAGCACCCTCGGCGACGTGGTGCTGGTGGGCATCGTCCGGCCGCATGCCCACTACGACCTGCGGTCTTATCAAGGCGAGGTCCACCTGGGGGTGACCTCGGCGCCGGTCGGGTTCGAGCTGCGCGTGCGCTCGGGGCTGCCCATGTCGTCCCTGCTCGCCCTCCAGACGACATGGAGGCAAGGAGATCGCCTGCGTGCGCTGGTGGAGCCGGTCCCGCCCCCCGAGGTCGTGGCGAGCCGCACCGGAGACTCTCCCATCGTCGAGCTCACCTCCGTGATAGGTCGTGTGGTGGTCGACAGCCCGCAGACTTTGCGGGCCGATCAGGACAATCGCCCGGTTCGATGGTAGGTTCCGTCGACCAAGGAAGCGATGCGCCTGGGGATCGTCTCGGACATTCACGCCAATATCGAAGCGCTGGAAGCTGCGTTTCGCTCTATGGACGCGGACGGCGTCGATAGGGTCATCTGCTTGGGTGACGTGGTCGGCTACGGCGCGAGCCCGAACGAGACGTGTGCGCTCATCCGGCAGCGCGCGGCGCACACCATCCTCGGCAACCACGACGCAGCCGTCGCCGGGCGAATGGACTACTCGTACTACTATCACGCGGCTCGCCACGCGCTCGATCTGCATGCCCGCCAGCTCTCGCCCGAGCACATGGAGTGGCTGAAGGCGCTGCCCTACGAGGTCAAGGAGGGCGACGTCCACTTCTGTCATGGCTCGCCGCTGAACATCCAGGAGTTCGACTACATCTTCGCCAAGGAGCAGGCGGCACAATGCATGGTCATCTTTCCCGAGATGTCCCAGCTGACGCTGATTGGCCACTCCCACCTCTGCAAGGCCTTCGCGCTGTCGGAGCCGGGCGCGGTGCACGAGGTCGTCGCGCAGAAGTTCGAGCTGCGGCCCGGGTGGAAGTACATCGTGAGCGTGGGCTCGGTGGGGCAGCCGCGTGACTACGATCCGCGGGCGAGCTACGTGCTGTTCGACACCACCGCGAAGGTGTTCGAGTTCAGGCGCGTGGAGTACGACGTCAAGGCCTCGGCGGACAAGATCTTCGCCTCCGATCTGGAGCCGAACTTCGGGCACCGCCTGTTCATCGGGGTCTGAGGGGGCGCGGAGCCCGGAGCCGCGCCACCGCCGAGCGGGTGCACCCAGCGGTGGGGCTGGCGGATACGGCTGGTTGGCCGGGATGTGCGGGCTCGCCTCCGCCCTGTTCCTCGCGATGTCGCCCGCGCGGGCCGCGCCGTCGCCGTCGCCGTCGGTTCCGATTCCGGCTCCGGCCGCGATTCCCGGCAGCCCCTGCGCCGCGGACGGTCCGGTTCAGACGCCGCCCGGCTGGCGCGGGTGGGATCGCTCCGGGGTGGTGGCCTGGGAGGCCATCGAGCAAGCGGGGGGCGTGGTCCCCGACATCGAGGAGGATCGCACGCAATCGCCGCCGGCCTGGTGGCGCACGCCGAGCCCGGTCGCCTCGGCGCTGCTGCTCGACGCCGAGTCGAGGAACCCACGCTGGGGGCTCTATCAGGCCGTGACGGCCGCCGAGCTGGCCAAGGGCGACATCCTGGTTCGTCCCCACGCCGAGGCGGTGGGCAGCGCGTGCGGCAAGATGGCGGTGTTGGCGGTGTTGCAAGAGAACAGCGGCAGCAGCGGCGGGAAGTGGGGGACCCTCGAGATCGACGACGAGGGTCGCGGGGCGGCCTTGCGGGTGGGCAGCCCGCTGTTCTTCGCGGCGGACGGCAAGACGCCCCTGCCCGGGGTCCGGCTCTACCGCATCCGCGTGAAGAAGGAAGACACCATCGGCCACCTGCGCGAGCTGCGGCGTGATCTCCGCCATCTCGAGCGGACCATCGGCGATGCCCCCGCCATGCTGGCGGTCGGGGAGGGCGCCGAGGACGTCGTGGCCGAGAAGATCCACGATCTCATCGACGAGGCCTGGTCCCTGGTCGCGGAGGAAGCCTACGATCTCGACCGCCGGGTGCTGGCGGCGCGCGGGTACGCCCTCGGCGCGGCGCTCGGCTGGCCGGCGGCCATCGAGGCCGGCCTGGCGCTGGTGGACGATGTGCTCGCGCGGGCACCTGCCCGGGCGGAGGCCTGGGTGGCCCATGGGGTGCTGGCGGGGTTGCGCGGCGATCCGGGGCGGGCGCTCGGCGACGCGCGCGAGGCGCTCGGACGGCAGGCCGGCGCGGGCGCGGGCGTGGACGAAGGCGATCTCAGCCTCGAGCCGCCGGAGCTCCCGGCCCGCTGGCTCGAGGTGCGGGCCCTGCTGGCGATGGGGAACCGCGCGGAGGGAGGCGCGGCGCTCGAGCGCTTCTCGACCCTGGCCCCCGGGGACAGGCGGGCGGTCCGGATGCGAGCCCGGCTGCGCGCGCCCGAGCCGACCGGAAGCCACCCGACGCGCCCGTCCGCCGCGCCAGCGCCGGGGCTGCCCACGGCGGTCCCGGGGGCGGTGGGCATGTCCCCGATCGCGGTCGCGGCCGTCGACGGGATCACGTACTTCGCCTCGCCCGAGCGCGTGGGCTTCGAGAGCCGGAGCCTCGGCTTTCGCGTGAGCTGGCCCCTCACCTGGCGGGTGTCGCAGCTCGCGGCCAGCCCGGCGGCCGGGGTGCTCGCGACCCTCTCGACCGGGCGCGCGCTCCTCGACGATGGCCGGGCCGAGCGCGCCAGCGCCGTGGTCCTGGCGCAAAAGCCGCTCGGGCCGGTGGCGCGCGCGGCGCTGGTGCGCGACGGCGTGCGCAAGCTGTTCCCGACCGCCAAGCTGAAGACCTTGCCGCCCCTCCTGCCGGGCTCCCGGCGCAGCCAGTTCCGCGACCAGCAGCCGGAGGGCACGCGCGTGGGTGAGGTCGTGACCCTCGAGCGGGCCGGCGTGGTTCTCTTCCTGGTCCTGAACGCGTCCCCCGAGCTGTATCCCAAGCTCGGCGACGACTACGCCACCTTCGTCCGCAGCCTCACCTTCCCCCCGTCCTGACGATTATCTCGACCCCAAAACCCGTCCTCGTCCCCGCCGCGGCTGATCTCGGGACGAGCACGAGTCCCGCCCCGATCACGGCACCGCGGTGCCCGTGGCGCGAGCCAGGGCCGCGGCAGCGACGTTGAGATCGTAGATGGACTGCAGGTACCGAGCCCGCATCTGGAAGAAGGCCATGAGGGAATCCGAGAAGTCGCGCGCCTCGGCCAGCCCGATCGCGAAGTTCTGCGAGGTGGCCGCGATCCAGGACTTGCCGGCCTTCTCACCCTTGCGCAGGGTCTCCACCCGCGCGACCGCCTCGGTGACCTCGCCGTAGGACTTGCGCACCTCGAGCAGGATGCCGCCCATGGCCTCGTCCTGGCGCAGGTCCATCTCGTTGGCCTCGGCGTGCACGCGGTCGGCGCGCGCCAGCTTCGGTCCGAGATCGAGCTGCATGCGCAGCGCCGCCGCGATGCCGGCCCCGAGCGAGTTGAACGGGTTCGACAGGAAGGCGTTGCGGGGGGTATCCACCGTCGGGGCATAGGCGAACGAGGCCGTGCCGATCAGCACGAGATCCGGATAGACCTTGCGCCGCTCGAGATCGAACAGCGCGTGCTTGGCCTTGACCGCCTGGCCGAGCGCGCGCACCTCCGGTCGATTGAGACGGGCGCGCGTCTCGTAGAAGGTCACGGGCCGGGGCGGGATCTCGAGCGGCTCGAAGGGCGCGTCGTCGACCTGCAGATCCGGCGGCGCGGTGGGACCGAGCAGGGTGTGCAACCCGTTCAGCGCCAGCTCCGCCAGCCGCTTGGTCTCGAGGATGCGGGCATCCACCTCGGCGCGGACGGTGCGCAGCCGGAGCTTGTCGGTGACCGTGACGCTGCCGGAGCCCTCCTCCAGTTGCTTGTCGATCTTCTTCTGCGCGGTGTCCACGTAGCCCGAGCCCTCGTCGAGCGCGTCGATCAGCTCCCGCGCCAGCTTGTATCCCCAGTACGCGCGCCGCACGTTGAGCTCGACGTCCCCGGCGGTGCCCGCCTGCTTCTCGCGCAGGGCCGCCACGCCGGCCTCGGCCGCGCTCACCCCCGCCGAGATCTTCCCGAAGTCCCAGATGGGCTGGATCAGGCGCAGCTCGGTGCGGGTCCAGACGCCCTTCAAGTTGGTGATGATGCTGGGGTTGTGCAGGGGGTCCTGCGCGGTGGTGACGCAGTTCTGTTCGCGGGCGTCGGTGCCGGCGATGTCCGTGCGATCGGGCCCGGCGCAGTGGATCTCCGGGACCGGCGCCACGAAGGACAGCAGATCGCCGGAGGGAAACCAGTTGCGGCGCGCCTCGCTGACCTGCGACTCCATGGCCTGCGCCGCTGCGCCCCCGGCGGCGATGCCGGGGTTTCCCCGGCGGGCCATCTCGATGAGCTCTTCGAGCGTGTACGGACGCGCCGCCGCCCGCCGGAGGGGCAGCATGAAAGAGAGCAGCAGTGCGGCCACGCCGATGGCGGTCGCCCTCGTCTTCATCCCCGACATGGTGCTCCCTTGAGTACCACGGCGCCATCGACCTTGCCTCTAATCCTGTTCCGCGGGCCGGGCGTCCTGTTTGCCGTCCGGGCCGGCGTGTGCTGTGGTGTGGGCATGGCGGCCGTCAGCAAGCACACCCCCCGAGCGTCACGGGTCGAGACCGTGCAGATCGTCCTGCCGGGGCTGACCAACACCCACGGCACCATCTTCGGAGGCATGCTCATGCAGTGGATCGACATCGCGGCCGCCGTGTCGGCCGGCCGTCACGCCTCCGGCCCGGTGGTGACCGCGGCGATGGATCGGCTGCACTTCCTGTCGCCGGTTCATGTGGGCGAGGTGGTCACGCTGCAGGCCCAGGTGAACTTCGCGGCCCGCACCTCGATGGAGGTGGGCGTGCGGGTGTTCGCCGAGGGTCGCCCCGGATACGGCCGCCGGCAGGCCACCCGTGCCTACCTCACCTTCGTGGCGATCGACGATGAGGGGCGACCGCGCGAGGTGCCCAGGCTCGAGCTGCGCACCGCCGCCGATCGGCGGCGCTTCGCCGAGGCCGAGGCCCGGCGTCGCGTGCGCCTGCGCGAGCGGCGCGCTATGACGGAGCGCAATGGACACCGGCGCACGAGATGACGGCCAACCTGACGGCCATGAAGGTGACGGCCCCGAAGGTGACAGGGACGATGGCCACGGCCGAGGTTTCCTGGATCTGACCGATGGAGCGGCGCTGCTCGATCTCGGCCCAGGGAGCCCCGAGGCCCGCGAGGTCGTCCACGCCTCCGGCGCCGATCGCGTCCGCTTCCTGAACGGCATCGTCACCGGCAGCGTCGCGACGACCCCGGTGGGCGGCGGGTGCCACGCGACCTTGCTCACCCTCAAGGCCCACGTGGTCGCCGAGCTCCGAATCTTCGTGCGCCCGGAGGATGTGCGTCTGGTGGTGGCGGGCGGGCAGGGCGTCTCCGTGGCGGCCGCGCTCGCTCGTTATGCGATCACCGACGACTTCGACGCCACGCCCATGACGAACTTCGCGCTCCTCGGCCTGCTCGGCCCGGCCGCCGACCGCCACTTGCTGGAGCTCGGATACCCGGTGGGAGCGCTCGCCGAGGGTGCGACGTGGTCGCACGCGGAGTCCGTCGGCCCCTTCGGGGCCCTGTGGCTGGTCCGGGTGCACCAGCTCGGCGCGGACGGCTACTGGATCGGGGCTCCGGGCGCGACCCTGGCCCGGGTGCGGGAGGCGCTCGGCGCCCGGGGCCTGGCGACCCTGACGCCCGGGGCGGCCACCGCGGCGCGGGTCGTGGCGTTCGAGCCGGCATGGGGCCGCGAGATCACCGATGGCCACTTTCCCATGGAGGTCGGGCTCGCCGATACCATCGACTACAAGAAGGGGTGCTTCCTCGGCCAGGAGCCCATCGTGCGCATCCGCGATCGCGGCCACCTCAACTGGCGACTGGCGCAGCTCCAGGTGGTGGGGGAGGGCGCGCTCCCCGATCCGGCCACCTGGCAGATCGAGGCGAGCAGCAAGGCGCGCGCCGGGACGCTGACGACCGTCGCGCGCGTCCCCGGCGAGGGCGTGCTGGCGTTGGCCCTCCTCCACGCGAGCGTGCAGGTCGGCGCCACCGTCGCCCTGGTCGGCCCCGAGGGGGCTCGCCTGGAAGCCACCGTGGTTCGCGACTGAGAGCAATCCGTCGGAACCCGTGATAAATGGCCGTGAGCTTTGCCGTGATCGTGCACCTGGCCGAACCCGTGATCGTGGCCGTTCCCGTTCCCGTTCCCGTGAACGTGCACGGGAACGGGTCCCTTGATCGTGATCGAGCCGTGGTCGCGGACGCGGTCCGCAGGCGGTCCTCTCGGGGAAAGGCTTGACACCCCCGACACGATCCGCTTATCTGGCGCGCATGGGAAGGCACGACAACCGCCGTTCGTTGAAGATGCGCCGCCGCGTCAGCCAGAAGAAGCTCAAGGCGCGCCTCAAGCGCAAGATCGCCGAGAAGCGCCCGGCGGCCAAGGCCCCGGCGGCGGCGAAGTCGCGCGCGACGAAGAAGGCGGCGGCTCCCAAGGAGTAGCGGCCGGCCCCGGGACATGGGATCGGATTCGGCGTGGCTCCCGTAGCCCCGGGCAGCGGGGCGGGTGGGGCGTCCGCACCGACGGCGCTCATGCGCCAGTACCTCGACGTCAAGGCGCGCTACCCCGACGCGGTGCTGTTCTTCCGGCTCGGGGACTTCTACGAGATGTTCTACGAGGACGCCACGCACGTGGCGCGGGTCCTCGATCTGACGCTCACCACCCGCGATCGGGGCAAGGAAGATCCGGTCCCGATGTGCGGGATCCCTTACCACGCGGCCCGAGGCTACCTGGCCAGGCTGACTGACCTCGGTTACCGCGTCGCCATCTGCGAGCAGCTCGAGGATCCGAGGTCGGTGCGCGGGATCGTCAAGCGCGACGTGGTGCGGGTTGTGACCCCGGGGGTGACCCTCGACGAGGAATCGCTCGACCCGCGGGTGCCCTGTCACCTCGCCGCGGTCCGGGGCGACGGCCGTCGCGGGTATGGCCTCGCGTTCCTCGACGTGACCACCGGCAGCTTTCGGGCCACCGAATCGCCCACCCTCGAGGCGCTGCTCGACGAGCTGGCGCGCGCCGAGCCGCGCGAGCTCGTGCTGCGCAAGGAGGACGGCGAGCTCGCAGCGGCCGTGCGCCGGACCTATCCCGGGATCGTGCAGACGCTGGTGGACGAAGCGCGCGCGACCAGGATGGCGGCGGCGCCTGCGACAGCGTCTGCGACGACGACGGCGACCACGGGGTCGGGGCCAGCGACCGGAGGGGCGGGGGGAGCCGTCGGGCAGGTCGGAAGCGACAGGCCTCCGTGGGAGCCCGCGCTCGCCGAGCGCGCCCCGATGGCGGTGGCCGCCGCCCAGGCGGTGCTGGCCTACGCCCGCTCGACCCAGCCCGCGGCCAGCCTGCCGCTCACCGAGCTCGAGCTGTTCCGGCGCGCCGACACCCTGGTCATCGACGAGCAGGCCCGCGCGCACCTCGAGCTCACCGCGACCCTGCAGGACGGCAAGCGGACCGGGAGCCTCATCGATCTCCTCGACCAGACCCGCTCGCCGATGGGCGGTCGACTGCTGCGGCGCTGGCTGCTCTTCCCTCTGGTGGACGTGGTGACCATCCGTCGCCGCCAGGACGCGGTCGAGCGTCTGGTCGGGGCCCACGGCGCGCGCGACGCGGCCCGCAAGATCCTGGGCGAGGTCGGGGATCTCGAGCGCCTGGTGGCGCGCGCCCGACTGGGCGTGGCGACCCCGCGCGACCTGTGGGCCCTCGGCGCCGGGCTGCACCGCCTGCCAGGCCTGGTGCACGCGCTCGAGGACGCCGCCGCGGGTGAGATCGGCGCCGACCCCGAGCTCGGGGGGCTCGGGGCCGACCTCGGGACCGACCTCGCCGACGAGATCGCCCGCACCCTGCGCGAGGATGCGCCGGTGCTGACCAAGGACGGGGGCCTCGTGCGCCCCGGGTTCTCGGCTCCCCTCGACGAGTGGGTGGCCATCGCCGCCGGCGGTCGGGACGGGCTCGCCGCCATCGAGCTGCGCGAGCGCGCGCGGACCGGCATCCCGTCGCTGAAGATCAAGTTCAACAGCGTCTTCGGTTACTACATCGAGATCACCCGCGCCCAGATGGAGCGGGTGCCCGCCGACTACGTCCGCAAGCAGACCGTGGCCAACGCCGAGCGCTTCGTCACGCCCGAGCTGGCGGACTACGAGGCCAAGATCCTCGGGGCGGACGAGCACCGGATCGCGCTCGAGCTCGAGATCTTCACCACCCTGCGCGCCGAGGTGGCCCGGGCCTCGGCTCGCCTGCTGGCGCTCGCCCGGCGGGTGGCCACGGTCGATGTGCTGGCCGGCCTCGCCGAGGTGGCCCACCGCAGCGACTACGTCCGCCCGGTGGTCGACGGCGGGGCGATCATCGAGCTCGAGGACGCGCGCCACCCGGTGGTGGAGCGGCTGGCGGCCGCGGGGGGGTTCGTGCCGAACGACGTGCGGCTCGACACCGAATCCGAGCAGATCCTGATCGTCACGGGACCCAACATGGCCGGCAAGTCCACGCTGATCCGCCAGGTGGGGCTGATCGTTATCCTGGCGCAGATGGGCGGGTTCGTGCCAGCCCGGCGCGCGCGCATCGGGGTGTGCGACCGGGTCTTCACCCGGGTGGGCGCGGGCGACAACCTGGCCCGCGGGGAGTCCACCTTCCTGGTCGAGATGCGCGAAACCGCCCACATCCTGCGCTACGCGACGGCGCGCAGCCTGATCGTGCTCGACGAGATCGGGCGCGGCACGTCGACGTACGACGGGGTGTCCATCGCGTGGGCGGTCGCGGAGCACCTGCACGAGGTGGTGGGAGCCAGGACCTTGTTCGCGACGCACTACCACGAGCTCTGCGCGCTCGCCGATCGCCACCCGCGGGTTCGCAATGTCAGCGTGGCCGCGCGCGAGTGGGAGGGCGAGGTGGTGTTCCTGCGCAAGCTGATGCCTGGCGGCGCGAACCGCTCGTTCGGCATCCAGGTGGCGAAGCTGGCGGGGCTGCCGGCCTCGGTGATCGACAAGGCCCGGGAGATCCTCGCGCGCCTCGAGGGCGGGCCGGGGCGCGGCGAGCCGCCACCGCCCGCGGCGCGGCACGCCGACGCCGACGCCGACGCCGACGCGGCCGGCGCGGCCGTGGATCCCCTCGCGGGGGTGCTCTCGGCCCCACTCGAGACCGGACCCCAGCTCGGCCTCTTCGAGCCCGCGGCGGCGGGGGGATCGCCGCCCGCCCTCCCGGTCGCCGCCGAGGCGCGCGCGGGCAGGCCGCGGCCGGTGCCCGCGCGCGGGGCAGGACCCGCGCCGCGCGCCGCGGTGGACGCGCGCGTCGCCGAGGTCGTGGCGACGCTGCGGCAGCTCGATCCGGACGAGCTGTCGCCGAGGCGTGCCCTCGATCTGGTGGTAGAATTGAGAAATAAGTTGACCTGAGAGGTCGGCGTCTCACGATCGCAGGGAGGTCTTTGTTGCGTCTCGGGAACGTCATGCGTGCGGTCCTCGCCGGGGTGTGGTGCACCGCGGGTGCGCTTCCCGGTCGAGCTCCGGTCGCCCGGGCGGCGGTCCTCCCCGGCAAGGCGGCGAGCCTGACGGCCACCTCGCCCGGGGCCGGGGGGGCGCGCAAGGGCGCGGCTCGCCCGAAGGCGGCTCCCCGCAACGGTCCAGTCGAGCTCTACGCCGTGAACACCCACGAGACGCTGATCCTCCGCCTTCGGGACGACAAGGGCAGACCCATGCGCGGCGTGCAGAAGCGCTTCGACCGGTTCCTGCGCTGCCACCACACCAACGTGCAGCACGCCATGAATCCCCGCCTGGTGCGGGTCCTCTACCAGGTGGGCCGGCACTATCCAGGACGGCGGGTGGAGGTGGTCTCGGGGTATCGACACCCGTCGGTGGCCAAGAATCCCCACAGCCCGCACATGCAGGGGCTGGCCTGCGATTTCCGGGTCGTCGGGATCAAGAACGCCGATCTCCGCGACTACCTGCGACGCGATCTGCAGAACGTGGGCGTGGGGTACTACCCCAACTCGTCGTTCGTCCACCTCGACGTGCGGAAGGACAGGTCGGCCTTCTGGATCGATTACTCGGGGCCGGGAGACCGCGCGATGTACTCGGAGGCGCCGGGCCTCGATCTGCGGACCGGGCGCGCCGACGCGTACAAGCCGACCCGCATCGACGAATCGTGGATCCACCAGCCGGACGTCGAGCCGCCCCCGGCGGGCGCCGCGGGGCCCGGGGCGAGCGACGAAGTTGCGCGAGAAGGTGGACGAGAAGGTGAAGAAGAGGGGGACGACGCGCCGCTGGTGGGAGGGGCATCCTCCGGGGCACCAGCGTCCGCCGATCGCCCGGGTGGGTCGTCCGAGCCCTCCGATTGACGACCCGCGAATTTCTCTGCCCGGGCCCGAGAGGAGTGAGGCAGCGCGAAGGCGAATCGCTGTGATAACGTCAGCGCGCTTTTCGTTCGATCGATGTCCACCCCATGGAGGCCTTCAATGAGGAGACCCGGAGTCATCCTGTTCGCCGCGACGGTCGCGCTGTTCTCGGTTGCGGTCGCGCCCCCCGCGCGCGCCAAGGGCAAGTCGGCCAAGGCCGCCTCCGGTGGTGGCAAGGGCGCGACGCCCCCGGCGGCCGAGCTGGCGAAGCTGAAGGCCGTGAAGCTGGGTGATCCCAAGGCCGGATTGTACGCCTGGGGCATGTCCCCGAACGAGGTCATCGAGAAGGCCGAAGGGGCCATCGACGCGCGTTATCAGAAGCGCGGCGAGGACGCCCGTGCCGACCCGGGCAAGCAGCAACGCATCCGGGACGAGGCGGAGAAGGAGAAGGCCGCTGTCCGCAAGAGCCTGACCAAGTTCGAGGGTCAGAAGACCGGATGGGACGTGTCGATCATCGGGCCGGAGTTCGCGCAGAACAACGGCGAGGCGGTGGTTCAGGTCAAGGAGGAGAACCTGACCCGCTACTTCTTCTTCTTCGAGGATCGCCTCTACAAGATGTACATGGCGTTCAACAAGGAAGTGATCGGGGACAAGTCGTTTCGCGACTTCGGCAAGGAGATGGCCGAGAAGTACGGCACCCCGCGCGAGGTGTATCACGACGAGAAGCAGCGCGGCGGGGTCAAGCGCCTGCTCGATCACTTCGAGTGGGCCGTGAACGGCGGGGACGCGCTGAAGCTGGTGGATCGCTCGGAGTTCTATGGTGTGTACTGTCTGGTGGTCGCGGATGCGCACACCATCGACAGCGTGGTGGCCAAGCGGAAGATCACCAACCCTGGGACGGTGGAGCGCGACTCCCTGGTCGAGTCGGTGGTGAACTCGAAGGACAGCGCCAAGGACACCAACGACGATATCATCGACCGCCTGACCGGGCACGAGGTCAAGAAGCCAGGCGAGGAGACCAGGCACGGCGACATCGTGGTCCCCATGCCCATCGCCCCGACCCCGGCCGAGGTCAACGCCGACTCGTCGAGCAGCAAGGGCAAGGCCGCCAGCAAGGGCAA
>Ga0265330_10001664_pt1 | contig 12612 bp, 9 predicted proteins | sample 41919metaG_FD_202083 | JGI IMG/M metagenome (GOLD analysis project Ga0265330, IMG submission 202083) | Rhizosphere microbial communities from Carex aquatilis grown in University of Washington, Seatle, WA, United States - 4-19-19 metaG | ecosystem: Host-associated > Plants > Roots > Rhizosphere >... | reverse complement strand
CCTGTGCCATTATCGGGGGCACGTCCGTCCAGTGCGTGGGTTATGGCGCGTTTGGACAGCTGGGGAACGGTACGTTTACCCAGAGTTCAGTGCCCGTGACGGTAGCCCTTCCCGAAGGGGTTTCAGTGAAATCGCTGGCGGCAAGGTACAATCACGTGTGTGCTCTGAGCGTCGACGGAAGGCTCTGGTGTTGGGGTGTCAACACCTCGGGGCAATTGGGTAACGGCTCCACGGCCAACTCCAGCGTGCCTGTAGAGGTTGCCGCACCCGTCGCCAATTGACGCTGACTCGGACGACGTTGGCGCTTCCATCGAGCGCCGCCCGTCGTTCGCGCCCGCGCGCAGAGCCTGGCCCACCTCAGCGCGGACGAACTACGGCTTTCCGTTGTCGGGACGGCAGCGCTTCCCGGCTGGATAGTCGGGGTGGTAGTGGTGCTTGATCGGACGAGAGACGCACTTCAGACATTGACCGCGCTCGCCCGCCTCCTGCGTGCCGGGGAGCTTCTCGCAATCGGCAACAGTGCGCGACTCGTGGCCCGTGGAATGGCTGAACGCCAAGGGCGCGGCCAACAGACCTCCGGCGATGACAAGGCCGACACTCAACGTGATCTTCCTCATGGGCGGGCGCTCCTTTCGAGCGACATGATACCAGCCCGAGGCCATCGGGAGGGCGAGATTCTGCGGGGGGGTTCGCTGGCGAATGCCTCGGTCGCGATTCGCTTCGATCCGGGAGATTTTCGATTCGCGCGGGTGTACAATGGGGCGCTCTCGGCATAGCCCGTCATGGCACACTTGGTCAGGTCCCATGGGTCCCGACCAAGTGTGGCCGATCCGGAGGGCGTGTCTCGCAATGTCTGGAAAGGATGCTCATGCGCAAAGCTTCTTGGAAACGCCGCTTGCTGTGGACGTTGCTGGTCAGCAGTTGCAGCTCTGGCGGGGGACAGGTCGAATGGTCGCAGGGCGAGCAAAGCCTGACCATCAGCCCGACCGCCGTGTACCAGATCAAGAGTGCGGCGACGGGCAAGTGCATCGGCATTGCCGGCAACAGCACAGCCAACAGCGCCAAGGCCGAGATACGTACGTGCAACGGCGCCGTCGGCCAGAGCTTTACCATCGCCAGTGTTGCGACCGGCTACTACGCTATCAAGAACACCCATAGCCTCAAGTGCTTGGATGTCACGGGCAAGTCCACGGCCGACGGCGCCGCCATCATCCAATACACCTGCAACAACAGTTCCACCAATCAGCAATGGGCCATCGCCGAGGTGTCGTCTGGCGTAGTCCGCCTGACGGCGCATCACAGCGGCAAGGTGGCGGAGGTCAATGGGGGCGCCACGGCGGACGGAACCCCGATCGTGCAGCGCACGTGGAAAGGCGCCACCTATCAACAATTCCAGCTTTCCACGGGCACTGGCGGGGCTGGCGGGGCTGGCGGCGCCACGACGACGGGCGGGACGGCCTCGGGTGGTTTGCCGGCAACGGGCGGTACAACCGCCGCGGGAGGCACCACCGACTCCGGTGGGACGACCAGCGCAGGTGGCACCACCGACTCCGGTGGGACGACCAGCGCGGGTGGCACCACGGCGACCGGTGGATCGACAAGCTCTGGCGGTTCCAGTGCCGGGGGATCCACGGCAATCGGTCCTGTCGGTGTCTTTTCCGGTCCTCTTGCTACTGGCATCATCTTCATGGACACGGATGGCGTGCGGGTCAATGCCCACGGTGGCGGCATCATCAAGGTGGGCGACACGTTTTACATGCACGGCCAATACTTCCCCCCCGGCACCACGAACAACTGGTTCTATGGCTTCACCATGTACTCGTCCAAGGATCTGGCGACTTGGAAGAACGAAGGGATCATCTTGCCCCAGCAGCCAAGCGGGGAGCTAGGACCGGTTCGCAAGGGCGAGCGGCCGCATATCATCAAATGTCCCGCCACCGGGGAATTTGTGCTCTACGCCCACGCGTCCGATATCACGCACCAGGCGGACAAGGAAGTCGTCTACGCGACCTCGCGCACGGTCAACGGCCAGTACAGCTACAAGGGGCCGCTGAAGAACGCGAGCGGCCAGATTGCCGCCCACAGTGACATGGGGGCCTTTGCCGACGACACCGTCGCCTATGTCATCACGGAAAGCGCCCACGTCTATACCCTGGCCAGCGACTGCCACAGCTGGCTGTCGGACAAGCAATACTCCGCGATCAACGGGAACTCCGGGGGCTCGGAATCGCCGGCCGTGTTCAAGAGAAACGGCACCTACTACTGGGTCGGGTCGTACAAGACCGGGTGGCGCGCCAACAACAACTTCTACTCCACCGCACCTGCCATGACCGGGCCGTGGACCTACCAGGGGTATGTCGCGCCCGTCACCGACCCCAACAACAACATCTCGGACCAGAGGACCTGGATGACACAGAGCACGTGGGTTCAGCCCATCGTGGGAAGCAAGGGAACCGTCTTCGTGTACTGGGGCGATCACTGGTGGGGGAACCAGGACACCACCGAGCCTGGCCTGCACAACGAGTTTGCGGGCTACATGTTCCAGCCGATCGTCTTCAGCACCTCAACCAAGATGTTGCTGCCCACCTACCTGACCACCTGGAGCCTCGACATCGGCGCCGGCACCTGGTCGCTGTAGCGGTTGTGAAAGGGTCGGCGCCGCGGATGTCGTCCGCGGTTCTGATACAAAAGACAGTCCGCGCCTGGTGAAATTGAATCGCTTGGCCGTGCAAACCGCGTGGTGCGCGAGTTGCTGGCGCTGCGCGTTTAGGTTTTTTTTTCAACCCGTCTCGCGGCCGATCGGCCCCTGTTGATGCGACAAGGAGTCCCCATGAGTCGAACTGCCGCTGTCACGCTCGTCCCGGTATCCGCGTTGGGGCTTTTCCTCGGCGCTTCCACGCCCGCGTCCGCCAAGGACTTGATCGAATATTTCCAGCCGACGCCCATCGTGGGCTCGCTGTCGTCTTCTGCCTGGGGAGCCGCAGCCGTTGGTCCGCGCGACACCAGCAACGGCCTGGAAGACGCCACCATCAAGAACTATTGCTACTGGGACGGGCAGATCCTGCGCGGCCCCGACGGCAAGTACCATATGTACGCCAGTCGCTGGCCTCAGAGCAGCGGACACTCGGGCTGGGGCAAGTCCGTCGCGGTTCACGCCGTGAGCGACAGCATGATCGGCCCCTACGTGGACAAAGGCATGGCCTACACGGACAGCAATGGAAAAGGTCACAACGTCACTGCCTCCATGCTTCCCGACAACACCTGGACGGTGATCGTCAGCGACACGCGCCCTGGCGACATTTTCACTTCCAGTTCCATCGACGGGCCATGGACCTTCAAGGGCTCTATCACGGTAAACGCCAACGGTCTCGATTCCTCGGGAACCACCAAGAACCTGAGCCTGATGATCCTGCCCGACAAGACCTACCTGATGGCCACGCGCTTCGGCACGATGATGACCACGCCTTCCAACTTGCTTGGCCCGTGGACGGTTCAAGCCGCGAAGGTCTTCATCACGCCCGCGGGCTATCCCAGCGGATCGCGCGAGGATCCGGTGATCTGGTGCAGCGGCGGGCAATACCACATGGTCTACAACTACTACGACCTGCGCAAGGCACGGCACATGGTGTCGCCTGACGGGATCAAGAATTGGAAAGACTTGGGAATCGCCTACGATCCCACCACAAACTTCATCCGCTACACGGACGGCACGGTGAACCACTGGTACAAACTGGAACGCCCCGCCGTATTCATGGAAAACGGGCACGTCAGCGCATTCACTTTCGCGGCCATCGACGTGGACAAGTCCTTGGAACTCGGCAACGACACCCATGGCAGCAAGGTCATCGTGGTTCCCTTTGATGGCGCAACCTTCGACGCCGACACCGGCGTGGCGGGAAACGCTTGCAGCACGTACAGCGCCAACAGCGGCATGCCCAGCACCGGCACGGGGGGCGCGGGCGGAACCGGCGGCGCGAGCGGAACCGGCGGCGCAAATGGAACAGGTGGCGCGAGTGGAACAGGCGGCACGACCGGAATCGTGGCACGCGACGGGGGACCAGGCGATGGCGCTGCCTCCAAGGACAGCGGTACCGCCGGCACCGGTGGTGGCATCGCCAGCGGCGGTGTGGTGGTCGCGGGTGGAACCGCCGCGGGCGGAACGGCGGCCACCGGGGGCAACACTGCCTCGGGCGGGACAAAGGTCGCGGGCGGAAACACGGCCACGGGCGGAGCGACGGCCACCGCTGGCAACGCTGCCTCGGGCGGAACGACAGCAGCCGGTGGTACCGCCGCTTCTGGCGGAGCAGCGGCCACGGGTGGTAGCCCTGCTTCGGGCGGATCCATCGCGGTGAGTTCCACGGGCGGTACCTCCACGGCTACGGGTGGCACCGCGCCAACCTCTACCGGCGGCGCGCCGGCTACCGGCGGCCTGCTTGCAACGGGTGGCGCGGCCCAGCCCGGCAGCGGCGGATCCCTCGCATCCACGGGCGGAGCGACAGGAACCACCGCGACACACGCCTCGTCGTCCTCGGGCTGCACCTTCGTCCCTGGGCCTGGCCCGCGGCGCCCCACGTCCGTCGCGTGGGCCTTCGCATTCGCCTGCGGCCTTGCCTGGCTGGTTCGTTCGCGACGGCGGCGATAATATCCTGACCCGGAAATCGTGGCGGGGGTACCCGATGGCGCTAAGCTAGCGGGTCCGACGGAGACGCCATCCCGTGAACCGCCGCGATTTCTCCCAGCTTTTCAAGTTGCCCATCTCGATCGTGTCGACGGTGTCGGCTGCGACGGGCTATCTGACGTTCACCCATGCCTTGACCTGGCGGCTCGTGCCGACTTCGGGCGCAGTCCTGCTTCTGGCGTTCGCCGCGTGCGCTCTCAACGAAGCGCAAGAACACAAGCTGGACGCGATGATGGACCGCACCCACCGGCGTCCGATTCCATCGGGCAAGATTTCGCCCATCAGCGTGGTGGCATGGTCCGCTATTCTGGCGCTCGTCGCCCTCACTGCGCTTTTCCTCCTCGGCGGCGCCGTGGCCGCCGGACTCGGCGCGCTCGCCATGCTCTGGTACAACGGGGTCTATACCTACTTGAAGCGCGTCAGTTCGCTGGCCCCGGTGGTTGGATCCGTCATTGGCGCCATCCCGCCCGCCATCGGCTGGGTTTGCGCTGGCGGCGTTCTCGACGGTCCCATCCTTTCGCTCTCGTTCTTTCTGTTGATGTGGCAGGTGCCGCACTTCTGGCTGTTGGCCCTGCGGGTGGACGGCGACTACGAGCAAGCCCACTTTCCCACCTTCGTTCGCGCCCTGGGCGCGGGATCTCTGTCGCGGGTGACCTTCATGTGGACCGCGGCCACCGCGGCCTCGGCGTTGCTGCTGCCCATCTTCGGCTTGTCAACCTCGCCCTTCTTGGGCCTGGGTCTGGCCGCAGCCGGCGCGTGGCTGACCTTCGTCGCCTGGCGCGCGCTTCGCGCTCCTGGCCAACAAGGCTTTCGCCAGGCCTTCGTTGCCATCAACTACTACGCCGTGATGGTCATGGGCGCCGTGATCCTCGATGCCGTGCTGGGCCGCTGAGGACCAGGCGTCCCGCAGTCATTCCGGTCGCACGATTTCGATTTCTCATTTAAGCGCTCGGCAGCCAGACCGCGTTCCAAAGCCCTGCGCGCGGCTTCGTGATTCTCATGCCAGCCGAACTGGGCGGCGACAACGACGCTCGTGTCGACCGCCTCGCGGTTCACGATCGTCGGCTCCGCAGTCTGCGCTGCGTGTCGCGCACAGTCTCGGCGGACAACATCCCGGCCGACACCGCGACCGCGACTGCTACGCGGCCTTTCTTCACCCTGGTTATTCGCCGCGGGGCTGGCCCGATTTCGACACGGCCATCGTGGCAGCGGATGAAGGGGAACCCTTGCGGGGTCTCGTGTGTCAGAAGTAGTCGCATGCGCCTCTTCGTGTCCGTCCTGACCCTGACCGCCGTGCTGGCGACGCCGGCGCGGGCGCATGATGCGGGCGCGCCGGCCGGGCGCCGCATCCTCTATCTGCAGCCCTTGGGCGAATGCCAGCAGCCCCAGCAGGGCCGCGAGGCGGTCGAGCGCGCCCTGTCTGCCTTTTACGATTTGCAGGTCCGCGCCCTGCCCTGCGTGCCCTTGCCTATCGCCGCGTATTACCAGCCCCGGCGCCGCTACCGCGCCGAACGCCTTCTGGATTTCCTCAACCGCCGCATCCCGGCCGACGGCTGGCGCATTCTAGGGCTGACCGCGACTGACATCTCGACGACCAACGGCAAGTACACCGACTGGGGCATCCTGGGCCTGGGCGAGATGCCGGGCAAGGCCAGCGTGATCTCGTCCTTTCGCTGCAAGAAGAAGGCGCACAATTCGCAGCACGCCATCGTCCGGCTGGCCAAGGTGGCGGTGCACGAGATCGGACACACCCTGGGCCTGCCCCACTGCCCCACCCGCGGCTGCCTGATGGAAGACGCCGAAGGCAAGGTCGTCACCGTCGATCGCGAGCGCAATTTCTGCGCGCACTGCCGCCAGCTTGCCGCCAGCGCGGGTTGCCCGATCAAGCAGCCAGTTGGACTGCCGTGGTGATCGACTATTATGTCGCCAGGAGATCCATCCATGAGCATCGTCGACACGCAGGCTTGGAAGAGGTTGCAACAACACCAGAGCGCTCTGGCGAAGAAGACCATGCGCGAGCTGTTCGCCGAGGACAAGGGGCGCTTCGAGCGCTTCTCGCTGCGCCTCGGGGATCTGCTGCTCGACTACTCGAAGAACCGCATCACCAGCGAAACCATGGCGCTACTGTGCGAGCTGGCGCGCACGGCGAACGTGGAAGGCATGCGCGACAAGATGTTCGCGGGCGAGCCCATCAACTTGACCGAGGGCCGGGCGGTCTTGCACGTGGCCCTGCGCAACCTGTCCGCGCGTCCCATCTTGGTGGGCGGCCAGGACGTGATGCCCGAGGTGCGCGCGGCCCTGGACCACATGCGCGTTTTCAGCGAATCCGTGCGCGGCGGCGCCTGGACCGGCTTTTCTGGCAAGCCCATCCGCGCGGTGGTCAACATTGGCATCGGCGGCTCGGATCTCGGGCCGGTCATGGTGTGCGAAGCGCTGCGGCCCTATCGTCGCGACGATCTCGATCTTCACTTCGTGTCCAACGTGGATGGCTCGCACGTGGCCGAGGCGCTCAAGCGGGTAGACCCCGAGACCACGCTGTTTCTGGTGGCTTCCAAGACGTTTACCACGCAGGAAACCATGGCCAACGCGCACAGCGCGCGTACCTGGTTCTTGCAGCACGCGAAGGACGAGCGCCACATCGCCAAGCACTTCGTCGCGTTGTCGACCAACGCCAAGGAGGTCATTAAGTTCGGCATCGCGCCGGAGAACATGTTTGTGTTCTGGGATTGGGTGGGCGGCCGCTACTCGCTCTGGTCGTCAATCGGATTATCCATCGCGCTCGGCATCGGCTTCGACAACTTCCACGATTTGCTAGCCGGCGCGCACGAGATGGACGAGCACTTCCGAACCGCGCCGCTGGAAAAGAACCTGCCGGCAACCCTGGCCTTGCTCGGCGTCTGGTACAACAACTTCTTCGGCGCCGAGACCCACGCGATCCTGCCCTACGATCAATACCTGTCGCGCTTCCCTGCCTACTTCCAGCAGGGCGACATGGAGTCCAACGGCAAACGGGTCACCCGCGACGGCCAGGTGGTGAACTACCAGACCGGCCCGGTGATCTGGGGCGAGCCCGGCACCAACGGCCAGCATGCCTTCTATCAATTGCTCCATCAGGGGACCAAGCTGGTGCCTTGCGATTTCCTTGCCTCGGTGGAGACCTACAATCCAATTGGCGAGCACCACACGTTGCTGCTGGCGAACTACCTGGCGCAGACCGAGGCGCTGATGCAAGGCCGTAGCGAGTCCGAGGCGCGCGCCGAGCTGGAGGCCGCCGGGCTCAAGGGCGAGGCCCTGGCCGCGCTCTTGCCCCACAAGGTATTTCCCGGCAACCGGCCCAGCAACTCGCTGCTCTACCAGAAGCTCGACCCGCGCACGCTGGGCAAGCTGATCGCGCTTTACGAGCACAAGATCTTCGTCCAGGGGATCGTCTGGAACGTGAACTCGTACGATCAGTGGGGCGTGGAGCTGGGCAAGAAGCTGGCCAACGCCATCCTGCCCGAGCTGCGCGCGGCCGGCGACGTGACTTCGCACGATTCGTCGACCAATGGTTTGATCGCCGAGATCAGGCGACGGCGTTCGCGCTGAGAAACCGAGGCAGCCGATGAATGTTCTCACCCTGGCCCGCGCGCAGTTCGCGCTGACTGTGATGGTGCACTACCTGTATCCGGTGCTCACCATGGGCCTGGGCGTGGTGCTGGTGGCTGTGGCCAGCCTGCGCCTGCGCCGTCCCGACGAGGTCTACGACCGCATGGCGCGCTTCTGGACCCACATCTTCGGCGTGGTCTTTGCCGGCGGCGTGGCCACCGGCGTGGTCATGGAATTCGAGTTCGGCACCAACTGGGCCAGCTATTCCCGCTTCGTGGGCGACATCTTCGGCGCGCCGCTGGCTGCCGAGGCGCTCATTGCGTTCTTTCTGGAGTCCTCGTTCCTCAGTATCCTGGTCTTTGGCGAAAAGCGTGTATCACGGCGCATGCACTGGTTTGCCACTCTCATGGTCGCTTCGGGTGCGACCCTGTCTGCCTTCTGGATCGTGGCAGCCAATTCTTGGCAACAGACGCCGGCTGGCTTTCAGCTTCTGCACGGCCGCGCGGAGCTGACCGACTTCTGGGCCGCGGTGCTTAACCCGTCGACGCCCCTGCGCTTCCTGCACGCCGTTCTGGGCTCGTGGGTCACGGCCGCGGTGTTTGTCTGCTCGATCTCTGCGTACTACCTGCTGCGCGGCCGTCACCAGGAATTCGCCCGGCGCTCGCTGCGCCTGGCCCTCGTGTTTGGCTTGGTCGCGCTGGCAGCAGAGGTCGTGGTGGGCGACGCCCACACCCGACAGGTCGCCCGCACCCAGCCCGAAAAGTTCGCAGCCATCGAGGTCCTCCACCACACGCAGACAGGTGCGCCGCTGGCCGTGGTGGGCCAGCCTCTGCCCGAGGTGCTCCTGCCCAAGCTGTTGTCGTTCATGACCTACTTCGACTTCAACGCCCGGGTCACCGGCCTGGATGCCTTTGCGCCCGAAGATCGTCCGCCGGTGACTGCGACCGCGATGACGTTTCACGCGATGTTGTGGTTGGGTCTGGGATTGGGCGTGGTGCTGGCGCTGGGGGCTTTCCTCTGGTGGCGCGGCCGTTTGTTCGTGTCGCGACGGTACCTCAGGGTCCTCTGCTATTGCCTGCCGATTCCCTTTGTGGTGAACGAGGTGGGCTGGGTCACGGCGGAGATCGGCCGGCAGCCCTGGAGCGTGTATCACCTGCTGCGCACCCAGGACGCCTTCTCTCGCACAGTGCCGGCGGCGCACGTGGCCATCTCGCTGGCGATGTTCGCGGTCGTCTACGTCGGGCTTCTGGGCCTGAGCGTACATCTGGTGCGCAAGAAGGTGCTGCAGGGGCCCGGTGGGGACGCGGAGGAAGTGCCGTCATGATGCTGGACCTGATCTGGTTCGTGCTGGTGGCGGTGCTGGTGGCGGGCTACGCGGTTCTCGACGGCTTTGACCTGGGCGTGGGTTTCTTGCATCTTGTTCTTCCTCGCTCCGAGGAAGAACGGCGCCTGTGCCTGGCCAGTGTCGCTCCGGTGTGGGATGGCAACGAGGTATGGCTGCTGACCGCGGGCGGCGCCCTGTTCGCCGCGTTTCCGCCGGTGTACGCCACGGTGTTCTCCGGATTCTATCTCGCCCTGATGCTGGTGCTGCTGGGGCTGATCGTGCGCGCGGTTTCCATCGAGGCGCGCAACCGCGGTGCCTCGCCGGCCTGGCGGCGTTTCTTCGACCGCAGCTTCGCAGTGGGCAGCACGCTGGTTGCGGTGCTTCTGGGCGTCGCGGTGGGCAACCTGATGCGCGGGCTGCCTCTCGATGCGCAAGGCGAATACGCGGGGACATTCTGGGCCCTGCTCAATCCCTTCTCGCTCTTCATCGGGGCGACCACAGTGGCCATGTTCGCCATGCAGGGCGCCTGCTGGCTGGCCATGAAGACCGAGGGCAATCTGGGCAAGCGCGCGGTTACGGTCGCCCTGTTCGCCTGGGCCACGTTCGTGGCCTTGTATCTGGACGCCACCCTGTGGGCGCCCTCGGACGCGCACTGGCTCTTTCTGCGCGCGCGCCAGTCCTTCGTTTCTTGGATTCCAGCCGCGTTCATGTTCGTGTGCGTGACTGGCTTGCCGATCCTGCTGCGTCGCGGACGACTGCGCCTCGCATTTCTCTGCTCGTCGGTCACCATTGCCTGCGTGGTCGCGATCCTGGCCATCGCGGCCTGTCCCATCTTCGTTCTTTGCACCAACGACGTGAAGAGCAGCCTGACTGCCTTCAGCGCCGCCTCGTCGCCCCGCACGCTAACGGCCATGCTCGTCATCACCCTGGTCGCGCTGCCATTCGTGCTGGGCTACACCGTGTTCGTGTACCGGGTTTGGCGGGGCAAGGTCAGGTCCGAGCCCGACGAGTACTAGCCAGTTTTCGATACCAAGTTGGCAAGGATGCCACCAATGTTGGCGGACGGGGGAACTCCAGGGACAGTTTGCTCCTTCGAGTTGGCTGCCAATGGCCAATAGTTTCATGGGGCCAGGGGCGCGCTGCGGGCGATTGCCGAGCTGAGCCTCGCGGCCAGGGGAATAGATTCTTTCGGCCCGCGGCTTGCGTAGGGCTGCCGAGGAGACTTGGCTTCCGGTTCGTCCACGAGGATGGTTTCAATGGCCCGTCGTCCTTCACGGCTCCTGCGCCTTGCGCATTGGCGGTTCCTGCGTTGGTCGTGGATCCCCTGTCTCGTCTCGGTCCTGTGGGGCTGCGCGATCGACCCGCCGGAGTGGCCGTCTCCCCACGTCGGGCAGGAGAACGTCGTCTCCTTCCTGCAAAGGCCGGATGCTGAGATCGACATTCTGTTCCTCATCGACAACTCCCCGAGCATGGCCACAAAGCAGACTGCGCTAGCTCAAAACTTGCCCAGAATGATAGCGCAAGTGCAGCAGCTTCCAGGCGGCTTGCCGGACGTGCACATCGGCGTGGTGAGCAGCGACATGGGGGCTGGGACCCAGCCTGCCGGGGGCAACTGGCGCTTTCTTGGCGACCGGGGCCTTCTGTGGGGAAACGATCCCGCGCCCGGGGCGATTGCCACGGTCGCGGGCGGCGCGACCGATGGCTGCGGCCTCGACCCGGGTGCGCGCTGGATTGAAAACGTCGAGACCCTGGAAGGCGGGCGCAGGAAGAACTACGCCGGAGAGCTTGTGGATGTCTTCGCCTGTCTCGCCACGGCCGTGGGAGCCAACGGCAGCCCTTACCCGCACGTGTTGCAAGCCTTGCGCGTGGCGCTCAACCCACAAGACGGCGTCAACGAAGCAAACGTCGGCTTTCTCCGTCCAAAGGCCTACCTCTTCATTGTTCTCATAGCTGACGAGGATGACTGCTCCGCCGATTTCGACGACACGATCGACAATGGCATGTTCCAGCCGATGCTTCCGAACGAAACCGCCCGGCTGCGATGTGCGGCGCGCGGCCATGTATGCAATGGCCAGCCGATTCCTGACTACGACCCGGCGACCGGCTACATGGGCCAGGGTTTCACCGCCAGTCTTGCCGACTGCGCGGCCAAGGACCAGCTCGACCCCAGCCAGCCGGATCCCGCCTACCTTCCGCTCGTCAGGGTCCAGGACGCGATCGATTGGGTCAACAGGGTCAAGGCCCGGCCTCAGGAACAGATCCTCGTGTCAGGCGTTATCGGCTGGCCGGCGAACGACGACCCGAACAGCGTTCGATACCAGATCGGCAAAGACCCCACCGCGCCCAGTCCGCAGGACACTCAGTGGGACTACCTGCCGATCTGCGAACATCCGGTAGACGCGTCCGCTGATGGCAACACCTTCAAGGCCTACGGTGGCCTTCGTTTGAAGCAGTTCATCGACGCCTACAAGGGGGGCTATGACGAGAACACTTTCAGCATTTGCAACCAGGATCTCACGGCTGCGATGACGCAGTTCGACCTCTTCGTCTGGGATCCAAGGCGCCCATGTATCGATTCGCCATTGATCGACACTGACCCGAGTACCCCAGAAATCGACCCTGAGTGCCAGGTCATCGAGCAGCGCCAGTGCGGGACGCCGGGCCAGGGTGCTTGCCTTCCCAGCGGATACCAGGAGCAGTCCATCCCCGAGTGCAGGGATACCCAGGGGAACCGTCTTGACCCTGCGAATCCTCAATGGGACTCGGTATCCGACGACAATCGGCCTTGCTGGCTTCTCGACTACGACAGGAGTCCAGCTGGCTGCCCGACCTCGCCCAACGGCGCGCGGATACTCGTCCTGCGCAAGGAGGGGTACGTGGCGCCCCCAAACTCGCTGTTGCGGATCGCGTGTCTGACCTGCCCAAGGGACGACCAACTGTGTTCCGTCTCGCACCAGTAGCGGCCGCAGGCCGCACGCCCGTGGGGCGACCGCAGGTCGCCCCTACCCGAGACGTGAGGGGGGTG
>Ga0265330_10001663_pt1 | contig 12627 bp, 16 predicted proteins | sample 41919metaG_FD_202083 | JGI IMG/M metagenome (GOLD analysis project Ga0265330, IMG submission 202083) | Rhizosphere microbial communities from Carex aquatilis grown in University of Washington, Seatle, WA, United States - 4-19-19 metaG | ecosystem: Host-associated > Plants > Roots > Rhizosphere... | reverse complement strand
AACCCCGGCGTCCGTTGGGCCAGGTTCGGTTGCCTGCGGCGCGGCCGGGGACACCGTGGGGAGCGCGCTCAGCAAGATGGGGATGTCTACGATGGTCTGGTTGGGCGGCACGGCATTGTCCGAGGCCACAAATTCCAGTTCCACCGTCATGCCCGGTTCCAGGTCCGCGCTGATGGTCACATCGAAGGTGCATTCGATCTGGTTAGACCCTGGCGAGAACGGACAAACGGACGTCACGGGGCTGCGTTGCGAACCATCGACGACCGCAGGCTCTGTGTACGTCCAAGTCAGCGCCGTCATCTGGCCGGGTGGCTGGTCCACTGCGGTGACCTCTCCGTGAATGGTGTCCCCCGGGGCGTACAGATCGCCAGGAGCCGGGCTCGTGACAGTCACAACCGGAGCGAAGGTGTCCCGGCCCAACACCAAGAACCCGGCCGGCAGCACCGCCTTGCGGCCACGCGGATCAGTAATCTCCACATCGCAGGGACCCACGCCCAGGTCGTTCGGGGCCTCCAGGTTCAGGCTTGCCGAGATCTGGGCGGTGCTGGCCCACGCGAAATCGGTCAGCGGTGCCCAAGTCGGCTCGATGCCGACATGGCCCGAAAAGCCCGCCATCACGGCCACCCGTTCGCCCGAAACAGGGTCGAGGCGGAACGATGATGGGACGAATCCCGCCCCAGTCAGCACCAGCCGGATGTCGCGATCGGTGTAGGCTCGCGCGGGGTCGACTGAATCGATGCGTGGCTGTGGCTGTGGCTGTGGCCCATTACTCCCACAGCCAACGAGGGCTGCGGCGCAAACCACCAAAACCACGCGGGGACCGAGCATCACGACGGCATCTTACTACCGGAAGCGTGAGTCGGGCGGGTTCTGCAAGCGACGAAGGGCATCAGACGGGGAAAAAATGTGGCTGCGCGTCGCGATGGACATTGCAGGGATCTGCCTCCGGAACTGCTCGTCACTGTGGCCGGAGAACTCGACCCCGACCGGCGGATTCTGAAGCTGCTGGGTGCCCGCAAACAGGTAAATCCACGGCAACCTGACGGCAACGGAACCCGCGCGCAGAGGGACATTGGAATCAAACTGGTAGCTCAATAAACGAAACCCCTCGGGATTTCTCCCGAGGGGTCTTGCGGGGTGGACGGGACTTGAAACTTGCAGGACTGAAAACCAAAAAAAGCGAGTGAGGACGCGACCTTGGCCGTCAAGTCCCCGTGGTTGTTGGTGAATCATTCTTGGCTCTGGGTGCATCTAGTTGCATCGAGCTACATCCAGGTGTGCAGAGTCACGGCACCCTGACGGCACTGTGGACGCTGGACGGGAGTCATGTAAGGGTGCAATTGAAATCGCATCATGGTGCGGCAATGCAACCCCAGCACCTCCGGCTTGACACGCCGGAGGCCGCCGGGCGGATTGGGCTGCTGGGGGAAGGTGCCCGCGACCGTGATCCTCGGAGAAAGGCCACAACCTGAAGCTTGCGTTGTGAGACCTGCAAGGCGCCCGTGATCGCCACCCGACATCGCAGAATTCCCCGCAGATTCCAGCGTGTTGCCGTTGCATCACGAAAGTGTCTCGAATTTCTTGAGTAGCGGCTGGGGAAGATCCACCGCCTGGCCCCGTGGAATCCGTGCGAGTCACGCATGCCCGCGCAGGAGAGCGCGCCATCGTGTCACCCTTGAGCTACGGAGGCAGCCCGATGGCCACACCACACAAACATTTGCCTGCGACGCTGGAGGAAGCCCTGGCGCGGCTCAGGCGCGATCCGGTCCATCCGGTATGTGCCGAGGTGGAAGACTTGCAGGTGGAACTCCGGGTGGTGACCGTCAGTGGGGAAGAGGCGACACCCGGCTTGGGCGATCGCATGGCAGCGGCGGGTCCGTGGGAGGGCGAGACCACCGAGGAACTCATCCGAATTCTGCGTGAGGGTCGGGACGTCGGCGGGAGCGCGGAACCTCCCGAGGGCCTGTGACCTGACTCCTTGATACCAACACGCTGGTCTACATCCTCAACGGTGAGACCGGCATCCGCGCGCGGGCCAACGAGGCGGGGCGAGTCGGGCGGGTGGTGACCAGCATCGTCGTCGTGGCGGAACTGCTCTATGGAGTGGCACCAAAACTGTAGAACAGCCCTCAGCGCGCTTTGCGGAAAACCAGGAATGTTTGGTACGGGAGCAGATTCGGCCTCTCGCCGTCGAGGACCAAGCCAGCGCCGGTGGCCAGCGCCACGAGTTGCGCCCGGGACAGCTTCACTGCCTCCGGTGGACCCTCGGGTAGCTTGCCTTCCTTGAACTCGACCAGCGCCAGACGCGCGGCCTTGTGCATTTGCGCGGCCAACTTGGCTAGCCAGGCCGGGCGGTCCTGGATGTGGTGAAGGACGTCGCACATGAAAACCAGGTCGGCCTCGGCGGGGACGCCAGGATCGTCGGGCTTGGCGAAGGCGACCTGAACGTTGCGCACGCCTTCGGTCATTGCCTTGTGGTGGATGTGGCGGATCATTTCGGGATCGACATCCAGCGCAATCACTCTTCCTTCCGGCACGGCACGCGCGAGCCGGAACGAGAAATAGCCGGAGCCAGCTCCGACGTCGACGACGGTCTCCTTGCCGGTCAACCCCAGCGCGGCCACCACCGCGTCGGGTTTCTGCCAGGCGGCCCGGTCTGGTCGTTCGAGAAAGGCGATGTACTTGGCGGTGTCTTCGAACGGCCGCAGATGGGAGGGGTCGAGTCCCTGCTTGCGCAGCGGACAGTCAATGGGCGGGTGGGCTGGATCGTGCACCAGCGCTTGCTGCCCAGGCGAGCTGACGTTCCCCGCAGTCGCGGTAGCAGATGTTGTGGCGGTGACGGCGTGAGCAGAAGTGGCGCTAGAGGAGGCATTGCTCTTGTCTCTGCCCGGGCAGCCCGCAACGAGCACCACGCAGGCCAGCGTGCTGAGTTGATGAACCGGCGGACGGCGGATCGTGGCCATGGTGGAGTATCTACGCCGCCGACGAGTCTCAACCCACCAGGGTATCGAGAACCTGCCGGAGCTTTGCGTCGACCTCCTCCGCGATCGGTCGGACATTCGGATTCCCGACCAGACCGAACATGATCGTCGGCTTGGGCGTCTGGACATACACCGCGCCGTCATCGCCCTCGAAAATGTCGACGTTGCAGGGAAGAAAGACACCGATGGACGGCTCGGCCTGCAATGCCCGATGCGCCAACGGTGGGTTGCACGCGCCGAGAATGAGGTAGGGCTTGCGCTCGACCCCCAGCTTCTTCTTGAGCGTCGCCTGGATGTCGATCTCGGTCAAGACACCGAAGCCTGCAGCGGCCAATGCCTGGCGGACGCGCGTGGTCACTTCGCCGACGGAAACACCATCCATCCGCTTTGTGTAGACATAGTCTCTCTCGTACATCGCGCTCCGTCCTTTCTTTCCGGTCCCATCGTCAACGAACTCGGCCCAAGCATGGCTCCGTCCCGCCGAATCGTCCACGTGCCCCTCCCTCACCTGCCCGTTGTTCCCCTGGTCATCAAACGGGCGACTTATCCCATCGGCCCAGGAGCTCAGGTTGCGTGCAGGCCGCAACCTCTGGCTCGATGGTGGCGTGGTTGATCGCCCACTGTTCATGCAAGAACGCCTTCAGTCGCGACAAGAAGCTCTCGATGGCGAGCCCGCTCATGTCCTGGCCGACGGTCACGTGGGCCGTGAGTAGGCGCTGGGTGGGTCCCAGCTCCCAGACGTGTATGTGGTGCAGGCAGGCCGGGGCGAAGGCCCGATGCACACGATCCGCCAGGTCCACGATGTCCACATCGCCGGGTACACCTTCCAGGATCGTGGAAAGGGTCTGCCACGCCAGCGACAGAGCGCTTCGCAAGACGACGAGCCCAACGAGTAGCGCCGCGACAGGGTCCACGTAGGAGCCTACGGCGGTGCCCGCGAACAGCGCCGCGACCACCACGGCTAGGGAGGCGACAGCATCTTGGGCCATGTGGAGGAAGGCGCCGCGCACGTTCACGTCGCCTTTGTCATGCTGTCGCAGCAGCAGGGCCGAGCCAATGTTGGCACCCAGCGCAACCAGGGCAACCACCAGCATGATCCCCTGCGCCACTGGCTCGGGATGAAGAAGGCGGAGCACGGCTTGGCGGGCGATGAGCACGGTCACTGCGATGAGGGCTACGGCGTTCACCAGCGCGGCCACTACCTCGACGCGCTTGAGACCGTAGCTATGTCGAGTCGTCGGGGGGCGACGGCCGAGCCGTCGCGCCATCAGCGCCAGAACAATGGCGACGACGTCGCTGAGGTTATGTGCCGCGTCCGAGAGCAGGGCCAAGCTGCCCGACAAGATGCCGCCGACAAATTCAGCCAGCGTGATGGCCACGTTGAGAGCGGCGCTGGCCCAGAGCCTCCTGTCCAGCGCTCCGTGGCTGGCGAAGGATTCATGACGGTGACTCATGGAGAGATCCTCGCCAATAATAGCCCGCGGAGGTGCCCCGCGACCACGAGTGTCTGCACTGGTTCATCTGCCTGGAAAGATTCACTGTGGAGAAGTAGACATGAACATCTGCATCCCGGTCTCATGCAGCCGAACATGGCCTGTGGCGACACGGCCATGACTATCCCTGAGACTAGAAAGGTGCATCGCTCTTGGATCGTGGCCGGAAGAACAATGTACGTATCAGCCTTCGGGCGATTGGCCGAATTCGAACGCGATTTGTCGAGGCGACCGGTACGCCGATTCAGTCCGTCTATGCCCAGGGTGCCGAGGGGCAGGTCATCGTGGACGACTCGTTCGCTGCCGCATTGGATGACATCGAAGGCTTCGAACGGGTGTGGCTGGTCTACTGGATGGATCGCGTCGCCGCTTTCAAACCACGGGTGGTACCATATCGCGACACGCGGGAACGCGGTCTGTTCGCGACTCGTTCTCCGAGCCGGCCGAATCCGATCGGCATGTCTGTGGTCCGGCTAGCGCGGCGTGAAGGATGCCTCCTGCATGTCCTCGACATAGACGTCCTCGACGACACTCCCCTGCTCGACATCAAGCCATACGTGCCCGAATTCGACGCGCACCCGTCGTCGAAGGCTGGCTGGTTCGATGCCTGTGGGGTGGATCGCAAGGTTGCCGATGGACGATTTCATGATGTCAAGGATCGCTGATGAGCCGGGTGCCCCAGACCATTGCCGTTGTTGAACCGACCGGCGCACGAACGACGGTACCTTGCATTGCCCATGCGCTGTGCGATGGCTGCGGGATCTGTATCGTTCAGTGTCCCACCCGAGCGCTGATAGAGCCGGGGAATACCGGGTGTGCCAAGTGCGTAAAGTATTGCAGCACCATGGAGGTGCCGTGCTTGCCGGCCCGGGTAGTAGTGATAGACGTTCTGTGCGATGGCTGCGGGATCTGCGCTGTCGCGTGCCCGCTCCATGCGATTTCAATGATCTGCGTCAGTCGTACGCCAGGCGCGTAGGTTCGTCCGCCATCACAGGTTGAAGCAGAGACTCCCATTCAGGCCCGTTCCAGGTTTCGCAGCCTTGATGGGTCAGCAAGTATTTCTGCGGGATGGGATGCGTTCCGACGACGACGGGGATACCGAACTTCTCCTTGATGAAGCGCCGGTAGTAGGCGATGTGCGGACAGGGTGGATAGCCGACCACCAGGCCCGTCGCCAGGTGGATCACCTCAACGCCGTTCTTCTTCATCTCCTCCGGTGCGTACTCGATGTTGCCGCCCGGACAACCTCCACAGGTCGTGTACCCCACCAGTTCCACCTCGCGATCCTTGTAGGCAGCGAACGCTCCCTCGCGCTTTCGGATTGCGCGCAGGCATTTTCCACCGGCACAGGTGTGGTAGCGATGACAGATGACGATGCCAATCCGGAGCGGGTCACTCATGATGGTACCCCCTGTGTTTGGGCAGCTCTTCTGTTCGCAACCTGTCACCCCTGAGCCTTGGCGGCATAGCGCCGGTTAACGAATTTCGCTTCGGCCCTTGCCAGTACGATGCCTGCCTGCCGCAGCTCTGCGGTCATCTGGTACATTGGCCAATTCGATTTCTGAACCTCCGCAACCACTTCGGCCTGTTGATCGACGCGAGTGGGCCGCAGGTAGTGGACGACGAGTTCGGCGGTCACCGCCACCTCGCCCAGCGAGAACAGGCAGTTGGTCATGGCCGCGTCGAACAGGGCGGAGATCACACCGCCGTGCAGAGTCTCGGGATAGCTCTGAAAAACTCGGCTGCAGGGGAAGATCGCGAGAACCATCCCGGGCCGAATCACGCGGAAGTCGAGCTTGAACCCGATAGGGTTGTCTTTGCCGCAGAGCAAGCAGCGCGAGTGCTCGGCAATCTTCATCGCATCCAGCTTCTGCTGCGCCTGCGAGACCGCCGTGGCCTCGGGCATCCTGACGGGTGAAAAGTCGTTCATCGGCTACCTCCTGGCCGCGATCGCGGCATCGTGGGCTTCTTGCAGGCGCTAGCTTCCTTGGCCGCACCCATGGCCGTGGCCGTGACCATGGTCATGCCCATGGTGGGCGCAGGCGCCATCGAGGCTCATCAGGGGAAGCTGGCCCGCCTTGAGAGCGGCCAGGTTCTCGTCGACCGTCGCGTGCTGCGCGGCGAACACCTGGATGCCAGCGGCGGCAAGCCGGTTGAGGGCTCCCATTCCGATGCCGCCCACGATCACGCTCTCGACGTGCGCGCTTTGCAGCGTGCCTATCGCGCCGCACATGTGCTGCCCCCCTGTCACCACCGTCCGGTACGTGCCGACTTCGGTGTTCACGATCAGGAAGGCCGGAGCCGACCCAAAGTGGGCGCACACCGGGCTTGCCCCGTACTGGGGCTCATTCACGGGAATACAGACGTTCATGGTTTCTTTCTCCCTTTCTTGTGGGTCGTTCCCCTATCCAAGCTTGGCGCAGCGGTGGGCTGATCCGCGCCGTCATGCAGCTCGCAGCAGCGCCGGCCAGCCCGCCTCACGGCGCCGCCGTCGATGAGCAGCGCCTTTCCGTGGACCAAGGCGTCGGCCAGCTTGCGATGGGCCGAGTCGATGATCCGGCTGAAGGTCGGCCGCGAGATCCCCATCTGTTTGGCGGCTTTCTCCTGGTACATCTGCGCGAGGTCGGCAAGCCGGATAGCCTCGAACTCGTCCAGGGTCATCACCACCTCGTCGAGCTCGCGTAGGGGGATACCGGCTGGCTTGAACACAGCGGAGGGCGGCTCCCCGCAGATACGGCGACAGCAGAATGGTCGGGACAAGGATAACCTCGACCCTGGTTATGCACATACGTTCATTATTTGTCAACCGGCGATTCTTCTCCGCCGACGTTAGTCCGAATGTCGGAGCAAGGCGCCCTGTGCCGATTTCTGCAAGCGCTGCGAATCCTCTTTCCCGTTCTCGGCTCTCAGAGAAGACTGCGCCCTCTACTCACCATGCATCTATCTCGCTCCGCCATTGTTGCGCCGATCTCTTCAGATCGGTTGTTGCTGGTCCAGCCATTGACCGGCGAGGTCGCCATGTTTGATGAAGAGGAAGCGGCCAGCTTGCGAGGGATCGCGGCGGGCCAACCCTTGCCGTCAGCATTGCCTCTGGCCGACATGCACCAGGCCGGGTTCGCGGTAGAATCTGAGGACGAGGAGCGGGCCATGCTGGCCGAGGCTTACGCCAATTTCCTGGAGGAAATCGAGCGCACGCCGACTCAACTGATCGTCGTTCCCACCTTCGGTTGCAACCTCAGTTGCACGTACTGTTACCAGGAGCCATTCGTCGGTGGGGCAAGCGGACTGATCGCGCCCGAGACCATCGCGGCGCTTTTTGCCTACATCGATCGCTTTCACGGACGGGACCAGCCGCGTCCCTACCTCACCTTGTTCGGGGGCGAGCCGCTGATGGACTCGCCAGCGCACCACGATCGGGTCGGACGGTTGATCGCTGGCGCAGGTGAACGTGGCATTGGCGTGGCTGTGGTCACGAATGGCTATGAGGTGGAGGCTTTTCTGTCGGTTCTTTCGGGGGCCGACGTGCGAGAGGTGCAGGTGACGCTGGATGGTCCGCCCGAGATCCACGACCGGCGCCGTGTACTGCACAACGGGCTGGGAACCTTCGCGCGAGTCGCGGCCAGCATCGACGCGCTTGTGGCCGCCCAGATTCCCGTGAATCTTCGCGTGGTGGTTGACCGCGAAAACTTGCCGGCCTTGCCGGCACTGGCCAGACTGGCGGCGGAACGTGGGTGGCTCGACCGTCCCGAGTCGGCTTTCAAGACGCAGATCGGGCGCAACTACGAACTCTTCGGCTGCGCCAGCCGGCAGGGCCGCGAACAACTTTTCGACCGGCTGGAGCTGTGGACGGCATACCTGGCCCTGGCCGAGGCGCATCCCGAGCTGCGGCGATTTCACCAACCACGCCTTCACGGCATGCGCCACCTGGCCGAAACCGGCGAATGGCCGCCTGCCACCTTTGATAGTTGCCCTGCTGCCAAAAAGGAATGGGCCTTTGCCCCTGACGGCGGCCTCTACGGCTGTACGGCCACCGTAGGCCATCAGGCACACCGCCTGGGAAGCTATGCCCCCAACATTGAGCGCGACGAAGACGCCATCGCCCGCTGGCGCGATCGAAACGTGTTTTCCATCCCGGCCTGCCAAGTCTGTTCTGTGGCTTCGGTGTGTGGCGGCGGCTGTGGCGCCGTGGCCGTGAATCGCACCGGCACCGTGGCAGCCCCGGACTGCCGGCCGGTTCGGGAACTACTGGGGCTCGGCGCTCGCTACTATCGTTTGGGCGAAGACTGATTCAACTCACAGTCGGCCGCCGGCTCCGATCAGGTAGCCAAGCAATGCACCGTAGAGCGTGGAGATGTACGGGTTCGATGTAATCGGGCATGCGCCTGAGCTGCAACCAACCAACCGGTAGTAGCCAAACCCGAGGGCGCCGCCGACAACGACAGAAGCCACGGCGAAGAGAGTCATTTTCATCTCCCGTGCAAGAGCGAGCCGCATCGGATCACCCGCAGCATCCCCCGCCGCAGTCGGCGGTCGCCGTCTTGGCCTGGTCGTCCACCTTGGCGCGAACCTCCGCCATGTCGAGCACCCTGATTTCGTCGATGAGCTTCTGCAGCGCGTGCCCGGGCAGCGCACCGGCCTGTTCGAAGACGAGAATCCCGTCGCGGAACGCCATCAGGGTCGGGATGGCCTGGATACCGAAGGTCCCAGCCAAGTCCGGTTGGTCTTCGGTGTTGACCTTGCCGAACACGACGTCGGGGTTGGCCTCGGATGACTTCTCGAACACGGGGCCGAAGACGCGACACGGGCCGCACCAGGGTGCCCAGAAATCCACCAGCACGATGCCGGTCTTTATGGTCTGGTTGAAGTTGCTTTGATCGAGTGCCTTGGTTGCCATGTTTTATCTCCCTCTTGCCCGGTGAGAGCCACTCTTGGTGAAAAGGATTCAGCGTGCAGGCATGCCGTCTTTCCTTCCTTGAGCCAAGGTTCCGCGCAAAAGACTCGCGGGTTGGCGAACCCAAATGCCGCTTTCTGGCTCTCACAAGGCGTGAAAAAGCGAGTCATCATCGTTGGAGGCGTTGCCGGCGGCGCCTCGGCGGCCGCGCGATTGCGGCGCGTGGACGAGAACGCCGAGATTGTCATCTTCGAACGCGGTGCGTTCGTGTCGTTCGCCAATTGCGGCTTGCCCTACCGCGTGGGCGACGTCATCACCGACGAGCGAAAGCTGCTGGTGGCCACCCCGGAACTGCTCCGTGACCGCTTTCGCATCGAGGTCCACACCGAACACGAGGTCACTGCGATCGACCGTGCCGCGCACACGGTCACCGTGCGAAATCTTTCGGACGGTTCCGAGCGGCAAGAGCACTACGATGCCCTGCTGCTGTCCCCAGGCGCGGTGCCCATCCGACCGCCGATCCCGGGCATCGACTTGCCAGGCGTCTTCACTGTGCGGAGCATCCCGGACGTGCGACAGATCCGCTCTTGGATAAACGAGCATGCCGCCAAGCGCGCCGTCATCGTGGGTGGCGGCTTCATCGGACTGGAGATGGCGGAGAATCTGCGACATCGCGGCCTGGATGTGACGATCGTCGAAAAACTGGACCAGCTCATGCCTCCTCTCGACCCCGAGATGGCGATTCCGGTGCGGCTGCATTGCGAATCCCATGGCGTGACCGTGCGCCTGGGAGACGGACTGGCCTCGCTCGCGGCTGCCACCAACGGCGGGCTTACTGTGCGCACGGAACACAACCTCGAGATCGCGGCCGATCTGGTCATTCTTTCCATCGGCGTGCGGCCGGGAACCCAGCTAGCCAAGGCGGCGGGGCTGACCATCGGTCCACGCGGCGGCATCGTCGTCGACTCGCACATGCGCACGAGTGATCCAGCCATCTGGGCGGTGGGAGATGCCGTGGAGATCTCCGACGTCGTGACCGCCAGCGCCGCGCTCGTCCCGCTCGCAGGCCCGGCGAACCGTCAGGCCCGTATCGCCGCCGCGTCTATCGCCGGACGTTCAACCGGATTTCGTGGCGTGCAGGGAACCGCAGTGTGCGGCGTTCTGGGATTGACCATTGCCTCCACCGGCGCATCGGAGAAGTCCCTGCGCAGGGCCGGCCTTGGCGATTTTCAGGCTGTGTACCTGCATCCCGGTCATCACGTCGGCTACTACCCGGGAGCAAAGCCAATCCATCTCAAGCTGCTCTTTCGCCCGTCGGATGGCCGCGTTCTGGGCGCGCAGGCAGTGGGTGAGGCCGGCGTCGAGCGACGAATCGACACCATTGCCATGGCGATCCAGATGCGCGCCACAGTCGACGATCTCGCCGAAGCCGAGCTTTGCTATGCCCCGCAGTACGGTGCAGCCAAGGATCCGGTGAACCTGGCCGGCATGATCGCGCAGAACGCCCGCAACCAAGATTCGCCTCTGGCGGGCTGGTCCGAAATCGATGGTCCGGACGTGTTGATTCTCGACGTGCGCGAGAGTTCCGAGTGGCACGCCGGCCATTTTGAACGCGCGGTTCACATTCCCCTCGGCCAACTGCGCGACCGGCTGGGCGAGCTGCCCAGTGACCGCCCCATCCTCGTCCATTGCGCGGTCGGGCTTCGCGCTCACATCGCCGTGCGCATCTTGCGCCAGCGCGGCTTCGACGCCCGCAATCTGAGTGGCGGGTGGACCACCTGGCGCCATGTAGAGGCCGCTGCGGAATCGGCCCGGGTCTGCCTGCCCGACGCGCGTGCCGTACCGCCTGAGCCTGCAGGATAGAACGACCGACGCGCCGATGGATTTCGACTAGCGTTGCTCGTCCAGCGCCGCTTGCACGGCTTTGCGCAACGACTCCTGCACCTGCCGGGGAACCTGTGGGCTGGGCGCAGACTTGCACAAGGCCAGCGTGCGCTTGAGTGAGTCGCACAACCCCTTGCAGTGCGGGCAACCATCCACGTGTCGCTCCATCTCGGCGCACATGTCCGGGCTGATCTCGTCTTCCAGCTTCTTGGACAGCATCGTGAGCACATCGGGACAGTTCGGCTGGGCCGGCGCGCCTCCGTCGCCTCCAACCACGGCCAACAACTGCGTGCGCAGCGACTGCCGGGCGCGATGCAGCCGGCTCTTCACCGCCGCCACGCTGAGCCCGGTGATCTGCGCCACCTCCGGGGCGGTCAGACCTTCGAGATCGCGTAGGATCACCACCTCGCGCGCCTCCGGTTCGAGCTGGTCCAGGGCGGCGGCCACAGCGTCGCGCGTCTCGCGGCCGAGCAGCGTCTGTTCCGGGCTGGGTGCCGGCTCAGCAGCCTGCTCGTGCGCGGCCGCATCGAGCGGCTCGTGGTGCGCGGGCGCTCCCTTGGTGCGCCGGCGCTTCTTGATGCAGAAGCTGCGTGCGACGGTGTAGAGCCACGTCGAAAGCGAAGCCTCGCCCCGGAAATCGCGCACGGATCGCACCATGGACAGCAGGGTGTTCTGAGCCACTTCCTGGGCGTCTTCCGAGTCGCCGCACATCTTCATGCCGAACGCGAACACCTGCCGCTGATGGCGTTCGAGCAGATCGCCGAGCGCAGCGCGATCCCCTTTGCGCGCGGCCAGGAGGAGCGCGTCTTCGGTTGGGGCAGCGTCGCCTTCGTTCACCATGTCACCAGTCTAGCCCAGCTTCGCGCCAAGAGACGATCGGTGTGCGTACCCGAGCTATTCGGGTAGGGTAGCCTGCGCCATGTTCGCCACCACTCGCGCTACGGCCATTGTCCTTTGCTTTCTTGCTGTCGGCGCGTGTCGCAAGAACCCGGCAGCAAAATCTGGCGCCACCGCGGATCGCGGCCCGGTCATCGACTCGCACACCCTCATCGCTCCCCTCGACGGGCCGATCGACACGGCACTCAGGCTATTCAAGCGCGTGGGCGTGGTGAAGTTTTGCAACAAGAACGGCGGGTACATGGGCTCGCGGGCCTTCGCGGCCACGCTACATGTGAAGCACCGGCTCAAGGACCAATTCGAGTTCTTCGTCAACGTCTCGTGGAATGGCGTGACCGAGCCGGGCTGGGGCGCCCGCGAGGCGGAGCGACTTCAGCGGGAGGTCGGCTACGGCGCCAAGGGCATCAAGTTTTTCAAGGCCATGGGTCTGGGTGCGCGCGACGCCAATGGGCAGCTCATCCACATCGATGACACGCGTTTC
>Ga0265330_10001662_pt1 | contig 12632 bp, 8 predicted proteins | sample 41919metaG_FD_202083 | JGI IMG/M metagenome (GOLD analysis project Ga0265330, IMG submission 202083) | Rhizosphere microbial communities from Carex aquatilis grown in University of Washington, Seatle, WA, United States - 4-19-19 metaG | ecosystem: Host-associated > Plants > Roots > Rhizosphere >... | reverse complement strand
GCGCGAGGGTGGGGTGGGCTTTGCCTGGGGTTTGGTCCCGGGTTTTGCGTTGGTCTTGCCGTTTGCCGCCGAGGCGGTGGCCACGGGCCGCGCGCCGCTCGACACCGCTTTGACCGGACCGCGGGTCAGCGTGGGCTTGAGGGGCGCATGCATCGGCGTGGTCTTGGATAGGACGGGCTTGCCGGTGGTCGGCGTGCTTTTGGCCAAGACGACGGGTTTGCCAGTCGGCGCCGGGCGTTTGGCCAGCGCGCTGTTGGCTGCGGTGATCTCGCGCGGCAGCTCCGGCGTCGGGGAGTACACGACGACTTTCTGGCCCTCGCCCAGCTCGCTGGTGGTTGACAGTCGATTGACCCGGGCCAGATCGCCTGGCGCCAGCCCGTAGCGTTTGGCGATCTTGGCCAGGGTATCGCCGGCGCGGGCCGTGTACTGCAGCCGCGTCTTGCCCCGGCGGGCTGTCTCCAATTCCAAGAATTCTTGCGAGCCCAGCGTGACCACGCGAACCTTGTCTGGGTCGAGCAGGGCCACGCTCGCCCGGTCGAAGCCCTCGCGCACGAAGACCTGCAACACCAGCTTGGGCTGCAGTTTGGCCTCGGGGTCGAGGTTGTTCCACGCGACCAGGTCGTCGACGCTCACGTTGAAGACATCAGCGATTTCGTCCAATGTGTCGCCGTCGCGCGTGCGATAGAAGACGCGCTCGCCGCTACCGCCCGACGCACGCTCGGGAACTGCGACCAGGATGGTTTCGTCGCTCTCGTCGCCCCCGTTCGGTGCAGGCGCGGGCGCCCCGGTTCGGGCCGGGACCAGGATAGTTGTGCCCCCGCGCAGCTCAGCCGTGTCACCCACCCCATTGAGACGCTTGAGTTCCCGTACCGAAACCCCACGCGCCTTGGCCACACTTTCCAGGCTGTCGCCGAAGCGCAGGACCACGGTCTCGACCCGGTCATTTGCCTTGCGCAGCTGTGCGACGGCCTGGGCATACACTCCGGACGATCCCAGCGGGATGCGCACCGGACAAGAACCGCGATCCGGCGGCACGCGATCGCGCAGCAGCTCAGGATTGAGCGACGCGATCACCTCAGGACTGGTTCCGGCGGCGCGCGCCAGGGTGGCGAATGCCGTCCCAGCCGGAACCTGGATGGTGTCGTACGCCCAGGGCGGATCAGCCGCGACATTGCCAAAACCAAAAGCAGCCCGATTGTGACCCACGATGGCGGCGGCTACAATCTTCGGCACGTAGAGGGTGGTCTCCCAGGGCAAGCCCGATTCGTGACGACACAGCTCCCAATAGTCGTTGGTGTTGTAGCGGGCGATGGATCGCAGGATGGCGCCGTACCCGGCGTTGTAGGCGGCGAAGGCCAGGTGCCAGGAGCCGAAACGAACGTAGAGATCCTTGAGGTAGCGCGCGGCTGCCTCGGCGGCCCGTTCGGGATCGCGGCGGCCATCGACCCAATGGCTCACCTCCAGCCCATAGGCCCGCGCCACCTGGGGCATGAACTGCCACACCCCGCCCGCGCTCTTGTTCGAGGTGGCACCCGGTTCAAAACCACTTTCGACCATGGCCAGGAAGATGAGATCCTTGGGCAGCTCGTTGCGTGCGAGCACGGTTTCGAAGGCCGCGCGGAAGCGCTCCATCTTGCGCAGCCACGAGGCCATGATGGCGTGGCCCCTGGGATCGCTCTTGAAGTAGTCGAGGTAGCGCAGCACCTGGGGCGCCCAGCGCACCGGAATCTCGGGCAGCGTCAGCGACTGGGCCCATGCGGGCCTGCCCGAAGCCCCGGTCTTGTCGGTCCGGCCGGGCGCCTCGGGGCTGCGCAGTTGCCGGGGGATATCGCCGGTTCCGCCCCAGTGACCAGGCAGGCCCGGCGGCAAGGGCACGGCCGCGTCGTCAGGCTCTGCGTCTTGCAGATCGGGCGCGCCGAAGCGCGGAAAGGCCTGCTCCTCAAAGCGGTGGACCTCGCGCAGCTCAGGGCTTTCGTTGGCATCGGAGTCGTCGACGGGCGCGCCACGCACGGCTTTGCGCTCGGCCGCGTTTTCCTGCACCGGGTCAGCGCCAGATCCAGACGGCTTGCCAGCGGCGGCGGTTGAGCCAGGGCCACGACCCGGACCCGCCAGGGCAGGCGTCGCGAGCGCGGCCATGCCGATTGGGATGAGGAACGGAGCAGCGCGCGCGGTCAGCCGCATAAGATGGGATCGTACAGGATCGCCCGCGGGGTACCAAAGAAATGCCCAATTCGCTCGATTGCCTCACCGGTGCTGGGGTGGTATAGACGGCCTGGGTACCTAAAAATGTTTGGACTCGGCACCGGCGAAATGGTCCTTATCCTCCTCGTAGTCGTGGTGGTGTTTGGTGCAACCAAACTCCCGCAACTCGGCGATGGCCTCGGTCGTGCTATCAAGAATTTCAAGCGGGCTGTCACCAGCGCCAACGAGATCGAAGTTTCGGCGAAAAAGCCTGAGATTCCCGGCGAGCAGCCCAAGTCCGGCTCGGCTCAGTCGAGCGATCAAGCCCCCAAACCGTAGCCTCGCACGAACGGCTGATTTGGGGTTGTTCACCCCTGGATTTCTAAGCTCGTTCCAATCAAGGCAGCACCCACAGTTGGGGCGATTGGAAATTCTGCTTTGACAACGCGGAATTGCAAATTATCCCTTGACGCGCAATAGAGCCAGGGCAAAGTAGATGCATGACTGTACGCACGATCAAGAGGTATTCGAACAGGAAGCTGTACGACACTCATGACAGCCACTATGTCACCTTGCAACAGATTGCTGGTCTGATTCGCAATGGAGACGAGATCCGGGTCATCGACAAGACGACCCAGCAGGATCTGACGGCTGCCACAATGGCGCAGATCATCTTTGAAGAAGAGAAGCGGGGACCCCGCCTCCCGGTCGAAGGACTGCGCAAGATCATCCGCAGTGGCCTGACGGCTCACTAAACCCTGCTGCATGTTTTGCAGCGGCCTTCGCCCACCATAGGCGGGCGGGTTGCCTCCATTCTGGGGCCCGCGGGGACTTCCCCCGAGCCTCAGAATTGCAATCCTGTGCTGAGCGAGAGGGAGTTCTGTGTGTGGCTTTGGTCCTTGGCGCCTCCATCTTGGCTTGCGCCGGCGAAGAAAGCTTCATACTGCGCAGAGAAGAACGTGACCGCGAACCTGATCTTCAGGCCAAGGAATACCCGATAGCGGGTGATCGCGTTCTGACTGGAAAAGCTGAAATTGGCCTTTAGGTCGTTGTTCGTTCCGGTCTGAGACGAGGCGCAGTACGGGTTTCCGGTTTCGCCGCCCGCTGCGAGCTTCGTGGCGTCACAATTGGGCGTCGCGTCGATCTGTCCGCTGTGGGCAAATATTGCAATCAAGCCCCAGCCAGCAAATGGCTCAAGCCGAGCTGTCTTGAGCAGTCCGAAGCCTTTCGACACGAAGAAATCGAGGCCGGTGGTGGTCATGGTGACCTGATCCGATCCGGTCAGGTACGAAAGCGATCCGCGCACGGCAACCGACGGCGCCCAGTTGGAAGCACCCTCGTGAATCGCTACCTTCAGGTAGCCCTGCCACGACGTGAGATGCGAGTCGAGAAGGTGCATGGCACCGAACCCCAACTCCAGGGTGGGCACGGGCAGCCAGATTCCCTTGCGCACGAAGGCCCCTATGCTGGTCAACGTGGCATCCGGGCGCATCGCCGTAGGATTGTTCGCCGACACGCCCTGGACCCCGTTCCAGAATGACTGGTGGTTGCTGATTTCCGTCAGGCCCAGCTCGGCGGAGAGCTGGAATCCTGCGATCCCGCCTGTGTCCGCTGTCATGGGAATGCGAGGCGCGAGCGCCACTGCCAGCTCTGACATCAGGCTGCGGAAACTCTGCCTGCCATAGAGGTCGGGCACGACCTGGCCGGTTATTGATCCGTCGGCTCCGCGATGTACCCAGGAGCATTCCGGTGTGCTCAACACCGACGATGTCGAGGGACACAGGTTAAGCAACTGAAGGTCGTTCTTGCCGGCCCACACCGGGAAAGGCGCGGTCATCACGATCAACGCGACTAACGCAACAAGGTAAGAACGTGCCGAGCCCATCGAGGCGTAACGGTAAGTTTTGCTGGTCTGCCCTGTCAAGGAAGGACAGCAAAGGATTCTCGGGGGCAGGCCAGGCGCGCTCGGGTTTGACCACGCGGTCTTCGTCCCGTAGCGTGCGGGGCACATGGCCACTGCACCGCTAGAGACCAGCTTATTCGGCGAATCCGCCATCCTGCTCATCCCCCTCGGGGTTGGGCTCGCCATCTTGGTTGCGATTGTTTCTCTTTTTCTTACCTACCGCTTTGAACGCTTTGTGGCAGTGCGGTATTTGCAGCGCACAGCGTCGTCGCGCGCCATCAGAATCGGCCTGTACGTAGCGGTGGCTGGGGTGGCGGCGGGCCTGGGCGTGCTGGCGCTGTCTCACGGTCGCATGCGCGGCCTGGAAACTGCGGGCGTGGTTTTCACCCTGATGGCGGCCTTGGCGATGCTTCTCTTCATTCTGCTGCGGGTGTTTTCGGTCTTCACCACGGTTTCGACCATGGGGGTGGTCCTGGGGGTCGCTTCACTGGTTGTGGTGCTGGCTGTGACCTCCGGCTTTGAACGCGAATTTCAGGACAAAGTCCTGGCGGTCAATGCCCATCTGATTGTGACCTCGTACGGTCTGGAACGAGACATGGCCGATGCCGAGCGGGATGCGCAGGCGATCAAGAAGAAGCTGGCTGGCCTGCCCGGGCTGGAGCGCATGTCCACCTTCAGCTTCACCGCGGGCGAGGTCATGATCGGAAAAGTTGGCGCCAATCTCAAGGGCGTGGACCTGTCCGACGGGGCGCCGGAATTGAAACGGATCATGGTGGCCGGATCGGTGGCGGACCTGGGACGGCCGGCCCACTGTGCAGAGGCGCAGGCGGCTGCTGAGCCCGCCGCTGAGCCGGTTGGTCGGATCGTTCTCGGCAGTGAGCTGGCCCGCCGCCTGCACAGCAAGGTGGGCGAGTGCTTGCAGGTTTTGGTGCCCTTTTCCGGCGGTATCGATTCCGCGCCCAGCGCCTACACCTTCCGCGTGGTCGGCATTTCGTCGCTCGGCTTTCACGAGTACGACGCGCGCCTAGCCTACATCAACTTGGAAGACGCACGCCGCATGGGCAATGCGCGACAGTCGATTTTTGGCGTGGAGCTGCGCTTTTCCGATCCGATGCAAGCCGTGCGCATCGAGCCCGAAGTGGAACGGCGGCTCGGGCCAGAGTCGCGCATCATTGATTGGAAGACGCTCAATCGCAATCTGTTCGCGGCACTGTCAATGCAGAAGCTGGTGATTGCCATTCTGCTGTTTTTCATCATTGTGGTGGCCGCGTTCAACATAATCGCCTCGCTCATGCTGATTGTGCTGTCCAAGGTGCGTGAGATCGCAATTCTTGCGTCCATGGGTGCGCGCGCCGCGACATTGTTGCGGGTTTTTCTAGCCGCGGGAACCTTCGTGGGTTTCGCGGGTACGGGTCTCGGCATCGCCTATGGTCTGGCCATCTGTGGCTTGGCCGCGCTCTACGGCTATCCCCTGGATCCGAAGGTGTACCTGATCGCGCGCCTGCCCGTGCAGATCTCCGTGCAAGAGATTTTGCTGGTGGCAGCGGCCACGCAGCTCATCTGTTTCGTCGCCACCCTCTATCCAGCCGTGCGCGCGGCGCGCCTGCGCGTGGTGGACGGGCTGCGGTACTTGTAGCCTCAAATCTTGTCGGGAAAACGGTAGGCATCGGCGATGGGGCCGAAGATCACGCCCAGGATCTTGGACACCGCCACGACCAACCGCACGGTGACCAGCAACCCAATGATGAGAAACGCGGCCAGGCGCGCGGCGGATCACGGCATCCCACAGGTCCCGCGCCAGCTGGCCGAGCGCCTGCTCCAGGTTGCCCGTGCGCTCGCTCACCGCCACCTGGCCCAGCCTGCTCGCATCCAGCACATCCATTTCGGCCAGGCGACAACAGTGACATCCGAAGGACGTGCCCTGAGGGCTGGTCTTTTTGGCGTGCCGGAGCCCACCGATGGATAGCAGGTCGCGATCGCGGTCGGCCGATTCGGCGAGTACACTGAGGCTCTACCAACCACTAGAAAGGCCGCACGATGAAAAAGCGCGATGTCCTGCTGGCAATCACGATGCTGAGCTCTGCCTTTTGCGGCTGTGCAGGGAATGGCAACGGGGCTTCCGCCAGCGGAGGGTCGGGAGGAGGAAATTCCTCGGCATCAGGCACGGGAGGCGATAGGGGCACGGGCGGCAACTCCAATGGGGGTAGTGCAGGCGCCTCGGGCAGCGGCGGCAGCATTGGCAACGGGGGCGCAACCGACACGGGTGGCGCAACCGGGGTGGGTGGATACACTGCTGGCGGCGCACCTGCTTCCGGCGGTACTGCTGCCACGGGCGGCGGCACGGCTGGGGGCACAGGCGGCGCGATCGGTGGCGAAAGTGGAGGCAAGGGCGGCGCGACGGCGATGGGCGGCGCGACGGCGATGGGCGGCGCGACGGCGATGGGCGGCGCGATGGGCACAGGCGGCACGATCGGTACAGGCGGCATGACCGGTGGCGGAAGTGGGGGCAAGGGTGGCGCGACGGCAACGGGCGGCGCGACGGGCACAGGCGGCACGAGCGGCACAGGCGGCACGACTGGTGGCGGAAGTGGGGGCAAGGGTGGCACGACGGCAACGGGCGGTGCCACCGGCGGCGCGGCCAGCGGCGCAACCGGTGGCACGAGCGGCGCGACTGGCAGTGGGCTGCCTGCTTTGCACGTAGAAGGTCCTTTCATCAAGGATCCGAATGGCAAGACCATCATCCTGCGTGGGACGGCTTTGATCGACATCGGGGCGCTCTACGCCTACGGCGGCAACAGCGCCGCGGGGATCACGGCCCGCATAGCCAAGATCGCCGCCGCCGGCCTGCAGGGGCACGTGGTGCGCCTGCCGGTCTATCCCAAGACCGACTACAATGGTGGATATCCGTATTGTTCGCCCCTACCGTACCCGGTGGGCAGCGGCCCGAACGCCAGTTGCACCCCCACCGCGCCAATGACCGCAGCCGACTATTACAGCAAGGTTCTCAAGCCAGCCGTCGACTACGCCACCAGCAAGAACCTGTACGTCATCATCGATCACCATCAAATCGACAACGCCACCACGGGTACTTCGGCCGCCGATGCCACGACCTTCTGGACCGACATCGCCCCGAAATTTGCCAGCTACACCAACGTGCTCTACGAACCCTTCAACGAACCCATCGACGGCTCGGCACCGTGGGCGACCTTCAAGCCGGTGGTGCAGGGCTGGATCACCACGATTCGCGCTGCCGCCCCTGACAACATCATCATCGTTCCCTCCATGAGCTACGACCAACACCCAGGTGACGCCGCCAGCAGTCCGCCCACCGGAACCAATTTGGTGTACACCGCGCACATCTATCCCGGCAATTGGAGCACGTCTTTCCAGCAGCAGGTCGCAACCGCATTGAAGACGGCACCGGTCTTCATCACCGAGTGGGGCTACCAGACGAGTGGTAGCGACAAGAACCTGGTTGCCTCAAGCGCCACATGGGGAACCGATTTCGAGGCAAAGGTTGACGGTTACGGGGCGAGCTGGACAGCGTGGGTCACCGACAATTCGTGGACGCCCAACTTGTTCTCAGACAGCGCGCTGACCGCACTCACGGACTTTGGCACAGTGGTGAAGACCTGGCTGGCAGCCAAGACAAGCTCCGACTGGGTCGAGTAGAGGTCGACAATGGTCCAGCCGGGCGCGGTCTGGCTGGGCGCCCTCTCTCTAGCCGACAACTTCAGCATGATCATCCGTTCGTATCGGCGACGACCGTAGATCCGGCGCCAGCTGGTCACTCAAATTTTGTCGGGAAAACTGTAGGCATCGGCGATGGGGCCGAAGATTACGCCCAGGATCTTCGACACCGCCGCAACCAACAGCACGGCGATGAGCAAGCCGATGATGAGAAACGCGGCCAGGCGCGCGCGGCGGATCACGGCATCCCACAGGTCCCGCGCCAGCTGGCCGAGCGCCTGCTCCAGGTTGCCCGTGCGCTCACCCACCGCCACCTGGCCCAGGCTGCTCGCATCCAGCACATCTATTTCGGCCAGCGCGTCGGTCAGGTTTGCGCCCGCTGCCAGCCGGGCCAGTGCGGCCGTACAGCGCGGCGAGAGCGAGGGGCTGGACATGCCTGCGCTGGCGATGTGCAAGGCGCGCGACACATCCAACCCGGCGCCCAGGGCCGCACCCAGCCCACCGGCCAGACGCGCACCGTACAGATTCCGATAGAGCGGGCCGAACACGGGCAGGCGCAGAAGCACGCGATCAGCGAGAGTCTCGGCCGCCAACAACGACACCAGCAAGGGCAGGCAAAACAGCCCGAGCAGAATGCCCCCCACAAGAGAGGCCATGCCGAACAGGTTGTGCAGGTACACAGCTGGCAGGCCGCCCACGCAGGTGCCGCCCATTGCCGCCGCCGGCAACGACAAGAGCGGCCCGAACAGCACCAGGCCGCCCAGCAGATACATTGGATAGAGCGACAGCACGACCAGTCGACCCACGAAGCGCTGGGTCTCCTCCAGCTGCTGGGCGCGGTTGCGCAGCAATTCCTCGATCCGACCGGCCTGCTCTGCCCCGGAAAGCAGGGCTCGGGTGAGGGGATCGACCAGTTCATCCAATTCCTCCAGCGCTTCGGCCAGCGAGGCGCCGTCGCGCAGCCGCTTTTCACCCCGGCGAAAGGCATCGCGCAGGCGTGGTCCGTGGCCTCTCGCGAGGTCGGTGAACGCCGCGGAGACGGGCACCCCCGCCTTCACCAACGACAGCAGTTGCTGGCAGAACACCAACCGGCGCCGCAAGCGCAGTACCGTCACCACCGGGTGTCTGCGCCAGCCAGCGGCCAGGCGCTGGTAGAGGAGCCTTGTCGTTTTGGGCTTGGCAATGGCTGCGCTTCGGGGCGCGCGCATCGGCGGACGCGCGATCACGCGTGCCTCTCGCAAGTCGTGAGCAGAATGCGCGCCATGATGCCCTCAGGATACTACGACTCCGGGGCAAGGCGCCTGATGCCGTAGGCGTCCAGCTGGCGATCGGAGCTGAGCACAGACACACCCTCGACCAATGCCTGCGCAACGATCGCGGGCACGTAGTCCGTGGGCACGACCGGCACGGGGAGTTTCCCCAGGTGATGCTTGATCCCAATTTCCCATCAACGTCAATCGGCACCGGCATCCGCCCGCTGCTCCGGCGCACCAGAGGCTACGCCGCCGCTCTGTGGCTTCTGCCCGGTTGCACGGCAGAGATGAATGTGACGTGCTTGTACTTTTCCTCGGTGCGACGAAGCAGGTACTCGGTCTCGAAGAGCACCAGCGGTCGGCCTTCCACGTCGACCACGCAGCTTTGTCGGCCGGGCAGTTCCAGTTGATCGAAGTCAATGCCTTCGCCTTCGATCCAGCGCGCGAAACGGTAGGGCAGGCGATCGAAGCCGATGCGCACGCCGTACTCGCCGCGCAGGCGGTGTTCGATGACCTCGAATTGCAGCACGCCCACCGCGCCCAGGATCGGATCGCGTTCCATGCGCTGCCGGTCGAAGAAAACCTGTACCGCGCCTTCCTCGGACAGCTGCTCCAATCCCTTCTTCAATTGTTTGCGCTTCAATGGATCGTTCAGGCGCACGCGCACGAAATGCTCGGGCGAAAAACGCGGGATGCCCTCGAATTCCACGGGTTGCCCCTCGCACAGGCTGTCGCCGATGCGCAGGACCCCCGGATCCCACAGGCCCACGATGTCGCCGGAATACGCCTCATCCACCACGGTGCGCGTCTGGGCCATGAACTGCACCGAGCGGGCGAGGGTCAGGGGTTTGCCTGTGCGCACGTGGCGCACGTCCATGCCGCGCACGAAGCGGCCGCTGCAGATGCGCACAAACGCGATGCGATCGCGGTGCTGTGGGTCCATGTTCGCCTGGATCTTGAAGACGAATCCCGAGAACGAGGGTTCGTCAGGAGCGAGCGGTCCGACCGAAGTCACACGCGGTCGCGGCGCTGGCGCCAGATCCACGAAGTGATCGAGCAAGGGTTCCAGCCCACAGTTGGTCATGGCGCTGCCGAAGAACACCGGCGTGATCTGACCGGCAAGAAAGCGCTCGCGGTCAAAGGGCGTGCCCGCCGTCTCCAGCAGGGCCACCTCATCGCGCAATCGATCTATCTGGCCCTGCCCCAGAACCTCCAGCAGCTCGGCATCGTCCCAGGTCGCCTGGCGCATCTCGCCCCGATAGCTGCCGCCGGCACCGTGAAAAACCTGCAGCGCCTGCGCCCAGCGATCGAAAAGCCCCACAAAAGATCGGCCCGCGCCCATGGGCCAGTTGGCCGGGCTGCACGGGATGCCGAGCACGCGCTCGATCTCGTCGAGCAGTTCAAAGGGATCCTTGCCGTCGCGGTCCATCTTGTTGACGAAGGTCACAATGGGAATGCCGCGCATGCGGCAAACCTGGAACAGCTTGATGGTCTGCGGTTCCACGCCCTTGACGCAATCAATGAGCATGATCGCTGTGTCTGCGGCTGCCAGCGTCCGGTAGGTGTCCTCGGAAAAGTCGTTGTGGCCGGGCGTATCCAGCAGGTTCATGTGGCGGCCGGCGTACCCGAATTGCAGCACGCTGCTCGACACCGAGATCCCGCGCTGTCGTTCGATGTCCATCCAGTCGCTGGTGGTTTGCCGCCCATCGCCCCGGTTGCGCACCGATCCCGCCACGTGCACTGCGCCCCCGTAAAGCAGCAGCTTTTCCGTCAATGTGGTCTTGCCCGCGTCGGGGTGCGAGATGATGGCAAAGGTGCGCCGGGCCGAAATCTCGGCCCGCAAACGGTTCAACTGCTCGTCCATGGGAACCTTGTAGAGTAGCAGGCGAACCCGGCCCGTGCGGCACCCGGATTGCGAAAATGGCTAAATGGAGAGACAAACTGGTGAGCCGAGCACAGAGTCAGGGTCACTGCGCTATGAGCGATTGGGGGATCCACGTGCAACCAGAGCGAAGAGCACAGCGTCGGGCAGTTCTTGCACCATTCTTGTGCGCCGTCAGCGTGTGCATCCTGTTCCCCGCCTGCCATTCGGCTGGGCTTGGGCGAACAGACGCCGCCGCGCCCCAGGGGGGCATGCTCACGGATGCCGAAATCGCCGGGACTGGCGGCGCGGGAAGCGGCGGCGCTCCTGCCGGCGGAACGACTGAAACCGGCGGCGCCATTGGTGCGGGTGGTTTGACCGGCGGGGCCGGTTCCGGGGGCAGCACGGGCACAGGTGGTGTTACGACCGAGAACGGTGGCACGCCTGGTGGCGGAGCGAATGAAGGCGGCGTCGCTGCTGGTGGCGTCACCGGCAGCGGTGGCGTGACGATCAGCGGAGGCACTGCCGCCTCCGGTGGCATTGCCAAGACTGGTGGTGTGACCACGGCAGGCGGGGTTGTAGCCATGGGCGGGGTCATTGGCGGTGGCGCGGTGACCACCAGCGGGGGCGCGGCCAATCTCGGCGGCGTCATAGGTTCCGGGGGCGTGACCGACTCCGGCGGGGTGATCAACTCGGGTGGCGTGGCCAACAACGGCGGCGCCACGCTCATCCCCCCGAAACCCGGGCATTACCAGATGGAAAACCTGGATCGCGGCGTGGTGGCCGTGAAGGTCACGGGCGGCGTCTATGTCGGCTGGCGGATGTTTGGCTACGAGTACAACACCACCGCGAGCGACGTTGGGTACAACCTGTACCGCGACGGCAGCAAGATCGCGACGGTGAGCGACAGCACCAATTACTTGGACGCCGAGGGCACCAGCAGCTCAAGTTACACTGTAACGATGGTAATCAAGGGGATCGAGGGAGCGCAATCGCCAGCCGTCACGCCCTGGGTGCAAAACTACTTGAGCATCCCGCTGAGCCCGCCCCCCACTGGGCAATATGCAAGCACATACACCGCCAATGATGGCAGTCCAGGGGATCTTGATGGGGACGGCCAATACGATATTGTGCTCAAGTGGGACCCGATTAGCGGGGGCGACGACTCGGCCACGCCCAGCCCCACCGGGAATGTCTACTTGGACGGGTATACATTGGCTGGCAAACGCCTTTGGCGCATTGACTTGGGACGGAACATTCCCGCCGGGCCGCACTACACGCAGTTTTCGGTGTACGACTTCGACGGCGACGGCAGGGCCGAAGTGGCGTGCAAGACCGCACCGGGAACCAAGGACGGCACCGGCGCGTACTTGAGCACAGGGCCCGCTGCCAGCGACGATGACACGGCGGTGTACGTCGACAGCGCCGGCACTGTGCTGACCGGGCCGGAATATCTGACCGTGTTCGATGGAGCGACAGGCAAGGAACTGGCCACAGTCGACTATCCGGTACTCCGGGGCGATGTTTGCACGTGGGGCGATTGTTATGGCAGCCGGCTGGAACGGTACAACGGGGGCGTGGCATTCGTCAGTGACACGGGCAGTGGCAAGGCGGCGACCGGCCGGCCGAGTATCATCCATCAGCGTGGGTACTACACGCGTCTGGTCGTGGCTGCGTACAACTGGCGGGAGGGGCAATTGACCAAGAACTGGCTTTTCGACAGCAACGCCCCTGGGAATGCGGC
>Ga0265330_10001661_pt1 | contig 12633 bp, 11 predicted proteins | sample 41919metaG_FD_202083 | JGI IMG/M metagenome (GOLD analysis project Ga0265330, IMG submission 202083) | Rhizosphere microbial communities from Carex aquatilis grown in University of Washington, Seatle, WA, United States - 4-19-19 metaG | ecosystem: Host-associated > Plants > Roots > Rhizosphere... | reverse complement strand
TTGTCTGCGTTGATTATCAACAGTCGCGGGATCTTGTGCATCCACACCTGCCATGACGCTGAGAAGTATGGCGACATCGCGCACCGTACGAGCCATCGGGCCCGCCGTGTCCTGACTTTGCGAAATCGGAATGATCCCACTGCGGCTGACGAGTCCAACCGTAGGTTTCATCCCCGCCAGACCGTTAGAGGAAGATGGGCATACCACCGAACCGTCCGTCTCCGTGCCCACTCCGGCAACGCACAGGTTCGCCGAGACGCCGGCCCCAGTTCCAGAACTCGATCCGCAGGCATTGCGGTCGAGCGCATAAGGATTGCGCGTCAGCCCGCCGCGGCCGCTCCATCCGCTGGTGGAATGGCTGGAGCGGATGTTGGCCCACTCGCTCAGATTGGTTTTACCGAGAATCACCGCTCCAGCCTTGCGCAACTGCGCGGCGACAAAAGCATCTCTCGGGGCCGGCGGTCCGGCAAGCGCCAGAGATCCCGCGGTCGTTTGCATGCGGTCCCCGGTGTCGATGTTGTCTTTGATGAGGATCGGGATTCCATGCAGCGGTCCGCGCGGCCCTTTCGCCTTGCGCTCCTGGTCGAGCACGTTGGCTATTTGCAGCGCGTCGGGGTTGATCTCGATGACGGCGTTGATGCTCGGTCCTGCCTTGTCGATCTCCTGTATGCGCGCCAGGTACTTTTCCGTCAAAGAGCGCGAAGTATATTGCCCGGACTCGAAGGCTTTTTGAACTCCGCCAATCGTAATTTCGTCGAGTTCGAAATCCAGAGCAAAGTTCTTGACGGCTGGCGTTGTAGCAGACGCTATAGCTGGACTCTCAGCGCGAGCCGAGCCGAGGGCCGTGTAAACCGCTGTGGCCACCGTGGCCGTTAAACCTGTGCGTATGAAATTGCGGCGCGCATTTTGCTTGGGAAGGAGGGGATCGGTAGGCATGGCAGCTCCTGGACGTCTCGATGTGTTGGACGCGAGTCCTGAGCGGGAATCTTACAAAGAGCGTAGGAGAAAGGCAAACGCCGGAAGGTTGCCGGCGTTGCCTATCTCCGAATAGTCCACAAACCCAAAACGTTAGATTTCGTCGTCTTTATCTTCGGCGTCGTGCTTGTGCTCGCGCTCAAGATTTTTGGCTGGGCTCAACGGGCGATTGTCACTGGCATGGCGAATCTCTATCGAGCCGTTTACGTTGGAGAGCTTCACGCGCGTTCCGCCGCCGCCCAGCTGGCCGTGCAGACTGTGGCCCACAAACTGGTGGCCCGAAGCCGGCAGACCGAAGTCGTTGGAGATACTTCCCGAGACAGTTCGAGCGTCGATTTCCGCTTTTACATCCGATGGCAATGTCACCTGCAATCTGCCATTTACCGATGATAGTTTAAGTTCGGTGGAAGGTAATTGGTCCACCGCTGCCTCGAGCTCACCATTGATAGTTTTCAGGTCTGCCGGGCCCTTTAGATTGCGCACCTGAAGCCGGCCGTTGATGCAGGAAGCGCGAACTTCTCCTGACACCTCCTGTATGTCGAGGCGGCCATTGATCAATTTGATCTCGTCGAGCCGCGCCTGCCGGGGGACGGTGATCGTGTATTCCACACTGCCGGGATTGTTATGCTCGCCGCCACCGCCAAAGTTGAAGGTGTGGTCGTGACTGGGATATTCGGTGCGGATGGAAATATTGTCCTGCCCGGCGTTAATTACGATCTTGGTTTCGTCGAGCCGTTCCTTGGTCCATGCGCTCTTCACCGCATCCACTTTGACTTCATTGCGGTCCCAGCCAGTGATATGGACGGGGCCGTTGATATTTTCGATTTCAACGCGGCCCTGCGCGGACAGCGGGTAGACCTTGTGGAATTCCTCGGTGAAACTGCCTTTTCGGTCTGCGCGCAACACGGCACTGGAGATCAAAATAATTGCTATTGCGCCCACCATCATGAGTTGAGAGATAGTGGTTCTGCATCTTTGTGTCATAACGCCTCCGTGGCCCTTAGACGCGGCAGCAGGGAATTGGTTAGTGCCGATTTAATGGACGAGGGACCGTCCTCTTTTTCAGAATTCCCCCAAATCCGGCACCGACTTAAACGGTATGCGGGTTGGGGCCGCGTGTAAAACGCATTGGATGTTGGCAAAGTACACGGCGCTCTTGCCAAACCTGTCGTTGATCTCATCCATAGCACGGCTAAGTCGTAGCTGACGGTCGTCGTCATTGAACAACGACATGGTATGCAAGTCATCGGGAACGAGGTTCCACAACCACACGCCCACCATGATTGGCGATCCATTGGGACACGATTCCCATAGATGTGAAAAATGAGTTTGCAGAGTGAATGTGTCCCGGCACTCGCAGATTCTCATTTCAGCTTTCCACGGCACCAGCGCCTTGCCGTCTCTTGGCTGCAAGAATTCGACGAAGCTGCCAATCCCGCCCGCCCACATATCCAGCTTTCGCAAGTTCGCTGCCGTTGTTTGCAGCATTTTTTGTGCGACGTGATAAGCCTTCTCACGATTGCGAAATTCCGGCGCAAGAACGTGCTGCTTCCCCAAGCTTTTTCGCAGCGGCTCCGCATCATTGAAGTCAACTCCCCGCAACCAGTGCCACATGCGTGCGCCCACAACACTTTTCCAGAGGGCACGCATTTGCTCTTCGGACAGTCTGCACAGTTCCTCGACCGTGTTGATCCCATGTCTGCGGATGTGCTTTTCCATCGAATGGCCGACGCCAACCAGATCGGAAAGCTCCAATCGGTATAGAGCACGCGGAAGATCTCGCTTGAACAGCACGGTCATTCCGTCAGGCTTGAGCATGTCCGAGCCGACCTTCGCTAAGTAACGATTTGGCGCAAGCCCGACCGAGCAGCGCAACGTGTCCCCAACACGCCTTATGGATTCCTTAATGTCAATTGCCAACCGAGTTGCGTTCGAGACAACGCGCTCCCGGCCCATCAGCCGGAACGCCATCTCGTCAACGGACATCACATTTGTGACAGGTAGACAATTATTAACCGCCTCCAATATTTTCTGATGATATTCCACATAGAGTTTCGGCCTCGCTTCGACAATTTCAATGTGCGGGCAAAGGACACGCGCTTCGTCAACCCCTATGCCAGTCTTCACTCCGTATGCTTTCGCCTCGTAGCTCGCAGCGATGCAGACAGTCCGATTCGTGGTGATGATTGGCGCAATTCCGATTGGCCGCTCCCGTAGCTCTGCCCTTTCTTGCTGCTCGACCGAAGCAAAATAGGAATTCAGGTCGAGAAACAACCATTCCACAACTTCGGCGTTGGGATCGGAAATTGGGGGCAGAATCCGCACGGAAAGGGATTTTACGCCAACGGCGAAGAAAAGGCGAATACTCAATTTCGTTCAAATTCAGGGACTTGCGACCGGATAGAATCAAACCATGTGCGGACGCTACAAACTCGCCGCCAAGCCGGAAAAAGTTGCCAACCACTTCTCCGTGAAAATTCCATGGGACTTCAAGCCGCGCTACAACATCGCGCCGGGGCAGGAGATCGTGGTGGTGCGGCGTCAGTCGGCATCTTCCCCGCGTGAACTTGCGACACTACGCTGGGGACTTGTGCCCTCGTGGGCAAAGGATGCAAGTATCGGCTTCAAGATGATTAATGCCCGCGCCGAGACGGCCAGCGACAAGCCCGCCTTCCGCCAAGCAATCAATCGGCGGCGCTGCTTAATACCAGCGACAGGGTTTTACGAGTGGCGGCGGGAGGGCAAAACGCGCATCCCATTCTGCTTTACCATGCTCGACGACAGCATTTTTGCCTTGGCAGGTATTTGGGAAAGTTGGCGCGATCCCGCAGGGAAGGATCCCACAGGAAAGATTATGGAGACCGTCTCTATCCTCACAACTGGGACGAACGCTCTCTTGGATGACATCCACGACCGTATGCCGGTTATTCTTCAACCGGCAGACTATGATTTGTGGCTTGATCCCGACGCGCCGTTTTCACCAACGATCAAAGATCTGCTCCAACCCTTCGACGCCGCGAAGATGCAACGGCGACAGGTGAGCAGCCGCGTCAATTCCGTCAAATTCGACGATCCCGAGTGCGCGGAAGCGATCATCTCGGTGTGAAGTTTTTCTGTGGCTGCTAAATAATCTTTGTTGTAAATAGACAGTAGCACTTTATGAGTAAAATTCGCGATTTGTCGCCAGCTATACGAATCAGTTCTACCGTAAGTGAATCCGGCCGACTACTTCTGCAAGGTAATGCACTATAGGCAATACCAAAGCTGCGCCGAGAAACCATCTGCTCGACCTGGCCCAATTTCCATCCCCGAGCACGGCCCCGATACAAACTGGAATCGCAAGCGTACCGAAAATGCTCCCCAATAGCGAGGCGTTTAAGATCGTACCTGATGTGGGCAGCACTTGGCCGATACACAGAGCGACGCCACAGGCAATCCTAAGTGCAATCCAGAACCATTGCTCGACAACAACAATCGAGCTTTGCGCCTCGCGCGGCAATTCAATCATCCGTGCGTGTACGTAACCACAGTTGCAACAAACGGCAGCGTGTCGGGGATTTGCTGTTCCGCAGTTGTTGCAGTAAACAACCTTGTCTGGCGTTTCCGTAGTGCTCATAGCATTCTTGACGCACTTTACGCCGATGCGGGTTGAAACGTCCAGGGTAAAGGATAGCTAACGATAACTGGATCCCTCGCCGGTCCAATTGCCTCTGGCCGGTCGGCTGCCCAGACTGCGGTTGGTTGTCAAATTTTGATCTGAATGATGCGATGATATAGGGTCTGGAGTATTCTTTATTTAGGCGAGGCCCCATGAGTTGGTTGCAAAACAAGTTTGAAGAAAATTTCGTGCTCTCGACGGTGGACTACGTCTTCAACTGGGCGCGCAAGTCGGCGCTTTGGCCGATGACATTTGGATTGGCGTGCTGCGCCATTGAGATGATCGCGTCTTCGACCTCGCGCTTCGATATCGCGCGCTTTGGGTCGGAGGTGTTTCGGCCCAGCCCGCGGCAGTCCGATCTGATGATCGTCTCCGGCACGGTCACGCTGAAGATGGCGCCGGTGGTAAAGCGGATTTACGACCAGATGCCCGAGCCGAAGTGGGTGATTTCCATGGGTGCCTGCTCGTCGGTCGGTGGCCCGTTCAATACTTATGCCGTACTCCAGGGCGTGGACCGCATCGTGCCGGTGGATGTGTATGTGATTGGCTGCCCGCCGCGTCCTGAAAATTTGTTTTATGCGCTGCTCAAACTGCAAGACAAGATCGACACCATGTCGCTCGCCAAGCGCCCCACCGAAGTGCGTCTGGAAAAGAACATGGTGGAAGATTTCAAGCGCCAGGTAATGATCGCGCAGACGATGCAGCCGAGATAGCTGTCAGCCGTCAGCTTTCAGCTCTCAGTTAAACCGCTTCTATAAACGTTTGTCATCCTGATCGAAGCGAAGGACCTGCTTTTTGCTGCGTTATTGGAACAGATATGCCCTTCATCAAGCTCGCTTCTGAATCCGAACTTCCCGCCCTCAACCAAGCCAAAGAATTCTCCTGCGGCGATAAGACCGTCTGCGTCGCCAACGTGAACGGTGAAATCAGCGCCATGGATAACGTCTGCCTGCATCGCGGAGGCCCGCTCGGCGAGGGCGTGATCTCTGACGGAAAAGTCGTCTGTCCCTGGCATGGCTGGGAGTGGGACCCGAAAACCGGGCAAGCCAACGCTCCCAGGGCAAAGATTGCGGTGTATCCGGTGAAGATCGAGGGCGGGGATGTGCTGATCGAAATATGATTCCATGAGCCCAGTCACCCACTTTTTCACCGGATGGGTTTTCGCAAACTCCGCATCGTTGGGCCGCCGGGATCGCGCTCTGGTGACTCTCGCTTGTGTTGTGCCCGATGTTGACGGCCTGGGAATCGTTGCCGAATACCTGACGCGCAACTCGCGACATCCGCTGGAGTGGTTTTCAACCTACCACCACTCGCTGCATACTCTTCTGTTTGCAATCGTCGTGGCCGCAGCGTCATTCACTTTGGCGACCGAACACTGGAAGATTGCCGGATTGGCATTCTTAAGCTTTCACGTTCATCTGTTCGAAGACTTGCTGGGAAGTCGCGGCCCGGAAGGTTATCAATGGCCGATTCCATATTTGATGCCATTTTCGCGGGCTTGCGCGCTGAGTTGGCACGGACAATGGGCGCTCAATTCCTGGCCCAACTTTACCATCACGATTTCGCTGTTGCTGGTGACGTTTTATCTGGCGTGGACGCGGGGATTTTCTCCGTTGGAGATGGTATCGCTTAAAGCTGATGCTGATTTTGTTGCGACGATGCGGAAGCGAATCCCCGTTTTCTCTTCCAATACGAGTGGGGTGCGGAAACTTTAATCCGTTCTACTTTTTGAGTTGCTCCACGTAGTTATGCCCATCTTGCGATTTGCTGGCCGCGTTCTCGACGAACTTTAGAAATTCCCGTAGGTGTTCTTTCTGTGCCAATTCAGCCTCGGAGAATTGCACCCGAATGCCAAACTGCGCGCTGCGGGTCGCTACTCCACTGAGGATGACGCCTTTCACCCAGATTTTGTCGCTGGTCACCCACAGTCCAATCTCCAGGGCTTTGCCCATGGGAACGACGCCGACGGTCTCGACCATGCATCCACCGCGGCCCACGTTCGCCAGATTGCCCCATACCGGCTCTTTAACGCCCTCAATGTGAATTTCCACCGCCACATGGCATTTAATTCGGCCATAACGCCGGCGATCTTGTCCCACTTGGGGCGTGAACAAATCGGCGGCAAACGGGGGCGTTTCTTTGGCCACTTCGGGATGGTGAAACTTCGCGGATCGCTCCGCTTCCGTGACGAAGAGCGGATCTTTCTCTATTACCCGGGCTGCGGCGGCAGCGTCTTTAATCTCGCGCATCGCCCGCAGCAGCGCCGCTTCACGCTGTTCCGGAGGGACTTCGCGATAGGTTTTAAGCAGTTTCCCGAGGTGGCTGACCAGATCGGGATCCGTCAGCAGGCGTGTCCAGTCCGATCCTTGGGGTCGCAATTTCGTCGCGTCGCTCATACAAACGATTTCCCAGTTGCAGCACTTTATTCGCGGGGGATAGGCCTGACGTACTTCATAAGCTTGACCTTAGGCTAGAGGTTACACAAGATGACCAAGGTCACTGCCGACCGTGCCAGTACACCTGAAAAGGGGCACAAGGCCGCACTCGATCGCCAATCGGCTCAACAATTTGCATCGGGCACTCGCCAAAAGGAATCCAAAAGAATTATCATCTCTACAGCGTGTTTCAAAAATCGGTTTTGGGTAGGGCACAGCTTCAGCTGTGCCGTTATGTACCAACAAAAATGCTGGCTTTAGCCCCTGAGGGATGCGCTATCCAACTTGAAAGGCATTCTTGAAACACGCTCTAGTAACGCACAGCTGAGTGTACATATGACAGGTCTTCTTCCGATCGCCCCACTTGCCGAAGGTTGAACTGGCGTGCGTACTGTGAATCGCGGCTTGCTTCGCGGGGCGGAGTTGGGTAGAATCTAACTAACTGGTTAATTACAATGAAAAGATCTGCTGTCTCCCGGATGCTTCTGCCTATCGCCGCCATCGCCATTTTACCAGCGGGGTTATGCGCCCAAACTTCGACCGCTGCTTCCGGTATGGGCGCGAATTCGGCGGGCGGGGCCGCGTTGGTTCAAATCGCCCAAGTCTACTCCTCGGCGCAAAATCCCGTGTTTGGCAGCGTGCCGGACCAGAAGCCCACAACCGGCATCCTCCGGCTGACTTTCAGCGACGCGATCGAACGGGCGCTGCGCCAAAACCTGGCCGGCCTTTTGTCCGAGTACAACACCATCGAGGCCCGAGGACAGAAATGGCAGCAGCTCAGCGCCCTGCTACCGAATATCAACGCGGATGTGCAGGAGGCCAAGCAGAAGGTGAGCTTGGAAGCGGAGGGGTTTCGGAGCGGCGGGCTTTTTGGAAACAATGTGCCCCGCGTTTTAGGGCCTTTCTCTTACTTCGATATGCGCGCTACGGCGACTGAGCGGATTTTCGACTGGCGTGCAATCCAGAAATACCGGGCGTCCACAGTCGGCGAAAGCGTGGCCCAGTACAATCTGAAGGACGCGCGCGAGTTGGTCGTGCTCGCCACCGGCAATGCATATCTACAGGCGCTGGCCGGAGCGGCCCGCATGGAAACCGCGCAAGCGCAGGTGGAGACGGCGCACGCTCTCTACCAGAAAGCGGTGGCGCGGCAGCAGGCTGGAGTGGCGGCGGCCATCGACACGCTTCGGGCGCAGGTTGAATACCAGGCGCGCCAACAGCAACTGATCGCGGCCACGAACGATTTCGCCAAGCAGAAACTTACTCTGGCGCGTGTGATCGGTCTCGCGACCGGGCAGGAATTCGAATTGGCCGAGAAGGCCCCTTACGAGGCATTTCCCATCCCCGATCTTGAAACCGCCTTGCAGCGCGCGTATGCATTGCGCTCCGATTACAAAGCAGCGCGGGAACGTTTGGTCGCCGCGCAACTCGAGCGCAGCGCGGCCATCGCCGGATATTTTCCCACCATCGATGTGGGAGTGAGCTTCGATGAAATCGGCAAGGTCCCCGGCGATGTGGCGCCTATCTATGGAATCGTCGGTACGCTGAACATTCCCATCTTTCAGGGCGGCAAGGTCCATGGAGATGTACTGAAGGCGGACGCAAAGTTGCGGCAAGCGCAGGCACAGTTGGCGGATGTGCGCGGTCAGATCGATCAAGACATGCGCAACGCGCTACTCGACCTGAAGTCGTCGAGCGATCGGGTGGTAGTGGCGCAGAGTTCCGTGGATCTCGCCGAGCAGGCGCTTACCCAATCGCAGGACCGTTTCTCCGCCGGAGTCACCGACAACCTCGAAGTGATACAGGCGCAGGAAGCGGTGGCGGCTGCGCACGAAAGTCTGATTTCCAGCCTCTATCTTCATAACGTTGCCAAAGTTTCTTATGCCCGCGCCTTGGGCCGCGCCGAAGAGGGTGTTCGCGAATACTTGAAAGGGAAGTAATCAAATGGAAGAAAGCAACAACGTTGAGTCCGAGAGCCAAACCTTTTCGCAACGGCGGGACGCAATATTGAACCATCCACACACCAAGCGCTGGGTCATTCTCAGCAGCCTGGTGATTTTAATTGCGATTTTCTTTTTGTGGCGTTACCTCGCAAGCTACGAATCCACCGACGACGCGCAGATTGACGGGCACGTGAACTCGGTAAGCGCGCGCGTTAGCGGCCATGTGTTAAAGCTCAATGTGGAAGACAACCAGTACGTGGAAAAGGGAACAGTGCTGGTGGAAATCGACCCTGCCGACTATGAAATTGCTGTCGCGCAGGCGCGTGCTGCATTCGCCGACGCTCAGGCGCAGGCCGCAGCCGCCGGCATTAACGTCCCCATCGCCAACGTGAGCACATCGAGCCAGGTGAGCGGCGCAGAGGCCGGCGTCTCCAGCGCGAAGGCTGGAATCGAAGCGGCCCGCCAGCAACTGGAAGCCGCCAAATCGCAAGTCGTGGAAGCGGAAGCGAACAACGCCAAAGCGCAGAACGATCTTGTCCGCTACAAACAGTTGATCGACAAGCAGGAGATTTCACAGCAGCAGTACGATCAAGCCGTCGCCAGCGCCGAGGCCGCCGCGGCAACTCTAAAAGCCGCGCGTGCCCGCGCCGACGCTTTAGCGGCGCAGGTCGAACAGGCGCAAAACAAACTGGCCCAGGCCAGCGCCGAGCTTCGCACCGCCGATACTGCGCCGCAAACCATGCGAGTAACGCGCGCCCGTGCGCTTTCCGCCCTGGCCAATGTCGATCGCAGGAAGGCTGAATTGGATCAAGCGGAACTCAATCTCCAGTACACCAAGGTGATTGCGCCGGTCAGTGGAGCCGTTAGCAACCGCACCGTCGAGGTCGGTCAAAATGTGATGCCCGGTCAGGAGATGATGAAAATCATTCCGCTCGGTGAAGGGGACCTCTGGGTCACGGCAAATTTCAAGGAGACGCAGCTTAAAAAGATGAAGCCAGGGTTGCCGGCTGAGATCGCCGTGGATGCGAACGACAAGACCTACAAGGGTCATGTCGATTCCATTGCCGGTGCCAGTGGAGCGCGCTTCAGCCTGCTGCCGCCGGAAAACGCCACCGGCAACTACGTCAAAGTGGTGCAACGCATCCCGGTAAAAATCGTGTTCGACAAGGACGAACTCAAGGGACACGAACTCCGCCCCGGCATGTCGGTGGTGCCGAAAGTCTGGATTAAATAATGGGCGCTGCCGCCATCCCACTAAATGACGCCGAAGAATGGATTTCTCCGGTCAATCCGTGGATCATCGCTCTGGTCGTCACACTGGCCACGTTCATGGAGGTGCTCGACACCAGCATCGCCAATGTGGCGCTGCCCCATGTTGCCGGTAGCCTTTCCGCGGGCCAGGACGAGAGCACGTGGATCTTGACCTCGTATCTCGTCTCCAATGCCATCGTGCTGCCGCTGAGCGGCTGGCTCTCTTCCATCATGGGGCGCAAGCGTTTTTACATGGGCTGTGTCACGGTATTTACGATTAGCTCGTTTTTGTGCGGGCTCGCGCCCAATCTCGCCACGCTGGTCGTCTTCCGCATTATTCAGGGCGCGGGCGGTGGAGGCTTGCAACCAATCTCGCAGGCCATTCTTGTCGATACCTTTCCTCACGCCAAGCGCGGCATGGCATTCGCCGTTTATGGCATTGCCGTCGTCGTCGCTCCTGCCATCGGACCCACGCTCGGCGGTTGGATCACCGACGACTTTAGCTGGCGCTGGATTTTCTTCATCAACATTCCAGTCGGCATTCTTTCGCTTTTGTTGACGCAACGGCTCATTCAGGATCCTCCCTACTTAAAGCGCCGCAAGCTGAGCGAAACCAAGATCGACTACATCGGACTCGGTTTTGTCGCTCTTGGCCTGGGAACACTGCAGGTGATCCTGGACAAAGGACAACGCGAAGATTGGTTCGAGTCGCACTTCATCCTGTGGTTGAGCGTAATTTCGGCCGCGTCGCTGATCTTCGTCGTCTTGTGGGAGTGGCATTGCAAAGACCCGATCATCGACCTGCATTTATTTCGCGATCGCACCTTCGCCGCCTCCAACTTCCTCATGTTCATGCTTGGTTTTGTCCTGCTCGGCAGCACCCTGATGCTGCCGTTGTTCATGCAGACGATGTTGGGCTACACCGCCGAACGCTCCGGCATGGCGCTTTCGCCGGGCGGTTTCTCGATCATGGTGATGATGCCGATTGTTGGATACCTGGTTTCGCGCTATAACCCGCGCTGGTTAATGCTGTTTGGTTTGTCGATGCTTTCGTGGTCGTTGTTTCACATGACGACGTTCGATTTGGGCGTGGACTTCCGTACCATGATCATGGCGCGCGTCTATCAGGCGGTGGGACTCGCTTTTCTGTTTATGCCCATTAACATCGCCGCTTATGCATCTCTGCCGCGCGAGAAAAACAACGCCGCAGCCGGCTTGATGAATCTCGCCAGAAATGTTGGCGGCAGTTTCGGGATTTCTTTTGTTACCACCATGCTGGCCCGCCGCGCCCAGGTCCATCAGGTGCAATTGGTGGAGAAGCTAAATGCCACCAACCCGCAGTTCCGGGCCACACTGCACGGGATGACCAATGCTTTTGCGGCCGGCGGCGCCGGAACCGGTACCGGAGGCGGATCCGCAGTGCAACATGCCTATGCCTTGATCCAGGCGAATGTATTCCGCCAGGCGGCCATGCTCGCCTACATCGACAATTTCTGGCTGCTCGGAGTCATCATCTTTTGCCTAATCCCGTGCGTTTTCCTGATCAAGAAGGTGAAACCACACGGCGACGTCTTCGTTGAATAGCATAGCAACCAAATAACTTACTGGTGGAAGGCCGGGCGTTTCTGCCTGGCAAAGCGTGAGAATCGCCTATCCTTCCACCATCGGCTTTATTGTGCTACTTATTTTTCTTCTTTCCGAAAAATCCGCCGAAGGGATTGCTCTGTCCTCCGGGTATCAACGTTTTCAGTTTTCCGTTGACGACTGCTTTCATATCCGGTGCGAAAGTTGTGTTCGAAGTCGTGCCCCCCACGGACACGGGGATACCATCTGCCCCAAGTCCTGCAACTTTCGTCAGGCCGGCGCCCATGCCAGCCAGATTGGCCAGCATCTTAAAATCGAGCGCATTGCTGGGACTCACAGTCCCCGCGCCGGTTACGGTCCCGAGCGACGGGACCACCAGATTGATCTTGTCGAGGCGCGTGCCTTCGAGCGAATTTCGCACATCGGAACTCAGTTCCTGAATTATGGTGTCACTACCGGTCTGCTTCCCCCCCAGCGAAGAAATTGCCGATAACTTCGAGACCAGACTGAATCCGGTGAGCGCAGCGTTGCTCATCTTCAGCCAGCCGGTGGTGACCAGCTTGTTGAGCGGACCCGTCGAGTCGAACTCAATCGCCAGCGTGCCGCCCTTGAGCTTCGATCCGGTAGGCAGAACAACGCCGAGAGCGGGCAGCATGGCTTCGAGGTCGTCCACCGGCATTTCTTGTCCTCTAAGTTTTGTTTGGATCGAAGTGGTCTCGCCTTTCATCTCGTAAGTGCCGGTGAGTTTGGCCAGCGCTTTGCCGATTGAAACGTCGCCCTGCATCAGCTT
>Ga0265330_10001658_pt1 | contig 12645 bp, 11 predicted proteins | sample 41919metaG_FD_202083 | JGI IMG/M metagenome (GOLD analysis project Ga0265330, IMG submission 202083) | Rhizosphere microbial communities from Carex aquatilis grown in University of Washington, Seatle, WA, United States - 4-19-19 metaG | ecosystem: Host-associated > Plants > Roots > Rhizosphere... | reverse complement strand
CACCCGAATGCGGGGCGGTCATTATTTCAAACTGGTGCGGATCGATGAGGGCTGCGATCTCGGGCAGGTGTCGGTCCAGGCGTTGCTCGTCTTCGCGGGCCGCCCCCAGCGTGCCCCGGCGGGGCAGCGGCCGGGTGGCGCTGCGCTCGCCACCTGCGAGTTCGCGCAAGGGCAGGTCAATGCGTTGCCAGGTTTCAGCGATCTCGGCATTCCCCGATGGCCGGCGCTTGATCCAAGTTCCCTGCGGACAGGCGATGCGCAGCAGTTTTCCATCTTCAATGGTCAGGGTTCGCCGGACCAGAATGTCGCCTTCCACCTCGCGCTCACCGAAGGTCTCTTCATAGTCGCTGCCCTCTGAATATCGGTAATAGAGTTGACTGACGGGGGCGTTCCGCCAGTCAACAATGGCAATGCGTGTGTGGGGATCAGTGAAAGTGGCGCGTCCAATCAAAATATCCCGCTCCACTTCGCCCCGGCCGGCCACGCGCTCGCGCAAACGCAGGTGCCCAAAATACGGGCTGCGCGGATCCACTAGAATGGTCTGCAGATCCGCACGGGTGAGCGAGACCTCTTGCAAACGCTCCATCTGGGCGATCAGTGCGGGCACATCTTCCAGTCGGGCTTCGCCAATTTCATCGCGCAAATTCATCAATTCGGCGTCGTACAATTGCGAACGCGCAGTCGTCGTATTGGCTTGAATGCTCTTTGGCGCAATTGCTGTGGCCAGACTGTGCGCAACTCGCGACAGCAGTCGCTCTTCCTCAACAGGAATGCCGTCGGACTGGTTGTGTGAATCTTCGTTCATGCGAGGGATCAACTATACCGCGGGAAATCCGCTGGAAAATGCAGTGAATGCGATTCTGCGGATTGCGCCTGCGTGCTGCCGTCACGGCGATGCCCTCGTCAGTTAATTGCGAACGCCGTCCCCAGACACCAACTTCAGAAATCCTGTCGGGTTTGGGCGCGCTCTCGTCGCGTTCGGGGAGGCAGAAACCCGGACTAGTGCAGTTCGGCGGTGGTCACGCTGGTGCACGCCGCCTTGGAATTGCGGATGGCTTGGCAGAGCTTCTGGTAGCGGGCTTCGATCGGACGATCGAAGGTGCGTGGGCGTCGTCCTCGGTCATTCACGGTCAGCCGGGTCGTGGTCACTTCTGTGGTGTCCACACCCAGAGTCCGCGCCAGGGCGTAATACAAGACGCCGATGCGATGGGGATAGTGGCGGGCCGGCCCGTGGTCGATGTAGTGCGGGCCGTGGTTGTAGTGAGCCCAGTAGGCGTGGGTCTTGTGGGGGCAGGGAATATTCTTCTGCCGAACCACCAGCCGGCCCTTCTGGTCACGTGTGCGCACGGTGACGTTGGACACACCGGCACCATCGCGATAGTGGGCCAGCTCGCGCGCACCGAGTGCAATGTTGGTGACCGGGTCCATGACCTCTTTCCACGCCATGCCCCGCACCAATCCGTTACCACAATGGCCCTTCTTGTCGACGATACAGCGGATTCCCATGAGGCCGCCGTCCTTCGCATAGATGGCTCCGTTGCGAACCGTGGTGCGAAAGGTGGTCTCGTTCATGTCGCTCTCATTGATCATGACCGCGAGGATGAGAGCCGGCGGTAGCTGATAGCGCTGGGAAGATTCGAGCACGGCGTGAGCGATCTTCTGGCAGAAACCTGGCTTCCAGGCGGGCGCGCGCCAGCGCACGCGATCCTTGATGGCACAGATCGTGCTGGCCAAGCAGTCCTCACTGGGCCCGTCCTGCTTGGTGGGCTCCGAAGCCGGTGCCGCAACCACGGGCGGTTGGCCCTCATTTTGCTGGACCACCCGGGCCGGGAGCACGGCAGGGAACGCCATCGCGCCAGCGAAGACGGCGAGAGCGCCACGGGGTGGGTTTTGACCGATTCGGGGCAACAAGGCGAATCCTCGCTACTTGTGGATTTTTTTTGCGACCTGGGCAATCCGGCCTAGTTCACGGGTCCGCCAGCAGCGGGCCGGGAACAATTCTGGGTGGTCGAATCGTGAATTCTTATTGTGGGTTTGTGCTCTAGTCAAGAAAGAAATCCTTGCGCGTGGCACGGGCGGGTGATCTCTCGTAACGTGAGGGCGACCCATCCTCCTTTGCCCATGAGCGAGATCCTCGATATCTTCGTCCCGCTGGAAGCGCTCGACGATTCTTTGAAAACCACGGTGGCGCATGCTTTGGGGCGGGCGGAAAGCCGCATCGGCGAGATTCGGGTCTTGCGCCGCTCGCTCGATGCGCGCAAGGAACGCCGCCTCGGCTATCACATGCGGATCGAGACGGCGAGCCCAGAGGAAAGCCTGCTGGCGAGCGATGCGCAGCCACCGCGTCCGTCGTGGCCCGCGACTGTGCCTGTGCCCCATGTGGTGATTGTGGGTTCTGGGCCGGCTGGTGCGTGGGCGGCTCTGCGCCTGGCTGAGGCTGGGGTGAGCTCGACGATTGTCGAACGAGGCAAGGCGGTTGGACCACGCCGGGTCGACATCGCCAACATTCATCGTGGACGACTCAATCCCGAATCCAACTACTGTTTCGGCGAAGGTGGAGCCGGCACGTATTCCGACGGAAAACTCTACACGCGCAGCAAGGATCGCGCTGCGGTCGCGGGCGTACTCAGCGACTTGGTCGCCCTGGGCGCGCCCGCCGAGATCACCATCGACGCCCGGCCGCACATCGGATCGAATCGCTTGCCCAGGCTGCTCGAGGCCTTGCGCGCGCGCCTGCAGGGTCTGGGGGTGAACTACCAATTCGAAAGCACTTTCATCGGCATGCGCGCAGAACAAGGGCGAATCTGTGCGGTGCGGACCAGCGCTGGGGAAATTCCGGCCGACCTGGTTGTGTTGGCGCCCGGTCATTCGGCCCGCGACGTGTACGCATGGGCCGCATCTGCGGGCCTGGCCTTGCAGCGAAAAGACATGGCGGTGGGCGTGCGCATCGAGCACCCGCAATCGGTGATCGATCGCATTCAGTACGGTCGTGCGGCGGGACACCCGCGCCTGCCGCCCGCGTTCTACGAAGTGCGGGCCTTGGGTAGAGGTCGCGGCGTGTACAGCTTCTGCATGTGTCCGGGTGGCTGGATCGTGCCTGCGGCGACCGAGCCGGGCGGCCTGGTGGTGAACGGGATGAGCCTGGCCAAGCGCAATTCGCCTTTCGCCAACGCCGCCCTGGTGGTCACGGTCGCGGCGGCGGATTTTGGTCCCGAGGCCGACGGGGTTCTGGCGGGCATCGACTTTCAACGTCGCATCGAGGAGTCGGCGTTTCAGCGGGGCGGCGGCGGTTTCCGCGCCCCAGCCGAAGCTGCGGTTGACTTTCTTTCTCGCCGCCGTGGCGATCGATTGCCCCGGTCGAGCTATCGCCCTGGTGTCGAGCACGGGGAATTGGATGATGTCTTCCCCAGCTTCATTACCGAGGCTCTACGTGAAGGACTGTCATCCATCGGTCGCCACCTGCCGGGCTTCATTCACCAAGAGGCGCTGCTGGTCGCGGCCGAGACCCGCACCAGCACGCCGGTTCGCATTCTGCGCGATCCGATCACACTGGAATCGCCGGCATTGGCGGGGCTGTATCCAGCCGGCGAGGGCGCTGGCTACGCTGGCGGCATCGTGAGTTCGGCACTTGATGGCGCGCGGGTGGCCGCCGCAATCGTCCGCCGAGCAACAGGATAGATACGTCAACGACGGAAGGGATCGTCCTTGATTTCCGGTCGCGAGTCCATCTGTTCCGAATCCGATGACTCGCCCACAGAAACAACCTCAGCCCCTGCGGGCAGGATGGTTCCGTCGAGGTAGCGCAGGAACATGTCGAGGAATGACTGCTCAGTCTTGCTGAGCTTGTCGAACATGGCGCCCACTTGAAAGGCCTGCGAGATGGGCGTGCACCACACCACGCGCGCCCGCAGCGGCAGCGGCTCCGAGGTCGAGGATGGGCCGAAAAGCAGGATGAGATCGATGAGCAACTCGTCGCGCTGGGCGACTGAGTTGGTCGTGATAAGACACATGCCAGAACGGGAAAGGTCGCGCGTGCGCGCGGGCAGCTTGCGGCCATCACCGGTTCGCACGTTGGCCTGGACATCGACACTGATCCGTGGATGACGGCGCAGATCCTGGGTCATGAGCCTCCTTGCGCGGACGCTCGCCCGGCGGTGCATTGCGAGAAGGCACCGCCCGACAGCGCGTCCAACTCCGATTCGATTTCGCGCAGACGCAATTCCCGCCGCAACCCGACCGTCCGCTCGCCCGGGCCTGACGGCAGCCGCTCAAGCCCCAGACGCCGTCGCTCGTAGTAGAGCCGACTGAGCGTAACCTCGATGTCGCGTCTGATTTCAGCCATATGTATAGTTTGTGCTTGGGCCGCTAGCTCGTCACTGTTGAAAACCAACCGGGCCAGGTCCCATGTGACTCGCGCTTCGTATCGTACGTCATCCACGGTGTCCACCCCAAGAGGGGAAGTGACAGATGTTGAAGTGGAAGGTTGATCCAAAGACTCGCTGCGGCCAAAGCGTCGATCCACACGCAACCGGACCTCAGGCAGCCAGGCCGCGTGGCGCGCTCGGTTCACATATGACCGACCCCGTTCTGGTTCCACCAGGGCCAGCGCCACCGCCTTGGCACGGGCCTCGACCAGGCAATCGGCTTCCGTGTCAGCGGGAATGTTCAAATCGACGGGACGGGCTGCCGGGGGCGGTGGGGCGTCGTCGACCTCGGCCACCAGCATTGTGGGCGGTGGAGACGCATCGAGGGGAAAGCTGGCCAAGGCAACCGTCTGATAGTCGCGCCGGCCCGGAGAAAACTGTGCTCCGGCCCGCACAGTAAGGCGGGGCAGCCACACCGACCATCGTGCTATTTCGCGCGTTGCGATCCTGGACCGGGCTGATCGATCTCCGTCGTTCACGGTCAACTCCCCAACCATCGGCAGATCTGGCGACGATCCGAACAGCCCCTTGTCGGTCGCCAGCCACAGACAGTGATCGCCCATGGCGACGTCAAGGACACGCACGCCGCGGGGCAGGGGCAGCGACGACCATGTGCGCCCCTGGTCATGCGACAGGAGCAGCTCTGGTCCGGCGGCCAGCCATGGACCATCACCGCTTGCGGGGCAGGCCAGGCGCCGCGCAGCCAGGTGCGGGGAGCGCAGCTCGGGCACGCCTTCCTGGGACAGCGCCGCCAGGCCCGCGCGCGACACGAGCAGCAAGGTCTCGCCGCAGAACTTCAGGTCGGTCAAAGGTTCGGGCAAGGGCAGGGCCTGACCGGGCAGTTCATCGATGCTGTCGCTCCAAAACACCCGGCTGCGATTGGCCCATGCCATGCGCTGGCCAGAGGATGAAAGCGCGACCTGCTGCACGGACGCAACCGTGGACAGGGCTCGGCGCGTGTCGCCTGACTCGGACACCAGCCACACCTGATTGCCGGAGGCCAAGAGGAGCCGGCGGGCCGGACCGGCAGCCAGCGAGGCTGCAGTCCAGTCGCGACTGGCCAAGTGCTGAAGACTGCCTTCGACCGGCAGCGCCCACAGGCCACGCCCGGTGGCAATCCAGATCTCTTGCCCTGCGGTCGCGAGCGCGGGTGCACCCGCGTGGGACGAAGCGTGCATCGAGCTTCCGCCCCGCAGAGCCCGCCGTTCGGAGAGCGTGCTTTCGTCGTTCAACTGATCCTCGACCCACGAGTTGTCTTGCTCGCTTTCGTCTATGCCAAAGAAGTCCAGGACGTCCTCTTCTTCGCGAGCACTGACACGCATCCTGCGACGCGAGGGCGAAGCCTCGCGATCTTCCACGCGCCCGAGGGGCGTGCCGTCCTCGCGCAACAGAATCACCGTTCCGTCGCGCACAGCCGCAACCCGATCCCCGGCCGCAGTCACGCGATCGATTCGACCCGCCAGGGCCAGGGACCACGCGGTTGCACTGGGCGATATGGCAACAGAGGCAAGAAATACCACGAGGAGAGAGATGAGTTTGCGTTGCATGCGACCGCTCAAAGCAACGGCCGTGCCGCGCGAAAACGGCACGAAGAACGCCCTCCGTGGTGCTGACCCGTCCGGAGCTGGCGCCGTCTGGACAAAACTGCGGACGGATCGCGTCCGAATGTCGGCACCGGGGGTTGCATGCCTGCGACCGAACGTGATAGGCGCAAGGGCGAAAGGACCAACATGGCAGCCAAGATCATCGATGGGAAAGCACTGGCGGCCCGCATCCGCGGCGAGCTCGCGATTGAGGCCAAGCAACTCACCGAACAGGGGTGCCAGCCTGGCCTGGCGGTCGTCTTGGTGGGCGACGATCCGGGGTCGCAGATCTACGTGCGCAACAAGACCAAGGCGCTGGCCGAGGCTGGCTATCGCTGTTTCGATCACCACCTACCTGCCACGACCTCGGAGGCCGAGCTTCTCGACCTGGTGGGCAGGCTGTGCGCCGACAAGACGGTGGACGGGATTCTCGTGCAAATGCCGCTGCCGGGCCACATCGACAGCAAGCGCATTTTGTTGTCCATCGATCCAGCCAAAGACGTGGACGGCTTTCACCCCGAGAATCTGGGCCGCCTGCTCATCGGCGAGCCGCGCTTCATCGCCTGCACTCCCTACGGGATCATGAAAATGATCGAAGAGGCCAAGACGCCGGTGCGGGGAGCCAACGCCGTCGTGGTCGGCCGTTCCAACATCGTGGGCAAGCCGGTGGCAGTGCTGCTGACCGCGGCCGACGCCACGGTGACCATCTGCCATTCCAAGACCAAGGATTTGCCCGCCGTGATCGGCACTGCGGACATCCTGGTTGCGGCCATCGGCAGACCCGAGATGATCCGCGGCGCCTGGATCAAGCCTGGGGCCACCGTGATCGATGTGGGAATGAACCGATTGCCCAGCGGAAAGCTGGTCGGCGACGTCGAGTTCGCCACCGCAGTCGAGCGCGCCGGCGTTATCACCCCCGTGCCCGGTGGCGTGGGTCCGATGACCATAGCCATGCTGCTGGCCAACACCCTGGAATCCGCCCGCAGGCGCGCAGCCCGCGGTTAGCCCGAGAGTCAGGGTCTTGCGTTCAGCGGACCCACGCGCGTGCGCAGATCGGTGACGGTTCCGGGATCCACGAGTGGCCGCATGCGCTCAAGGATCTCGCGCTTGAGCAGGGTGATCTGGTGGGCCAGCGCGGAGCTCGACACGCGCACGAAGAGCGTGCCTTCGTGCAGGCGCTCGGCCCTGGTTTGCAGGCGCAGGGGGCCGCCCACCGCTTGTTCGTAGGCCGCAAAAATACGGTGTTCGCGCGCCCGGTGCTCACCACCGATGTTGGCCACCAGCGCCGACATCAGGGACGCCACGGTCTCGGGTTCGGCATTCCGGCGCCGGGGCCGCGTTGCGGATTTCACGCTGACAAAGGTACAGCTGCCGAACCTCGCTTGGCAACCTGGCATCCTGGAAAACGTGCCCTGCCGACGCCCTTTGCTATGATCTCGGCAATGATCCGAGATGTCGTTTCCACTGAAACTGCCCCTCGTGCCATCGGCCCCTATTCTCAGGCCGTGATCGCGCAAGGCGCTCGTTGCATCTACTGTTCCGGGCAGATCCCTCTCGACCCACAGACCGGTCAGCTGGTGGGCGAGGGTGACGTGTCCAAGGAAACTCACCGCGTGATGCAGAATCTGGCGGCCGTTCTCCAGGCCGCTGGCGCATCCCTGGCCGCTGTGGTCAAGACGACCATCTATCTGACCGACCTGAAAGATTTCGCCAGGGTGAACGAGGCCTACGCGACGTACTTCACGGGAACGCCGCCCGCACGGGCCACCGTGCAGGTTGCGGCGCTGCCCAAGGGCGCGCAGGTCGAGATCGATGCCGTGGCTGTGGCCTGAATGGCTAGCGCCGCCTGCGGCGCCCCATCGAGGCTACGGTGCCTTGGCTACGAAACCCGAGCGAATGCAACGGGTGCAGACGCGCACCCGCGTTCGTGTGCCACCGATCGTGACATGCACGTTCTGCAGGTTCGGCCTCTGCAGGCTTTTGGTCTTGATATTTGAGTGGCTAACATTGTTGGCCACTCGCCTTTGTTTGCCGCAAATTGCACACTGCGCAGACATGGGTTCCTCGAGAGGGCGTAGCATTAGCACCGACTGATGCGCTCCGCAAGCACTCACAGACATGCAATTTTCACCACTCTTGCTGTGGTGGGGGTGATGCTCGTGACTGGCCCGGCCTGCACCGGCGGAAAGCCCGCGCGCCCTCAGCCCGGTGACGCTGGACCGGAAAAGCCGAAACCGGCGCTCCCACCCGTGGATCTCGTCGGGGTTGTGCAGGATGGTCGCGGAACGCCCCTTCCGGACGCCCTGGTCATAGCCTGGCCCAAGGACAAGCGGGCCAGCTCCGTGGTGCAGGCGCGTTCAGATCCCGGGGGCCGTTTCGTGTTGGCGCGGCTGCAACCAGGGACGTGGACACTGCTCGCCGAAGCGGCGGGGTTTGGCACGCTGGAGGTCGACCGGGTCGTACCAGATTCCGGGGCGCTGATTCTCGCTCTCGAAGGCGAGGGACGTACTCTGGGTGGCATCGTGCTTAGGGCGCCGAACCACCCCGAACCCGGGGCCAAGGTGGTCTTGGGCGGGCCAAGTTTGCGCTGGCCGCGCGAGACGGTCGCGGACTCGCACGGCAACTTCAGCTTCGCTGGTCTTGGCCTGGGCCGGTTCTCGCTGCGCGCGACACAGGGAAAGCTGGTGTCAGCGACGGCAAGTCAGGTGATCGAGGAAGGCAAGGACCATCTGACGCCGCTGCGCCTGTCGCTCGGGTCAGGGGCTTTCGTTGAAGGGCGCGTGCGTGATGACACCGGCCAGGGTCTTGGCGGGGTCGCGGTGGATGTGCTGACCATGCCATCCGATGACTTGCCCGTGACCTGCCAGTCGGACGAAGAAGGCAAGTTCAACGTGGGACCGATGCGCCCCGGTCGCTACCAGATTCTGGCTCGGCTCGAAGGCCACGTCCTTCTTGATGCGCCAGAGCTTGTGCTCAGCGCTGGGGGCACGGTTTCCACGGCGGTCAGACTGGCCCGCGGGGCGCGCGTCTCGGGCCGCGTGCTCGACGAGGATGGTGCGCCGATAGCGGCGGTGCCCGTGTCTGTGGTCGGACTGGTGAGCGGCCGGGACGAGATGATTGTTCTCCCGGGCGCGCTGCCCACAGCGGCCGAGGCCGCCGAGTTGCCTCCGGGCTCGGTGGCACGTCAAGGGAGCGTCCGCACGGCGCTCTCGGATGCGCAGGGACGCTTTGAGGTGAAAGGGTTGACCCCGGGTCGTTCGCGGCTTGAGGTCGCGGCCCCTGACAAGCTGCCCGTGCGACGCGAGCCGCTCCTGCTTGCCCCGGGCGATGCCCGCGATGTCGGGGATCTCGCGGTGCTCACCGGCGTTGTGCTTTCGGGACAGGTTCTAGACCAAGATGGCCAGGGACTGGAGGGCGCTCAGGTGGAGGCGCGCCCCGCTGGCAAACCGGCGCGTCCCGCTGTCCGCGTCACCTCGGACTCGCAAGGTCAGTTTTTCCTGCGTCTGCCCTCGGGCGAATACGCACTGGCGGCGCAGGCCAAGGACCACGCGCCTCAGGTCATCCCCATGGTGCGCGCCGTGGGGCGTCCGGATCCCCTAAAATTCAGACTTGCGGCTACGAGCGCCGACGGCGGACCACCAGAGCAAGGGCGAGCAACGCCAGCGCACAAGCGATAGACCCGACTCCCGGCTGCGCCGAGAACGTGCAGCCGCCTGATGACGATCCGCTTGAGTGCGATGGCGGCACGCACACGAAGTTGGACGTGAAGGGATAGATGTCACAGGCGCCTTGCACGTCGTCGGGCGACAGGCTACGCAGCCCCACCTCTGCGTTGTAGTCTCCCACTGAGACGTACATGGTGGCCTGAGTGATGGAGGGCGGATTGTCCAGGCTGCAGTCGGGCACGGGGTTCCCCTTGTTGTCCACGGGACGCACCTCGCCAGGCTGGCTTGGGCTGAAGCAGGTGTGCTGCAGACCAATGACATGCCCAAGCTCGTGCGTGACTGCACCCTGGAAATCGTGGGTCTTGGACGGCGTGAACTGTTCTGGGTGGGTCACGTAGTCGCCCCAGTCGTAGTTCTTGGCGTTGATTTCCATGTCGGCGTCGAGGATCTCGCCGCTGGTCTTGAGCTGGAAAACCGTGGTGATAGCCAGCGCAGAGGCGTCATAGCAAGAGGGCTCGTTGGGATCCGTGGGGGGGGGATCGCGGCACCACTCGGCTTGCCGGAAGATCATGCGATTGTGATAGTCCATGCCCACCAGCCCGGCTACATCGGGGGTCTGCGCCACAGTGAAGATCACGTTGCTGCATCGATTGACCCCACCATCGAGCGAGGCGTTGGTCCAGGCCTGCCCCGCCTGCTGAGCGGCACTGAGGTACGTTGCTGGATCCATCTGGGGCGGCGGAGCCCCAAGCGCAAACTCCATGGTCACGCAGGGTGCTTTCCACTGGGTTGCCACGCCCGCGCTGGTGGTGGTGCGTACGTAGGCGGCGGCTGGAAAAGACAGGGTCACTGCGCCTGCCACAGCTGCGGTCATTGCCAGGGTGGTTCGGGTTTTCATCGACGTTCTCCTGGCCTGCTTATTGATTGACCAGCGCCCTGACCCGCTGGCGAAGCTCATCCAATCCCATGGCAGGTTCAGGCAAAGCCGGCTGCAGTTGGCCCTGTAAACTGTGGCGCACGACCGCGGAATGTTCTGCCATCCCCGCGACCCAACGCTTGGCTGTGCCATCCCAAAGCACGGGCCGCTTGCCCTGGCTCATTCCCACCACCCGGTGAGCGTTCTGGCCAGCAAGAAATAATACGGCCTTTTCGCCAGCCGCGAAGGCGGGCATGCCGTGGACGACCATTTCCACATCGCCCACGCTGCCGCCCGGCTGAACGATCACCATGCGCCCGTCTGAAGCGACCGATCCCTTCCAGGTTTCTTCGACCTTGATCTCGACGCGGGTGTGGATGTTCTGACCCGAGGAATCCCATTCGCTCTTGGTCGATACGACTTGCGCGACGACGATACGGTCGGCTTGGGCAGTCAGCTCGGCCAGATCCATGGCCCTGATCAGCGAGCCTGCCGCCAGCGACGGCACCAAGAGAGCCAGAACCCCCAAGACGAAACTGCGCAGGTGAGTCATAGTCAGTAGAGTAGCACTAGAGGCCAGGCCGGGGCGTGAAGTCTTTGTCAATCTTGCGCAGCGCCGGCTTGGTTCCACGGGCCGCCGCAAATTCATCAGGCGTGAGACGGCCGCTGCGCTTCATCATGCCAAGCAGGTCGCGAAGTCTCTGCAGCCAGCCGTCATCGACCTGGCCGTCCCGAAAACGCCGGGCCAGCACATGTGGATTGGGGGTCAGCGCGGCCAAGTGGGCAGACTCCACCGGTCGCAGCTGTCCGACCTCCTTGCCAAAGTAGGTACGGGCTGCCTGGCGAACTCCGCGAATTCCTGGGCCCAGGTCGATGACGTTCAAGTAGAGCTCGAGGATGCGTTCCTTCCCAAGCAGGTTGTGCAGCCGCCAGGTCAGGATGGTCTCCTCCAGCTTGCGCGCCAGGGTTCGATGCTGAGTGAGAAACAGATTCTTGGCCAGTTGCTGGGTGATGGTGCTGGCCCCTCGGCCAAATGTGCCGGTTTCAAAGTCTTGCACCAGAGCATGGCGAATCGTTTCGAGGTCGAAGCCATTGTGGGAAAAGAAGCGGCTGTCTTCGGAAGTGAGAAAGGCCGCTGCCAGGTGCCTGGGAATCTCTGCGAGGGGTGCAAAATCCGGGTGGTACTTGCCGAGCGGCAGGCGAGAGGTCGCCGGGCTGGTTGGTGTCCCCTTCACCAGGGTCGGGAGCATGCGGGCCAGAATCTGCGGTTCAGTCTTGACGGTGCAACGCGGGTTCACGCGCAGGTTGAGGGCCAGGGTCTCCCAGGCCGCGGCGTCGAACGAAAGCCCAAGCGAGATTCCCAGCTTGCCGCCCAAGACCAGCCCGTCCAATGCCTGCCGAACCGGTTGGGGTTGTGCCGCGAGCAAGGCATCGCAGGGCAGCGGTTCTTCGGGCGGTGTGCTGAGGCTGATTTCACCCCGGGGCGTTCCCAGGAACTCGACCCAGCCTTTGAGATTGAGTTGGGCGCCGAATGTTCGCAGATCGGCGGATTCGACGTCGATCCGACCAGCCAAGGGCGCTACCTGCCCGCTGGCCTGGATCTCCATGCCTAGGTCGCGCCACGACGTTCGGTCGACCGCCGGATGGTGAATTTGCACGCCGCGAAGCCGGCCGTCGATTTGAAAGGGAACTTGCATACGTTCCATGTCAAGCGACGCCACGATCGAGAGATCGGCGCGGGCGTCATCCAGTCCCACACCCCGCGGATCGGAGATCACGCCAAGCGCACGCAGGGAAAGGTCGCGGGCATTCACCTGCAGGTCAGCAACATCAGCCGCGGCTCGGCAGGAGATGTGCAGACCTGGCGAGGTTTCGGTCATACCGTCGGTGCGCAGGTCGATTGATCCCGTCTGACCGGAAAAACGAGCCTCCAGCGCGGCTCCCTCGACCAGCACACCTCCACCCGGGACGACCAGGCTGGCTCGTCTGCCGATCGCGCTCACCGGCGCGCCTCGAACATGTTCCACCGCCACCTCAGGCAAGCGCAGAGTCGCGGC
>Ga0265330_10001656_pt1 | contig 12652 bp, 9 predicted proteins | sample 41919metaG_FD_202083 | JGI IMG/M metagenome (GOLD analysis project Ga0265330, IMG submission 202083) | Rhizosphere microbial communities from Carex aquatilis grown in University of Washington, Seatle, WA, United States - 4-19-19 metaG | ecosystem: Host-associated > Plants > Roots > Rhizosphere >... | reverse complement strand
CGGGCTGCGATCGGGCCAGCTTCTTCATCGACAGCCCGAGCATGATGTCCTTGCCGGCGTCGATTTGTACGGTCTTGGCCCGATAGCCCGGGGCCTGAAAGACCATCTGATGCGCACCTGATCCCTTGACCAGGCGAACTGGCAGCGTGCGCAATTCGCCCCCGTCGATCGAAACCTTGAGGTTGGCGGGAGCATCCTGGACCTCGACGCTGATCTGTTCTGCGACCGGCGCCGGTGCCGGGGCGGGTGGCGGCGCCGCGATGGGTGGCGGCGCAGAGGCAGCGGGCGGCGCAGAGGCGGGCGTGCATGCCTTGAGCGAGAGCACCAGCGCGGACGCACCGACCGCGACCACGATCCCACCTGCGGCGATGGCCCATCGAAATCCGCGTGGTTTGTCTGGCCTCGCGGGAATTGCGCTGGTCGGCAAGGCGCTCAAGCCAAAGGGCGTCTCCGCAGCCTTGGGCGAGCCTGCCGCTTCTGTGACCCTGGCCCGAGCCGCCGGCTGGGGCGCGTCGGCAAGCCTGGCGTTGGTTGATAGGGCCGCGCTGGCCCGCTCGGCGATCGCCGCGCTGAACGCGTGGGAAAAATCGAGGACATTCGGGAAGCGTGCCTCAGGCTGCTTGGCCAGGCCTCGCCTGATCACGGCATCAAGGGCCGGGCTCACGGGTTGCCCGTTGATCAGCAACGGTGGAGGTTCCACATGGACCAACTGGTACAGCACGGTCGGGATGGTGTCGCCCACGAACGCGCAGTGCCCGGCAATCATTTCGTAGGCAATGCTGGCCAGCGCGAACTGGTCAGCGCGGGCATCAATCCGGTCGCCCTGGCCAAGCGCCTGCTCGGGCGCCATGTATTGTGGCGTTCCCATGACCATGGCGGTGCTGGTGAGCTGCGTTCCTGCCATCTGCGTCTTGGAGATGCCGAAGTCGACAATCTTCACGAGTTCGCTATGGCTGCCCGGCAACACGACCAGGATCAGGTTTGCCGGCTTGAGATCGCGGTGCACGATCCCCTGTTCGTGCGCGGCCGCCAGCCCCCATGCGATCTGTTCGACCAGCGCTCCCACGCGCGCCAGCGGCATGGGGCCAATGCGCTGGATTTCCGTTGCCAGATCCGCTCCCTCTAGAAACTCCATCACGATGTAGGGCGCGCCGCCGGGTAGCTGTCGGAAATCCAGCACCTGGACAATGTTCGGATGGCGGAGCGACGAGGTTATCTGCGCCTCGCGCTGAAAGCGCGCCATGAGAACCGGGTCGTTCGCGATTTCGCGCAGGAGCAGCTTGATGGCGTAGCGGCCTGCAAGACGAGCGTGGGTCGCCTCGTAGACCTCCCCCATTCCCCCCGCGCCGATGCGCCTGACGATGCGGTAGGTGTCCTCAATCACTTGTCCCGGCTGCAAAGTGTCGTCGCTCATCTTTGTACTCGCCATCCAATCGGTTGTCCCTAGGTCCAGGAACTATACACCGGGCTTGGGTCTGGCTCCATCGCGGCGGGACCGTGCGCTGCCCACCAAGCGGGTCACGAGGTTTGTCGTCCACAGTCGAAGCTCCGCGGCGAGAAGGTGCGGAGAGGCCATGACGTACTTGAGATGCCGGCCAGCGCCCTTGCCACCGCTGAGCGCCTTGAACAAGAGAAGCTTGAAATGCGCCAGGTAGGCGTCGTCCGGATCGGCCAGGAGGCCATCGGCCAGGAGTCTTTCGTAGCAGATCTGGATTTCGGCGATGTGCCGCGCGCGGGAGCGAGTGGTGTTTCCCGCATGCCGGCGGATGATCGCGTAAGGGTGATCGTCGAGGACGAAGCGCCGGCCTGCGGCCGCGAGCGAGATCCAGAAATGGGTGTCCTCGCCCTGGCGGAGGCTGTCGAGAAACCGGACTTCATCGACGGCGGAGCGGCGAAGGAATCCTGAGTGAACCGGAACGAGGTGGCGGAGAAAAGCGGTGGCCCTGCGGTGCTCAAGCGTGGCGCGGGCGAGCGGATTTTCACCACTGAAGATCGCGCGCCGAAGCGAGGGCCGCTCGTCAACCGAAACATCGGATGAAACGATGGTGCGGTAGCGAAAGAAGACGCCATCGGCATCGGCATTGGCGGCCAGCACGGCCAGTCCTTTTTCGATGAGTTCGGGAGCGATGAGATCGTCGTCGTCGAGGAACAGGAGGTAGTCGCCAGAAGCCCGGTCAAGCCCTTCATTGCGTGTGGCCGCGGCGCCTCCCCGTTGCGCGCGGCGGACCACCTCAATGGTGGGGGACAAGGCTTCAATCGCTGCCAGCCAGGTGGCCCCATCGGAAGCGTCGTCGACAACGACGATCTGATCGGCGGGCCGAGTTTGCGAAAGGACCGAATCGATCGCGGCGCGGAGCAAGGTGGGCCGGTTGCGCGTGGGGACAATTACGCTGACCAGGCCGGCACCTGGAGTCGCGCTACCCATGTCGCCGCGATCCGATCATTGGTTGAACCTTCATATGCTGCGCACCTGTGAGCCCGCGCGTCTTGGAATTGGGCGCTACGCCCCGGTGTGCGCGCCGTGCCCCAGTCCGGCACGGTAGGCGCGCGCCACTTCGGCGGCGGGACCGTCGGCCACAAGTTTTCCCTGGTCGAGCCAGATCAGGCGACTGCATTGTGCGACCAGGTAGTCGAGGTTGTGCGAGACAATGACCGAGGTCACACCCTTGCGTATGAGTTGGTGCAGACGCTCCTGGCTTTTGCGCTGGAAGAACTCGTCGCCTACGCTCAGGATTTCGTCGAGCAGCAGGATCTCCGGTTCCACCTCAGTGACCAGGGAGAATGCCAACCGGGCGTACATTCCGGAGGAGTAGTTCTTCATCGGCGTGTCGAGAAACTCGCCCAGCTCGGCGAATTCTGCGATGGCGGGCAGGCGCGCCGTGGTTTGCGCCGGTGTAAAGCCGAGCAGCGTCCCCACCAGGTAGCAATTCTCGCGCCCGGTCATCTCGGGATGGAAGCCCACACCCAGCGACAAGAGCGGCACCACGCGCCGGTGCGCCACCACCCGGCCGCGGTTGGGAATGATGATCTGGCCGAGCACGCGCAGCAGGGTGGACTTGCCCGCCCCATTGCGGCCGATGATCCCGACCGACTGGCCTTCGCCGATGCACAGAGATACCCCGTCAAGTGCCGCAACCACGGTCGGCCGGTGACGTTTCAGCAGGTGGGCCAGCGCCTGTTTGAGGCTGCGGTGGCGCAGGCTGGTGTCGCGAAACCAAACGCAGACATGGTGGAGTTCGAGGGCCGGAGTCATGAGGGCTAGAAGTAGAAGTAGAATTTGTGACGAAGCCGCCGGTAGAGCACAGTTCCCAGCGCGAGCAGAACGCCAGCGCTGGCCAGGCTGACCGCCCAATCGACCGGCAGCGGCCAGACACCGTAGTAGACGGGATTCTGGAAGAGGGCGGCCCAGTAGCAGACCGGATTGACCGTCAGCCAGATGTGCCCGGCCCGACCGGTCAGGGTTTCAGGCTTGAAGAATACGGTGGAGGAGAACAGCGCCAGCATCAGTCCCATCTGCACGATGGGCCGGATGTCGCGAAAGAAGACGAAGACCACGGAAAGGCAAAGACCGGCCCCTGCGGTGATGAGCATCCACACCAGCATGCTGAGCGGTAGGATCAGCATCTGCGCGTGCCAGGGCGTCTTGAAGAGCAGCAAGAGAGCGAGCAAAGTGAAGAAGCTGGCCAGAAAATCGGTGAGCTGGGCGCCGAGTTCGCTTGTCGGAAAATAGAAATAGGGGACGCGGAAGCCCCGGGTGAACACCGCGCTCGATACGATGGAATCGGTCATTGCCTGACAGGCTTGCTCGAAGAAGCGCCAGGGCACCAAGCCAGCAAACAGGTACACGATGAAGTCGGCGTAGTTCGACCGGTTGACCACCGAAAAAACGAACCCGAGCATGATGAGATAGAGCGCGGGTTGCAGAATGTTCCAGGCCAGGCCCAGACAGGCGCCCCGGAAACGGAGGCGCACCAGATCCCTGGTGTGAAGCAAAAGGAAGAGGCGTTGGGTCTGCACGGCTTCAGGTCCACAACTTCGGGTCAGGTCCGGGCAAGGCCGTGGCGCTCTCGACGGCAGCGGCTCCGCCCGGGGCAAGGGCCGCTCGCACCACGGCGGCGATCCGGCGCAGGGATTTCCGCGGCGCCCAGCGAATGGTTCCAGTGAGTCCGTCGATGCGACGCTGGAACATCCGGCGCGCGCGGGCCGGATGACCCGCCTGGATCTCGGGCGACCACAGCAGACGTTGGATTTCGGCAAGCGTGGCCGAGCGATCGGCCTCGGCCCGTTGTCGCATGTCCCACGCCGCCTGTCGGCCGATGCCGGCGCGCAGGGTTGGCTCGACGTACAGTCTGCGCATCCATGCCACGGCCGTGGCCACGCGCGGGTCCGCCCACAGCACCTCGCGTCGGGCCGATTCATTCTGATAGGGAGCTACCGTTGCCTGCACTCGCACCATGTCGTAATCGACCAGGCAGGCGTTGTCCAGGTTGGTAAAATCCATGTTGCCGGACCACGCGGTGGTGATCACGGGTTTGCCGAGTGCCATCATCTCCATGAGGATCAACCCCAGCCCCTCGGCCCGGTGGAGCGACACGAAAACATCGCAGCTTGCGTACAGGCTGAAGAGATCCGGTTGTGACAGGTGTCGGTCGACGAGCACGATCCGGCGATCAGAGGCCGCCACTTGGCGCAGGCGATCGAGCTGCGGTTTCACCTCAGGCAGGAAACTCGAATTGTTCAGCTTGACAACCAGGCACACCGGCTCCTGTGCGGTGAACGCGGCTTGAAACGCTTCGACGGCGGCCCATGGATTCTTGCGATGCATGTCGCTCGCGACGTCGAAGGCCGACAGGAAGATCAGCCCCTGCTCGGGCAGGCCCAAACGGGCGCGGTCGGGCCGGACTGGCGCTGGTGTGGGAATGACGATGGGGAAGTGCAAAGTCCTCACGCCGGGAACACTGGATTCGACGACGGTCTGGACGAAGCGGGTCGGTGCCAGCACCAGATCCATCGCTGCCAGCACATCCCGCCACTGCGGCGGCAGGCTGGGAAGTTCCCAGAAGGGCACTGCGATGTTCATGCGCTGCTCGATGGGCAGGAGCTGCCATTCAAGCGCCAGAAAGGTATCAATCTCGGGCGGGTTGAGGTGAAAGAGATTCACGTCGTAGGGCAGGCCCCAGGGCCAGTGGGTCACGAGCGTGTCGTAGGTGTGGTCCAGGCGAAAGCGCGGGTCGCCGGTATTCGCGTCGCGCAGGCACACCGGTTGCCGCTGCGACAAGAGCCAGGCCAGCGTATGGCGCGCGGCCACGGCCAGGCCGAAATTGCCGCCGATGTGGGCGAAGAAGTTGAAGCCGCGCAGTTGGGCGCTCATGCAATAGTCCATGACCAAGCGAAAACTGCTATGTGCCGTTCTTCCCGGTCGGCCGACCGCGGGAAGCATCGCGCATCGGTTTGGCGAAGACAAGCGATTCCCCTCCACCCTGGGCCGGCGTTCGACTATTATCCCGCCCTTCCCTTCGACTATCCGTCATGCGTCTTTGGATCGATCTTACCGACTTGGCAGCCTGGCGTGGCCCGTTCACGGGAATCCAGCAGACGGTGTTCAATCTGGCCAGCCGCTACGCGGGCAAGACCGATGTTGGCTTCTTCATCTACGACGACGTCCGCCGGCGCTTCTTCGGCATCGATTTTCCAGAGGTGTGCCGGCGCCTAGAACGTCCGGAGGGCGGACCCCGTCGGGGTGCCGTGCGGGCGGCGCAGAAGGTTTTCGACCATCTGCCCCCGTCCGTGCGCAGTCTGGTGCCGCCCCACGCCTCCTTGCGCCTGCGCGGACTGATGGAGGAAGCCCTGCACCTCCGACCGGCAGCCGGGGCGCCGGTGCAGATGGGACCTGACTCCGTGGTGCTGCTGGCGGGTCCGACCTGGCACCACAGAGCCATGCTCCCCGACTTGTGCCAATTGAAACGCGAGGCGGGGTTTCGCCTGGTGGCGGTGCTGTACGACCTCGTGCCCATTTTCTACGCCCACCTTTTTCCGGATGATCTTCCCCGCCGGTACCGCGAGCACATGGTCACCCTGATGTCTGAGGCGAGCGCGCTTTTCGCCATCTCGCGCGCCACCCAGGCTGACGTGCAGCGGTTCTGTGCGGACGAGGGCCTGCCCATGCCGGACACGCGGGTGTTTCGACTGGGCGACGCGCTGGCGGCGGTGACGCCGGTGGCGCCTGATCAGCCACCCGAGCCCGGGGCGTTCATCCTGACGGTGGGGCTGGAGGGGCGGAAAAATGCCCTTCTCTTGTACCAAATGTTCAAGCTGGCGGCGCAGGAGCGGATCCCCCTGCCCCGACTTGTGATTGCGGGCCGGCCTTCCTGGGTCAAGCAGGACCACGAATTCCTCATGCGCCTGCTCACCCACGATCCCGATGTGCGCGATCGGATGCAGATCATGATCGGGCTCGACGACGCGCGCCTGACCTGGCTGTACCAGAACTGCCTGTTCACCATGTTCCCGTCGCTGTGCGAGGGATGGGGGCTTCCCGTGGCAGAATCCTTGCGCCACGGAAAGCTGTGCTTGGCCTCTTCGGCGTCATCGATCCCCGAGGTCGGCGGTGACCTGGCCGACTACGCATCACCCTTCGATCCGCGGGGCTTTCTCGATCTGGTGCAACGCTACCTCGACCCCCAGCGCCTGGCTGCACGGGAGGCGGAGATCCGGGCTCGCTATCGTCCGCACGATTGGGACGCGGCCTTCGCGGGCTTCGACCAAACGCTTCGCCAGACCCTGGGCGACTAGTGCCGTTTCAGGGCAGAGGGGAGAGGCAAGCTTGAAACGCGCGAAGGTCGGTCTCGAAATTGGAATCTACACGGTGGTGGGGCTGGTCGGGTGAAGAACAATGGCGGCGCCACCCTGTCCGGGATGGGCAGTGAATTTGATGAACCCGCCAAATATGCGGTTCGCTTGTCCTACCGATGGGTCGAGGTCGGCCGTTCGGTCGAGTCCTTGTTTGGATTTGCCAACCGAACCGATCTTCCCGCGGAAGTGAAGTCCAAGGCTGAGATCACCGTGGCAAGCCTCGTGGCCTGCCCGTGAGGCGGCTACTTTCCCAGTGCCCTACAGTCGCGCTCGGCCCGTTGTCGTTTATTCGTCGTGGCCGCGTCCGCAGGCAATTTTTTGTAGGCCTCGGCCAGGCTACAGTGGACACTGGGGTCAAACGGATTGGCGGCTAGCGACGCCAATAGGGGCGCCACGGCACCGGCGCCGTCGCCTTTTGCCAGCAAGGCCTGCCCGGCAATCAAGTGGGGCCAGGGAATTTCTGGGTAGAGTGACTGTGCGGAAGCAACGGCTTGCAGGGCCTTGTCGGCCAGTCCCATGGCCAAATAGCTGCGTCCCAATTTTACCGAAAAGAGCCAGTAGGCCGGGCCGGCCTCTTTGGCGCCCTTTTCATACTCGGCGCTGGCAGCGCGCAGGCGGCCACGCTGCAGCAGCATGTTCCCCAGGCGCAGGAAGCGCTCGGCGCCGGCTCGCTCTGGCGTGGCCTCGTCTTCGACCGGGGCACGGCGGGCGGCGATGGCGCTGCTCTTGCGGTACTTGGGCGCGACAGCCTCGAAGCCGGGGATGACTTTGTAGTGCTGGGCGACCATGAATGCGCGCCACGCCTTTTCAAAATCGGCCCAGTTGCCGCTGCCGCCAAAGGCGCGCGCCACGGCCATGCGCGCGTCGGCGCCAAGCGCGATCATGGAAAGCACATTGCGCAGGGCGGGCATGCCCGCGGTTGTGTAGAGCAATCCAATGGCCGTGGTCACCTCGGCAAAGGCCAGCGAGGCGTCTTCGGCCCGCGGCAATTTAGCCATGGACGGGTGCATGGCATCGAAGGTGATGAGCTTGTGGGTGGCCAGGCCTTTGGCCAGCAGGTGCTGCAACGACGGCGTGAGATCCAGCCCTGGCGCGGCCCGCCAGCGGTGTTCTAGAAACTTGGCAAAGCCCTCCTGCACCCACACCGGCGCCCGATCGCGGGTTGCGCTGGCCACGGCGTAGTGGACCAGCTCGTGCGACAGGCTGTCGAGCCAGGAATAGCCGAGGCGCATGGCACGCGGAGTGGAGAGCATGATGCGGCCCCATTTGGAGACCGCCACAGTGCCGGTGCGCTCGACATCGTCACTGGTCAAAGCCGTGACCAAGGCCAAGTCCGTCGGGCTGCGCAAAATGTCCACTGGAATTAGGCGAACTGGTACAAATCCAAGGTCAGTCTGCAATGTCGCAATGGCGGCTTCTAGTGCGTCCAGTGCGTAGTCGGCAATGACGGCATCTTCTGCGGGATAGCGAATGACGAAATGGGCCGAGCGCCGTTGTTCATGGCCTTCAATGCTCTTTTGCGCGCCTTCGGCCAGAAGCAACAGCTCCTTGACCGGCATTCCCACGTCGGCGGCTTTCAGCTTGGCCACCGCGGCTGGATAGTCGCCGCTCAGAAAGCGCTCGAAGCCCTCGACATAGAGCGTGTGCGGGTCATCCGGATGGGTCCGCCTCAGATCTGCCAGCTTCTGATCGGCCTCCTGAAAACGCCAGGTGTCGTACAGCCCGATGACTTCCTCTGCAGCGCTGGTGTCGACCACCTCCTCGGCCCTGGCAGAAGACGTCGCACCCAATACCAGCGTGGCCACAATCAGCGCCAACCGCTTCATCGCACCAACTCCTCGTAGTACCGGCGCACTTCGTCGCGAAATTTGTCAGGCGCCTGCTCGCGCATGGCCTCCATCAATTCTTCGCGCCACTCGCGCGGGGCGCGGTACTCGTCGGCCCCGGGGATGCGCACCGGCTCGCGCGTTGATCGGGCACTGCCCATCGGGCGCTGGCCCATGGATTCGCGCAGCTTGGCCAGGCGATCGGCCGCCTCTTGGGCGCGGCCGGCGCCTTCCACCGCTGCTCCCTGCCGCAGATCCTTGCTGGCTTGGCGCATTTGCCCGGCAATTCCGCCCAATTCAGAAGCCGCCATGTCAGCGCCCGGCACCTGGTTTTGCCGCTTGTCCAGCTCTTGGGCCAGCCGCTCCGTGCGCTCGCCGATGCTCTCTTGCCTCTCGCCCATGCCTCGGGCCTGCTCGCGCTGAGCAGGCGTCAGGGCTTCATCGCCGCGCGGAACCAGCTTGGCCAAATCGGCCGCCAGATCTTGCGCCAGGGCGCCGGCTTCGTTGATCTGCTGCGAATACCCTTCCATGGAAGAGGACATCGGCTTGCCGGCGCTGCGTTCCGCCAGGGTTCCCTGCACCCGCCGCAGGCCCGCGGCTAGGCGCTCGCCTTCTTTGCGCGCCTCGGCCCATTCCTTGGCGGGCAGCTGCCGGCGCATTTGTCGGACGTTGTCGCGCGCCTTTTCCAGATCCGCGCCCAGGGCGGAACCCGCCTCATGCGGCGGCGCGCCCGCGATCCGCCGTTGCACGCCGTCCAGACTCTGCTTGGCCTTGGCCAAAAAGGCGTCCAGTTGCGCTCCCAGGCGCTTCTCCTGCTCCGCCTCGGTTTCCGCCGCCAGACCCTTGCTGTCGGCAGCCAGGTTGCGCTGGTCGCCCTCGATGTCGCCGATCTTCTTCATGGCCTCGGCCAGGGCGCGACTTTCCTGGGGAAAGCGGTCGCGCGAAAAATCATCGGCGTTCTTGTCGAGCGCCTGCTGCAAAGCCGCCAGGGTGTTGCCGAGTTCGGCCAGGGCATCGGCCAATGAACGCGCGTCGCCCTTTTCCAGCAGCGCATCGAGTTTCGCCGCCTGTTCCATGGCCTTTTTCGGATCAGGCATGTTCATCCAGTCGGTCGAAACCTCGTTGCGTGACTTGACCTCGGCAATCTTCTGCGCCAGTTCCGCAATGCGCGCGCGCAGCTCGCGGATCTCGCGCTCGATCTGCCGGCGCAGTCCCTCGTCACCGGCGGCCTGGTAGCGCGCCAGCAGATCCTGCAAGCGCTTGTGCGCGTCGGTGAGTTCCTTGCCCAGGTCCGCCAGGTCGTCCAGGCGTTGCCGGCCAATCAGATCGTCGAGCAAGAGCACCGCCGTCTCCAGTTCGTTCACATGGCGAGCGCCCGCGGGCTGCAGCCGGGCCATGCGCGCGGGGGTCAGGGCACCGCGATCCGCCTGACTGCGCAGACCCTTGAGCAGATCCGCCTCTTCACGCATCTGTCGGCCCAGGCGATCCGCGATGCTGGCCAGGGACGCCACCAAGGTCCGGCTGGTGCTGGCCTTGCGCCGCTGTTCATCGACCAAGCGGCCCAGCAGCACCAGGTGCGATTCTTCGGCCTCGTGCAGATCGCGCCAGCGCCACAGGCGTTCGAGCGGCGGCGATTCGGACACGGCTTCGCTGAACTCGATGCGGTCAGCCAGCGTGCCCACCAGCTTGTCGAGCACCACGTGCTCGGCTGCCAGGTTTTCGTCATGGGCTTCGCGAGGGTTCTGGATAACCAGGGTGAGGGTGCGCGATGCCCCCATCTTGCTGCCCGAAACGTCGTCACGGTCAAAGGCCTCGATGTGATAGGCGACACGGGCCCCAGGCGTAAGCATGGCGGTGGTCGGTTCAAAGAGAGTCGTGCCGCGCACCGTTCGCGCCCCTTGCGGGTCCTTGAGGGGCGCTCGCTGTTCCGGCCCGTTGCCAATTCGGTAGACCAGCTCGACGCGGCCCAGGCCGTAGTCGTCGCGGGCCGAATAGCCGACTTCGACTGGCCTGGGCGCGGCCAGTTCCAGGCGATCGGCCGGCGCCATGATGTCCACCTCGGGCGGCCGATCGGCTTGCACAACAATGCGATGGAGTCCATTTTCGCGCACCGGCCGTCCGAAAAGCGGTGACAGCCAGACCCGGTAGCTGTTGTCCTCATTGACCTGCAGCCGGGCCGACAGCTTGCCCGGGGTCAGCGTAGCCGGGATCTCGCCGCCCTCGCCCAATTCGCCGAGCAACAACAGCGCCTGACGGGTGGAGCGCAGGGGTCGCATTTCCAGCAGCACGCGCGTTCCTCGCAACGCCACCACGTCGCCCGTGGATCCCTCGACCACGTGAGGCGTTAGCCCCGTGTAGGCTGGGTATTGATAGGTGATGCGCAGGTCAGCCACCAGCGGATCGCGCGACGAAATGGCGGCTTCAAATCGACTCGGCTCGTGGGCCAGCAGGTGCAGGCCGCGGCCAACCGTGTCGGGTGACAGGGCCGTGGCCAGCAGCAAGACCAGGGCCGCCAGCGCCGCCGCTAGTCCGGCCCACATCTGGCCGCGCAGCGGGAGCAGGCGCGCGGGATCAAGCGGCGCGGCTGCGTCTGCCACAGCGCCGAAAAAGGCGCGGGTCATGTCTGCCGACGCCGGGTTGGGGATTTCACCTGCGATCTCGGCATCCAGCTCGACCGCCGAGAGCAAGTCGCTGGCCAAAGGCGGGTGGCGCCGGCCCGCAAGCGCCGCAACTGCTCGCATGGATCGCAGCCTGTTTGCTGGCAGACCCCACACCAGGCCCGCGCCGGCAAGCAGAATGGCGAGCAGGGTCAGCACCGTAGTCGTCGACCAGAAAGTGGCCGGCCCGATCCACGACGCCACCAATCCCAGAAGCAGCAGGATCGCCAGCATGGCCGCAGCCGTGAACCCGGCCGCGCGCAGCCCGAACACCATCAGGGCCCGCCGCCGCACTTGGCGCAGGAAAAGGCGGACCCGTTCGATGTCAGTCATGGGCGCGAAAGTATAGTCTGCCTTGTTCTCGTGGGGATGGCGGATCGCAGCACAGACCTCTGGATGGCCGCTTTTCTTTGTCACACAACGGCGGTCCCAGCTTTGCAGAGACCTGGGACTGCCATGCAACCAACCACAGATTCCGCAACGTTAGCTGACCTGGCTGCAAGACTGCCACAGTCGAGCGTGGCGAGTCGGTCTTCGGTGGGCGGTTTTGCGCGGCCGACTGCCGATCTGTGCGCGGTGCGTTGTGACGAGGCTTCGGCATTGGCCGAGCTGGCCCAGTCCGGAGATGTGGAAGCCCTGCGGTCGCTCTTGCAGCAGGTCCGGCCGCGCGCGTTGGCCGTCGCCTTGAAGGTCCTGCGCAATCGCGACGACGCCGAGGACGCCGTGCAGGACGCCCTGCTGAAAGTCTGGCGCAACTTGGATCGCTTCGAAGGACGTGCCTCGTTCACCACTTGGATCCATCGCATCGTGATGAACGCCAGCCTCGATCTTCTGCGCAAGCGGGTAGGCCGAACAGAGGGAATGGCGATCGACGAGCGCGACGACGACAGCGCGCCAAGGGTCGAGCTGTCCCACGACCAGACGCCGGAACGCGAGCTGGGGCTGGCCCAAGTGCAGCTCATGGTGCGGGCGGCGGTGGCCCGGCTGACGCCCGTACACCGGCAGGCCATCACCCTGCGCGAATTCGAGGACTGCGCCTACGACGAGATCGCCGAGGCCACGGCCTGTCCGATCGGAACCGTTATGTCTCGCTTGCATCACGCCCGCCAACGCGTGGCCGAGGATCTGCGGGCCGCCGCGGATTTCGACGTCGAGCGCTGGGCAGCGTAGGGGAGCACAGGCGGAACAAGCGCCCTTTTTCCTTCAGCAAATTGCATCCGAAAAATGTCTGATGCAAACCCCGGCAGGACCCGTGAGGCCCTACTCTTTCAGCGGCCGTGGGGCCAGCGACACGATCCGATCTGGATGCAGACCCTA
>Ga0265330_10001655_pt1 | contig 12664 bp, 11 predicted proteins | sample 41919metaG_FD_202083 | JGI IMG/M metagenome (GOLD analysis project Ga0265330, IMG submission 202083) | Rhizosphere microbial communities from Carex aquatilis grown in University of Washington, Seatle, WA, United States - 4-19-19 metaG | ecosystem: Host-associated > Plants > Roots > Rhizosphere... | reverse complement strand
CCGCGACAAACTTCGCGAGGATTGGGCGAAGCGCGTCAGCACCGTAACCGCGGCATGATAAAGCAGAACAGAAAAAACGAGGGAGGAGCAAGATGCACAGGAAGATCGAGTTAGCTGCCGCGTTGGCACTATTTTGCCTTGCGACGGCTGCGCAGGCCGAGACCTGGCCGTCGCGGCCCATCCGCGCGATCGTGCCGCTCAGCGCGGGAAGCGCCGTCGATATCATTCCGCGAATCGTCTTCGAGCAGGTCTCCAAGCAGATCGGCCAGCCGATCGTCGTGGAGAACCGGGCCGGGGCAAGCGGGACGATCGGGGCACGGGCCGTGGCCACCGCGGAACCGGACGGCTACACGATTCTGGCGACGTCGTCGGCTCTCGTCATCTCGCCGTCGACCGTGCCGAACGTCCCCTACGATCCGGTCAAGGATTTCGAGCCGATCGCTGCGCTCGGCAACCTGCCCAACGTCCTCGTCGTTTCGCCGACGGGGCCGTTCAAGACCATTCGCGAATTCGTCGAGACCGGAAAACAGCGCCCGATCACATACGGCAGCATTGGAGTCGGCAGTCCGGTCCAGTTGGCACTGGAACGTCTGAGACTCAGCGCGGGGTTCAAGGCGCAGGCCGTCTTCTTCCGCGGTGCGCCTGAAGCTCTGCTCGATACGATGGCCGGACGTATCGACACTTATTACTCGCCTTTGCTGCCGGCGTTGCCGCAAATTCAGCAGGGCAAGCTGCGCGCCCTTGTGGTCAGCAGCCCCGAGCGCGCGGCGACGCTCCCGGATGTGCCGACGTCGGAAGAGGCCGGCTATCCGAATTCGAGCTACCGCTTCTGGATCGGACTTTTTGCACCGGCAAAAACGCCGGCCGCCATCGTCGATCGTATGAGCGACGAGGTTGAGAAGGCGCTCAAGGACCCAGGCGTCCGGGCGAAGCTTGCCAAGCTTGGCGTGCAACCGATGCAACTGGGTCACAAGGGCTTCGCCGAGTTCGTGAAGGACGATTACGCGAAAACGACCGAGCTGACGAAGGCCGCCGGCATTGCGGTGAAGAAGTAGCGCAAAGCCAGCAAGCTCACGCGCGAAGCCTCGTGCGCGGCGGGACTTGCAAGGGTGGGAGAGGGCATGTCCGGAATGCGTGATCATGACCAGAGGCGGCGAATGGTGGTCGGCATCACCGGCGCCTCGGGCATCGTCTATGGCATACGTCTGCTCGAGTTATTGCGCGATTGCGGCATCGAGAGCCATCTGGTCATGTCGCGCGCGGCGCAGACTACGCTCGCCTATGAGACCAGCTTCAAGGTAGCGGAGGTCGAGGCCCTCGCCACCGTGACGTATCCGATCAATGATATCGGCGCGGCTTGCTCGAGCGGCTCGTTCAAGACCATGGGCATGATCGTCGCCCCTTGCTCGATCAAGACAGTCTCGGAAATCGCCACCGGGACCACCAATAATCTTATTTCGCGTTCCGCCGATGTCGCCCTGAAGGAGCGGCGCAGGGTCGTTCTGCTCCTTCGTGAGACGCCATTGCACCTCGGCCATATCCGAAGCCTGGCGGCGGTCACCGAAGCGGGCGCGATCGTCTGCCCGCCAGTGCCGGCATTCTACGCCAGGCCGCAAAACCTTTCAGATATGATCGAGCATACCTTGGGTCGTGTCCTGGATCTGTTCGATATCGAGATCGGTACGCTGCGTCGGTGGACCGGCGAGAAGACCCGGGGCGGCAAAGAAGGCGCGAAGATGCACCGCGTCGAGACAGGAGAAATCTGAACGTCGAGATCGGCGGGGGGCGGCGAGCTGCGAATAAAGCCAAACAAAATAAACAGGCGGAGGAAAACGACATGCGCGCGGATACGGCCTTGCAACGTGACGCCTGCTCAACCGGAATTGTGCGACGTCTTTCACTCCTATCGTCGGGCATGACCCGACATGCTCTCGCAGCCACCGTCGCGTTCGGCCTCTTGTGGAGCGCAGGCGCGCGTGTGGCTCGTGCCGACGAATGGCCCGCCACCACCATTCGTGTGATCGTGCCGTACACGGCGGGCAGCGCGGCAGATGTCGTGCCTCGGATCGTTTTCGAAGAGGTCAAAAAGGAACTCGGTCAGGCCGTCATCATCGAGAACAAGCCGGGAGCGAGCGGGACGATCGGCGCGCGGCTCGCCGCGGAGGCGCAGCCGGACGGGTATACCTTCTTGGCCGCTTCCTCCGGTTTCACGATCGCGCCGGCGACATTCCCCAACCTGTCTTACGATGCCGAAAAGGATTTCACCGGTGTGGGGTCGCTGGGCAATCTGCCCAACGTGCTTGTCATCTCGCCGCAAAAGCACATCAAGACGGTGCAGGAACTGGTGGCGGCGGCCAAAAAGGATCCGGTCACGTTCGGGTCGACCGGCGTCGGCGGGCCGATCTATTTGACCATGCAGCGGTTCCGTCATGCGGCCGGTTTCCAGGCTCGCATCATTCCATTCAAGGGTGCGCCGCAGGCACTGACGGAGACGATCGCCGGGCGGATCGACGTGTATTACTCGCCGCTGCTGGCTGCCCTGCCGTTCATCCGCAGCGGACAACTGCTGCCGCTGACCGTCAGTAGCAACAAACGTGTCTCCGCGTTGCCTGACGTTCCGACGAGCCTTGAGGCGGGCTATCCCGACTCAAACTATAACTTCTGGATTGGTGTCTTTGCTCCCGCGAAGACGGCTCCCGCCATCGTCGCGCGGATGAATGCGGCGATCCAGAAAGCGCTCGCCACTCCGGACGTCGCCAAAAAGCTCGAGACGATCGGCGTGCAGCCGTTTCCGATGGGCGTGAACGATTTCAACGCGTTCGTCCGGCAGGAGCTCAAGACCAATGCGGAGCTGGCGAAAGAGGCCGGCATCGCCAAGCACTGATCAGCGAAGTTGGTATTCGGAAGGGAAGCAGAATGGACGCCAAAACCAACCAGAATAAGACCGAAGCCACGGCGACGGGTCGCTCCTACCCAGATCTGCACGACCATATCCGTGCCATCGAAGAGGCCGGGATGCTGGTCAGGGTCGATCGGCCGATCAACAAGGACACGGAGATGCACCCGCTCGTGCGGTGGCAATTCCGCGGTGGCATCGAGGAGAAGGATCGCAAGGCGTTTCTCTTCACCAATGTGGTCGACAGCAAGGGCAATAAATATGACATCCCTGTTCTCGTTGGCGGCTTGGCGGCCAATCGGGAGATTTATCGCCTCGGGCTCGGCTGCGCCTTCGAGGAAATGGATGCCCGTTGGATTCGCGCCACCCAAAATCCGCTGCCTCCCAGGATTGTCGAGAATGCGCCGTGCCACGAGATCGTGATCACTGGCGACGATCTCGATAGGCCCGGTCAGGGCCTCGATGGGATTCCTCTGCCTATTTCAACGCCCGGCTGGGACATTTCGCCTTACGCGACGCTGTCCCAGTACATCACCAAGGATCCCGAGACAGGGATCCAGAACATGGGCAACTACCGCGGCCAGGTGAAGTCGCCGCGGCGCCTCGGCATGAACCCGTCGCTCGAATTGCGCCCCGGCATCTACAACCATTGGCAAAAGCTCCGCGAGCAAGGCTTCAAGAAATTACCGGCTGCGGTGGTGCTGGGTGCGCCCCCGTGCGTGACATTTGCGTCCGTGCAGAAGCTGCCGGAAACGTTGGATGAACTCGAGGTGGCTGGCGCCCTTGTCGGTTCTCCTCTGAATGTGGTCCGCGCCAAGACCGTCGACCTGCTGGTGCCTGCCGAGGCGGAGATCGTGATCGAAGGGTTCATCGACACTGAGTATCTCGAGCCCGAGGCGCCGTTCGGCGAGTCACACGGCCACATCAACCTGCAGGAATTCAATGCCTTCATGGACATCACGGCGATCACCCGCCGCCGTGACGCCGTGCTGACGTCAATTATCTCGCAGGTGACGCCGTCGGAATCGAGCCTGATCAAGAAGATCGGCATGGAGCCGCTTTTCCTGAATTTCCTGCGCAACACGCTGGGCATCAAATGCGTGAAGCGCGTATCGCTGCACGAGCCGTTGACCAATATTCGCAAGGTGCTGTTGCTGGTCATGGATCGCGATGCGCCGACGACTGAAATATGGCGCGCACTCTATGGTGCGGCGGTGCTGCACCGTGCTGCCGGCAAGTACGTCATCGCGATCAACGATGACATCGACCCCGAGAATACCGACGCGATTTTCTGGGCGATGTCTTACCGGGCCAATCCCAACCTCGATTTCCACATTCTGCCGCACCGCGACCAGGGGCATGGCCCGCGCAGCCAGCGCAACGGCGGGCAGGACGGCTCGGTCCTCATCGATGCGACCTTGAAAGAGAAGTTCCCGCCGATTTCGTTGCCGAAGCGCGAATACATGGAGCGGGCAAAACAGATCTGGGAGGAGCTCGGGCTTCCCAAACTGAAGCCCGAGGCACCGTGGTTCGGTTACTCGCTGGGCGAGTGGTCGCCGGAGCTCGACGAGGCAGCTGCGCGCGCGGCTCGCGGGGACTATTTCGAGACCGGCAAGGAGATCGAAAAGCGCCGCCGCAAGGACCTGACGATGAATACGGAAGTGCGGACGGTGAAGGAGTAGCGGTCAGCCTCATCGGCCGCCGCACACTCGATGCAAGCGAGCGGGAGCCGGCGTACCGGCCCCCGCGTCGCGCTTAGTTCTGCAGATGGTTCTCAACGACGATCGTCTTGTTGGCGACCGTTTCGCTCTTGATCCGCTTTTCGAAGGCCGGGAGGCTTTCGGATGCGGGTACCGCACCGAAGCTGGAGAACTTTTTGGCGACATCCGGTTCGGCAAGAAGCGCCGTCAGATCGGCATGGAGCTTCTTGACGATGTCGGCCGGCACGCCGCGCGGGACGAACAGACCGGCCCAGACAGAATAGTCCGAATTCGCGACTCCCTGTTCGGCGATCGTCGGCCAGTCCGGGGCCCAGGGGATGCGCTGGGAGGACGCGACTCCGAGAACCCGCAATTTCCCCCCTTTGATCATGCCCATGACACCGGCCATGGCGTTGAAGCCGACGGGCACCTGCTTGCTCGCCGTGGCGAGGGCGGCCGGACCGCCGCCGCGATAGGGTACGTGCTGCAGTTTGATGCCGGCTGCCTTTTCGAAGGTCACCGCCGCGAGATGCGGTGCGGTACCGAGCCCCGGCGAGGAATAGCTGATTGCTCCGGGCGTTTGCTTCGCGGCGGCGATCAGGTCCTTCAATGTCTTGTAGGGGCTGTCGGCGGGCACGACGATGCCGACCGGATTGATCGAGACGATTCCGACCGGCAAGAGCTCGCCGGTGAAGTGGTTTTCCGCGCCCTTCTGGATGAAGGGGGTGGTCGTAACCTCGGGGCTGGATGCCATCAGCAGAGTATAACCGTCCGGGACCGCACGTGCAGCCATCGCATCGGCGATCATGCCGCTCGCTCCGGAACGGTTATCGACGACGACCTGCTGGTGCCACTTCTCGCTCAGCTTCTCGGCGACGACGCGCGCTGCTACGTCGGTGATGCCGCCCGGCGCCCAGCCGACGAGCATGCGAACGGGCTTGTCGGGATAATCTGACGCGGATGCGCTGCCGATCAGGCAAAGCATCGCCGCCACACTCAGAATAGCACGCATATGTCCTCCCTTCGTTGAAGCTTGTTGTTATGGCTTGGCTGTTGTCTATCTATTCGCTGGCCTTCTCTCCGGGCTTCCGCACACGGATGGCTGCGTCGCCATCCATGGCCATCTGTCGACTGCTGTTCGAAATCGGTCCTGCCGCCGATCTTTCGGTCAGGTCAGAGATCGAGATACGGGTCGTTCATCCGCTTGTCCTTGCGGCGCTTCTGAATGAGCTCCTCTCCGGTTTTCCAATATTCACCGCGGGTCGCCCGATCCGCCTCCATCTGGAATTCCTGCGGCCACTGCCCCAGGGCATAGCCGAACCAGGGCATCTCGGGCTTCAGCGCCGGCAGTCCAAGTTCATTCCAGATCTTCTTGGCATTCTCCATGAACTCGCGTGCCGGAAGCGAGATCGGCGGGAAGGGCCGCTTCAGCATGGCATTGATCAGCATTGCCGAGTCGGTCGCTTCGTAGTGATTGTCATCGGCGCCGGTGCGCGGTCCGTGGCCCATGTCCTTGTGGTCGAGGACCCGCATGTCCTGGTGCGGCCGCATGCGGTACGACATCGCCCAGAACACCATGTCGAGGTTTTCCGGCTCGATGTCGTCGTTCACCGCGATGACCATTTTGCCCACCGCCGAGGAATATGACGAGGCGCCGTAGAGCGCACGCCAGACCTCGGCCTCGAGTGTCCCGGCTTCCATCTGGATGATGATCAGCTTGCGCAAATTGGTCAGCGGCTCGTGCATGAACACGCGCTTCACGCCGCTGATATTCAGATGGTGCCGCAGGTGATGCAGGAAGGCGGGCTCGTAAGCGACACGCTTGATCAGGCTCGATTCGCTTGGCGTGACCTGGCTGATGATGGAAACGAGCACGGCATCTTTGCGGCGCGTGATCGCCGTCACGTCCATGAAGGCATTGTATTCCTTCAGGTTCATGTAGCCGTGCGATTCGCCGAAGCTGCCTTCCGGCTCCAGCCATTCCGTGTCGATGTAACCCTCGATGACGATTTCGGATTCGGCCGGCACGATGATGTCGACCGTCTTTGCCTTGCAGACGCGAATGGGGGCATTGACGAGGCCGCCCGCCACCGCGAGCTCATCGAGATGCTTGGGCAGCTTGTGAACCGATGCGTAAGTGATCGCCGGCGGCGCGCCCAGGACCACGACGGCCGGCATCCGTTCACCGCGCGCCTTGTATTTCAGCCAGTGTTCGTAGATGCCCTGGTTCAGTTCGACCTCGGGATTCATGCCGATCCGGGTCTGGCCCTTCACCATCGCGCGATAGTTGCCGATGTTCTGTAGCCCCGTATCCGGGTCCTTCGTGATGAACATTGAGCATGAGGCGTAAGGTGCGTTGTCGAAGCCCGGCGTCGAAATCGGAATCGGAAGCGCGTCGACGCCTTTGCCGCGCTCGAGCAGAGCAGGGCCCTCGATGACGATCTCCTGGCAGCTTGGATTGTCGACCATCACCGGCGCGATGTGATGCTGCTCGGCCCGGTCCCAATTCTCCTTGATCTTGTCGACGGCGCAGCCGATGCCGACGCTATAGATATCGCGGTTGGACGCCAGAATGCCGACAGCGACCGGCATGTCGAATTTGCGCCCGGTGCTGTCGACGACGTTTTCGAACAGAAACGCCTTGCGTTGATCTTCCGGTATGCCGCCGCGAAATTGCCAGCGCACCAGCGGATGCATCTCGGTGTCTTTGTTGATTGGTCTTTTTACACGCAGCAGCAGGCCATTCTTCTCAAGTGCGGCAATGTGAGCGTGCAGATCCGGATATCCGAAATTGTCCATTGTTCTCCCCGGGGGCGCGACGAATGGCGCGATGCTACTAAAGCCTCTATCCAAAATAAATGCATTCCTGTATCATAATGACAGTTTTCAGTTGGTGAAAAACTGATCCTCGCAAGGATTGGTACCGGTCAGAATAGGGAGGGGTGATCTATGGAAACGTGCCGCTACAGGTCGGCTGCCGGCCGGCTTTTCTTCGGTGCAATGCTCGCGGCCTTTGTCGCCGGTCCAGCTTGGGCGCAGTCACCGATCCTCATGAAGCTCGGCACTCCGACCCTGAACGATGGCCAGCACGAATTCCTCAAGCGATTGGCGACGGCGATCGAGAAGGATACCGGTGGGCGCATCAAGGTCGAGGTCTATCCGGCAAGCCAGCTTGGTCCCATTCCGCGCGAGATCGAAGCAGTCCAACTCGGCGCCATTCAGGGCTTCATCTCTCCGGCCGAATTTCTCGAAGGCGTCGATCCGCGATTCCAGGTACTGAGCGCGCCCGGCATCTTCAAGGACATGAACCACGTCGACCGCGTCGTGAAAGATCCCGAATTCCGGAAGGAGTTCTACAAGGTCGGCGCCCAACGCGGTCTCCGCGTGTCGGAGGCGTTCTTGAGCGGCCCGACCGCAGTCAACACCCGCAAGCCCGTTCGCCACATTGCCGACCTGAAAGGTCTCAAGCTTCGCGTCCTGGCGTCGCCGATACAGATGGAGCCGGTGAAGGCGCTCGGTGCCACACCAGTCCCGCTGTCGCTCGGCGACGTTCTGCCGGCGCTTCAGCAGGGCGCGATCGACGGCGTGATGTCGGTCATGCCGGTGCTTGCCGCGATGCACTATTACGACACGGCCAAGTATGTCAGCGAGACGAATCTCTCGTATGCTGTCAGCACATTCGTAATCAGCAGCACCTGGTTCAATCATTTGCCGCCGGACCTGCAGAAGATCGTGAACGACGATACGCTGCGCGTCGGCGATCAGATGCATCCGTGGGTGGTCGACTTCTACTACGCGCAGAAGAAGGTGTGGAACGCAGCGGGCGGCGAGGTGATCGCCATTTCGGATGAAGAACGCGCGAAGGCTTCGCCGCCGCTGGTCGCGGTCGCGGCCCGTGTCGCGGCTTCCAAGCCGCCCGTCGAGGCGATGTACAAGGTGCTGGAAGCCGCCGCCAAGCGCACGCAATAGGCAGAGCGGGCTTCACCGGACGACACGCGTGCCGGTGAAGCCCCTTTATTGCCATCGACCAGAATTCGGAGCGCACGATTGTGTTGGGCGGGCTTCTGAATGCAGGCAAATGGGTGATCCGCGCGGCTGAATATATTTCCGCCACGTGCCTCGTCCTCGGCTGCACCATCAACTTCGTCAATATCCTCGGCCGCTACTTCTTTCATGCCCCGATCGTCTGGGCGGAAGAGATCATTCAGTTCATGATGATCGCCGGTGTGTTTTTCGGCGCTCCGATCCTGACGCTGCGTCGAGCCCATATCCGGATGGATATGATGCTCACGATTTTCCCCGAGTCTCTGCGGCGGGGCGCCGACGTTTTCGGCCAGGTTGTTCTTGCGGGCGTGTGTTGCGCGATCATCTGGCTGGGCGTGCCAGTGATCATGCAGTTCATCGACTTCGGTCAGGTGACCGATGCGGCAGCGATCCCGGTCGCGATTCCGCAGAGCGTCATTCCCATCGGCTTGTTTCTGGTGATCGTCGCCGTGATCGTGAATCTCCTCGAGCCGGCGCCGACCGCATTGAATCAATCAGAGCCCTGACGCGATGTCCCACATCCTTTTCATCGTCCTCCCGATTGTCCTGCTGGTTCTGGGATTGCCGATCTTTCTCGTCCTTCTGACGACGGGCCTCTTTATACTGCTGACGAGCGGAACACCGGCAGGCGTGGTGCAGACCGTGCTGTTCGGGAGCTTGGGAAGCTACCCGCTCGTCGCCATTCCGTTCTTCATCCTCGCCGGCGAGATCATGGGGCAGGGCGGAATTGCGAAGCGGATCGTCGCCTGGGTGATCTCCATCGTCGGCGGCGTGCGGGGCTCTCTGGCGCTCGCGACGATCGCGTCATCCGAGATATTCGGTGCCATGTCCGGTTCCTCCGTCGGCTGCGTCGCCGCGGTCGGGCGCCTGCTTTTCCCGGCGCTCCGCGATAACGGCTACGGCGATCGCTTCGCGGTCAGCCTGATCGCGTGTTCCGGCGCGATAGCGATCATCATTCCGCCGTCGATCGCCATGATCATCTATGCCGTCACGGCCCAGCAATCCCTGACGGTCCTTTTCACCGCGGGCATCATTCCTGCGATCATGATCGGCGTGATGGAAGCGGCCTTCGTGCTCGTTTACGCCCGGATCAAGGTCGTGCCGGTCACCGACAAGACGCGGTGGAAGAATATCGCCGCGGCCACCAAGGATGCAGGCTGGGCACTCGGCACCATCGGCATCATCTTCGGCGGCATCTATGGCGGCATCTTCACGCCCACCGAGGCCGCGGGCATTGCCGTCGTCTATTCGGTCGTCATTGCCAAATTCGTTTATCGGGAGATCACGTGGCCGGACCTCGGCCGTATCGTGATGAGCGCGGCCAATCTTACGACCCAGATCCTGCTGATCGTCGCCGGCGCCGGCGTCTATTCCTGGCTGCTGACCACCAGCGGCATTCCGCAGCAGCTCGTCAATTATATCAGCGCGCTCGACGCCGGGCCGGTCGTCACTTTGCTGCTGATGAACATCATCCTGCTGTTTGTCGGCAGCTTCCTCGAGCCGCCGGCGGCCATCCTGATCCTGGCACCGCTCTGCGTGCCGGTCGCCGAAGCCATGCACATCAGCCCGATCCATTTTGGCGTCATCTTCGCCGTCAACCTGAGCATCGGGATGTTCATGCCGCCGTTCGGTTTGAACATCTTTGCCGCCCACCTGATGTTCAAGATGCCGATCACGAAAATTTACAAGGGAGTCATTCCGTATTTGGTCATCAATCTGATCGCGTTGATGATCATTACGTATGTTCCGATCGTGTCGATGGCGCTCCCGAATCTCTTGAAGTAGTTTCGCCTCCGCGTAGCGGCGGCGAAGAACGAGGGCTTGCCGGCCAGTCATAGCGCGGATGCCGGCAGCACAGCGAGCGTCCTTACGCCGTCTTGCGCTTGAGAATAATATTCATGGCTGTCAGGGACATTACGAGTTCAGAATGCTGATTGTAGACCTCTACCAAAGAGGTGACGATGCCCCGGTCCGGTTTGGATTTCGAAGCAACTGTCTTGGCGATCGTAACGCGGACGGACAGCCGATCACCCGGTCGTACTGGCTTGTGCCAGCGCAAGTCATCAATGCCGGGGGACACAAGACTGGCAACATTGCTCAAGTAGTACTCGACATAGAGCCGCATCATCAGGCCGACGGTGTGCCAGCCGCTCGCAATGATGCCGCCGAACGGCTTCAGTTTCGCGACATCGGGATCGGTATGAATCGGCTGCGGGTCGTAGCGTTTGGCAAATGAGATAATCTCGTCCACCTCGACTTCCACCGTGCCGAAATTGTGGACGTCGCCCTCGACGTAGTCTTCGAAATATCGATCGTTAACATCGTGAAGAAAAGCCATGAGGACCTCGCGGACGTTCAATCGCTCGTGCTTGGGGTGGTTCGCTTCAGCCGTACGATTGCGATCTTCGACGACGCCGGAGATCAGGCGCACTTTTCAACCTATACGCTGCTCGCGCGGCTGTCAGCGAGCGGTATCCGAGGAATTGCCCTAGCTATGAAAGTCCTTTACTATGTCGGATCTTGGATGAGGCTCAACGCCCGTTTGGAGGAGGGGAGGATGATCAATAAGCGTATCTTTAGCGCTCTAGTTGCAGCATCGGCGCTCGTTGCGGGAGCGCAGCTCGCGCACGCGCAAAACCAAATCGTCATCGGCGCCATCGTGCCGAGTAGCGGTCCGTTCGCCGAGTGGGGGCGCGCCAACACCGTCACGCTTCAAATGCTGGAAAGCGAGATCAACAAAAAGGGCGGCGTGAACGGGGCCAAGCTCAAGATCATGGTCCTGGACGACTCCGCCAAGCCGGCGCAGGCGGCGAACGACGTGCGCAAGCTTGCCGGCGACGACAAGGTACTCGCCATCGCCGGTCCGCTGACGAGCACCGCCTGCGAGGTGGCGTTTCCCGTTGCCAATCAGATGAAAGTCGTTGCCACGTCACAGGCTTCGTCCAAGCCCGGCGTGGCGGAGGCGAACCGTCCCTGGGCCTTCCGTAACACGGTCGATGAAGGCGTCCTGACCAAGGCCTCAGTGCCGTATTTCAAGAAAGCCTTCAACATCAAGAAAGTTGCCATCATCTACGACGCCAAGGACGCGGTCTCTACAGCCATCGCCACCAAGATCATGCCGGCGGTGATGAAGGCCAACGACATCGATGTTCTCAATGCCCAGAAGCCGATCTCGTTCAACACCGGCGACCTCGACGTCAGCGCCCAGGTGACCAGCCTCAAGGCGCTACAGCCCGATGGCGTGGTGATCGGCGCCGACTACAGCCAGGCGATCACGGTCATTCGCGAGATGAAGCGGCAAGGCTTCACCAAGCCGGTGATCGGCGGCACACCCGCGATCTCCTCTGCTATCCTGCAGGCGGCGCCGGATATCCCGATCGTGGCGCCGGCGACCTTCTACGCGGGCATGAGCGAGCCGCGGGCGCAGAAGTTCGTGCAGGATCTGCAGCCGCTCTTGCGCAAGGCGTCCGGTTTGCCGAAGGACGTCGAACCCAGCATGTTCGACGCCAACATCTATGAAACCGTCAACATGTATGTCGACGCGGTGAAGGCGGCAGGCGTCACCGGGAAGCCCGGCGACCTTGAGAAGGACCGCGAGAAGATCCGCGACTACATCGCCAAACTGAAGGGTTTCGAAGGCCTTGCCGGCCCGATCGCCTTCAATGAGCACGGCGATGCAGTGAAGAGGTACTTCATCGTCGAGGGCCGGAACGGCGCCTGGACGACGAAGGTCCGCGGGTGCAGCGTCGAGGGCGCTTGCGGCAAGTGATGACGTGAATATCGAGGCGGCCCGCCGACAAGCTCGGCGGGTCGCCTCTCTTATTATTCCTCCTACGACCCGGCACGCGCCCGTATTGTAGGGCGACGGTTCAGAGGCGAGAGCCGGCCTTGCCGGCGCGCCGCCGTGTTGGGCGCTCAGGCGCTTGCCTGCCGCGCTTCGCCTTCGCTTTGTCTGGTGATTCCGACTTGCCGCCATTCCGCGTGGGCGCGGCGGCATCGGTGCCGAGAAACGTGGTCAGCTCCT
>Ga0265330_10001654_pt1 | contig 12666 bp, 11 predicted proteins | sample 41919metaG_FD_202083 | JGI IMG/M metagenome (GOLD analysis project Ga0265330, IMG submission 202083) | Rhizosphere microbial communities from Carex aquatilis grown in University of Washington, Seatle, WA, United States - 4-19-19 metaG | ecosystem: Host-associated > Plants > Roots > Rhizosphere... | reverse complement strand
TGAGACCCTTTCCACGACATCGCTCATGGGCTTCCGGCTTGCGCGGATCGATCGCCATGCCTTGCTGGATCATCTGTTCTTTTCGCTGCGGGCCGGGCAGGGCGGCTGGCTGGTGACCGCGAATCTAGATTTCTTGCGCCGCTACGTTAGCGATTCGGAGGCGCGGGATCTCTACGATGAGGCGGAGATCCGCGTGGCCGATGGCATGCCTCTCGTGTGGGCTTGTCGGCTGCAGGGTGAACGTCTCCCGGAACGCGTGCCCGGCTCGTCGCTGGTTTGGTTGCTGGCCGAGCGTGCCGCGCGCGAGGGCCGCTCGCTGTATCTTCTCGGGGGCGCACCGGGCGCCAACGAAGGTGCGCGCAGGATCCTCATGGAAAGGTATCCCACGCTGAAGCTTTGCGGAGGCGCCAGTCCCGTCGTTGGCAGCCCACCTTCGCCGAGCGACATCGCGACTGTGCTCGCCGAGCTGGCCGGGCAGCGACCGGACATCCTCCTGGTTGGCCTGGGATCCCCCAAGCAAGAGCAACTGATTCGCGCCTTGCGTGCGTACCTGCCGGCCACCTGGATGATCGGAGTGGGCATCAGTTTCAGTTTCATGGCCGGTGACCTGAAACGGGCACCGGTATGGATGCGCAGTGCTGGCGCTGAGTGGGTTCACCGCATGCTGCAAGATCCGCGGCGGCTTACCAAGCGCTACCTGATCGAGGATCTGCCGTTTGCGTTGCGCCTGTTTCCGCACGCGCTCCTGGCTCGCCTGCGGCGCGGCAGGTAGCCGCTCAATTTTCCCGCCGTCCCGCCGATGAGGCGTTCCATGGCACTCATCACTTGGTCCGACAACATGAGCGTGGGCGTGGCGAAGATCGACAAGGAGCACCGGGGGCTGATCGATCTCATCAACTTGCTTCACAGCGAGATGCTGGCAGGCAAGAGCAAGGACGCTTTGGGCGTTGTTCTCGACAAGCTGATCGTCTACACCAAAACCCATTTCGCGACGGAGGAGACGCTCTTCCGCACGCACAGCTATCCGCAGGCGGCCGCGCACAACAAGGAACACGCGGCTCTGACCCAGAAGGCGCTGGCGCTCCAAGCCGACCTCAAGGCCGGCAAGACCGTGATCAGTGCGCCGGTTCTGGACTTTCTGCGCGACTGGTTGACAAACCACATTCTCAAGCAAGACATGGCCTACAAAGTGTTCTTCGCCGGTAGGGGTGTGAAGTAATCAGACAGACTAAGGGCTCGTCCGAGAATGGACGAGCCCTAACCGGTGATCGCCACGCCGATAAGTCGGCCGATGCCGAAGGTGGCGGCGGCGGCGAGCAAACCGAGGAGCAATTGGCGGCCAGCCGAGTACAGCGCCGAACGTCCGGTGAAGACCGCGATGGCGGTGCCCATGAGGCAAAGTCCAACGCTGCCACTGGTGATGCTGGCCAGGATGGCCGCCGTGCCCTTGAGAAACATGAAGGGCCAAAGCGGCACCAGCGCGCCGAGGGCGAAGAGCAGCATCGAGGTACCGGCGGCAACCCAGGGCGAACCGCCCAGCTCGGCCGGATCGATGCCCAGCTCTTCGCGTGCCAGCACGTCAATGGCCGCCTTGGGATCGGCCAGCAGCTTGGCGGACAGATCGGCCGCTTCCTCGGGGGAGAGGCCCTTGGCCTCGTAGATAAGCTGCAACTCGTGCCGCTCTTCCTCGGGATTGGCTAAGAGTTCGTCGCCCTCGGTTCGCATCTCGCGCTCGGCCAGTTCGCGCGAACTGGTGACCGAGATCCATTCGCCCATGGCCATCGAGCACGCGCCGGCGAGCAGACCCGCCACGCCGGTGAGCAAGATCGTGTGTGTGTCGACGCTGGCGCCGGCCACGCCCATGACCAAGCTGAGATTGGACGACAGGCCGTCGTTGGATCCCAGCACGGCCGCGCGCAGGGCGTTCCCGCCTAGGCGCCGGTGGCCCTTTTCGGTGCGCACGAAGCTGGCCGCGCCAAGGCCGGTCTTGGCCAAGATGGCGCGCAGTACGCGGGCGTGGGCGTGCTCCTCGCTGGTCATGGTGGTGGCCGCGGTTTCCGTCTGCGGCACGTAGTCGTTCTGGCTCTCGTATTCATTCGAGGCCACGGTTTCGAGTACCGACTTCGCGCCCCAGCGCCGCGCAGAAAAAACGAGCACGCGCGCGCGCCAGCTGGGTTTGCGCGGTCCTGGATCGTGGCCGGCGGCGCGCAGGCGCGTTTCCCAGAAATCGGCGTGCTTTCTCTCGATCTCGGCTAGGTTCTGATAGACACGCGCGGTTCCGGGATCTGGCTCGTGCGTGGCCATGGCCAGGTACTGTTCGGTGCTATCGACCTCGGCCTGCCAGTTGGCCAGATAGCGTCGGATATCGCGCCGGATATTGGTTCCACTCATGGTTTCGCTCGCTCGTTTTTCCTAGGCGCGGCGGCCGCTTGTTCGCGCAGCTGGAAGAGCTCTTCGACGGCGCTGACCAGAAGGTCGGTGTGCCAGTCGCCGAAGTTGTCGTCCTTGGCCCACTCACGCAGGCGCTCGGTCGGCGCGTGCAACACCTTTTCCACCGCAGATCCAAGCGCTTTTTGCAGGCTCTCTTTCTGCGCCGGTTCGAGCGCCACGCGCTGGCCGCGCAGACTGTGTTCGAGTTCGGCTTCGAGCGTGGTGCGGAAGCGCTCGCGCAAGGCCACCAGGGTCGGCGTGATGCGTTCGGCGTGCGTCCGACGCAGAAAGCTTTCGGTTTCCTCGCTCACAATGGCAGCGGCCTTTTCGGCCTCGCGCCAACGGTCGGCCAGGGCCGTGTCCGCGACCTGCGACAGATTGTCTACGTTGTAGAGAAACACGCCGTCGAGATCGGCGATACGCGGATCCACGTCGCGTGGCACCGCCAGATCGACCAGAAACAGGTTCCGCCCGTGGCGCTGACGCCGGGTCTGCGCCAGCTGTTCCAGCGTGACCACGTAGCCGGGGGCGCTGGTGCTGCTGACGACGATGTCGGCCAGGGCGAGGAGGCTTGGAAAATCCTCCCAGGATTTGGGCTCCGCGCCGAGTTTCTGCGCCACCTCGCGCGCGCGATCGAGGGTGCGGCCAACCACGAAGACCTGCGCGCCAGCTTTCCCGAGCAAGGTCGCGACTAGGGTGGCCATCTCGCCGGTGCCCACCAGCACGACCTTGTGGCCAGCGAGCTCGCTGAAGATCTCACGCGCCAGATCCACGGCCACGGTCGGGATGCTGACCTGGCCGGCGCCGAGCGCGGTCTCGCTGCGCACGCGCTTGGCCACGCGGAAGGCGTGTTCGAAGGCGCGGTTCAGCCACGGCCCCACGGCATGCACGTCGCGCGCACAGGAAAAGGCGTTCTTGAGCTGGCCCAGGATTTGCGGCTCGCCCACCACCAGCGAGTCAAGCGAGCTGGCCACGCGAAAGAGGTGTTCGATGCCCGCGCGATCATCCCTCACGTAGAGATGTGGACGGACCTTGGGGGCCACGGCTTCGAGAGCGTCCACGATACTGGCGCCGAGCTCGCCCGGCGTCTGCGTGCCCCCCGGCTCTATCGCGGCTATCACTTCCACGCGATTGCACGTGCACAGCATGACCATCTCGCCCGCGCGCGTGCGCTGTTTGAGGTCGGCCAGGCGCTGTGCCAGGTCGGCGGGGGCGACGGCCAAGCGCTCGCGCACTTCGACGGGCGCGCTTCGGTGCGAAAGCCCGACGACGACGATCACAGACCTTCCCCCCAGAGAGCGCGCGCGACGTAGAGAGCGATGACGATGAGAATTCCGAGAGCGCCTCCCAGTGTGGCGTACGCGGGACGACGGCCGCGCCAGCTCGCGGCCTGGCGCAAAACCAAGACCGCCATGAGTAGCAGCCAGCTCGCGCCCGACAGCATTGCACGGAATTTCTCGCCCACGGTGATCACATCGGCGTGCTTGATGACCATGCGGCCGGTAAGCAGGCCGATGGTAAGCAAGGGCAAACCAATCCACAGCAAGCGATGCACGACGGCATCAAGGGATTCGAGAGGTGGCAGCTTGGGCCCCTGGCCAAGAACGCGTCGGGACTTCAGCCGGTGCTCGTTCACCAGATAGAAGGCACTGGCACATCCGGCGACGAGGAGAATGCCGCCGCCAAGCAGGTTGGAGGTGATGTGGATAGCCATGAGCCAACGCTGGTCGGGCACGGGTGTGTCTGCCGCGAGCGAGCGAGCCGTGACGAGAAAAACCGCCGCCGAGGCCGCCACGAATCCGCCCAGGGCTTCAAGATGGCGGCCACGGCTGAGCACGGCGTAGCTGGCAACCCCGACGAGCGAAACGATGCCCAGCGCCGAGTGCAGGGAATAGACCGGACAGCGCCGGTCCATGACCGCGAAAAGTATCAAGTAGATGAACTGAAGAACCGCTCCGATTTCCAGCAAGCGCGGAGCCCACAAAAGGCCGAGGTGGACGGCCGATCGCCGCCGCGCTTGCGTTAGGAAGAGCAGGCAGGCAGCCATATAGCTGGCCGCACTGAGAATGAAAGACACCCAAAGTATTCCACGCATGGCTGACCGCGTTCAGGAGAAGACCTTACCACCAAGCCGCGTGAGTTCAGGCGGGCTTTGCCCGACTGAACTGGCTGCGGGGTTAATAAGGGACCCTCCCAAGGGTTCTTTCCTATATGTCACGAAGCCGCCAGATCCGAGGCCAATGGCGTCATTCAACGCGAACAGCTGATGGAATGATGCCTGGAGTCACTTCGCGCCGTCGAGTTGTCGCACCTTGGATGAGCTATTCCCTCAGCCTGCAACACTGCTCACACACAGGCTGCATTCGAGACTGGCAAATCATGACCATTAATTGCGCAGAACGTAACGCGCCCACTTGTCCACCCCTGAGCGGATTCACGGGGCTTGCTTATCCAGGCAAGCCAGATGAAGAGGAAGTGGCCCGCGCGTGCTTAGGGACTTATTACGTTCGTTCTAGTACTATTGTATTTGTGGCTTTTCGATCCACAGCCAAGAGCGGAGAAAGTCCGCAGCTGATCCCGGTTCGGGCGCAGACTGCGGATCTGCCCGCTTGCCACTCGGTGGAAACCCCGGGCAGGGACGTGGATGATGACACTTTGGCGCGGGCCGGAATGGCGGGTCACGCTTGGGCTCAACGCGAGATTTGGTATCGCTTCGCTCCCATGGTCTTTGCGCTATTGCGGCGATCCCTGGGGGCGCGCTATGAGCCGGAAGATTTGCTCCAAGAGGTCTTCCTGCGCGTCTTTGGCCGCCTGTCAACTCTGACCAATCCGGGGGCCCTGCGCAGTTTCATTTACTCGTTCGCGGTGCGCGTGGTCAGCGAGGAGATGCGCCGTCATCGCATTCGTTCTAGGTTGGGTGCGATCTTCTTTCGTCCGGTGGCGGAGCCATCGGTGCCACATGATGATTTCGAGTCGCGCGAGCTGCTTTCCCGTGTCCGGTCGGTTCTCGACGGCATGAGCGACCGGCCCCGCGCAGTATTCGTACTGCGCCGCCTTGAGGGGATGGAACTGTCCGAGATTGCCACGAACCTCGATCTCTCACTGGCCACGGTGAAGCGCGATCTCGACAAAGCCAATTCGTATGTGGCGCGGGCTATCGAGAAGGATGGGCGTCTGCGAACGCGGCTCGATAGCGGTCCGGTCAGTCGGATCGACAAGGGGGGGCGGTCATGATCGATCCTGGCAGCGAACGCAGAGTCGAGACTTTCGTTGCGCTGGCCGAGCACGAGTTCGGCCTAATGTCGCGGGAACAACTCGACTGTGGTTGGCAGCGCATTGAAGCGCCGCTGTTGGGACAGCGCTTCGCGCATCACCACGTTTCGCACCCCAGGGCTCGGACGTGGCGGATGTTGCTGGCGGGACTCGCCGCTGCAAGCGCGGTGGCTGGTCTTGCACTGCTAGCTTTTCGCGCGCTCCCGGCGGGACCCGAACCGGCCTTGCGCTATGTCATCGAAGGCCCCGCTGCAAGCCAGGGCAATGCGATTGCTTCCCCCTCGGGCAGCGCCTCGCGCCTGCATTTTTCCGATCAGTCCCGCATCGATCTTGGCCCATCGACGAACATGACCGTGGAAGGGCTGGATGCTCGGGGTGCGCAGATCGGGCTGGTCGATGGGGCTCTCGACGTCTACGTCAAGCCGCGCGGGAATGCCTCGTGGCGTTTCAATGCTGGCCCCTTCCGCATCAACGTCAAGGGCACGGCATTTCACCTCGCGTTTGCGGCCGACCGTGGTCGGCTGACCCTGCAGATGAAGAGTGGTTTGGTCGAGGTTCTCGCGCCGCACAACCGTACCATTGCGGTCGGCAGGGACGAGTCCTTGGAACTCTACGCCGAACCTGCGCGCGCCGTGGCGCCGCCGAGTCTTGCGCCAGCCGCTCAGCCTGTCGCTTTTGCCCCGCGCGGTGATACTGTGGTGACCAGCGTCGGAAGGAATGCACCCATCGTCGCGCGCGGGAGCGGCCCGCTCGAATCCGCGCGCCACCGGATGGCCATGCCCACCAGCGAGCCTGCCTCGGTTGCCTGGTCCAGACTGCTGGCCAAGGGAGATTTCGCCGATGTCATCGCCGATGCCGAGCGGCGTGGGATTGGCAACACCATCTCCCAAGCGAGCGCATCCGACCTTTCTGCCCTGGCGGACGCTGCTCGCTACACCAAACGCTACGATCTAGCCCGTCAGGTTTTGCTGGCCAAGCGGTCGCGCTTTGCGGGGACCGACCATGCTCGCGATGCCTCCTTCTTCCTCGGCCGGCTTGCCGAGGCAGCGCCGGATCGATCCCAGTCGGCCCTTGATTGGTATGAGACCTACCTTCGCGAAGCTCCGCGCGGCCTCTACGCGAGCGAGGCTTTGGGCAGGGAGATGGCGTTGCTGGCTCCCGGCGCACCCGAGCACGCGCGCAAGGTGGCAGGGCAGTATCTCGCACGCTTCCCTCACGGTCCCCAGTCCGAGCTAGCTCGGTCTCTGCTGGAAACCGAGTGACAGCGACCAGTGGCGCGCTCATCCTTTCCGTTCTCCAAGGCGTGACTGGCCTCGCGCCTACCGCCGATACCTCCGCTGCTTCGCGCTCGTCAGTCATCGCCGTGATCGTGCCCAGCGCCGCCAACATTCAGATGGTGGATGCACTCACCCGGCTGCGTGGCGAAGCCGTCTCGGTGGGGTTCGAGATCCGCTTGGTCGAGTCTTCGGCCGGCATGGAGCCACTGGGACAACTCGATGTCGTGGCACGCGAGATCATGCCCGCGGCGGTGGTGGCCTTGGTGGGCAAACCGGATGCAGAGCGGCCGGAGGGGGCATCCATCGAGGCCATCGATGTTTGGTTCCTCGATCGCACCACGGGCAAGACATCGGTCGGCCACTTGTTCGTGGACGAGGCTGCGGGCGATCGCGCGGATCTGGTGCTGGCCGTCCGGGTGGTCGACTTCATTCGGGCTCGTATGTTCGACTCGTTGGTGCGCAACCAGGCCCTGACCAGGGAGAAGCATCCCCCTTTGGCCGTGCACGCTCCCGTTGGCCGGCTCACCCTGGCGCTTGGGCTCCTGAGTACGGGAAGCTTCTCGGGTTTCTCACCAGCGTACCTGCCGTATTTCGAGATTGGCTACGGTGTTCGACCGTGGCTTCGCCTAGCCCTGGGCGCTGGCGGCTCGGGTAAGCAGCCGAGACGAGTGTCGTCTGAAGGTGCCGGCAGCGCGATGCTGGACGAGGAGCTGGGCATGGTCTCGGTGTCGCTGATAGCGCCGGCTTGGTGGCGGCTTGCACCCTATCTGCAAACCGGCCCCTCGCTGTTCCATGTGGCCGTTCACGGCGACGGGGATAGCGGCTATCTTGGTCACGATCCCGAGGCTTGGACGCTTGGGTGGTTTGTCTCCGGGGGGATCGCCGTCGTGTTTGTCCCGCACGTTGTTCTGCGTGTGTCAGGCGGGGCGCTGCTGCTGCTGCACCCGCCCCAGGTGTTTATCGCCGGCAACGAGGTTGCGCGCACGGGACAGCCAGCGTGGTTGGGCAGCGCCTTGCTGGGAGTTTCCTTCTAATCGATTGTGATGGGAACCCTGGAAGGGTTCCCAAACCCTCCCGCGACGCTTCGCTGCCAGCAAAGCCGGCAGGCTCCGCACGCGTATCAAAACACCCAGACCGTGCCGGCGATGGTTAGGAACCCGAAGGTGGTGTAGCCGACGATCTGGTGGGTGCGGGCCAGGTTGCGAGTGTTGTTCGGGTTTCCGGCGTTGGCTTGATGGGTGGTCAACCAACCGACTAGGCCCTCGGTCACCATGCCCAAGGTGGCGCCAATCGCGGCGATGCGATGAACCAGCCCGGTATCGAACCCAAGGGGCTTCTTGTAGGGCGTCGGCGCGAAGATGGCGAAGGCCGCTGTGGCGGCGAAGGCCACACTTGTGGAGAGAACCAGGTACTGGTGCGGACTTTGCCACTTCCGGCTTCCGCCCCCGTTGCCCCAGAGTTGGTTGTAGTTGAGCTGCCCGACGGTCACCGTCGCGGCCATGAGCACCCAGGTGGCGAGGCCCAGGGTCTGGTGGGTCTGCAGCATCCAGCGTCTGGTATGCGATCGTCGTGTGAGATCGTCCGCGTTCGGGGAGAGATCTCCCCCCGCGGCTCCACCTGGTCCGCCGTCGCCGAAGAAATCGAAGTCGAGCGGCTGCTTGACCTCGGCTGGCTTTTCCTCTGCAGGCTTGACCGCGGTAGGCTTGACCGCGGTAGGCTTTTCCTCGGTGGGTTCTTCCTCGGAAGCCTTGACGGTTTGCGTGGTGTCCTCCGCCCGTGGGGCATGTTTGTGGGACTTCTTCTTCTTGCCCGCGACAGCTTGATTGGCGGAGCCCAAGAGCAACGAGACACATACCAATGCAGGCAGTAGCTTCATGATGTCCCAGGAGTTCGGGGTTGAGGAACGTGAGCGCACCGTGAAAGGTTCAACATGGCGGGCCTAGGTCTGCCAAGAAAACTAAAAGAGGACCTGGAAAGGCATATTTACCTCGCTTGCCCCCATCGTGCACGTTGAATTGGATAGCCGACGCAAAAAAAAGGTTTCAAGATTGCAGAGTGATTCGATCCGAGTTCGACGTCCGCAGTTGCTCATGTCAAACTCGGATTTGTCCGCGTGCACGTCGTGACTGGTCATCTCGAACTGGAGCGAAAGCGATGAGATCTTTCCTGGCTGTCCTCGTCTTGGTTGCCCTCGCCGGATCCTGTCACTACGGTGTCGCCGACATCAGCGCCGTGCCCGACAATCCGACCTACAACACGGACGTGTACCCGCTCTTTCGGGACCACTGTCTGCTTTGTCACAGCTCACCTCCCGATCGAGGGGCTCCGAACTACTTTCGCCTTGACGTGTACGACGATACCAACGGCGTGACCGGGGCCATGAACATGGCTGGATCGGCGCTCTACGACGTGCAGAAGAACCGCATGCCTCCAACGGCCAAAGGTGGCGAAGGCGTGGGGCCGAATGGCCAAGCCATGCTGAAAAAGTGGGTCGACAACGGCGCCCCACAGTGATGGATCCTCGCGACGGCCGGGTTTCTTTTCGGTCCTGATTGTTTGCGCCAGCGCTGGAGGCCGGGGCATCATGGAGTGCCTGAGCCGTTTGCCGCCCGGCTGGGCACTGCCTCGGTAAAGAGGACAAAGGAGTTCGGATGTCCAGATTCTTAGCCGTTGCCGCGTGCTTCTGCGTTCTTGCCGCTTGCAACGGCGTTGGTCTTTCGACGAATCACGACGATGGCTCGGTCTCGCCCGCCGACGTGTCCTCTGGCGGGGCGGGCGGCAGCGCCGCGGGCGGCACCACTGGTGTCGGAGTCTCTGCAGGCGGAACCGCGGCCAGCGGCAGCGCGATCGCAACAGGCGGAGCCACGAGCGCCACGGGTGGGATCGCCGGCAATTTGACCGGCGGCACGTTTGGCAGCGGAGGCCTTGCGACAGGCGGCGCGTTGGCGGGAACTGGCGGCAAGACGGCCGGCACGGGCGGCTCGGCCAGCGGGGGCATGCCTGGCGGTGGCGGTATGGGCTCCGGGGGCTCTGCAACGGGGGGCAAGAGCACGGGCGGGGCCGCTGGTGCGGCGACCGGCGGCGTGATGGGAACCGGCGGTACCGGCACGGGCGGCGCCCGCACCGGCGGAACAGGTGCAGGCACAGGTGGTGTTGGCTCGGGTGGCTCCGCGACGGGGGGGATCTCTGGCACAGGAGGATCCAGCGTCGAGAACTGCACGGTGCCGCCCGATGCCAGTGCACTCCTTGGCTGGGCATCGCAATCGGGCAATGGGGTCACGACGACCACGGGCGGGGGCAGCGCGACCCCGACGACGGTGACCAGCCTTGCCGCCTTGCAGGCGGCGGTCAAAGGCACCACGGCCGCGGTGATCTATGTCAAGGGCGTGATGGCAGCGGGCGTGGTCACGATTGGATCGAACAAGACCATCGCCGGTATTTGCGGCGCCGAGATCCACGGCCATGTGGAAATGAGCGGCTCGGTCAACGTCATCATCCGCAACATCAAGATCGTGGGCTACGCGGTTGGCAACTGCGCGCTCGATCCGAGCTACGATTCCTCGGTCGGTTGTTCGTCAGGCGACGACGCCATCTCGTTGCAATCGAACGCGCACCACGTCTGGTTCGACCACTGCGATATTTCCGACGGAACCGACGGCAACCTCGATATCACGAAGGGCGCCGACTTCGTCACCGTGTCGTGGACCAAGTTCCATTACACCGTGCGAACGGACAACAGTGGCAGCGACTCGACCGGCGCCAGCGGGCACCGGTTCAGCAATCTGGTCGGCGGCGACGACGCCACGACCAGCGACGCGGGCAAATTGAACATCACCTGGCACCACAATTGGTGGGCGGACAATGTCGTCGAACGGCAGCCGCGCGTGCGCTATGGCAAGAACCACGTCCTCAACAATCTCTACACCTCGACCAGCAGCAACTACTGCGTGCGCGCCGGCATCGAGGCCCAGATTCTCGTCGAGAATAATGTCTTTGTCGGTGTGAAAAATCCCCAAGAATTCAACAGCACGACCGACCAAGGCACGTCCTACATCACGTCCAAGGGCAACCTCTATTCCGGCGCCAGTGGCAGCGAGGCCACGGGTGGCGGCGGCACGCCGTTCACTACGCCTCCGTATTCCTATGCGGCGGATGCGACGGCGGGTTTGCAGGACACGATTCAGAGCGGTGCCGGTCCGAAATAGCCGCTCGCTCTTCGCTTGATTCTGCTCCGGCAAGCGAGGAAAGTCTGGCTATGGACTTCCAGGAGCTGATTCGTGTGCGCCGCAGCCTGCGCGGTTACCAATCGGATCCGATCGGCGAGGATGTTCTGTATCGCGTGCTCGGGGCCGGCCGCATTGCACCCACCGCGGCCAATTTGCAACCCTTTCACTTGATCGTCGTCACCGACGCTGAAATCCGCGCCTGCATGAAAGCCGTCTATGCGCGCGATTGGTTTCACACCGCGCCAGTCATTCTCGTTGGTTGCGTGGAGCCGGCCAAGGCCTGGCAGCGTGCCGACGGTTTCAACTCCGCCGAGATCGACATGGGCATCGTCATGGACCACATCATTCTGGCCGCCACCGAGGAGGGGCTGGCGACGTGTTGGGTGTGCAACTTCGACGAAGGCAAGACCAAGGAGATCTTGGGTATTCCCCGGGACGTGCGGGTGATTGCCATGACTCCGCTTGGCTACCCCAACGCGGCGCCGCGGCCATTCGCGCGCAAACGGCTGGAAGACTTGGTGCACCGGGAGCACTGGTAGCAGAGCCCGCAGTCTCGGCTGCCGAATCCGCACGAGGCGGCGGCAGGCGGAGGCTCAACACGGGATCAATTCCGGCGGCACGTGGCTTGCTTTGTGATAGCTAGCGAGACAAAACATGAGACTGTTGAAATCGAAGACGTTTTGGGCGGTGATTGTGTTGGCTGGCATCGCGGCTGGCACGACGAAGGTGGTGCTCAAGCGCCGGGCCGCCCGGCCGCCGGTGCAGTGGGAGACCACGGCCGTGGATCGCGGTCGCATCGTTGCCCGGGTCACGGCCACCGGGATCCTGTCCGCTCTCGTCACCGTGCAAGTCGGCAGTCAGGTGTCGGGCTCCATCCAGAAGCTGTACGCGGATTTCAATTCGCCGGTGAAGAAGGGGCAGATCATCGCGAAGATCGATCCGCGCTTGTTTCAAGCGTCGCTGGAAAATGCGCGGGCGAACTACGCTCAAGCCAAAGCAACGCTGATGAAGGATGAAGTCCAGGCGCGGTTCGCCGAACGGCAGTCGAAGCGCCAGGGCACCTTGGTCAAGGACAAGCTCATCGCGCCCGCTGACTTCGACACCGCGGAGTCCGCCGCGGGAACTTCGAAGGCTCAGGTAGAGGCGGACAAGGCCAACGTCCAGCAGGCGCGCGCCATTCTTCATCAGGCCGAGGTGAACCTGGCACTCACCAACATCACCTCGCCCACCGACGGGGTCGTTATTTCGCGCAACGTGGACGTGGGCCAGACCGTGGCGGCATCGCTTTCGGCGCCCATCATTTTCGTTATCGCCGAGGACTTGCGCAAGATGCAGGTCGATACCAGCGTGGCCGAGGCCGACGTAGGCAAACTGACCGCGGGCATGGACGCGACCTTCGTCGTGGACGCCTACCCAGGTGAACGGTTCAAGGGCAAGGTTCGGCAGATTCGCAACGCGGC
>Ga0265330_10001652_pt1:10000-12684 | contig 12684 bp, 11 predicted proteins | sample 41919metaG_FD_202083 | JGI IMG/M metagenome (GOLD analysis project Ga0265330, IMG submission 202083) | Rhizosphere microbial communities from Carex aquatilis grown in University of Washington, Seatle, WA, United States - 4-19-19 metaG | ecosystem: Host-associated > Plants > Roots >... | reverse complement strand
TAATTCTGGAAGTGCACATAAAGAAATTTGTCGGCCCGCCAAATCTGGCGACGAACATTTGCATACCAGCCGGAAAGCAAGAAAGGTCCGGAGGGTATATGATGGGAGTGACTCTAATCCAAAAAGTGAAAAAGCTTGTACCCTAGGGTCTGGTGATAAACTTTTAGGTATGGGAAACCCCTGGCCCCGCCCCTGTAGGTTCGCAAAGGGTATTCGCTATTATAGTGATCTGGCTCGCGGCTTGCAGTGGGGGGGGACGGGTCCGGTGAGTGGGTTGGGGGGAGTCTGAGGAGTGTAGGCTATGCATCCCAGCAATGGTGGCCATAGCGACAAGCTCCCGGGCGTTGATCCCCAAGCCTCTCGGCCGTGCAGGGACCGGTGGGAGTCTAATGGGCATACGCTATGCATCCCAGAAATGGTGGCTATAGCGATAAGCCCCCTGGGCGTTGATCACTGGAACTTATTGTCCCCTGGTTGCAAAAATTCCGACCTCCTCCTGGTCGCCTGTTGGCCCACCGCCCCCTCAAAAGGTCGGAGCCATCACCACCGGGGTTGGGCGAGAATCTTTCGCTTGGGAGTACCCCCCTGGCCGCGAGGTCAGGAGGGTGTTTTCAGGCCCTGACGTCCTGTCGGCTCACGCCGGCGGGCACTGTTGGAGTCTGCGGGTTGCTGGCCGATGGCCATACATACCTTGAGGCCTTTGGGGGTAAGCCTAAGCTGGTATCCGTCTGTGGGCGTGACTGGTGGATGGTATCCTCCTCTTGCGGGGTGCATGCTACACTCTGGAACGGCTCGCGCCCGCCCAGACGTGCCGCGGACCGCCCTGTGGGGAACTTAGTGGGGGCAAATGGATAGCGTGCCGTCCCCGTCGAGCCCTGCTCCGGGCGGCGACGCGCTGGGTACTCTGTGCCCCTCTCAGCGAACTGCTCTGCCTGGGTCCCCCAGGTCTCGCCGCCACCCTGGTGACGGCGTTTAAGATAGTTACCTGGTTGATTCTGCCAGTAGTCATATGCTTGTCTCAAAGATTAAGCCATGCATGTCTAAGTATAAGCAATATATACCGTGAAACTGCGAATGGCTCATTAAATCAGTTATCGTTTATTTGATAGTACCTTACTACTTGGACAACCGTGGTAATTCTAGAGCTAATACATGCTAAAAACCTCGACTTCGGGAGGGGTGTATTTATTAGATAAAAAACCAATGCCCTTCGGGGCTCCTTGGTGATTCAAAATAACTAAACGAATCGCATAGCCTTGTGCTGGCGATGGTTCATTCAAATTTCTGCCCTATCAACTTTCGATGGTAGGATAGTGGCCTACCATGGTTTCAACGGGTTACGGGGAATTAGGGTTCGATTCCGGAGAGGGAGCCTGAGAAACGGCTACCACATCCAAGGAAGGCAGCAGGCGCGCAAATTACCCAATCCCGACACGGGGAGGTAGTGACAATAAATACTGATACAGGGCTCTTTTGGGTCTTGTAATTGGAATGAGTACAATTTAAATCCCTTAACGAGGAACAATTGGAGGGCAAGTCTGGTGCCAGCAGCCGCGGTAATTCCAGCTCCAATAGCGTATATTAAAGTTGTTGCAGTTAAAAAGCTCGTAGTTGAACCTTGGGCCTGGCTGGCTGGTCCGCCTCACCGCGTGTACTGGTCCGGCCGGGTCTTTCCTTCTGGGGAGCCGCATGCCCTTCACTGGGTGTGTCGGGGAACCAGGACTTTTACTTTGAAAAAATTAGAGTGTTCAAAGCAGGCCTATGCTCGAATACATTAGCATGGAATAATAGAATAGGACGTGTGGTTCTATTTTGTTGGTTTCTAGGACCGCCGTAATGATTAATAGGGATAGTCGGGGGCATCAGTATTCAATTGTCAGAGGTGAAATTCTTGGATTTATTGAAGACTAACTACTGCGAAAGCATTTGCCAAGGATGTTTTCATTAATCAGTGAACGAAAGTTAGGGGATCGAAGACGATTTATTGTAATAAGGGCCACTGGCAATATTACCTATTCTGTGGGCTTTAGGGGGGTTATATTTACATGGAATTCACAGAGGGAGGTTAGAATAGAGCCCAAAAAGATTGATTTTAGCAATAGCAGTCCCTGTCCCAAGTACCAAAGCTATTTAATGTATTCAGTCCAGTCCACGACCTTGGCGCTGGCTCGGTGTGCGTTTAGGCACCTGTCAGATCTATGTACACACTTTCCACCACCCTCACAATTGTCCCTCATCCTATTAAACCAACTGGGTTCCCACCGCAAATGCTCTGGGTTTACACAACGTTTATTGTGGCACAAATGACTCAATACCCAGGTTGCTGCTTTGTCCCCCAGAGCAACCCCCCCTCTATGCTTGACTTGTCGAAATTCGTCGGGGAGTGAGGGTGGTGCGAAGTCTGGTATAGCGTTGCCGGCTTCCAACATGGCAATTGTGTATGGACTGAATCTAGCTGGAATATCCTTAATCTCGGCCCGCATCTTGTCCCCAAATCTTTTATCGGCTACTGGCCTAGTCCCCTCCGTGAATCCCGCAACCTCCATGCACCCGTTATCCTTCGGCCGCTTGTCGGCGATCTTGTCGGCTAGGTGTTTCCTCGCATCCTCCAGTCCCGCATTCCTCAACAGCTGGTTGAACCATCCTAACGTACTCGCACCGCCGATGTTCTTAGGTTGGGGTTT
>Ga0265330_10001652_pt1:0-2500 | contig 12684 bp, 11 predicted proteins | sample 41919metaG_FD_202083 | JGI IMG/M metagenome (GOLD analysis project Ga0265330, IMG submission 202083) | Rhizosphere microbial communities from Carex aquatilis grown in University of Washington, Seatle, WA, United States - 4-19-19 metaG | ecosystem: Host-associated > Plants > Roots >... | reverse complement strand
TCCTGTCTGGCTGTAGCGACGACGTGCGCTGACCGTCTCGCAGGAACGTAAGTAAGTAAGTAAGCAAAGTGGGGGACACAAAAGTTCGGGCCGGTCTGCTCCCGTGGCCAAGCCCGCGTTCCCGTCCCCGACAGAGATGGGTCGATTGCAGAAACGGACGGCCTCTGAGCGACGCGAGGCCGGCGGCTCCGAGGCTTCGATGGAAACTTGGTGACCCATGACGGTCGCCGGCTTCGCGGTGGGGGGCCGACGCGGTCCGACAAGTGCTTGTAATTAGATGATTGTAATAAAGAGGGGTCGGTCGGTTAAGGTCGTCGTCGAGAGTTCACGTGTCCGCCCATTACCAGAGAAGCGCCCGCACCCGTTGCACGGCCTAGCGGCCGGATGGCGTCACTTCCTAATGGCGGAGCGAGGCGCCCCTCTAGGGGGGCGCTCACGAGAGCGACGCGGGGTCGAGGCAGGTGACCGCCTCCCCCGCGGCCGAGTCATATTCCTGCGCCTTCCGCCCGTCCGCTCTGCGGCGTTGGCGGTGGGGACAAACCATGACGAGCACAGGCCAGCGCCGGGTCGCCGAGCTCACATGGCCGGTGCCGAACATCAAGTTGCATCCACGGCCATAGGACCTTGAAAGCACCGCATCCCGTCCGATCTGCGCAGTTAACCAAGGTGCCGCCCAGTTAGTACCACGGTGGGGGACCACGCGGGAATCCTGGGTGCTGTGGTTTTTGCGTGTCAGAGGTGTGACTAAGACGCGACACGATAAAACAGACCGGTGTTGGGTTAGGTTAGGTTGGGAAAATGGGCTTGGGTTAGGTTAGGTTAGGAAATAAAATGTCGCTTGGGTTAGGTTAGGTTAGGAAAATAAAATAGACTCTGTGAAGACTACACTTTTGCGGCGAGGTGATGGTTTTTCTTATGTGCCGCGCCGCAGGGCAGGCAGATGCGATTTCGGGCCCGTTGCGCCCGGAAATGTCCCGGAGGGGTGGTTGAAACTCCGACCTGGATTTCCCTTATTGGGAAGGAGCGAAGGCATGTGGCCTGGGGCGCAAAGGCGGTAAACGTGTTGTGTCAGAGTCATTGTGGGCTTGGTCAGAGGGGTGTGTTGCGGTGGTGCGGTGCGGTGCGCTCTGCGGGAGCAGCGCACGGGGTGGCGGGGGGTGCATGAGCGCACCCCTGCCGTGGGGGGCGAGAGCACGCATGAAGTGCACTCCCCCCGACGGGGCAGAGTGCGCATGATGCGCTCTTCCCCGAGGGGGCGGGGCGCGAGACGCGTGCTCTGCTTCGCGGGCAGGAGAAGTCCTGCTCGAGGCTGCGATAGGGCAGGCCGATGGATTGGGTTGCGAGCGAGCGAGAAGGAAAAGGAAATATGGGGGATGGTACGGAATTGATGCGATACGCTGCAAGTCAGGTGATGTCTTAACCGATAGCAACCTAACCCTCGCCCGGCAGGGCGTTAGGTTAGGTTAGACGCGGGTTGGGTTAGGCGTTAGGTTAGGTTAGACGTGGGTTAGGTTAGACCTTAGGTTAGGTTAGACGCGGGTTGTGTTAGGCTAAGGTTGGGTCAGGCGATGTGGGTTATGTTAGGTTAGGAAATAAAATGCGCTTGGGTTGGGTTAGGTCAGAGAACGGACGTGGTGTGGGTTAGGACGATGGTGGTGCCTTGTGTTGGGTCACTGCAGGGCCGGCTTTCCCAGGTAGTATGTACCGGCAGTGTTCAGGAGCGCACATGGTGTTGCTTCAGGGTAGGTCAACACTGGGGTGCAACTAAAGACGTGGTCCGCATGGCGCAAAAGTCCAAGCAACTGGACTCATGAACCACTTGCAGGATAAGCTTTCTGCTGGAGGGGGCAACACATTCCCGGTTCCGTCTCGATGCCGTGTGTTTATACCCGTAAACCTGATGATCCTAATGGTTGACGGCCCACAAACGGCGTGTGATCGTTTTCGATCCCCTGACCTTTGTTCTTGGTTTCTGGTGAACGGCCATGTCAAGCATCACACCAGAGCCCAATGCCCGGCATGTTTGCCGTTTTCACCTCTAGCAACGAAGCCGACAGCTGTGGGTTGCTAGCAGAGTGTGCTCTGGTACTCACTCACCCGCTGCAGGGCAGGCTCACATGTGCACTCACTGCAGGCCGCACCACTTGGCACCCAATTTAAATGGACCGAGAGCACATGGAGACGTCACCGGCTCGTGCCATCCCTTGTCCTGCTCGGTGGTTCGCCCTCAGCAGTGGCACACCACCCTCCTGCAGGCACCCCGGCCTCGGTCGGGTGCTCACCATGCCCCATAACACTCTGGCACACCTGTGGCACACCACTGACCGTGCATAGTGTGCCAGAGTCCGAGGCAGAGCCATGTTCTCCTCCTGACCCCCCATGCCGGCAAACTCCGGACCCTGCCCCGCCGCGGGAAAGCGAGATGAACCCGAAACGCAACCTGTTCCGAGCTCCTGGCACCTGGGGGATGCTGGAAATGTGGACGGCACCTCGGGGCGTG
>Ga0265330_10001651_pt1 | contig 12686 bp, 14 predicted proteins | sample 41919metaG_FD_202083 | JGI IMG/M metagenome (GOLD analysis project Ga0265330, IMG submission 202083) | Rhizosphere microbial communities from Carex aquatilis grown in University of Washington, Seatle, WA, United States - 4-19-19 metaG | ecosystem: Host-associated > Plants > Roots > Rhizosphere... | reverse complement strand
GCCGCCTGTTGCCTGGCGGGTTTGCTCATCCTGGGCGCCATCGGCGTGTACGTGTATTTCGCCTCCACCCTGCCCGCCCTGCCCAGCTTCGTTCAGTTCCGCCAGGACTCGGCGGAATCCACCCTGGTGCGCGGCTGGGACGGCACCCCGCTGGCGGAATTCGCCAGCGAGCGACGCGAGATTGTTCCCTTCGAGGCGTTCCCCAAGCGCCTGGTGCAGGCCTTCGTGGCCATCGAGGACCGCCGCTTCTACCAACACAGCGGCGTCGACTACCGCGGCATGCTGCGCGCGGCACTGGCCAACCTGCGCGCCGGTCGGGTGGTGCAAGGGGGCTCGACCATCACCCAGCAGGTGGCGCGCGCACTGCTGCGCACGTCCCAGCAGACCATGCAGCGAAAGATCCGCGAGGCCATCCTGGCGCGCCGGCTGGAGACCCGCTACAGCAAGGATCAGATCCTCACCCTCTATCTCAACCAGATCTTCCTCGGCCATCAGTCGTACGGCGTGGCTGCGGCCGCGCGCCGTTACTTCGACAAGTCCGTAAGCGATCTGGATTTGGCCGAGACCGCCACCCTGGCCGGCATCGCGCAAGCACCCAGTCGCTACTCGCCTCTCGTCGAGCCCGAGCTGACGCGCGCGCGCCGCGACCAGGTTCTGTCCGCCATGGCGGAATCGGGTTTCATCGAGCAATCCGAGGCCCAGGCCGCGTCCGCGAGGCCGCTGGCGGTACGACCGCCGCCCGATTTCTTTCGCGATCGCTCGCCCTACTTTGCCGAGCACGTTCGCCGCGACATCGGCAAGCGCTACGGGGAAAAGGCGCTGTGGGAAGGTGGGCTGCAAGTGGAAACCACGCTGGTTCCCTGGGTCGACGAAGCCGCCCAGGAAAACGTGGACTTCTCTTTACGCAAGCTGGACAAGCGGCAAGGCTGGCGCGGACCGGTGGCCCGTCTCGCGGGCGCGGCTGCCGATGAATTTCGCCGCCGGGCGGCCCAGCGCTATGGGGCCGAGCCCCCGGTCGAGAATCGCCTGTACTTGGGTCTGGTCGAGTCGTCGACGGGCTCAGGCGCGCAGGTGCGCGTGGGCGAGAAGATCTATCCCTTGCCGTCGGCGGGCATGCAGTGGGCAACGCCTTTCAGCCTGGTCGATTCCAGCAACGGCCGCGTGTTGCAATCAACTGCGGGCGTGCTCAAGCCCGGCGATGTCGTGTGGGTGGCCAACGCCCATCGCTCGCGCCTGCGCCGCTACTCCGACTGGACCTACGATGGCGCCGGTGAAGTGCAGTGGCTGGCCGGCTACGACAACCGCAAACCGCCGCCCGGACCGCCGCAATTGCGCCTGGAGCAGACCCCGCGCGTGCAGGGCGCGATCTACTCCTACGATCACCAGAGCGGCTACGTGACCGCCATGGTGGGCGGCCTCGACTTCGACCGCTCGGAGTTCAACCGCGCGGTGCAGGCCTGCCGCCAGCCGGGCTCGACCTACAAGCCGGTCTATTACTCGCTGGCGCTGGACCGGGGCTATGGCTACGGCTCGCTGCTCAACGATATCCCACGCGCGGAAGTCGACCCCATCACCGGCGAGGTGTGGGTGCCGAAGAATCTGAACAACACCGTCGAGTACCAGGTGAATCTGGAATACGCGCTGGTGTGGTCGAAGAACGTGCCTTCAGTGCAATTGTTCAAGCTGGTGGGGGCCAAGGACGTGGAGGCCTGGGCGCGCCGGCTGGAAATCACCACGCCGATCATTGCCGACCAGGCGCTGGCTCTCGGCGCTTCCTGCACGCGCATCGACGAGCTGACCCGTGCCTTTTCCGCCTTTGCCCGCAATGGCTCGCTGGAAGAGCCGGTGTACCTGCGCCGGGTGCGCGACCGTGCGGGAAACATCGTGGAAGACAACACGGCCGTGTCCGACCCCATGGGCCCGCCCGATGCGCGTCTGGACCGCATGGTGGCCGTCGCCGGTCAGTCGGTGAAAAACGTGATCCCGCCGCGCGCCGCCTGGCTGACCTCGCAACTTCTGCGCCGGGTGGTGACCAAGGGTCACGCCCCGTCGCTGCGCAGCTCCGGGTTGCTGGTCGCGGGCAAGACCGGCACGTCGAGCGCCACCATGGACACCTGGTTCGTCGGCTACACCTCGCGCTCGATGATCACGACCTGGATCGGAGACCACCGCCGGCCAGCCCCTGCGCGACATCCCCTGGGAGCGCCCGGCTGGAGTGCGGTCCAACGACACCGGCGGCAACCTACGCGCAACTATGCAGGCCGTGAAAGCCGAGGACGAAGCAGCATCGCGGAAGAAGAAGGGGTAGCGGGGCGAAGGCTCGACGGGCGAGCGGCCGGCTGCCGAGAGCGCGACCTTCCCGGCCGGCCGCTGGGTAGCCAGAGCCTCCAGGTCTCACCGGTCCGGGTCGGAAGGGTTCTCGAACGCTCAAGAACCCCCTAGATTTGACTATGCTCGACTAGGGCGTGATGCGGCCGACCGTGCCGTGGTAGCTAAACGTGAACCAAATGTTCCCGTCGGGCCCGGCCACGATGGACCACGGATCATCCGAATCTTGGAACAGCGGGAATTCGGTGACCGTCCCCGCGGGCGTGATACGGCCGATCTTCTTCCCGGGATTTTCCGTGAACCACAGGTTGCCATCGGGTCCGTCCGTGATGGCAATGGGTGCGCAACTCGGATCGGGAAGCGGAAACTCGGTGATGCTTCCCGCGATCGTGATGCGACCGATGCTCGCTGCGACGCGTCCGCCGCCATCGACGACGCTCCCGCCGAGTTCGGTGAACCAGAGGTTGCCATCCGGTCCGACCGCAATGTCTCGGGGGTGAGCCTCGGCTGTCGGAAGCGGGAATGACATGGTATCGCCCGTCGTGGTCATACGGCCAATGCTGTTGCCGCCAAGACTCGTAAACCACAGGCTGCCGTCTGGACCGGTCACGATGCCTGAAGGATCGCGCAGTTCCACTGGCAGCGGAAACTCGGTGATCGTTCCGATGGGCGTGATGCGGCCAATCTTGTTTCCTACGCCTTCCGCGAACCAGAGATTACCGTCTGGTCCTATGGTGATGTGATCGGGGAACGCGTTCGCGGTTGGAAGCGGAAACTCGGTGACGGCTCCAGTTGGCTTGATGCGCCCGATGGCGTTGGTCTCGTAGTCGGTGAACCAAACGTTGCCGTCGGGTCCGGCCGTGATGCCGTTGCCTGACGCGACTGAGCCACCAATCGCGAATGCCTTGACGTCACCAGCAGTTGTCATGCGAGAGATGTAGGCGCTGTATTCCTGCGTAATCCAGAGGTTCCCGTCTGGGCCAACCGCGATGCCTCGGCCGCCCGACCCGAAGAGGGCTCCCCTGAATTCGACCAGCGTGCAACCCGGTTCGCAGGCGGGGAGGGTGTCATAGGGACTGGGGCCGTCCCAGATACTGGCGCTATCCACGATACTGGCGCCGTCCGCGATACTGGGGCCGTCCACGATACTGGCGCTGTCCGCGATACTGGCGTCTACGACAACCGCGCCACCTGTTCCGGGCGAGCCGCCGGAGCCCACCGAACCGCCCGAGCCGACGTCCGCAGCACCATCCACGGTCCCACCCCCGCTGCCACCGTCTCCCAAGGTGTGGCCATCGGCCGGCGCGGAGGCCATGGGCTGCGAATCACCACACGCCCCGAGAAGCAATACGAATCCAATCCCAACTAAGAACAGTCTCATGAACTCCCCCATCTCGCTCGCGCTGAGCGTTCGGGGAGCCTCGCACGGGCATTGTCCGGTGCCTAGTCCTTTCGAATGGGTCTTCTCTGCGTCCGAGAACCCCTCGCGCCGTGGGCCGCCACGCCCACCGACGTGCCGCCGTGGGGTCGGCGAGCCGACTCCGGGTGCCGGCGGCAACGCCTTTCAGTCTGGTCGACTCCAGCAACGGCCGCGTGTTGCAATCAACTGCGGGGCGGAAAAGGCGCGCGTCAGCTCGTCGATGCGCGTGCAGGACCGATCCCATGGGACCGCCCGATGTGTGTCTCGATCGCATTATGGCGCTGGCGGGTCGTTCGACCAAGACCGCGATCCCACCGCGCGCCACCTGGGTTGAGGTGCCTAGATCTGCAAGCAGGAAACGGTGACCGAACCAGCAGAACCGCTGCACGAGCAATTCGTCTGGCAAATCACTCCGTGGGAGCAAATACAAGCGCAGCTCGGACTAGAGACACAAGCCGCCAGCAGCCCCGTCAGACTCACGCAGGATCGGGTGGGCAAAGCACCTGGAACTTTGTCGAGGGACTGGATGAAACAGTATGATTCGCCCACAACGCAAGTGACCGGTGCGTCGGAACTGCTCGGTCCTGGAGCACCGTCGGAACCAGCCCGCACGACGCCGCCGGCGCACGCGTAGGTTCCGCCACCGGTGAAGCCGCCCGCCCCCTGTCCCCCCACCCCACCGCCCGTCCCGCCGGTGTTCAACACTTCTGATCCGCCCGCGGCCGTGTCACCACCAGTGGTGGCGTGGAAACCTCCGGATCCACCTTCGCCGAGCGGGACGCCTGTGCCTGAGCTGCCGCATCCGCCGACAATCAACGCGTCCAACGCGATAGACACAACTAGCACCGTATCACGAATAGCCGCTGCGACAGGCATTGGGCTCTCCTCCATTCCAAACCGTGACGGCTTCAGCTGCGAAGCGATCCGCCAGCGCGTAAAGCTTCATCACGTCCGCCGCGCACGGACTGGCAATCACACACCTGCCTCTTGGATGTCACAGACCAGGCGTGCGATTCAACTGGTGAGTGCGACGATGCAGTTGAGACCAGGCCACTCGGCGGACTTGCCCACAGGACCTTCTTTCGCCCCGTGGGCTAGAATGTAGCGCAGGCGTGCATGGGCGGCCTTCTCGTCGGCGACGACGATCGAGCGGTAGCGCCGGCGGCTGGTGACCATCGAGGCGCTTCGGCAACGGGCCCTTTCGCCCCGCTCGGCGCCGCCTTCTATCCGGTTCTCGTTCATCGGCCCACGGTTTCGCTCTCTGCTTCCTTCCCACGATTGGTCGCCCTTTCGCAGTTGCAGCTCGCTTCGTTCGGGATGGTCTCCTTTCGGGAAGGCTTGCACCCCCAGGACGACGTTCATGCTGGGCGCACCTGTTCAGCGGCGGGCGCCGTACGCGCTGCAACGGCTCGTTGGTTGGGCCGCGCCCGCTACTTGCTTTCTGGCCCATCAAGGAATCGCAGGGCTGCTGAGGTGAATGGAACCGTAGAATCATAAATAGGAACGTGGTCGCCGCCAGGAATGATCCATAACGCGGCATCCGGTATGGAGCGGTAGATGCTTACAGGAATTTCAACGGGAAAAAAGCGGTCGCGGTCACCGTGCACAACGAGCGTACGAGCTGTAATGGTTGATAGACTTTGTGCGGTGAAATTCATATCGTCGTAGTTATTGTGAAACGCGTTGAACTGTGTAATGAGTTGACGAATCTGTGCATCACCGCGTTTTGCGCACTCCCGATACATCTCTTGCACTTGTTGGGGCATGTTGCCAAACGAAGCTCTGCGAAATATGGCCCTTGCCTGATCGGGGAAATGGGAAGTTGCACTAATTAATACCATTGAGTCGATGCGCTTGGGTTGGCTCGTTGCCATGTGAAGTAGCGTCATCCCGCCGGAACTAATACCCATAGCCGAGAAGTGACCAACCCCCAACTTTTCAAGCAAGAGGAACACGTCACTGGCCGCTTCTCGATGTGTGAACTTGTTCTCGGGATTGGTGGAGTGACCGTGCCCACGCAGATCCACGACGATCAGCCGATGGCGCTCTGAGAGCTTCGCGGTAAAGGGATGCCAGTTCTGTGCACAACCGCCAAACCCATGCAAGAGCACCAGGGGCTTTCCAGCTCCGTACTCCTCGTAGTACATCTCAATGTTGTTGATTTGAACGGCATGCCCGCAGGTGGTTGTTCCTTTGGGAGAATGCGTCGTTCTCATGGGTGTGCCTCTCAGATGCGCGACAAGGGGAACAGCGGCCTAATGATTGCGCGTTCAGCAGCGGCGCGCATGTCCCTGCGGCGACCACATCCGCCCTGCAACGGCTTGGGCAGCGTCACCGCTCCTTTGCGGCCATTCGCAGCCGTTCGTCATGGTGCCTTTGGGGCAGAGGGCGTGTTCGGGGGCCCGCCGCACGTTCTCCCATCCGCCACGACCCAATAGGCTTCGGCAGCGGCTGCGTGGAGACTCGGTTCCCGGTCGCGCTTGTCCCTGGCAGTCCTGCGATATCCGATGGCGAATCTGCGGATTTCCGCAAGAGTCGCGCCGCGGTCGAGCACCAACGAATCGCCTTCAAGCCTATAGGTCGTGGGGAACAACAGGCTATAGTACAAACCGCCCCGCGTCTCGAAAGAGTCCCAGAGAGTCAGCGCGCCGTTCTTGAGCACCTTCCATCTTGGGAAATACGGCCCTCCAATGTTTCGCCAGCCGGCTGTTGTCGCTATCAGGCAGACGCCTCTCGTAGCCGTGCCTTCTTTCACTCGAATAGAGATATCCCAGTAGTGCCCGCTTCCGGTGGGTCCGACCAATCGCACGGTCGCTCGAGCTCGGCCAAGACTTCCAGCCTCCCAAAGGGGCTTCGGCATCCCTTCCGTATCGTTGGTCTCCATCTCGCGGCAAGGCTTGCCCTCGACCGATGCGACCGGTGACCGTAGCGGGATTCGTTCCAGGGTGTCCCCCAGTGCCACCAACAGGCGAGCCTCAACGTCGCTGCACTGGAAGCACGCGTTATCTGCATCGTCGATGCTGTCCTCTTCGACTGCGAGCGGCTGGACTGCAGCAAGCAGCATCGGCGGAACGACTAGGCCAAGGTAGAAGTTCATCTCGGGGTTCTCCACTGGAGTTGGTCTGCCCAACGGCGTGCCGATAAGCTGCGAGCCGGCCGTCAAGTTGGGCCCTCAATCCTACACCAATGCCCCTGCGGCCGGATCGAGAGCTTCATCGGCCTGGTTAGCCCGCCGCCGACGACAGCCCGGTGCCCTTGCGACATCACAGGAGCCCTATGTCCAGCGAAACGAGCGCTCCTGGCTTAGTCTCGCCGTGTTTCCACAACACCCCGACTGTCGCACGGAAAACCAAAAGTTGAACGCCGATTTCGGCCCCATATCGAATCGTTCTTTCCCATCCCAGGATACCCCATGGGTAGATGAGCCGACCTCGAGCGAGAAAGGCAACCTCCGTGAAGGTGAGCGCGTGACTTCCACCGTTGACCAGTGCTACACCGGCCGAGGCTGCCGGACCTATTAGCCCCGCCTCTGCACCAACGATCGGTCCAGGTTCCCATCTCGCCTCGTCCTCTCCGGGCGACAGACAGAACCAGTCAAAGTAGGCATGAAAGTAGTTGACGTTCGACCCCCCGATGCCAACACCAGGGTCGCAAAGCACACGCTTTCCGATTTCGACGGAATATGCCTGCGCCGCTCCGCTTCCGCCGATGACGGAGGCGACGATCGCGACCATAGTGAGATGTCTGGTGGCGGCCTTTCGCCGCCTTCGTTGAAGGTTCAACAACGATCCTCCACACGCCGTTCAGCGGTCTGGGCGCCGCCGAGTCGGCGCCTCGATTCTACACGATGTCCCTGCGGCGGGATTGCAACGGCTTGTTACGCGTCATCAGCGAGTTCTGCATCCAGCGCGCTTCCAAGTGACCCGAGCATGCATACAAGGGTGTCCTCTGGCCCACGATGCATGTAGCAGTAGTACCGGAAAGCCTTTCGCCTCGGCACGAAGACTTCCGCGTGGTCTGCGTCGTTAGAAACGAGGATCACCTCAGTGCCGCCACTTTTGAACAAGTAGTAGTCGCCGCCGCCCAAGTTCAATCCGTCTCTTTCCTGGAGCTCGAAACCTGGAAGAGCTCGCGACGCCACGAGATCAGCTACTTCACGGAACGACATCTTTGTCTTCAGATAGAGTTGCACGGCGTACGCCCAGTCAGAATGGAACGACCGACTCACACCGGGACCGTGGGTTACGCTCGGAACCGGTAAGAGAACCAAGACGCAGAGCCACAACGGAGGAGTCGGTCATGTCAAATTGTACTCGATATCTGGGTTTGGATGTTCACGATGAAACCATCACGGCGGCGATCGCGGAGGGCCGGGGTCGGATCCGCAGCCTGGGCAAGTTCCCCAACCGCCCCGAGGCCGTGCGCAAGCTCATGGAGAAGTTGGGCGGCGGAAGGAGCTGGTTGGGCCGCGTCCAAAGCGATCGATGATCGATCGAGGGCGGTGGCGTCGTCGCGAGGTTCTGGAATTTCTTGCTGGCCTCCAGGAGAGAGGCAGATACTTCCCGTTCATGGACGATCAGAGCGGGAGAACTTTGCTGGTCGAGTATGCGGCCGGGACCACAACCGGATCCCGTCGTGGATTCAACGAAGATGCCTTCGGGGTCTTTGAGGAGCGCAATGTCTTCGTCGTGGCTGACGGCTGTGGTGGACGGTCCTCGGGTAGGAGCGCAGCCAATCTGACGGTCGCCAGCTTCGCGGATCCGCATCCTGCTTCGGATCTGGAATTGGCCGAGGCTGATCCGTTGGCGCTAGCTGTCCTGAAGGCGAACGCTGAGGTGCTTCGAGAAGCCCAGACAAAAGCCGAGCTGGCAGGCCAAGGAGCGACGGTGTGTGCCGTTCGCGTGTCCCCGAGAGCGGTGAGCATCGTACACGTGGGCGACTGCCGGGTTGGCCGCTGCCGTGACGGACGCCTTGATTGGCTGACGGAGGATCACACCCTTGTATCGGAACTCCGAAGGAGCGGAGCTCCGGCGGAGGAGATCGCTCGGGTCCCCGAGGTTCACTCCACGGTGCTAATGCGTGCGGTTGGAGTGCTCGAGAATCTGGCTGTAGAACTGACCTATCACCCAGCGACGTCGGGCGACCTCTACCTGCTGTGCAGCGATGGACTTACCCGCAGCGTTGCTCAGGCCCGAATCTCTGAGATGCTTTGTGCCGGTGAGCACAGCCTTCGCGAGCGCTGTGCCGCCCTGCTGGATGCGTCCGAGGCGGCGGGGGGGCACGACAACACGACGGTCATTCTTCTTCAACTCCGTTCCTGAACCGTCAATCCCGGCCCCTCCCTGAGCCAACCATCGTACGTCGGCCCAACGCCTTGCCGTTCAGCAGCAAGCCCGCCGCCGAGTCGACACCTCGATTCTACACGATGTCCCTGCGGCGGGATCGACAGGTGCAACGGCTTATGGGCGCGAGTTCAGTCGGCACAGGGTTTCAAGAATTCTTCAGCGGCATCCAGGAAGATGTCGACGTGCTCGACTCGCATCGACGCCCCGTTCTGGTCCATCGTCACCGCTCTGCCTGTCGGCCGATCCCCGCCCTCAGAGGCACCTCTCGTGTGGCAAAATATGACCGTCCATCCGCGGGCCTTGCCACGTCGACCACGCAGATACCCGTAGGCCGATGGTTGAAGTGAGTTATGGCGGAGATTTGCCAAATCGTCCGGCATCGACCATTCGATTGACTCCGTCGTGAGTTTGTTCGGAGGCAAAGCTGGCGCCTGCGTGTAGCCGTTAACCTTGATGAACTCCTCAGCACAAGTGACCGCGGTCGTGGCGGAGACCACTTCCTGGAAACATCTCCAGGGTTCCTCGCTTTGATTCATGACTTCGGGGCTGCTCGTCGCAGAAGGGATCGGCTGCTGGGCACGCGCGACCTCGATATTGGACGGGTGCGCACAGCCGATGCCAGTCAAGCAGAGTACGATGAGCAATCGAAATAGTGCCATGTTCGTCCGGCGAACGACGTTTTGCCGTTCACCGGCGAAGCCCTGAGCGGCAGGTCGATAATACACCGGCGCCGGAGTCCCCAGTGAGCCTTTGTGTTCTGCGCAGATGCTCGCGGGCTTCGTCCGGTGCAACGGCGGGTTGGACAACGGGACCGCCCTATCAAGCCCCGCCGACCGCCGAGGCCAAGTTGCAATCGCGCCACAACCGCATCACCGCCGGGGAGCTGAACGAGTTTGTCGACGGGCCTTGATCGTCGCCCTGGTCAGGGGCCGAAGTGACGGCCAGTGCGCTGCTGCCGATCGTCGCAATCTGGATCGGCCGGCCGAGAGACGATCGCCGATACATAGCGACGCCGGTCGCGGCCAACGCGCGGCCTGCCCCACCGAGGTCGATGCGGCGGAGTCGTTGCTCCTTCTCGGCAATTCCCGCGATCGATGCCTGCCGCCTTCGGTGCAGAGGCAAGACGGCCACCGCGACAACTGCCGAGAGCGCCGGCGGGTGGGAACACAATTGCAGCCGAGAGACGATGGCCTTCGCCGCCAGAACTCCCACGCCCACAGTCGCGGCCCGATTGTCCAACTGATATTCTACGCCGAAAAGTATTCGATATTTCAGCGATGATTTCGTCATTTCGTGCCCAGGAGCGAGCGATGGGGCCTGTGATTTCGCGCTGTTGGCCAATCGCATGGCCCAGGGTCATGCCGTCAACCGTGTCGGAATAAAATGCCATGACTGTCGAATAAGCAGATAAGAAGGTGGGCCGCGCCCGCCTACCGGGGGGTCACGGCCGCGTCGGGGTCCCTCGCCCACACGCACACGCTGAGCTCCCCAGCCCAGCAGGCCGCCTGGAAGAGCTGGAGCGCTCGCACCAGGTCCTTGCGCACGCCTTTGCCGGTCTGGTGCATCCGGCCCAGGCGAATGCAGGCCTGGGCGTTGTTACTTTCGCAGGCCTTGTCGTACAGCTCGGCCGCGCGCGCCTGGTCCTGTCGCTTGCTGGAGCCCCGTTCGCTGGCCAGACCGAGCTGAAAGCAAGCCTCGCCATCGAGGTCGTCGCAACCGCGCCGGTAGAGAGCCAGCGCGCTCGACCCGTCAATGGCGGCCAGGCGCCCCTTCTCGCGCAGCATGCCCAGGCGGGCGCAGCCCTCGGTCCGGTCGCCCGTGCACCACTGCCGGAAAGGCGCTGCAGCCCGGGCTTCATCGGCCGCCACGCCCCGCCCCTCCTCGAGCATGATTCCGAGCTTCACGCAGCCCGACTCGTTCTCCCCAGTACAAACCTTCTCGTAGAGCTCCACCGCCCTGACCTCGTCGCGCGCCACGCCCAGTCCCTTCTCGTAGAGCCAGCCCAGGTTCTCGCAGGCAGCCCGCTCGCCCTCGGTGCAAAGCTTGGTGAAGCTGGCCACTGCCCGGGGCAGATCCCGGGGCACGCCCCGACCGACCACGTGCATGTACTCCAGGTTCGAGCAGGCGACCGGCAATCCGTCCTGGCAGGCCCGGTCATAAAGGGCGGCGGCGCGGGCGTAGTCCCTCGGCACGCCCTCGCCCCTGTGGTACCGGACGCCCAGATTGGTGCAGCCCGGAGCGCTCCCACCGTCGCACGCCTTCTGGTACAGCGCGGCCGCGGCTTTGTCGTCGCGACGGGTGCCCTTGCCCAGCCTGAACCCGACGCCGGCCAGGTGGCAGGCCAACGCATTGCCAGCGTCGCACGACTGCTGGAACAGCCGGAGCGCCGCAACCTCGTCGCGCGCGACCCCACGGCCCTCGCGCAGCCGCTCGGCCAGGTAGGCGCAGGCGTATGGCTCCTTGCGATCGCAGCCCTGACGGAAGAGCTCCAGCGCGACCGCCTCGTCCTTGTCGACCCCGCGGCCCATCTCGAGCATGCGACCGAAGCCGGAACAGCCGCCTGCGTGCCCTGCGTTGCACGCGCGCTTGTACAAACGGGACAGGGCCAATCCGGCTGATGGGAGTATCAATCCCGGGCTGCCCCCGGCTGGTCAGGGCTGGCAGCGGCTACGGGTTAGCCCAAGTCCCGCCGCTGCCGGTGCAGCCGCTCTGGTCGGCGGACGCAGTGTCGAGGCCACCGCTGTAGTGGTAAACGACGGTCCCAGTTACCGGCAAGGTGCACGTGCCCATCAGGTTGGTCGTCGAGCAGTGACCCGCCGAGTAGGTCTCCCCGCTGCCCGCGCAGTTAGCCTGGACGTCGGCGGCGCTCACGCCGCTTCCACTGGTGTAATCCGTGCAGATAGTGATCGTCGAGGCCCCCACGGCGTTCACGTACGTGCACGAGGCCACGAAGGTCTGCGTCCCTGTGTTGGTGTTGGTGCTGGTATTGGTGTTCGTGCTCGTGTTCGTGCTCGATGAGTTGCTGCTGCCGCAGCCCACCAAGCCAGCCACGATGGCCACGACAAACGTGGCGCAAAGCACACCACAAAGCATAACGTTCTTCATCCTTGGCTCCTTTGCCGTTGAACGGCCTTCGCAGTTTAGCAGAAGGGCTGGTCGAGGGGCAGAAGATCGGCACGCGACCAGGATCCGCCTCCCGTCGACCAGCGAGAAAGACTCATGATAGACTTCTGGCCATGACAGTGAGCCATGCCCCGCGGTTGTTGCTGCTGTCTTTCGTATTCCTTCCGGTGACGGTTTCCTGCAGCTCCAAAGGAGCCGGCCGAACGAGTGACAGCGGGAGCGGGGTCAGCAGCGACGGGGGTTCCGATGTTGATGGTAATGTGGGAGCGGGCGGAAGTTCAGACTCGCTGGGACCTGCAGGCAGCGGTGGCAGCGTCGCAGGGACCGGCGGCAATGCGGGCGGGACCGCCGGCGGTGGCGCAACCAGTGGCAGCAGCGCCTCGCGACCCTGCAAACATGAGATCGACAACCCATCCTGCTGGTCCGCGCGCAACGTGGATCGCATGCTGGCTGTGTCGCGAAGCTTGTTT
>Ga0265330_10001646_pt1 | contig 12704 bp, 11 predicted proteins | sample 41919metaG_FD_202083 | JGI IMG/M metagenome (GOLD analysis project Ga0265330, IMG submission 202083) | Rhizosphere microbial communities from Carex aquatilis grown in University of Washington, Seatle, WA, United States - 4-19-19 metaG | ecosystem: Host-associated > Plants > Roots > Rhizosphere... | reverse complement strand
GCTCTGGGTATACAGCTCCCCGGCTGACACGGTCTTGGCACTACCCGCCTTGACCAGGCGAGAATGGCGCACTCCGGCGGCGCTGAGTAACTCGATTGGGGTGTAATTGCAGATATATCCGACCCTCTTCGCGTCCTTCGCGTCGACGAGGGACTGCTGCTCCTCTTCGATCAGCTTCGCGAATCCCTGCAAATCCAGTCTGGCTGCCTCTCTGTTCGTGTTGTGGTCGCTATTCGCCATTGTGGAACCTCACTTCCTCTCGCACATCAAGCTTCGTCACCTGCTTCTTCGGTTTCTTCACTTCATGCGTGCTGGCGAAGAACTTCCAGGCATGAATCGCCGCGCCCAGGGCGCCGGCAAAGATTAGATCGAGCTTCGGCCGCGTGAATTTCGCACCAATCTGTTCTTCCAGCACCTTCCACATACCGACGTTGTTGGAGACACCGCCGGTAAAGACGATCTCTGGCTCAATTCCGATACGGCCGAGCAGATTGTGGACGCGCCGGGCGGTCGACTGATGAACGCCCGCCGCGATGTCCGCACTGATTTCCTCGAGATTTTCGCGAGCCCCGCGCGCACGCAGCGAAATGACCTCCGATTCTGCGAAGACCGCGCACTGGCTGCTGACCTGCGCCGGGTTCTTCGACCTGAGCGCAACCTCGCCCAGATCCCGGAGATCGATGCCCAAGATCGCCGCCGCCTTTTCAAGAAACCGCCCGGTCCCCGCGGCACACTTGTCGTTCATCACGAACTCGACGACCTTGCCGGTTGTCGTGTCAACCTTGATCGCCTTCGAGTCCTGGCCGCCGATGTCGATGATCGTCCGAGTCTTGGGAATCACGGCATGCGCCCCCATCGCGTGGCAACTGATCTCGGTCACCACCCGATACGGAATGTCATCGTACTTGAGCGAGATCCGCCCGTAGCCGGTGCCGACCACAAATTGGATGTCGCCACGCTCTAGGCCGGAGGTTTGCAGCAACTGGCTCAGCAGGTCGTCGGCTGTCTCCTGCATGTAGAGTCCGGTGGGAAGCAGAACGGTGAAGACCTCGTCGCCATTGAGAAGAACGGCCTTTGATCCGCGCGAGCCGATGTCGAGGCCGACCACGGGCACGCTGGTCGTGAACTTCCAGGCGCCCTCATTGATAATGTCTCTAGCTTGATGTTTCATATTGTCTCATTGTTGGCTGTTTTGAAGAATGCGTTGCAAATCTGGCTCTGAAGAATCGGGAATACCCACAGGCGGCGTCAGCTTTCCCTCGTGGATCTCCCAGCGATTTCCTGCCCGCTCGGCCAATTGTCGGTCGTGGGTGACCAACACCAAGGCGTAGCCTTCCGAGGGCAACTCCAGAAGGAAATCCGCGACCTGCGAAGCGCGGCGGGCGTCTAGGTCGTTGGTCGGCTCGTCAGCAAGGATCACCGCCGGGCGCAAAAGAAGCGCACGCGCAAGTGCCACCCGTCGTCTTTGCCCCAGACTCAGCTGATGCGGCAGAAAGTCGGCCCGTGCGCCCAGGCCGAGACGCTGCAAGAGTTCGCGCGCAACAGTCCGGCTTTCACGAGCCTTTCCCGCCAAGAACGCGGGCAAGAGTACGTTGTCGAGGACCGACAGGGCTCCGACGAGCTGTGCGGATTGGAAGATGAACCCGTAGAACTCGTTCCGTAGGCGCGAACGTTCCCGGTCGGATAGTGCGGCCGCATCGCGTCCGGCGACGCAGATTCTCCCCGAGGTGGGTTCGAGCAGCAGCGCCAGCAGCGCCAGCAACGTGGTCTTGCCACTTCCCGATGGACCCACAATCGTGGTCACCTCGCCTGCGCGAACCTGCAACGAGACGTTGTCGAGAATCGTCTCGCTTCCATAAATCCGCGAGACGTTCTGCGCCTCCAGTAGAATTTGCGAGGGCGGGTTCAATCAATATCTCCCTGGGCCATGGTCAACGCGGGTTCGAGCTGGGCCACGCGCAGCGCGGGACCCGCCGCGGAAAGCAGGCCGATCAACCCGTAGAGAGCAAGAGCACTTGCCGCAGCCGTCAAGACAAGGACGCCACTCGGCGCGACAAAGGGAAACGCGTTGTGCGAGGCAAGACGAGCAAAAGCAAGACGGTAGACAGCGTAACCGAGGGGAAGCCCCAATAGCGCTCCGCCCAGCGCAAGGATTGTCGATTCGCCGACAACCAACTCGACCATGCGGGCTTTGGTGGCTCCGATTGCCCGGTAGAGCGCCCACTCACCCTTGCGGTCCCAAGCGACCGAGGAAAAGTGCCCCAGGAGATAGGCGACGCCGCCGAGTGCCGTGAGAAAGCCTGCGGCTGCCAGAACGAAGACGAAGCCATCCATCAACCGCTTCAAACGCTGAAAGCTGTCCGCTGCGCGAATGACTCGCAATGGACCCAAATCCTCCAACGCACGACCTACCTCTTTGATGCGGCCGGGGTCGGTCACCTCGATCAGCAACGCAGAAACCAACCGGTGCGGGTCGCCAGCATCCTGCCATACCGGTTTGAGTGCATCCGAGTTCGCCGCCAGTGCGCGCGCAGATTCCATAGGCATCAAGATTGAGTAATCGAGCGCCGTGCCGGTGGCTTCCAGGCGAAAGGCGAGACGGAAGATTTCACCCAGCAATTCGATCAGGGCACCGGGCTTGCCAATCCCTCCGAGCAGTTCCGAGCCCACGATCACCTCGTCCTTTTCCAGTCTGGCCCGCCCCTCCGGCGACATACCCGCCAACCTGCCGATGACCTGGCCTTCGATACCAATCAACCGAGTCTCAACTCCGACCGAGCAGCATTCCAGATGCAAGGACTGTGTGAAGAACTGAGCTTCCACCCGGCGCACGCCCGGGACTTTCCGGGCCTCATCGACGAACTTGCTGTCCATGTAGACGTTCAAGGGTGAGCCGGCAAAGAGCGCATTGTCCGGATCGACCGTGGCATGGCTCGGCACGACCAATAGATCGGCCCCCAGCCGTTGCCGCCCGCGTTCCAAGCCCTGGTCGAACCCATGGTAGAGGAGCACCACCGCGAGCAGCAGACCGGCGCCAAGCGCCACACCGAGAACAGTGGCTGCTGATTGCCACCGGCGGCGTAGCAAGCTGTTGCCAATCAAACGCAACATGACCTAGGCACCCTCCTTGATAGTCAATCTGACGCCAGACATAACTTCTGCGGCTGGCTCAGATTTCAAAGTTGAAGTACTCCTTCGCCTGCAGTTGGAATTCCTCAAGCAATTCCTGCTTGATCTTGATGAAATCCGGATGATCGCGACGGCGGGGCCGCGGCATCGGTATGGGAATGGTCTTTTTGACTCGCCCCGGACGGCAGGACATCAACACCACGACATCACTCAGATAGATCGCCTCCTCCACATCGTGCGTGACCATAACCATGGTGGTCCGTTCTTCGAACCAGATTCTCTCCAGCTCGTTCTGCATATACATGCGGGTCATCGCATCGAGCGCCCCGAGCGGCTCATCGAGCAAAAGGATCTTCGGTTTGGTAACAAGCGACCGAGCAATTGCGGCACGTTGGGCCATTCCCCCGGAAAGCTGATTGGGATAGGCCTTGGCGAACTGGGTGAGGCCGACCAGTCTGAGATACCGGTGAACCACCTCTTGTCGCTCCTTGGCAGGCCGGTAGACAAGGCCGAAGCCAACATTCTCCTCGACAGTCAACCAGGGCAGGAGGCGGTGTTCCTGGAAGACGACCCCCTGATCCACGCTCGGACCCTTCACCGCCTGACCCTCCAAGACAATACTGCCGTCGAAATCACCCTCCAATCCGGCGAGAATGCGCAGAAGCGTAGTCTTGCCGCAGCCACTGGCGCCGACAATGGAAACGAACTGCCCTTTTGAGATACGCAGGTCGACATTCTCCAGCGCGGTCACCGAGACCCGATCTGTGTTGAAGGTCTTGGTCAACTGGCTGATCTCCAGACCTACGGCTGAGGAATTTGCCATGAGATGCATCATTCACGTCCTGCTCATTGGGCGTCAGTCTTCCCAGCTGCTGATCACGCCCCCAACGCCCCGTTGAGAAAGCTTCCATCCACCCACTTCGCCACATCGAAGTCATTGCGAATGTAGCCGTGCTCCAGGAGAAACAGCTTCTCGACCTCGATCCCCCCTAGATTCCGCGCCGAAAGATTCGGCACAAAATCATACTTGGCGATCTCGCCCTTCAAAGCGCACTTTCCAGACCAGTGCCCAATGATCCGGCCGAAGATTTCAGCAGCTTCCTCCCGATTCCCATTAATCCACTGGCCCGCCTTGATCGCCGCACGCAAATACGCCACGACAAGCTCGGGCCGCTCCGTCGCAAACTCCTCGCTGACCGTGATGGTGTAGGGCGAGTTGGCGACCTGTAGCGTCCAGTCGGGATACCGACTCAAGTCCTCAATAGCCCTGATCTTTCCCCCGCGCTGCAACGAATGAGCCCGGCCCCGATTCGCATAGATAGCGTCCACTTTTCCATCCAACAGTGCTTCAACCTCGGCCCCATAGTGTGTGTTCGGCCCGGTCCCGCTGTCCTTGAAACGCTCCGCAGGATTTGCCACGGGCTTGCTGGAGGCATAGTCCGGCCCGTCAACCAGGATATCCACGATCTCGACCGAGCTAGGCTTCAGCCCGGCCAGGTCAAGGGCCAGCACAATCCCGCGCTCGGCCGTCGCGCGCCAGAAATCCACCCTGTCGGTCTTCGCCCGCTTGTAAAGTCCGACCTTCCGCCCCTGCAAGTCCGACACCTTGTTCACGTTCGAGTGAACACGGGTGAGGATCTGTCCGCCATCCCCGGAGTTCGTCAGTCCAATCAGCCTGCTGCGCTTACCCTCGGAACGGGCGTGGATGGCCGGGATGTTGCCGCCGTCGCGAAATTGGTTGGTAAGCGTGTGGTTAAAGTGCGACAGCCAATTCTCCTGTGGCAACGACCATAGATACTTGAGACTGCCTCCAGCCGCCTTCAATTCAGACTCCAGCCAGCCCTTCTCGACAGCTATGTGCGATGCTACCAGTACTGGGCAAATGGTGTATAGCGTTTCAGCCGCGGCAACCGACTTGGTGCAGCGATTGGGAGCCTTTACCGACGTACTACCGATCATGACGTTCATCCTCCGTACAATCCAAAGTTCATCTTCCAGCAAATCAACCTTCGAAGCCCTTCTTCCAGCCCAGCAGGTTGCTCTCCACTCTTCGCAAACCCACATCCACCGCAAATCCGACCGAACCAATCACCGCAATCACCACAAAGAGCTGCTGGGTGAGCAGCAATTCCTGGGAACGCATCAGCAGATAGCCCAGGCCGAGTCGACCACTCAGCATTTCAGCCGCAATGACGAACGCCCAGGCCAGTCCGGCACCATACCGCAGTCCAACGAAGATTGAAGGCAAAGCCGCCGGAATGACCACCTTCCGCAGCAATAGCCTTCTGTTGTATTCAAAAATGCGAGCGACCTCAACGTAGTCCTTCGACACCCCGCGAATTCCCTGGAGCGTGTTGAGAAAGACCGGAAAAAAGACGGCCTTCGCGATCATGATATCCTTCGCCAGAGTGCCAATGCCGATCCAAAGCACGATCAGCGGAAGCCACGCCAGCGGCGGGACCTGGCGAATACTGTTCAGGGTGGGGCCAAGAAAGCGCTCAACGGTCTTGGACAACCCAGCTGCGACGCCAACCAATATGCCCGCCAGCCCGCCCATGAGAAACCCCTCTAGCACAACCACTGCGCTCACCCGGAAGTCCGTAAGCAAACCCTCGTCCATCAACATCTCGTAGAAGGTGCTGAGAACACTCCAAGGTCTGGGCAGAAATACTGGCTTTACTAGATGCAATTTGGTAACGAGCTCCCATGCCGCGAGGATGGCCACCGGAAGCAACAGACCTACTCCCTTCGCACCCCAACCCGACAGCAACCTCGTTCGACTTCTCCCCACCTGCTGCCCCGCGAGCAGAGCGTCCCGCTCTCTCCTGGTTACTGTACCCAATATCGAGGCTTCCGCGACCGCTGCACGTTCCACGTGCACCTGGCCCTCGCGCTGTCCTCGCCTCGCAATTTGGGGAGCCAATTCAAGTGGCTCGACACCACCTGCGCTCCCTCTGTAGATCTCCTGAACAGTTTCCATCTTGAGTGACCCCTTGTTACTGAGAATGCGAAGCAGCTTGCGCCCTGGCGGCCGAACCAGCCGACACCGGCGCCGTCGCTGCTTGACGCCGCTCCTTGCTAACGTCGACGAAGTACTCGCCGCCTGCGAAAAACCGGCGGTCGACGAACGCCTCAATCTCCTTGTCGCTCAAGTGGTGCTTCGTATAAAAGGGATCCTTCACGGAAATTTGATAAGCCTGGAACTTCTTGATTGAGTCAACGGCTTCCTTGTAGTCGGTGATTCCCCAGCCGTAGGAGATGGTCGATTCGTCCTTGAGGTCGTACAGGGCGACAGCCTTGGACAGTCGAAGCTCGCGGGCCGCAATGGTCGCTGCCTCCGAAAAGTGCGCGCCATTGTCCGAGGACAGCCAGCGGACTGTGCGGTCCCACGCCACCAAAAAGGCTTTGACCAGATCGGGGTTTTCCAAAGCCCACTGGCGCATCGCGAAGTACTGGGCCCGGCCTCCGGCTGTGACATAGATCCCATCTGGCACCGCGGTTGCGATTTCCTGAACTTGCTTTTGAATATAGAGCGATGCGGTGGTCGACGTAGCTGGGTGTACGCCAGACACCTCGATTCGTCCGGCGAGAAATGCCGAGGTTGCGGCCGCGCCGGTAATGTGGATGAACCGCATGTCACCGGCCTCAAAGTCCGTGTCCACGGTTATGCCCTTGGCTCGCAAGGCCTCAAGTGAGGCGTAATAGGGGCAGCCAATGAGCGACGACCCGAAAGTCTTTCCCTTGAGATCAACCGCTGACTGGATGCCGGAGTCCGCGAGCACAATCGTGGTGGCGCGGCGTGGGTGCGGATTCACGCTTTGCCAAACCACGACCGCGTCCAACCCATTGGCCCGGTGCTGGAGAGCGGGATAGCCCATCCGTTGCGTGATGTGCAAATCGCCTCGATCCAACAGTGAGGCCTCTACTCCCGTGCCGCCGTAAGAGGTGGTCAGGACCAAGTCTGCCTTGGCGTTGTACTTCGCAAACTCCTCATCCAGCCATCCCTTCCTTGCGGCCACAGCCGTCACGTCGGTCAGCGCAATGTGGGCGATGCGCGTCTTGCTCGGCACCTTTGGCGCGATTGCTGTGGTCTTGGTGACCACGTCGTCCGCATTCGTGGCCAGGGCGATGCTGGATACAGCCACCACTAGTGCGAACTGAGCTGTCGTTCTTATCGTTCGTGTGAGTACTCTCATGGCGAAATCTCCCCAGATCGTTGATTGATGGTAGCCGGGTGACTCACGGCGGCGACGGTCCTGGAGTCCATGTGGCGATTGTCGGACCTCCAGATGGCAGAACACTTGCGCCCTTAGGCGACGTACCCGGCTTTTCCCGCACGTCAACAAAGTATTCCCCGCCTGCGAAAAACCGCCTGTCGATCAATGCTTCGATCTGCTTGTCGGTCAAATGAGCCTTGGTGAAGGTGGGATCCTTGACGGATAGCTGGTAGGCCTGAAACTTTTTCATGTGTCCGACAAGCACGTTGGCGTCGGTCTCACCAAAATTCCATGCGGTCTCCGACTGATCTTTGAGAGCAAAGAGGGCCACCGCTTTAGGAAGGCGCAGCGCCCGCGAGGTAATCGTCGCGGCTTCGTCCAAGTGTGCGCCCTTGTCGGCGGCAAGCCACCGCACAACACGGTCCTGGGCCGTGAGATAGGCCTTGACTAGGTCGGGATTCTCTCGGGCCCAAGGACGCGAGGCAAATTGCATCGAGCGGCCTCCGCTCGTGACATAAATGCCATTCGGTATCGCAGTCGTTAGGGTGCGGATCTGGTCCTGAATGAACAGCGAGGCCGTGGTCGACGAAGCGGGATGCAATGCAAACCCCTCGAATCGGCCCGAGAGGAAGGCAGACGTCGCTGCTGCTCCACTGATATTGACGAAGCGCAGATCGCCCTTCTGAAGATCATTGTCGACTGTCACGCCCTGCGCTCTCAACGCTTCCATGGAGGCATAGTACGGGCAGCTCAGCACCGAGGCCGCGAGGGTCTTACCCTTCAGCTCAGAGACCGATCGGATGTCAGAGTCGGCGAGCACTATCGTCTGTGCCCGACGCGGGTTGACCACGGTGCTTCCCCAAATCACCGTCGTGTCGAATCCCTGTGCCGGGTATTGCATCGACATGTTCATCATCAAGGAAACGATGTGCAAATCGCCGCGGTCTAACAGGGCCGCAACGGTTGCCCCTCCTCCGTAGGAACTGCTCAAGACCAGATCGGCCTTGGCATTGTATTTGGCAAACTCCTCTTGCAGCCAGCCCTTTTGGGCCGCGATGGCCGTCGTCTCCATCAGCGGGACATGCGCCAGGCGCGCCTTGCCCGCGACTTTCGGCGGCAGCGCAGCGCCCTTGGTCACCGTGTCGTCCGCCATCGCCATCAGGGCGATGGTCGATACGACCAACACAACAACCAAATTACCCATCCTGCTGGTTGTTCTCTTCAGCGTACTCATGTTTCTCTCTCCTTCTACGACTGTACAGTGTTGCTGCCTCTACCGTTCAGCTGCTCTGTCTAGAGCGTACCGATGACCGACACGTCAATCTGGTTCTTCGCCCCGGAATAGGCCTCCTGCCGATAGCGTGTGTAGCTCGCCTGCACCTTTATGACTCGCGAGGTCTGCGACAGATCGTAGGACCGGCGAATAAGAGGTTCCACCGCCCACACGAACCAGTTGAAACCCATGGAATAGGCATCGCGTCGATTGCCCCAGTTGCCGGCTGCATTGGCCGTGACTATCTGGGCGTCGGTCAAGTTATTGTAGGGCGATGGTCGGAAGAGGTCGGCTCGCGCCCATGGCTGAAAGTCGGGCAACGTGCTCGGCGTCCAAAAGAGCGTGCCGACAAAGGTGCTTCCTTTGGCGAAAGCCGCAGCCGGTGCCGGGCCCGTGCCGGTGCTCGGCGCATTTCGCCCATCGTAACCGTCCTTGCTGTAGACGTATTCCGCTGTGAGCAGGAATGGCTTCCTGAGCCAGCTGAGGTCGCCTCCCAGACGCCGCTTTTTGGGCAACGTGCCGGTAGTGGACCAAAGGTTCCCCTCATACCAGTTGGCCCCGAGCGACAGGTTGCGAAAGTTGTCCGCATATTGGTAGAAGGGGTTGAGAACCAACCGGCCGAGCACATCCAATCCAGTGTTGGTATCAAATGTGTTCGGCCCGGCGCCGTCGAAGATGCCAAATGTGTAGCCCACGAGCGGGATTGTCGTTGCCGATGGATCGTTTCGATGAACAAAGCCGCCGGTCGCGATGAGTCCGAGATCTCGACTGGTGAACCCCAGCTTCGACACAAACTGGGCTTGATTGATGGTCGGACGATTGTTTTCCGTCGACACCGCCTCGACCCCGTACGGGATCAGGAACTGTCCCAGCTGCAGGGTTAGCGTCCACGCCGGTTCCAGCTCCAGTTTTGTCGTCTTGACATCAAAGGCCACCCAAACGTCCGATGCGTTGAGATAGGTGCCGTTGACTGTGCTGGCATTGATGGACGCGGCAGAGGCAGCCGCTCCGGCTTGACTGACGTTTGCCGCTGCATTGTAGCGGTTCTGGGTGCCCAGTACCCCTATGTTGTAGCGGACGTCTCCCTCCGATCCAGGGTCTTGGCGTAGGCTTCCAAAAAGCGCCAGGCTGACCAATTGAAGCCTGAGCGACCTCGTGCTCGTCCCACTCGGTCCTCCCGGCGTCGCGGTGTACAGGATTCCGGCAGAACCGGTGAGATTCACCAGGTGTTGAAATCCACTTACCGTGTAGGGAGACACACTCGAACTAGATCCCACACTTCTCAGAATGTGCTCCTCCTCGACATCCCGCAGGGCTTCCAGGTCGCTATGAGAGGGGGCATCCGCCGCTTTTTCCGAGAGTGTTTTGAGGGCCTCTTCATTAGCTGCGGCACGTTCCTGGACCGCCTTGATCTCCTCACGGAGTTTCGTAATCTCGTCGTGAGGGCTGAGCACTGAAGCTGGAGGCGCCACCGGCGGTGTGGCTCCGGCGGTAGCTGTTGACGTCTCGCTTTTCTGCGCAACCGCCAAGGGAGGCGCCACAATGACTACTGTGGCAAGAACTCCAATACGCGTGCGACGGAACAACTTGGTTAGTCGTGGATTCTTCATGGATCGGCGTTGGCCCTTTCGGAGGATGTGGTCGAGGGAGCAGTTTTGGTCTTGCATTCGCTTTGAAAGCCGGTCGAAACCGGCCTTCGCGAGGGAGAGCAAGCTCCGTACCAAGCTGATGTAATGAGCCGCAGGCGCGATTTGGTCGATTTTGACAGCTTCTCGCGAGTCGCTGCTGCCCCGGCAGCAAGCAAGCAGCAGCCTTGTTTCCCGGGCACCAGATCCACTGTCGGCGCGATGTCAACAGGCACCAGAGTTCGTTGGAGTCGTGCGGGTTGACTTTGGAACAACCAGCCGCTGTTTGGCGTTTGAGCACGCCGGTCTGTCGCCAAGAGTTGAAGGGCACTTGGCTCACCGCTAACTGGAATGACGGTGCCGCAAGTCGCCTCCAGGACTAGCGTGGCGAGGAATTACCAGCGCCGGGTTGCCACGAAATGCACAACGCGAGGCTCGGCTGGGTCCCTCATGTGGTTATGCACCTTTACAGTCGGTCCTCAGGATAGCGGCCGCGTGCAGTGATTGTGCTTTACCTTGTTGTATTCGAGGTCGCTCTTTGGGATAGGAGATTTTGTCTCGGCGGGATGGCCGATACTGATGATTGAGGCGACCTTCAGGTGGTCTGGCAGGCCGAAAACTCGCTGAATGAATTCCTCAGCTGTAGTTTCGCTGTCGTGGCGACGGTTGCGAATCTGAATCCAGCAGCTGCCGAGACCCAGCCATTCCGCAGCCGCCTGCGCCAATATGCCCGCGATGGCGGTGTCCTCGACCCATACATCGGACTTCGTGCTATCGGCGGCGATGACGATGGCCAGTGGCGCGTCCTTCAAAAAGGTGCCTCCGTGCGGCTTCGCGGTCGAGAGTTGGACCAGAAGTTGCGCATCGTCCACCACGATGAATTCCCAGGATTTGCCGTTGCGCGACGTTGGCGAGCGAAGGAGCGCTTCGACCAGTAGATCGCGCGATTGCCGACTAACCGGTTGCGAGGTGTATCGACGAGTGCTTCGACGTCTTCGAAGAAGTTCGATCATAGTTGTTCGCGGGAGGGCTAACGGCCTGTCGTGTCGGTTATCTTCATCTCGCTCCTTTGCTCTTTGGGGCGAGCGTAGGCCAGCTTTGCTGGGCTACGCGAGGGGGGGACGGGGGCTTGTGAGCGAGAGCGAAGCAAGCCCCCGTAGGACCGGCCCCTAGCTGTCGATCGCGCCCGAGGAGTCGCTCGCAACGTCGAGCAGGTCTCCCGCATCCACGAGATCGCCATCCAAGCCCGCGGCATGGCCGTCTGTCAGATCCACCACGACTCCGGTATCCACAATGTCGCCATCCACGACGGCCGGATACAGGCTGGTGTCTGCCGTCACGTCGGGGTTGTTCAGCGCATCCACCGTACCGTTGACATCCACAATCCCGCCATCTTCGGCCACCGAGGAGTCCACGGCGCCGGCATCGGCACTGCTAGCTTCATCCGGGTTGCCAGCATCGCTTGCAGAATGCCCAACCTCGGCGGCCGAGGCTCCACCGTCGCCTTGCGACTTACCGCCATCCCCGCTTCCCCCATCAGGCTTGGGCGTCCCCAGATCCTGGCCGCAGCCTCCGAAACATACGAACGCTAGTCCTAGTCCGAGAATCGCAGCGACATTCTTAATCGTTCTCATTATCTCTCGCATTTCCTTTCCTTCGCTGTGGCACATCTTGTGTTCTTGAGAGACAGCAACTCCTGTGCCACCTCGCAGGGTCGACTGTCAGCCCGGTCGCCAAAACCTTCTGCCTCGGGATCGACGCTAGGGCGACAAGGTGAGATTCCTTTGTCCCAAGAGATTGCGTCCTGTCTCTTTCCAGTGCTTCCCGACCGCGCCCTGTCGCCAGGGCAACAGGGTTCCAGCAATCTTGCTGCCCACGCAACTGCTTCTCCCCAATCTCGTCCGGGCGGGCGGCTCTTTTTGCCTGGCACACCGATTGCAACCTTGCCCCAAAAGGAGATCCTTGATGTCCGAAGCTGCTGCCATTGCCCAACCCGTCTACCGGCGTGAAATGCCCCACTGGGGCGAGCCCTATCCCAATCAGCTCAAGCGGGACTCACTGAAAGCTGCACTGGCAGACTACATTCTGCAGGTGAACTACAACGGATACCATCCCGATCCGCGCAAGGTTCTGGCCGTCAAGATCGAGGATCGCACGACCATATTGCGCAATGCCGGCACTCCGCTGCGCCACGAGGTGTACTATTTTGTAGAGGGCGAGGTCTTCCCGAAAGAAGGCGCGACGAAACTCGCCGACGGACAGACGCCCGCTGAGTTGGCCGAGGCGTTATTGGAGCAGAGCTACGAACAACTGTGGATTTGGGCTGCGTACGACATCACCAAGGGCTCGCCCCCGGGTTTTCGCAAGCCCTTTGACCACCCGCTCATTCAGCGAGGCTCCGGCCATCCCAACCCAGAGCGTAAGACCCGTCGAAGCGATGTGCCCGCCAAGGTGGACTCC
>Ga0265330_10001645_pt1 | contig 12705 bp, 13 predicted proteins | sample 41919metaG_FD_202083 | JGI IMG/M metagenome (GOLD analysis project Ga0265330, IMG submission 202083) | Rhizosphere microbial communities from Carex aquatilis grown in University of Washington, Seatle, WA, United States - 4-19-19 metaG | ecosystem: Host-associated > Plants > Roots > Rhizosphere... | reverse complement strand
CACGGCGATCACGCGATGCTGGGTGTCGAGAAACAGCATCAGAAAGACTTCCTGCTGGCGTCCGCCGAGCAATAGCTGCAAATAGTCGCGCACCGCGCGCGGCGAGTTGAGCGCGTCGCCGCGTTGCAGTTCCTCTTTCAAGGCGCGCCGCGACATTTCCAGCACGGCTTGCAGTTGCGCGAATTTTGCCTGCCCCATGCCGTGCGTTGCGCAGAAATCAATTTCACTGGCGGCAAATAGTTGCGTGAGGCTGCCGAACCGGGTGAGCAGTTCGCGTGCCAAGTCCACCGCGCTCTTGCCGGTCACGCCGGTGCGCAAAAAGATCGCCAGCAACTCGGCATCGGATAATGAGGCTGCGCCTTTTTGCAGCAATTTTTCTCTGGGTCGCTCGAATTCAGGCCAGTCGGTGATTGCCATAACAGCCCCACTTTCTTGTAAGATGTACGGCATTATGGAACAAGAACCTGCAAAGCGCATGATTCTGGGTATCACCGGCGGCATCGCGGCCTACAAGGCAGCGGAGTTGCTGCGCCTGCTGATGAAGCAGGGCGCGGAGGTGCAGGTCGTGATGACCGAGGCGGCTTGCCACTTCATTACGCCGACTACGCTGCAGGGGCTGTCCGGCAAGCCGGTGTTCACCGACCAATGGGATGCGAGCGCGCCGAACAGTATGGCGCATATCAACCTGAGCCGTGCCGCCGATGTGATTGTAATCGCGCCCGCAACCGCCGATTTCATCGCCAAGCTGGCGCATGGTCTGGCGGATGATCTGCTTTCTACGCTGTGCCTGGCGCGCAATTGCCCGTTGCTGGTCGCTCCGGCGATGAACCGCGAGATGTGGCAGAACGCCGCGACGCAGCGCAACATCGCGCAACTGCTGGCCGATGGCGTGCAGGTGCTTGGCCCGGACTGCGGCGTGCAGGCCTGCGGCGAAGAAGGCATGGGCAGGATGCTGGAGGCGGAACGGCTGGCACAGGACATCATGGCATTTTTCCAGCCCAAGCGATTTCTCGGCAAAAAGATCCTGATTACCGCCGGCCCGACCTACGAGGCGATCGATGCGGTGCGCGGCATCACCAACCGCAGCTCCGGGAAGATGGGCTACGCCATCGCGCAGGCCGCGCTGGAGCAAGGCGCAGAGGTGGTGCTGGTATCCGGCCCGACGGCGCTTGCCAAGCCGCACGGTGCGCAAAGCGTGGATGTGGTGAGCGCCGCGCAGATGTTCGAGGCAGTACAGCAACGTGCCGGCGATTGCGATATTTTCATCGGCGTGGCGGCAGTGGCTGATTACCGCGTCGCGCAACCGAGCGAACAAAAAATCAAGAAAAGCGCGGCTACGCTCACGCTGGAGCTGGTACCCAATCCGGATATACTGGCGTATGTCGCTAGCCTGCCGAACCCGCCGTTCTGCGTGGGCTTTGCCGCCGAGAGCGAGGATCTCGCGAAGAACGCCGAGCAAAAACGTTGCGTGAAGAACTTGCCGCTGGTGGTGGGCAATTTCGCGCAACAGGCCATCGGCAGCGACGACAACGAACTGGTTTTATTCGACGACAGCGGCAGCCACGTCTTGCCGCGCGGCGGAAAACTGATGCTGGCAAGGCTATTGATGCAGCACATTGCGCAACGCTACGAAGGAGCAAACAAATGAAACATGCCGCCCCAACAAAACATATTTCCGTGGATGTCAAAGTTCTCGATTCCCGCCTGCATGACAGCATGCCGGGTTACGCGACCGCCGGTTCGGCGGGGATCGATTTGCGCGCGTGCATCGATCAGAACATGGTGATTCAGCCCAAGCAGTGCGAGCTTATCCCCAGCGGCATCGCCATTCACCTGAATGACCCGGGTTACGCCGCAATGATCCTGCCGCGTTCCGGCCTGGGGCATAAACACGGTATCGTGCTCGGTAATCTGGTCGGGCTGATCGATTCGGATTATCAGGGGCAGATTTTCGTCTCGCTGTGGAACCGCAGCCAGATTCCCTTCACGCTGATGCCGATGGAACGCATGGCGCAACTGGTGATTGTGCCGGTGATGCAGGCGAAGTTTAATATTGTGGAAGAATTTCCGTTGAGCGAGCGCGGCAGCGGCGGATTCGGCAGTACCGGCAAGCATTGAGGCCGTAGGGTCAGACCTCAGGCCTGCCCCTCCAGAAACAGCAAGATCAGCGTTCCAGGTTTAACTCCATTTCGGTATTGTCGTCCTTGCGCACCGACACCTTTTTGGTGGCCATTTTGTAGCCTTCCAGCTTCACGCTGATTGTGTGCACACCGGGTTCCATTTCCAGGCGCACCGGTGACAGCCCGTAATACACATCATTCAGATACACCTTGGCACGCGGTGGTTTGGTATTCACCAGCAATAGCCCTGACGTGGCGCTGGTGCGCGGCATGTAGGCCGGCGGAGGAACGGCGGTATCCGGTTGCGTGCCATAGCCCGGCGTCGCAGTTGCGGGCTTGGCGGCGGCATTGTTGCCGGCCGCCTTTTTGCCAGTGGTGCTGGGCGTGCTATTGCCGCCATTAAACCAGCCGGTAACGGAATCCTTGGCATCCTTGACGGTGGAGCATCCGGCAACTGCGGACAACAGCAAAACCGGCGCGATGCGCCGTAACGATCGACTCATGGAATTCACCTTAGCAATTGGAATGATCTATGCACATGTTATAGGCATGCGACGTTATTTATTGGGCGCGGGAAGATAACGAACCAGCTCGTTGAGTGCCTTCGTATAAACCTCACGCTTGAATTCGATTACGGCGTTGATGTCCACCCAGTAATCGTTCCAGCGCCACGCATCAAATTCTGGATGCGGGCAGGTACGCAGACAGACATCACAATCACGGCCAACCAGGCGCAACAAAAACCAGATCTGTTTTTGCCCGCGATAACCACCGCGCGATTCGCGCTTGCTCCAGCTCTGCGGAACCTCATAGCGCATCCAGTCACGGGTACGCCCGAGTATTTTTACATGTTCCGGCAACAAGCCGACTTCTTCTCGCAACTCGCGGTGCATCGCCTGTTCGGGGGTTTCGCCATGCTGTATGCCGCCTTGCGGAAACTGCCACGCGTGCTGCCGCACCCGCTTGCCCCAGAACACCTGATTCAGGTCATTCGTGATAATGATGCCGACATTCGGGCGGTAGCCGTCTCGGTCGATCATTTGCCACTCTATTCGGTTAATTTCAATGCGCGGATTCTTTCACATTTCATGTTTGTTGGAAAGCGAATCAGCATCACTCAATCCTTATAAGGGGAGGATGAAATATCGTTTGCCGCGTAGTTCGGGAGGGTGTCCGTCGAGGCGCGGCAGCGGCTAGTCCTTCGGCAGTGCGGCTACCCCTGCCGCTGCGATTTGGCCATCCTGGGGCGAGCGTACGCCGCTGATGCCCAAGCCGCCCACGATAACCCCGTTGATTTCCAGCGGGACACCGCCTTCGGCAGGGATTACGCCAGGCAAGGCGAGATGGATCAGCCGCCCACTCAGCACGGCATCTTCGGAAGCCTTGGTGGGGCGCTGGAACGCGACGGCAGCATGGGCTTTTTGTCGCGCCGTTTCCACACTGCCAAACTGGGTGTCGTGGCTGCGTTGCAGATAGAGCAGATGCCCGCCATCGTCCACCACCGCGATGACCACGCGCCAGTCGTTGCGCCGCGCTTCGGCTTCGGCTGCCGCTGCCACGCGCTTGGCGTCTTCCAGGGTGAGTACAGGTTTGTCAGCCACGATCAATTGCCGCCCAATATCGCGAAGATCTGATCGCGGATGTTCTCTACGCTGCCTATGCCCTGCACATTCGAGCACTTTGGTGCTTTCGCGTCGCCGGATTTCGCCCAGTTGGAGTAGTAATCAACCAGCGGTTTGGTCTGGTCGTGGTAGACGTTGAGGCGCTTGATTACCGTCTCTTCGGCATCGTCGGGGCGCTGCACCAGGTCTTCGCCGGTGAGGTCATCCTTGCCTGCCACCTTGGGGGGGTTGAATACGACGTGGTAGGTGCGGCCGGATGCCGGATGCACACGGCGCCCGCTCATGCGCTTGATGATCTCGCTGTCTGCCACCTCGATTTCTACCACGTAGTCGATCGGGATGTCGGCATCCTTCATCGCCTGCGCCTGCGGGATGGTGCGCGGAAAGCCGTCGAACAAGAAACCGTTGGCGCAGTCGGCATCCTTGATTCGTTCTTTCACCAGGTTGATGATGATGTCGTCGGAGACCAGGCCGCCGGCATCCATCACCTTTTTGGCCGCGGTGCCGAGTGGCGTGCCCGCCTTGACCGCCGCGCGCAGCATGTCGCCGGTGGATATTTGCGGGATGTTGAATTTCTCCTTGATGTAATTGGCTTGGGTGCCCTTGCCTGCGCCCGGTGCGCCTAGCAGTATCAGTCTCATTTATGGTTCTCCTCGGGTTTGATGGTTGCGGCAAAAATTTGTCGCGCTGTGTGTAAATCCTGTTCCGTATCCACGCCGCCGGGCGGAGCCTGCTCGGCGATGGTCACGCCGATCTTGTAGCCATAATACAGCGCGCGCAGTTGTTCCAGCGCCTCGAACTGTTCGATCGCCGCCGGGGCAAGCTGCCCATAGGCGCGCAGGAAGCTGACGCGGTAGGCGTAGATGCCGATGTGGCGCAACACCGGCAGGTCAGCGGGCAGCGGCTGTTGTTGGGCAAACGCATCGCGCGGCCAGGGAATCGGCGCGCGGCTGAAATACAGCGCGTTGCCGTTTTTATCGAGTACCGTCTTGACGATGTTGGGATTGCGCAGCGACGCCTCATCGTGGAGCGCATGGCAGGCCGTGGTTATCGCGCATTCCGGATGGTTGTGCAGATGCTCGGCGACGGCGCGGATCAGTTCGGGCGGCATCAGCGGCTCGTCGCCTTGCACATTCACCACAATGGTGTCGTCCGGCCAGTTATGTTGTTCCGCCACCTCGGCGATGCGATCCGTGCCGCTGGCGTGGCTATCCTTGGTCAGGCATGCCTTGAAGCCGTGCTCGTGCACCACGTTGGCAATCGCGTGATGGTCGGTGGCGACCCATATTTGTTGCGCACCGCTTTGCGCCGCCCGCTCCGCGACCCTCACCACCATCGGCTTTCCGGCGATCGGCAGCAGCGGTTTGCCGGGCAAGCGGGTGGAAGCGTGGCGCGCCGGGATGACGACGTGGAAATCCACCATCAGATTTTTTCGACTTCTTCGGCGGTAAGTTTGCGCGCCTCGTCGGCCAGCATCACCGGAATGCCGTCTTCGATTCTGAAGGCCAGCCGGTCGGCTTTGCAGATCAATTCCTGCGCGGCTTTCTGATAGACCAGCGGGGATTTGCACAACGGGCAAACGAGGATATCAAGCAGTTTTGCGTCCATGGGATTCTATCTTTCGCAGTATGTGGTCGATCAGGGCCGGGTCGATTTGGGCATCTACACGCAACACCCAATATCGGGCATCGGCGAATGCGGCGCATTTTACCGCATCTTTTTCGGTCAAGAGTATTGCATCGCATCCGGCAAAAGCGAGGTCAGCCGCGGAATAAGGATGATGGTCGGGAAAAGCGTGCGGCGTGAAAGGAATACCCAGCGTTTGCAGATGCCGGAAGTAGCGTTGCGGATGGCCGATACCGGCTACGGCATGATTGTTCAGCGTGCGGAAATGGCTGGCAGTAGCTGTTTTGCCGGGGTCGAGCAGGTTATGGAAGATTTCACCAGACAGGCGCATGGCATACTGGCTTGGCGAAGTTTCGCCGCCATTCACCACCACGGCATCCACTGCCTGCAAGCGCGCTACCGGCTCGCGCAGCGGCCCGGCGGGGAGCATGAAGCCATTGCCGGAGCCGCGTACGCCGTCGACGACTGCGATCTCCACGTCGCGCTGCAGGCGGTAGTGCTGCAAGCCGTCGTCGCACAGCACGACATCGCACTGCGGGTGAGCTCGCAAGGCGGCTTGTGCGGCGGTGGCGCGGTCTTTGCCTATCCAGACCGGGCAAAGGGCGCGCTGCGCCATCAGCAACGGCTCGTCGCCCACTTGCCTTGCATCGCTGTTTGCGGCGACATGCCGGGGTTGTTGCGCGGCGCCGCCGTAGCCGCGGCTGACGATGAGCGGATGCCAGCCACGTTCGACAAGCTGTTGTACCAAGGCAAGCGTGAGCGGGGTTTTGCCGGTTCCGCCGACACTGATGTTGCCGATCACAATGGTTGGTACGGCCAATTTTTCGCTGGACAGGATGCGGCTGCGGTACAGCGCACGGCGCAACGCCACCAGTAGGCGAAACAGCAAACTAACCGGGAAAAGAATCAGGTGCAGCGGGGTGATGCGGTACCAGTGATGTTGCAGCCAGTGCACGTTAGGGAGCCTCTAAAAATTCAGAGTTCGCCCAAATGCAAGGCGCGGAAGTGGGGTAAGCAGGCAAGCCGCATAGCGGCTGCTCGCAAAAAATTTCGCCGCGCCGCATATGGATGATATGTAAGCAAGGAATTTTTTCCGCAACGCAGCATAACCAGCCACTTGGTGGTCGTTTTTGGGCAACTTAGTGGAATGGCTAGTAGTTCCATCAGTTGGGATGAAATATGGATTTTTGGATACTCCCGTTATTTGGGCTGGTTCTGCGTGGTGAAGGTGATGCGCCCATACCCCGCCTGCCTGGCCGCTTCCATGATGTTAATCACGGACTGGTGGGGAGCCTTGGCATCGGCATTGATGACGATGGTGGGATCGGCCTGGTCGCCCGCGGCCTTTTTCAGGGAGGCTGCCAACGCCTCCACGCCGGAGTAGGGCAGCGCCTGATTATTGATAGCGTAGTGCTCCGAGGCGTCCACCGCGACATTGATTGGTTTGGCCGATTCCACGGTCGCTTCCCCGCCGGCTTGCGGTAGGTTGATTTGCAATTCGGAAAATTTGGCGTAGCTGGTGGTCACCATCATAAAGATCAGAATTACCAGCAGCACGTCTATCATCGGAATCAGATTGATTTCCGGCTCCTCACGGTTGCGCCCGCGTCGAAAATTCATGGTTGCCTAGCCCTTGCGTTGGCCATGCATGATTTCCACCAGTTTGATCGCCTGTTGTTCCATTTCGATGGACAGGCTGTCTATCTGGGCGCGGAAGTGCCGGTAGGCAATCATGCTGGGAACCGCCACAATCAGGCCGAAAGCCGTGTTGTACAGGGCCACCGATATGCCATGGGCAAGTACCGCCGGGCTATTGCCCACCGCAGTCTGCGAGCCGAAAATTTCAATCATGCCTACCACGGTGCCGAACAGCCCCAGCAATGGACTGATGGAAGCAATCGTGCCTAAGGTGGTCAAAAAACGCTCCAGGTCGTGCGCGACTGCTCGCCCCGCTTCTTCGATGGATTCCTTCATCACCTCGGGCGGGTTCTTGATGCTCTTGAGGCCGGCGGCGAAGATACGCCCCAGCGGCGAGCTTTCGGCAAGCCTGTCCAGCATGCTGTCGCTGACGCCGCGTTGCTTCAGTTCTTTGATGACTTCATCCAGTAAGGCGGGAGGGGAGACGCGGCTCGCGCGCAAGAAAATCGAACGTTCGATAATTAAGCCGACTGCAATGATGGATGCCAGGATCAAGAACCAGATTGGCCAGCCGGCCGCTTCTACGATTGCAAACACGCGGATTCTCCAAATGTGCTTAAATTAAATGTGCTTAAAATTTCAGGCTGCAACTGTAGCGTGTCGCACTGAGTTGAGCAACATTTCTCAGGGTTTACTTCAGCTATATTTGGCTAACCTGCCATTTGATAAAGGGTATTTCCATTTACTCACAAAATCTGTGGATAACTTTGTGGATGATTGCTGTGAATAACGTATTAACGTGGCGTACGGTAAGGGTTTTTGTTACTTTGCCTATTTTTTATTTTACAAAAATATATATAAAAAACAATATGTTATCGTAAGTTTAGGGTTTTGTCGTAGGGAGATGCTGTAGAAAATGGCGAATTTGCTCGTTTTGTGGATTATTTAGAGATGTCAATATGCCTTTAGGTCTATTTGCGGAAGAAAAAAATCGCGTTTTGCGCGTTGCGGAACTAAACTTTGCAATCAAGCAGTTGCTGGAAAGCAACGTTCCATTGTTGTGGGTACGCGGGGAAATCTCCAATCTGGTGAAGGCCGCTTCCGGCCATTTTTATTTTTCGCTGAAGGACGACCAGGCGCAGGTGCGCTGCGTAATGTTCAGGCACAAGAATCAGTTGTTGAGTAATCCGGTCGGCAATGGGCAGCAGGTCGAGGTGCTGGCCGTCGCCACCCTGTATGAGCAGCGCGGTGATTTTCAGTTGACCGTCGAGCAGATGCGTCCAGCAGGATTGGGCGTGCTGTACGAGCAATTCGCACAACTCAAGCTGCGGTTGGAAAGCGAGGGGCTGTTCGCCGCCGCGCGCAAACGCACCTTGCCCGCCTTCCCCAAACGTATCGGCATCATCACCTCGCCGCAAGCCGCCGCGTTGCGCGATGTGCTTACTACCTTAAGATTACGCCTGCCGAGTGTGTCGGTGCTGCTGTATCCCGCGCCGGTGCAGGGCACCGACAGCGCGGAGAAGATCGCGGCGGCCATCGCGGCAGCCAATCGACGTGCGGAATGCGACGTGCTGATCGTATGCCGCGGCGGCGGCAGTATCGAAGACCTGTGGGCGTTCAATGAAGAAATCGTGGCGCGCGCCATCGCCGCCAGCGCCATTCCCATCGTCAGCGGCGTCGGCCACGAGACTGATTTCACCATCGCCGATTTTATCGCCGACGAACGCGCGCCGACCCCTACTGCGGCGGCGCAGCGCGTCGCACCGGATCGCCACGCATTGCTGAGAAGCCTGCGCGACATGGCGCAACATCTTGAGCGCGCGCAGCGCAACCGCCTGCAAAACGCCATGCAGGCGGTGGACTACTTGCAGCGCCGCCTGGTGCATCCCGCGCAACAGTTGCAGCACCGGGTGCAACAATTAGAACAACTGCAGCAGCGCCTGCAGCGCGCCTACTTCCATCGCAGGCAACAGCAACACTGGCAGTGGCAATCGCTGGCGCAACGCCTGCGCGCGGCAAGCGGCGACTTCGCCCGCCTGCATGACAAACGAACCAATCTGGCGCAACGGCTGGCCAAGGCGATGCGCGCGGTGCAGGCGCAACGCGCGTGGCGCGTGGACAACCTCGCGCAGCATCTGATTTTGCTCGACCCGAAACAGGTGCTGGCGCGCGGCTATAGTCTGGTGCAGGATATTAGCGGCGGCGTGGTGTCGGATGCGGGGCGGTTGGCGGTTGGGGATGAATTGCGCATTACCTTTGCGCAAGGGTGGGCGCGGGCTGAGGTGAAAGAGCGCGGCGAATCATAAAAGTCCATTCGTGCTGAGCTTGTCGAAGCATGAATGACAAGGCAACACCGCCGGGCTACCCCCGGCAACCATGCGTATCGCTCCCTACTGCGGTATTATCGCGCCCTCGCAAATCCGCTACACAGTTCAACCGCAATGACATCCGAAAATTTCATCGATCTTCCTCCCCTGCTGACTGCGCAAGGCACCATCACCCTGCCCGGCTCGAAGAGCATTTCCAATCGTGTGCTGTTGCTGGCTGCGCTGTCCGAAGGTACGACCGAGATACGCGATGTGCTGCTGTCTGACGATACCGAGCGCATGCTGGATGGCCTGCGCACCTTGGGTGTCGGTGTGGAGCAATTGGAGTCGCATGTGTTTCGCGTGCTGGGTTGCGGCGGCAACTTTCCGGTTAAGGAAGCAGAATTGTTTTTAGGCAATGCGGGAACCGCATTCCGCCCGCTGACGGCAGCGTTGGCCTTGTCCGGCGGGCATTACAAGCTGTCCGGTGTGGCGCGCATGCATGAGCGTCCTATCGGCGATCTGGTGGAGGCGTTGCGCGCCTTGGGCGCGAACATCGATTATCTGGGCAACGAAGGCTTTCCACCGCTGGAGATTTCCCCCGCAACCTTGGGCGATGCGGCACGTGTCAGCGTGCGCGGCGATGTGTCCAGCCAGTTCCTCACCGCGTTGCTGATGGGTTTGCCGCTGCTGGATCGCGAGGTGACGGTGGAGGTAGCTGGCGAGTTGATCTCCAAGCCTTATATCGAAATCACGCTGGCGATGATGGCGCGTTTTGGCGTTTCAGTGCGGCGTGGACGCGGTGATGCGGAGCATTCTGGTGCGGGACACGCCGCAGTGCCCCCCCTCCCGCAATCGGGCCTGACGGCTAACGTGTCGGGGGGGCAGCGCGATGGCTGGCGCAGCTTCACGGTGGCAGCGGGTAGCCGTTATGTGTCGCCGGGGGTGATCTACGTCGAAGGCGATGCTTCGTCGGCCTCTTATTTTCTCGCGGCGGGCGCGATCGGCGGCGGGCCGGTGCGCATCGAGGGCGTGGGCAGCGACAGCATCCAGGGCGATGTGCGTTTTGCCGAAGCGCTGGCGTTGATGGGTGCGCAAATCGAGCAGGGCGCAAACTGGATGGAGGCGCGTGCGCCGGCGGACGGCAAGTTGAAAGCGATCGATCTGGATTGCAACCATATTCCCGATGCGGCGATGACGCTGGCGGTGGTGGCGTTGTTCGCCGAGGGTACGACCATATTGCGCAATATCGCCAGCTGGCGCGTCAAGGAAACCGACCGCATCGCGGCGATGGCGACCGAGCTGCGCAAGATCGGTGCGGCGGTGGAGGAGGGCGCGGATTACATCCGCATCACGCCATCTGCGCAAATCAAGCATGCGGCGATCGATACCTATGACGATCACCGCATGGCGATGTGCTTCTCGCTGGCCGCATTTGGCGGAGCGGGCGTGCGCATCAACGATCCGGGTTGTGTCGCCAAGACCTTCCCTGATTATTTCGCGGTATTCGCCAGTGTGACGCAGGCCGTGCCGGTGATCGCGATTGACGGTCCATCCGCATCGGGCAAGGGTACGGTGGCGCAACGGGTGGCGCAGCAGTTGGGTTACCATTTTCTCGATAGCGGCGCGATGTACCGTTTATTGGGGTTGGCGGCACAACAGCGCGGCATCGCGCTGGATGCGGAAATGCAACTGGCGGGTTTGGCAGAGAGCATCGACATCCTTTTCGAAGGAGCGGATATCTGGCTGGATGGCGTGAAGGTGGGCGACGAACTGCGTACCGAACAAAGTGGCGCGGCAGCCTCCAAGGTGGCGGCGTTACCCAAGGTGCGGGCGGCGTTGCTGGACAGGCAGCGCGCCTTCCGCCGCGCGCCGGGCTTGGTGGCGGACGGGCGCGACATGGCTTCGGTGGTGTTTCCGGACGCGGAATTGAAAATCTTCCTGACCGCCAGTACCGAGGCGCGCGCCGAGCGTCGCTATAAGCAGTTGAAAGAAAAAGGGATGGATGCTAATATCTCCGCCCTTTTGCAAGATATACAGGCGCGCGACGAGCGAGATACTCAACGCAGCACGGCGCCCTTGCAACAGGCACCGGGTGCAAGTCTGCTGGATACCACGGCTCTGAACATCGAGCAGGCAGTTCAGGAAGTGCTGGCACGCTACCCGGCGAAAGGCTCCAAAAGCTAGGCCCCGTCTGACTCTCCGTCATTTGGGAACTTTAACTAACCCTCTGTGCAAGCAGAAATTTTTCCTTTAGGTACATCCGATGAACGCAACCGCAACCGCAACCGCAGCAGCTGTACAAGATCCCGATAGTTTTGCCGCAATGTTTGAAGAAAGCCTGACGCGCAAGGAAATGCGCGCCGGCGAACTGATTACCGCACAAGTCGTGCGTATTGATCACAACATGGTGGTAGTGAATGCCGGACTGAAGTCCGAAAGTTTAATTGCGATCGAGGAATTCCTCGACGCCAAAGGCGAGATAGAAGTCAAGGCGGGTGATTTTGTCACCGTCGCGATCGAATCGCTGGAAAACGGCTATGGTGAAACCAAGCTGTCGCGTGAAAAAGCCAAGCGTCTGGCAGCATGGCACGATCTGGAATTGGCCATGGAAGAAGGCCGCGTCGTGGAAGGCTTCGTCAGTGGCAAGGTCAAGGGCGGTCTGACCGCGATGGTCAACGGTATCCGCGCGTTCCTGCCGGGTTCGCTGGTGGACATCCGTCCGGTCAAGGACACCACGCCTTACGAAAACAAGACCATGGAGCTGAAGGTCATCAAGCTGGACCGCAAGCGCAACAACGTGGTGGTTTCACGTCGCGCCGTGCTGGAAGCGAGCATGGGTGCCGACCGTGAAGCGGTCATGGAAAACCTCAAGGAAGGCGCGATCGTCAAGGGCATAGTCAAGAATATCACCGACTACGGTGCGTTCGTTGACCTGGGTGGTATCGATGGCCTGTTGCACATCACCGATCTGGCATGGCGTCGTGTGAAGCATCCTTCCGAAGTGTTGACCGTGGGCGATGAAGTCGAAGCCAAGATTCTCAAGTTCGATCAGGAGAAAAACCGTGTTTCGCTGGGCATCAAGCAAATGGGCGATGACCCATGGAATGGCTTGGCGCGTCGTTATCCGCAAGGCACGCGCATGTTCGGCAAGGTGACCAACCTGACCGACTACGGCGCGTTCGTGGAAATCGAACAGGGCATCGAAGGCCTGGTGCACGTTTCCGAAATGGACTGGACCAACAAGAACGTTCATCCTTCCAAGGTTGTGCAACTGGGCGACGAAGTGGAAGTGATGATCTTGGAAATCGACGAAGCGCGCCGCCGCATCTCGCTGGGTATGAAGCAATGCCAGTCCAATCCTTGGGATGATTTTGAAATCAACCACAAGAA
>Ga0265330_10001643_pt1 | contig 12715 bp, 10 predicted proteins | sample 41919metaG_FD_202083 | JGI IMG/M metagenome (GOLD analysis project Ga0265330, IMG submission 202083) | Rhizosphere microbial communities from Carex aquatilis grown in University of Washington, Seatle, WA, United States - 4-19-19 metaG | ecosystem: Host-associated > Plants > Roots > Rhizosphere... | reverse complement strand
TTAGATGTCGCCTGGATGGGATTCAGTCCGCATCCGCTGCGCGCTTCAAGGCATTGGCCGCCTTGACCCGTGATGTTATAGTGATCGGACCTCCGTATGATCTCGCCTCCCGCACCGTCTGCTCCAGAGAACACCGCACCCCAAGCGGAGAGTGAAGGGCTGCGGCTGGTCTCCTTTAGCGCTGGGGTTCGACTGTTGGCCGCCTTTGTCTTCCTGGGTCTCGGGCTTCTTTCCTGGCGTCTGTCCCGCGACCTGGCTTGGCGCGACCTGCTCATGGCGGTGGCGGCTTACACCGTGGTGGCTGCGATTCTCTTCGCCCTGCGCCGCCGCAAGGTTGGGGCTCGCATCGCTTTGCTTCCAGTCGCGCTGGACCTTGCCGCGGCGTATGCTGCTCTGCGCGCCACGATCGCCATCTATGGAGACGCCGGCCAGATCGTGGCCGGCCTGGGCCTCGGAGTCTTCGTGCTCATCGTGGTTTTCGAGGGTCTCACTCTGCAAAGGCCCTTCATAATCGCAGCCACCATCATTGCGATGGCCGAGGAGACTCTCCTGCTCCATCAGGCTGGAGTCTGGCCTAGACACGTGCTGCTCGCCTGCTGCGTGCTCGGCCTCGCCGCTGGAGTCGGCGTCCTCGTCTTTGAACGGACCAGACGGCTGGTGTACGAGGCGACCGGAATTGAGACGGCCCGGAAACAGCTGGCACAGGCGCGCGCCCAATATAATGAGCTTGCCCGCCTGCAGCGGGACAAGGACAGCCTAGTCCAGCTCATCGTGCACGACATGCGCGGCCCGCTCAGCGCCACCATCCTGTCGCTCGAGTTCCTTTCACGAGAACTCAAGCGCCAACGATCCTCGCAGGATATGTTGGAAGCCAGCGAGGATGCCCTGACGTCGGCGACCAACGTGGCCAACATGATCACGCAGATCTTGGACACGAACAAGCTGGAGGAGGGGCGCATCACGCTCAATCTGGTACCCTCGTCCACACGGGAGATACTCGATCTCGCCCGCCAGCAGGCGCTTTCGCGCGCCCAAAGCCGATCGATCACCATCGATGTGGACGCGCCCGACGACCTGTTCATGGTGGCTGACCGGCGCCTATTCCCTCGGCTTCTCGACAATCTTCTGTCCAATGCCCTCCGCTATTCTCCCAAAGGAGGACGCATCCTGCTGGTGGCGACCGAGAGTGGAGGCGAGGTTGTGCTCTCGGTCCACAACACAGGTGAGGTCATCCCGATCGCCGATCGAGAGAAGATTTTCGCCAAATTTCAGCAGGGCGAAACCGAGACCCACCGCATGTTCGGCTGGGGCCTGGGTCTGTACTTCTGCCGTCTGGTCGCCGAGGCCCACAGCGGCCGCATTGCAGTCGAGGATGTCGTGGGCTGGCCGACTTCCTTCGTCATTCGCCTGCCCTTCCCCGGAAGCGTGCCTTCGCCAGACTAGCACTACTGATTGAATTTCTCCCGTCGCCGTCGCTGCTGCGGGGCCCGTCCGCTTTCTCGCTTCTCGGTCAGATACGTCGAGTATCTTCCCTCGGCGCGCGTCGCGGCCGGGCCTCCTCGCGACGCGCCGGCTCGGTCCGAATTTCAATCAGTAGTGCTAGGCATGAACCGTTTGGGTGCGCGACTCGCTCATGGAACGGCTCGTCCCTGCTGAGGCGATCCGCGTCCTACGCCGCCAGTCCCAACCGCGCCAGCTGTCCTCGGAAATTCGTGGCGCCGGCGAAGATCTCGGCCCGAATTCCCAGCGTGCCGGCGACCTCGACGAACTTGGGCACGTCGTCGAAAAAAGCGCAGGCCTCGGGCGGTGGGTTGCCCACGCGCCGGAGAGCCGCGCGGAAGATCTCGGGATCCGGTTTGGCCAGTCCCAGCTCGTAGGACAGCACGCGATCGCAGAAGCGCTCGACCACGGGAATCAAGGGTCGAATGAAGCGCCAGTGCATCTCGTTGCAGTTGGAGATCAGCGCGACTCTGCAGCGATCGAGCAGCGCCTCGACCATCGGCATGACTTCGTGGTGGACGCGAAAGTGGCAGCTCCAGACCTGGAAGAAAGTCTCCGGGTCCATCAGCGTGGTGGCACCGGAAGCCTGGCACACGGCGCGCCGAAGTTCGTCGCCGGCCACGGTCCCGCGGTTGAAAGGATCCCACAGGGCCAAGAGGCGCTCGCGGATTATTTCAGGCGGGGCGCCGCCAAACTGGGAAAGCCGGCGGCACAAAATGGCGTCGTCGTGAAAGGCCAGGACGTTGCCCAGATCCAGGAAGACGACTTCGATTCCCGGCATGTCGCTCAGGCGTCTTGCACGGGAAGGAACTGAACATCCACGATCTGGTACTCACGGCTGCCCTTGCCGGTGCGCAAAGTCACCGTGTCGCCCTTTTCGCGGCCGATGAGGGCGCGCGCCAACGGCGCCGAGATGGTGAGGCGCCCCTCCTTGATGTCGCCCTCGTGATCGCCCACGATGCTGTAACTGGTCTCCTCGCCGGAATCGGTGTCGGCCAGGCGCACGGTGGCGCCAAAGACCACACGATCGCCGGACAGCGTGGACGGATCGATGACCTCGGACTGGGCCAGGATGCTGTCGATCTCGCGCGAGCGGCCCTCGATGAAGGCCTGCCGCTCTTTGGCGGCGGAAAATTCGGCATTTTCCGAGATGTCGCCGTGGGCGCGCGCGATTTCGATGTCTTGCACGTTCTTGGGGCGTTCCACTTCGCGCAGGCGCTTGAGCTCCTCGCGCAGCTTCTTCACCCCACGCGGGGTCATGGGAATTCTGTCAGCCATGTTGGAACTCCTGCAAAGAGCGAACCGACATGTCGCCGGCCTGCAGGCGCTGAATGGCAACCGCCGCCGCACGCGCCGCCGACATGGTGGTGAAATAGGCCAGCCCGCGCATGAGCGCGGTCCGTCGCAGCGAGAAGGAATCGCGGATGGAATCCGCACCCTCGGTGGTGTTCACCACCAAGTGGACGTCGCCGTCCATCATGCGGTCCACGCAGTGGGGCCGGCCTTCGCGAACCTTGTTCACGCGCGTGCAGGGCAGGCCAGCCTGGCTCAGGCGGGTGTGTGTGCCGTTGGTCGCGAGAATGCGGAAACCCAGCTTGTCGAGGTGGCGAGCCAAATCCACCGCGCCAGCCTTGTCTGAGTCCTTGATGGAGAGCAGGGCGGTGACCGGCTTGTCGCCGCCGGGAATGGGCAGGCGCGTGCCAGCCGCGATCTGGCTCTTGGCAAAGGCCGCCTCGAAGCTGCTGTCGATGCCCATGACCTCGCCCGTGGAACGCATTTCAGGGCCGAGCAAGACGTCCACGCCGCCGAACTTGACGAAGGGGAACACGGCTTCCTTGACCGCCATGTGCTTGGGCGAAACTTCGCGTATGCCCATCTCGCGCAGGGTGCAGCCGGCCGCGACCTTGGCCGCGACCTTGGCCAACGGAACCCCGATGACCTTGGACACGAAGGGCACCGTGCGCGAGGCGCGCGGGTTCACTTCAAGAATGAATACGCCGCGGCCATCGCGCGGCACCGCGAACTGCACGTTCATCAAGCCGCGCACGTCCAGCTCGCGCGCCAGGGCGCGCGCCTGATCCTTGATGATGGCCACGGTTTCACGGGGCAAGGAGAAGGGCGGCAGGCAGCAGGCCGAATCGCCCGAGTGGATGCCGGCCTCTTCGATGTGCTCCATCACGCCGCCGATGACCACGTCTTGACCGTCGGCCACCACGTCCACGTCGACCTCGATGGCGTCACGCAGAAACTGGTCCACCAGGATGGGCGCACTCTCGTCGCCGCGGCCGCCGCCCGAGGCCAGGCTCTCGCGCCGGGCCGCCTCCAGGGCCACGCCCACGAAGGTGTGCAGCCCGGCCGCGTCGTGCACGATCTCCATGGCCCGGCCGCCCAGAACGTACGAGGGCCGCACCATGACCGGATAGCCGATTTTTTCGGCGATCACGCGGGCTTCTTCCAAACCGTGGGCCGTTCCCCAGGCCGGCGCGCGCAGGTTGAGCTTGCGCACCAACTCGCCAAAACGCTGGCGGTCTTCGGCGCGGTCGATGGCATCGGCGCTGGTGCCGAGCAGGCGAACGCCCGCCTTCTGCAAGGGCACAGCCAGACGCAACGGCGTTTGACCGCCGAATTGCACGATCACGCCCTCGGGCTTTTCCGCGTCGACGATCTCCAGCACGTCCTCGCGGGTGAGCGGCTCGAAGTACAACCGGTCCGCCGTGTCGTAGTCGGTGGACACGGTTTCCGGGTTGCAGTTGACCATGAGGGTCTCGAAGCCCTCTTCGCGCAGGGCCATCACGGCGTGCACGCAGCAGTAGTCGAACTCGATGCCCTGCCCGATGCGGTTGGGCCCGCCACCCAGAATGACGATCTTCTTCTTGCCGGTGGGGCGCACTTCCGATTCCGCAGCTTTTTCGGCGTGAGAACCCTCTTCATACGTCGAATACAAGTACGGCGTGTGCGCCTCGAACTCGGCGGCGCAGGTGTCTACGCGTTTGAACACCGGCCGGATGCCGTGGCGCAGGCGCGCTTGGCGCACGTCCTCCTCGGCCACACCGGCCAGCTTCATCAGCCGACGATCGGACATGCCGAACTGCTTGCAGCGGAGGAGGGTGGCTGGATCGTCGAGCAGCGCGGCCCCGGCCAGGCGGGCCGTCTCGTCCTGGTCGATCATCTGCTTCAATTGCGTAAGGAACCAGGGGTCGATGGCGGTCAGGGTCTGCGCTTCGTCGACCGTCATGCCCAGACGCAAGGCTTCGGCCAGTTGCCATAGGCGATCCGGGCCGGGCTGCGTGATCAAATGGCGCAGATCATCGAGCGCCGGCACGCGTTCGAGGTCGAAGCCCCAGCGCCCGATCTCCAGCGAGCGCAGCGCCTTGCCCAACGACTCTTTGAAAGTGCGGCCGATGGCCATGACCTCGCCCACGGATTTCATCTGCGGTCCCAGGGTCGAATCCGCGCCCGGGAACTTCTCGAAGGCGAAGCGCGGCACCTTGGTCACCACATAGTCGATGGTCGGCTCGAAGCAGGCCGGCGTCTCGCGGGTGATGTCATTGGTGATCTCGTCCAGGGTGTAGCCGACCGCCAGCTTGGTGGCGATCTTGGCGATGGGGAACCCGGTTGCCTTCGACGCCAGCGCCGAGCTGCGCGACACGCGCGGGTTCATCTCGATGACCACCATCTCGCCGTTTTTCGGATCGATGGCAAACTGGATGTTGGACCCTCCGGTGTCGACACCGATCTCGCGAATCACGGCCAGGGCCGCATCGCGCATGAACTGGTATTCCTTGTCGGTCAGGGTCATGGCGGGCGCGATGGTGATGGAGTCGCCGGTGTGCACGCCCATGGGGTCGAAGTTTTCAATCGAGCAGACGATGACCGCGTTGTCTTTCCCGTCGCGCATCACCTCCAGCTCGTATTCCTTCCAGCCCAACACCGATTGCTCGACGAGCACCTCGTGACGCGGGCTCTGCTGCAGCCCCCACAGCATCTTGCTGTCGAATTCTTCGCCGTTCCACGCGATGGCCGCGCCCGAGCCGCCCAGTGTAAAGGACGGTCGCAGGATGACCGGATAGCTGCCACCCGTGCGGCGGGCCAGCTCGTCGCGGATTTCGCGCGCCTCGGCCAGGGAATGCGCATAGCCCGAAAACGGCACACGCAGGCCGATGTTGGCCATGGCCTGCTTGAACAGGTCGCGGTCCTCGGCCTTCTCGATGGCCGCGATCTGCGCGCCGATGAGCTTGACCCCGAAACGATCGAGCACGCCGGCACGGCCCAGCTCGACGGTGAGATTGAGCGCGGTCTGGCCGCCCAGGGTGGGCAGAAGCGCATCGGGCCGCTCGCGCTCGATGATCTTGGTCACGAAGTCGACGGTGAGCGGCTCGACGTAGGTGCGGTCGGCCATCTCCGGGTCGGTCATGATGGTGGCTGGATTGGAATTGACCAGCACCACCCGGAAGCCTTCCTCGCGCAGGGCCTTGACCCCTTGCGTGCCCGAGTAGTCGAATTCGCAGGCCTGGCCGATGACGATGGGGCCGGACCCGATGATGAGGACTGACTTGATATCTGTTCTTCGAGGCATTACTCGGACCGCCGGTCAAGGATGTGGCCCTCGCGGTCGAGCTGGAAACCCTCGGGCAATTTCTTTTCCACGCCGCCGCGGTGACCGTGCACCAGCCAACCGAGTTCGGCGAATCCCTCGGCGATGCGAATGCGCAGGCGCAAGCTCTCTTCGGTGTCGGAGACAAAACCCTGCAGGAGCGCCTCGCGCGCCACCTCTTCGTTCTTCAGGCGCAACAGACTCTCCACCGCGGCCATGCGCACGCCTTCGTCCATGTCAGCCAGATAGGGCGCCACCAGCGACGGCGCCCTTGGGTCTTTCTGCTGGCTGAGGTGGCGCAGAAGCTGAATCTTCTTGGTCGGGTCGCGTTCGTAGCCCGGCTCATGCTCGACCAGGACCTTTTCGACCAGGGCGAACTCTTCTTCCTTGGTTGCCACCTTGGGCAAAAGGCGCAGCGGCCACGACACCGAATCCGCCGAGCGCAGGTAGCGCGTGACCGCCGGCAGCGCCGCGCGGCCTTTGGCCGCAAGCGTGTCGAAGGCCCACTCCTTCTCCTGCTCGTCCTCGATGGACTTGTCGTACACCATGCCGAACCGGCACAAGAGGCCATACAGGGCTGCGTCCGAGCCCAGGTTGGCCAGCCCTTCCATGGCCTTGTAGCGCTCGGGCGACTGCAAGTACTTATGCGTTGCGCGCCGAATGAGGTTCGCCAGCGCGCGTTCCTCGCGCTTCTCCTTGGAGAAGATGTCGAGCAAGGCCATGGGTCGGCGGAATCTATACCACAGTGATCGCAGGTGCCAGCGGGGACCTTGATCGCACGGCCGTAATGTCCCGCGAGTTGGTGTATACACAGGCAGTCACTTGGGTTTCACAGAGTTGAAAACACGCCTTCGGCGCTGGCTGGTCGATAGCCCCATCGCGTGGGGAGTCCGCCGGCTTGGTCGCCACCTCGCGTGGCGCACCGTCGTGGGAGGTCTTCCCGTAGCGGAAGCAGACGCGAAGGTCTTTGGTGCCTGCTTTTTGATCCTGCTGCCGCTTTACTTGGCGCCGCTCTTCGTCACCGTGATCTTGCCCGGGCTGGACCTGCCCTTCCATCTGGCAGTGGCCGACATGCTGGGCAAGCGCGGTTCGGCAGTCTCTCCCTACGCGGCTTTCTACGAGGGAAGCTTGCGTTTGGCACCCTACGCGGCCCACTACTTCATGCTGGTGGCGCTGGGCAAGGTGATGAACCTGCTCCTGGCGCACAAGTTGATCGTGGCGCTGTACATCGCGGCGATGCCGCTGTCCACGGCGTCGCTGCTCAAGGCCTGTGGTCGCAGTCGCGTTCCAGCGCTGCTGGCCTTCCCGCTCGCGTACAACCTGACCCTACACTACGGCTTCATCAGCTTCGCGCTCTCGCTGCCGGTGCTCATGCTGTTGCTGGCGCAGGTGGTGAAGCATCTCCACAGCGAGCCAGGTCAGGTGAGACGGAGTTGGCTATGGACCGCCGCGCTGGCCGTGTTCCTTTTCCTGTGTCACCTGCAGAATTTCCTCTACGGCGTGGGTGCGGTCCTGGCGTTCTCGCTGTTGGCGCCCGTACCTTGGCGGCGACGCTTGCTGGGGGCGAGCACGCTCTTGCCGGCGCTCGCCGCTTTGCTGTACTGGCGGCTGGTTGTCTCCGTGGCCAACGCCGCGGCCAATCCCACGTTCGAGTATGCCTGGGACCTGATCAAACGTCATCGCTTGAAGGATCTCGGCAAGAGGACCTTCTTGCAGGATTTCGGCCTGCGTCTCTTGGCCCTTCCCGGGCACACCATGCGCTCATTTTCCGACCAGGTGGATATCGCCGCCTGCCGCGCCTTGCTCGTGGTGATCGCCGTCTACTTGATCGCCGGGCTGGTGGCCTGGCGACTGTTGCCGGCGCCGTCTCTGGCGCGCCCCCGCCTGCGCACGTGGCCAGCAATCCTGGTCGCCTTCGTGGCCGCGCTGGCCGCCTATCTGATCCTGCCGCACCACCTGGCCCAGCTGGAACTGATGACGTTCTTTCCGCGCTTTGCCGTGCTGGTTGTGCTCATGGCCATCGCGTTGATACCGGCTGCGTTGGGGCGCGTGCGCGGTCGGATGCGCTTGGCGGTTCCTGTGCCGGCTGTGATCGTGTGTGCCATCTATGGAGTCCAGTTAATCGGGCACTATCGCCTCTACGGCAAGGAGACCGCAGATTTCGTCGAGGTGATGCGCAAGACGCCGCCGGGGGGCAAGGCCGTGGGCGTGGTGTTCAATCGTGGGTCGAAGACCATGCGAATCGAGTCGGCCTTTCTGGGCCTGCCTGACTTTTACGTGGCCATGCGATCCGCGCCCGGCAGTATGGCGCCGCTGTCCTACTGTGGGATGCGCCACATGCCTTGCACGCGAAAGCCCGCGGGCGCGGAGTTGCCCAATCCCTGGAAGCCCCAGGACATCCAGCCCAGCAAATCAGTGCCGATTTTCGACTACTTCTTCGTGCACAGCCCACCGCCCAATGCCACTCCGTTTGGGCCGTATCAAGAGAGCATGGAAGTTCTGGCCCACAGTGGAACCTGGACCGTGTACCGCAAGAAGCCGGGCACCGTCATTCCCGCGTCGCCGTGATGTCCGTCCCTGTTCACAGGGCCATGACGACGAAAGCCAGAACTGCGAGAGACACGCCCGCATAAGCGCGCACGCCCAGGACCTCGCCGAGAAGCAGCACGCCCAGCACGTTCACCAGCGCGATCGACGTCGCGCCGAACAGAGCCATCGACTTGCCGATGGGAACGTTGGCCAGGATGTAGAGCTGGCCGAACATGGCCACGGTGCGCAGGGTGAAGTAGATGACGAACCACCAGGTCAGAAAGGTGGCGAGGGTGAAGCCCCCCCGGCGCATGTTGGCGCGGGCAAGCAGGTCACCCGCGGTGAAAAGGGCCTGCGAAGCGACGATGATGACGATAGGCGACTTGAGCCAGGGCATGGGTTCTTTCTTCGCAGATTGTTCGTCGTTTGCGAAGGGTCTGCGCTAGCCCCGCTCGCAAGTCGCGGCCCTTGGTGCCCGTGGGCCGTGCAGCGCGACGGCAGCCTGCCCTTCGCCCAAGTCCAAGAAGCCCTCGATGGCACCGTGACTCGTCGACTGCCTTTGGATGATGGATTGGTGACTCTTCCGACTGGGCGCTATGCTGCGTTCAATGATTCAGCGCATACGAATCGAAGGGTACCGCTCCCTCAAGGACGTCACCTGGACACCGGGAAAGCTGAATGTGGTGATCGGTCCGAACGCATCGGGCAAGTCGAACCTTCTGCGCGCTCTCGCCTTGCTACACCGATCCGCTCTGGGAAAACTCCCCGAGGACATTCTTAGAGAGGGCGGGATGGGTTCGATTCTGTGGGACGGGCAGGTGGGCTCGCTTGGGTGGAGTCTGACAGCGGATCGCATCGAACACGGAGGGACAGACGAGCAACTCAGCGTGGCCTATGATCTCAAGCTGAGTCGGCTCGGAACGACCAGCGCCTATCGAGTGGAAACCGAGCAGGTCGCGTCCCACACAAAGAGTGGCCAAGTGGTCAAGCTCCTCGCGCGTGAACCCCTCGCCTCGCGAGTCGAAGAGGGCACGTCGCACCTCTATGGTCATGGCGCCGTCTGGCCTGAAGACCAGACGGCGTTGTCCCTCATGAATTCCATAACAGGGCACACGCTGCTTGGAGTTTTTCGCGAAGCATGGCTTGGGAGCTGGCAAATCTTCCAGGATCTGCAGGTCGGCCAGGACTCGGAGATTCGCAGGCCGGCCGTGTCTCGGCTCGAGAGCCGCGTTGCCACCAACGGCAGCAACCTGGTTCCATTTCTTCATTCGCTCTATTCAAGCAACCGCGATTTCAAGAACAACGTCGACATGTCCATGCGCGCTGCGTTTGGAAACGATTTCGAGGAACTCTCCTTTCCGCCTGCCGCCGATCAACTGGTGCAACTTCGCCTGCGCTGGCGGTCATTGAAGAACGACCAGTCGGCCGCGTCCCTTTCCGACGGGACCCTTCGATTTCTGCTGCTCGTCGCAATCTTGGCCAATCCACAACCCGGCAAGCTCATCGCCATCGACGAGCCAGAAACCGGCCTGCATCCGAGCATGCTGCCAGTGGTGGCCGATCTCGCGTACCAGGCCGCCGACCGGACCCAGATCGTATTCTCGACCCATTCGCCGCAATTTCTCGACGCCTTCACCAGCCAACCGCCTACGACGACCGTGGTGCAGTGGGCGGATGGGCAAACGAAACTGAACGTCCTCGATGGAATGGAACTTGAACGCTGGCTTAAAGAGTACAGCCTCGGCGCACTCTTCAAGTCCGGCGAGCTCGAGGAGATGACGTGAAATTCGTCCTCTTCGTCGAGGGCCACACGGAGAAGGCGGCGATCCCTTCACTGCTCAAACGTTGGCTCGATCCGCAACTTGCGCGACGAGTGGGCATTGACGCCGTCCGCTTAGAAGGCTGGGCGCATTACCAGTCGGAGATCGCCAAGAAGGTCAGACTCAAACTGTCAGGTGCTGGAGGCAACGACGTCATTGCAGCAATTGGCCTCCTCGACCTCTACGGACCCACTTTCTATCCACCTAACCAGCAGAGCGCGTCCGACCGAGTGAAGGCTCGCGCAAAACGGTCAGGTCAGTAATCATTCAACCATGCGTGCCTGGCTCCTCGACGACTTGACCGGTATTGGCAGCCTCCGTCTGGCGGAAGTGCCCGATCCCATTCCGCAGCCGGGCGAGGTGATTTTGCGTATTGGCTACGCGAGTCTGAATCCCGCTGACCGCTATCTGGCCGAGCGACTGTATCCGGCCACGCCCAGCCTGCCGCATGTGCTCGGCCGCGACGGCGTGGGAACCGTCGAGCAACTGGGCCCTGGGGTGACGGCGCTTCGCCTCGGCGACCGGCGGGCGGTTCTGCGCAGCGAGGTGGGTGTGAACCGTCCCGGCACGTTTGCGGAACGAGTCGCAGTTCCCGTCGACAACTTGGTTGAGATTCCCGCGGGCTGGAGCGACCCCGAGGCTGCCGGCGGGGTGCTGGTCGGCCTGACTGCGTATCAGGCGCTGACCATGTGGGGCGCCCTGCCGCCGGACTCGCTGGTGTTGGTCACTGGCGCGTCGGGGGGCGTGGGCGTCGCCACCGTGCAACTCGCGCAGGCCATGGGGCACAGAGTGATTGCCCTGTCACGCAGTCAGGACAAGAGCCGCCGCTTGCTGGCACTTGGTGCGGCGATGACCTTCGATCCAGAAGATCCTACCTGGCAGCGATCGGCCAAAGCCGCCATCGCTCCCCGTCGGGTCGATCTCGCCGTCGACAACATCGGCGGCAAGCTGCTTCCCCAGGTCATCGATCTGCTCGGCGATCTGGGCAAGGTGAGCGTGGTGGGCCGGCTGGCTGGGCCGGTGCCGGAATTCAACACCGCGACTCTGTTTTTTCGCCGCATTCGCATGGGCGGCGTGGCGGTGGGAGCCTGGACCAGCGCCGAAAGCCGCGCGGCGTGGGCAGAACTCGTGAGTCTGATGGCGAGCCGCAACGCCCGGCCGCTGGTGGATTCGGTGGTTCCCTTTGCAGACCTGCCCAAGGCCTTCGAGCGTCTGGCGCAAGGCCCGATGGGGAAAGTGATTCTCAAGGTCGGGGAGTGACGGCTACGAATTCCCGAGGGGCTGCTAAGATGAGTCACACTCCACGGAACCATCCATGCCTCGCCCCCCTGACCAGGCCACGCTCGCACGACTGAAACAGATCGCCGGTCCTGCCGGCTGGTCCGACGATCCCGAAACCCTGGCGCCGCACCTGGTGGAGTGGCGCAGTCGCTTTCATGGCCAGACCCCGCTGCTGCTCCAGCCCGCCAACACCGCCGAGGTGGCGGCCATGGTGCGGGTGTGCGCGGAGGCTGAAGTGGCCATCGTGCCGCAGGGGGGGAACACGGGCCTGGTGGGTGCGCAGATTCCGCATGCCAGCGGCGACGAGATCCTGGTCAGCCTGTCGCGCATGAACCGCGTGCGGGCGGTTGATCCCATCAACAATACTCTGACGGCCGAGGCGGGCTGCGTGCTGGAGGCGGTTCAGCAGGCCGCGGCCGAACAGGACCGGCTCTTCCCGCTCAGCCTGGCCGCTGAAGGCAGTTGCCAGATCGGTGGCAATCTTTCCGCCAATGCCGGCGGCATCCATGTGCTGCGCTACGGGAATTCGCGTGACTTGGTACTGGGCCTGGAGGTGGTCACCCCCGAGGGCGAGATCTGGAACGGCTTGCGCGGCTTGCGCAAGGACAACACCGGCTACGATCTCAAGCAGCTCTACATCGGCGCCGAGGGCACGCTGGGGATCATCACCGCCGCGGTGTTGAAGTTGTTTCCGCGGCATCATCAGGTGGAAACCGCATTCGTCGCCGTTCCCAATCCAAGGGCCGTGCTCGATCTTCTGACCTTGGCGCGCGAGGTGTCGGGGGACGGCGGGGTGCTGGCCTTTGAGATGATCCCACGATTCGCTCTGGATCTGGTGGTGAAGCACGTGGGGGGCGCCACTGATCCGCTGGCGACAGTGTCGCCGTGGTATGTGCTGGCGGACCTCACCGTCCCGCGCGCCACAGCCGAGGCTTTCATGGCTCAAGCGCTGCAACACGGGCTGGTCAGCGACGGCGCTTTGGCTGGCAGC
>Ga0265330_10001640_pt1 | contig 12738 bp, 7 predicted proteins | sample 41919metaG_FD_202083 | JGI IMG/M metagenome (GOLD analysis project Ga0265330, IMG submission 202083) | Rhizosphere microbial communities from Carex aquatilis grown in University of Washington, Seatle, WA, United States - 4-19-19 metaG | ecosystem: Host-associated > Plants > Roots > Rhizosphere >... | reverse complement strand
ACTGCCCAGAAGCAGCCAATCCTGAGCTTAGACCTAAGCAAATTCACGACCGGCTCTTTCGGTTCTTCAATGAGCACATCATTGCTGAATGCATCGAATTCTGCCATCCAAAGCCCAACTCCTGCTTGCGCAACTCCACATACTGGCGAACTGTTCGCTCGGCTGGCGTGGAGGGCAAATCCAAAGCAGCACGCCGTCTGTTGCCGATGGCCCCGACAGTTTACCGCCTCCTGAAGGCTCGCTATGAGGCGCAAGGTTCTCCAATAGAGGGAACCATATTCCGAGTGAGTCAAAGACAGGCCGATTGATTTCTGACGGAGTGGCGAGACAACAACATGAGGAGGCTTTGGCAAACTCCAAGGTGGGAGCGTTCCCGCCGTATACTTTGCGTCATACGGCTCTCACTCGCTTGGGAGAGGCATCTGGGGGTGAGGTGTTCGCGTTGGCTCGTATCCCAGGGCACTTCAGTATCACGATTACGCAGCGGTATGTCCATCCCCAAGCTGAAACGATTGACCGGGTATTCTCCAAGGCTCAGCAACTCCAAGAGAAGGCAGTGAAGCAGTGCCGGAAAAAGAAAGCTCCACAAAAGGCACTAGGCTCAAATTTGGGCACACTCGAAAATCGCAAAACTCTACAACTCGCATCTGGGAGGTAGCCGTGGGCGATATAACTCCCTGAATATTAGTGGTTTATATGTAAGTTTTTCTGGTGGGCCCGGAGGGATTTGAACCCCCAACCAAGGGATTATGAGTCCCCTGCTCTAACCGTTGAGCTACAGGCCCGTTCCTCCATGATTTTAACTTCTTGTGGTTGGGGGCCTGGCTGCCATTTGCAGATTTGCCGAATCCTGGGCGATTACGCGACTACGTTTCTTTTTAGGTCGACTGCGAACGATTCGACGACTGATCTGACGCTGGTGTCTTTATCCACGGCGTACATTGAGCCCTTGATCGTGGCGGAATCGACTGTGACGTGGAGATAGCCATAGCCCTTGAACGAGGTTACGAACTTGTGATCGCCGGTCACTTGTCCGGATGCAGCCGGAACGGCCTGGTCATTAATGCCGCCGGTCCCTGCGACTACATACGGAATCTGGAGCGCGCGTCCGCCGAAAGTAATTTCGCGCGTGTAGCGCTGGTAGCTGTGCGCGTGGCCTGAAAGAAACAAATCGGGCATGATGCCTGCCTGGGCGCAAACCGAGTCGATTTCGCTGAGCATAGTTGTGCTGGGGGAGTGCCCACCGGAAGTAAAGGGCGGGTGGTGGGTCGCGATCACAAGGGCTTTGCGGTTTCCATTCTTGCGGGCTGTGGCGATGGACTTAAGAGTGTTTAGCAGCCACGTCTTTTGCGCGGTTCCTGGTATATCCCCTGAAATAAATCCTGGATTTTCCGCGGCATTGGAATACAACGCGACAATTTGAACAAACGGAGCGTCGAGCAGGTAATAGACGCCGGGCTGGTTCATCGTTTCGCGGTAGATGGTTCCGGCCACAGCGGGAACTTTTTGCGAAGGCGCGCAAAAGTTGTCGAGAAACGCTTTCAGGCTGGTGGGATCGGTTTTTGCGAAAACTTCTCCATCGTGATTGCCGGCGATAGCGACAATTTTACCCGGATAGTGAACATAGGGTTCGTAGAACTCTGTTCGATAATTCTGATCCTTGTTGGTCCCATAGAGCACATCGCCCAGATGGAAGAAGAACGCCGGAGATCTCTCGGGCTTTGCGACATCGAAGTCCTTTGACATAGCTTGAGCCACTGATTCTTGCGGCGAGTTAGCCCCTTTGCCGGTGTCGCCAACCGTATGAAAGCTGATTGATCCGGCCTTTTCGATTTCGTTGGCGCCTTGCTTGCCAATGATTTCGGCCAGCGTGAAGATCGGTTTGCGGGTAGGTGCCGGGATGGGCTCGAGCCTGCCTTTGATGTGATCCAGGAGTTGCTTGCCGACTCCGGGAACCGTTGCGCGGTCCTGCAGAGGCGTTGTGGTGAAGAACGGGTGCGCAAAGCGCAAAGGCTGCACGAGAGGGGAGATTTGTTTGGAGGCCTTCTTTGTTTGAGCATTTTTCGCGGCGCTTTTTGGGGTTGTTCGAGCTTGCGATTTCTTCGCGGGGGATTTGCTTTTCACGGACTTTTTCATATGCAGGTTCTCCAATTGAAGAGATGTTTTGCGGAAAGAACGCAGGGAGAAGGGGTACAGCGGTAGTGCGGATGGGCTCAGCAGGGCGCGGACCCATTCTGGATTTTCAGAAATGTACATGCACGTTGTAAAGCAGGAGCGGGGATCGACACCAAGGTGACATTTGAGCGGGAGCAAGTCAAGAAAATATGCCGTCAATTTTTTCGCCGCAAAACAGCAAAAAGCTCCATTCCGGCGATATGCGCGGGACTGAAGCTTTTTGTCTGCGTCAGATTTTGCTAGTTAACTACGACCACGAGAGCACGATTTTGCCGTGGGATTTTCCGCTTTCGAGCAACTCGTGCGCCCTGCGCAGGTTGGCTGCGTTGACCGGCCCGAAATCATGAGCGAGCGTCGTTCTGATGACGCCTTCGTCAACCAGGTCGGCGACTTCGTTCAGAATCTGATGCTGGCTGATGATGTCTTTGGTGGTGTAGAGAGAGCGTGTGAACATCAGCTCCCAGTGCAACGCGCCCGACTTGCGCTTCAGCGGCTTCACATCGAGCGTTTTTGGGTCGTCGATTACGGCTACATGCCCCTGCGGCGCGAGCACTTCAACAAATCCCGGATAGTGAATTTCAGTTGCCGTCAGGCTTGCAATATATTCAACTTCGGGAATTCCAATGGCGCCTAACTGCGGGCCAAATGGCTTGCTGTGGTCGATGACAAAATGCGCGCCAAGGTCCCGGCACCATTTCTGGGTCTCCGGGCGAGATGCAGTTGCAATGACGGTAAGGCCAGTGAGCTTGCGCGCCAGTTGAATGAGTATGGAACCCACGCCGCCGGCGCCACCGATGACAAGTATGCTGCCCGCTCCAGTGGGCTTGCCCGGCTTAACACCCAGGCGATCGAAGAGTATTTCCCAAGCCGTGAGAGTGGTAAGGGGCAGCGCAGCTGCTTGGACAAAGTCCAGAGTTTTCGGCTTTCGGCCTACGATGCGCTCGTCTACCAAGTGGAGTTCCGCATTGGTACCGGGACGCACTAGCGAGCCGGCATAAAAGACTTCGTCGCCGGGACGGAAGATTGAAGCTTCAGAGCCAACAGCTTTGACAATGCCGGCGGCGTCCCAGCCCAGGATTCGGTATTCATCTCCAGAAAAGGGGCCTGAGCCTGCGCGCACCTTCATATCGACTGGGTTTACAGAAATTGCCTTCACTTCCACGAGCAAGTCCCGCCCGGTTGCTGCCGGTTCAGGAAGCGTGATGTCGACCAGAGATTCCGGCGACTGGATCGGCGACGGTTGTTTATAGCCCACAGCCTTCATTGCACATTCTCCTCACTCAAGCATGTCAGAATTGAAGCATAAACGTAAGTACGCACAATTTTGGAACGTAGTATCCAAAGGAGAACTGTGGGCAGATGAAGAGAAACAAGGAATATACGTGCTCAATGGGGTGTCCGGTGGAGGCGACGCTGGACGTGATTGGCGGGGCTTGGAAAGGCGTGATTCTGTATCACCTGATGAACGAGGGTGTTCTCCGCTTCAACGAAATGCGCCGCCTTATGACCGGGGTTTCACAGCGCATGCTCACCAAGCAACTACGGGACCTTGAGCGAAATGGGCTGATCCTGCGTAAGGTCTACCCCGAGGTTCCCCCGCGCGTGGAGTACCGGATGTCAGAGCGGGGTAAGTCGCTTCGGCAAGTGATTCGAGCGCTGCAGGCGTGGGGCGAGAACTACCTGGTAGAGCAAGTGAGCCGCCGTGAGCGTGTTGCATAATGCAATGCATTCACGACGGCTCTTGAGAAGCGATAGCGCGCCTATTGCGGACGCGGAGTTGGTTCCGTTGGAGCAGCGTAGGCTTCCGTGGTGACGGCGGCCTGCTGCATCAGGCTATATCCATCGCGAGTGCGAATGTGATATTTGGACAGGTTCTTTCCGACCAGTTGGACCTTTATGATTCGCCAACCGCGATTCGGGTTTGCCGTCGGATAGTAGCTGATGGTGTAAAGGTGCGTCAGGTCATCACGGATGGATGCGAATGCATCTTTCTCCTGGCGCCAGTTGCGGGCAAAGTAGGCTTTTCCGCCCGTGGCCTTGCTGATGCGCTCGAATGCGGCAGAGGAGATCGGTTCCGTTTGAGCATCGCGCGTGCTCACAATATAGATGATGCTGCCGGTCGATTCCGCAAGTTCTGCAACGTCCTCGGGAGGTACCGAACTTGCATTGTCTGGGCCATTGGAGAAGACCACGATAGCTTTCCGGCCCTGCAGCGGAGCAGCGTCTTTTACGGTGAGCAGGAGCGAGTTGTAGAGAGCCGCGTCGTCTCCAGCAACCGTGTTGCGTACACCATTCACAATGCGGAAGCGGTCGGAAGTAAGCGTGGCCGCGCGCGAAAGGTCGCGGCTATAGGAATAGAACGCAATCTTGCTCGCTTCGGGCATGGTGCGAATAAAGTCCGCAATGGCGTCCTGCGCAAAGACAAATCCGCGATACATATAGTTGCTGGTATCGAACAGAACGAACACATTGGCACCGCCAAAGCCAGGAATCTTGGTTCCAGCGAGCATGTGCGTCGGCTCTTGAGGCGCTGGTTCAGACGCCTTGATTGTTTCTGGAGCTGGAGCCGGGGCCGCAGCGGATTCGGTTGCGTTGTTCGCATCGGCAGAAGCAGGTTGCGTGGGCGGAGGAGTTCTCAGTGTCCATTCGTCGCCCTCCTCGAAGTTCGCAATCTTCTCCTGCAGGTTGTCTTCGGTGATGACAAAGTCATCAGGCCGAAGCCCGGTGACGTAATTGCCCTTGCTGTCAGTAACGGCAACGTTCAATTGAACCAGCACCACGTTTACGCGGAAGCGCGACGCTTCATCCTGTGCCGATGGATGGGGCATGGTGGCCTGTAGCAATAACAGCACTGCAAAAACTCTAAAGCAGGCATAAGTCCTGGTTAGCCGAATCATTGCGTTCGATCCTCCCGTTACTTCATTGCAGTTCATCTGTCGAATCGTTTTCTCGATTCGGGCCTGTTATCTTTCGCTTCCATTCATCGCGGCAACTGGAACGCCTTCAACCTGTCCCGCGACATTACTGATGCCGTTCATAGGAATTTTGCCGGCGCGGAATTCATCGCCGGTTTGCCGCAGGGCGCGCAGCACAGCCGGCCAGTCGTCGATGTTGGTGGCAAAAATGTTGGAGACCATATGTCGCGTCAATCTGGGAACCAGTACGTTGAGCATTGCCGGCGAGTAGCCCGTTTCATCGGCCAGACGCTCCCAGTACAGATTGCTTGACTCCCATGACTCACCAAACAGGCGCCCCTGAAATGCCCCTGAGGCAGGAAAGATTCCCAGATTCAGCAGAGTGAGTGAGTTGCTTTGGGCCATTTGTGGATGCGGTACGCCGAAGTCCCTTTCAAGGCGTTTCGGATCGGTCTGCGCCGGGTCTTTTTTGACAAGCGCATCCAATTCCTGCCCAACGGCTCCCGACGAAGCCGCTTCGGTCGGAAACTTGCTTCGATATTCCGCCGCCAGGAAGAACATTTCCGTTGGCAGTACCTGCGAAAGGAATGCTTTGGCAGTTTCGGTTCGCTCCAGCGCCAGAGCAGTGGTTTCAATCCTCGCGGGGGACATGTGATCGGCGAGGATCCCAAGCACCTGTTCTTTCAAGTGCGGATTGGAAGCCGATGAGATAAGGAGTTCTTCACCGGCGCGCTGATAGAGCGTGGCCGCATGCATCTCGTCCGGGCTGACACTCCACCAGCGTGGCAGAACTGAATCAACGAGGAACTCAGGCACAATTTCTTTCCAGATGAGCGCCTGCACTTTTGCCGGAGCGATGAAGTCCTGTTCCACCGAGGCGAGAGCATAGGGAAGGTCAGCGAGTGAGCCCAGCAGGTAGGCGCCGCCGCCCGCCGTTACACCAATGCCTACCAGTTCCGGTGTGCCCCAGACATGCTCAATGCCTTCTACCGACGTGGCTGTAAAGTCGTGCGAACGCACAAAGAGCGGGTTGTTGTGGAGTACCTGCGCACCCGGCGGCTCGTAATAGGCGTAGACCATGCCCACCAGCGTGTCGCGCAGGAACGGCGTCAGGCGGCCGCGTGCCGCTTGAAGTTGATCAGGTGTTCCGTGCGAGTTGATGATCTTTGTGAGGTCGGTCCGCACCTGCAGTTCCGCATGGCGGCTGGAATAGACAATGGGCGCCCATGCAGCCTTCTCATTTCCTGAGAAGATCGGCCGCGGCATTTCGAACTCGCGCAACTCGGCGGCAAGCGGAAGCAGCTGGTCGGCTGGTGATTTGCCTTTCGCGGCGTCATCCAAGCCCTCATAGAGACCGATGAGCGTATCAACTGACACCAGCCGCTGATCGTCGATGACTGACTGGATTCTGCGCGCTAGTTCCTGATGCGCTCGCTTGCCATCGGGCGTGTTCTGTGCGGGCCCTGCGAGAAGGTCGACGAGCAGGCTTTCTGAAATATAGTTTCTTCCCGAGGCAACAGTTACCAGCGATTGAAGAGCGCTGTGCGAAGCGTCGAATAGTTGTGTGTTCGACCCGGCTGCGCTGAACGGTTGAACTGTCTTTTGCCACGAACTGTTCAGATCCTGCTCGGAAATCTGCCCCTGTCGAGCGAAGATTTGCCATAGGCTTAATTCGGCTTGGAAGGCTCCGAGTGCGTTGGTGCGCAGGGGAACGTTCGAAATCTTGTCAATCTTGTCTGCGGTTTCAATAAATTGAGTGATCGACGTGTCGTCGAGTGAAGGAAATTCAGCAAAAATTTGGTACCAGCTATCGAATTCCCTGAACCGATCCGCCATAGTCCGCACGGTTGCTTCTGAGAGTTTCTTACCCTCCGGCCTGCCGCTGTCAATCGCGGTCAGCATAAGGTAAATCTGCATGGGGCCAACTTCGGCATCGGGCACAGATGACGCTACCAATGTCTCGAGTAACTCTTCTGAGTTGGTCCAAGAGTGCGAGTTCGAAACCGCGAGTTTCTTGCTGTTGGCTGTTAGCTTGCGCGTGGCGATATCTTTCCACGGCGCCAGGCCGCCCGGAACTTGTAACGTACCGTCAGCCTGCCATTGCAACCGGGTCAGAAGCTCCAGCAGTGCGGCATTGCGCGGGAAGACACCTTCAGCCGCGCCGTTGTGAGAAGTGTTGGCCATCGACTCGTAGGCCCCGTAGAGTCGCTTCAGCCGACCCTCATCAGTAAAGTGCGCCTGCTGAGCAGATCCGATGCGAGACATGGCGTCGAAATATGCGGCCATCGCTCCGCGGTCTTTCACCAGCAGGTGGCTCACAAAGTCGCCGGCAGACTTGGGGTTGGCGCCCACCAGATTCTTCCAAGCCTGCTCAGCCGCCGACCCCCCGGGCACGACGACTTCACCGTTGTGAACGGAGATCCAGCCACCATAAAAGTCCAGCACAGCGGCGGATTGGATCAGTTTCCTCATGCCCGGCGATTTTTGCAACGTTACCCTCGTCTCGGGGCTCATGCGGGCCATCGCGGAGTAAAGGCGATCGAGCGTCCGGTCGTGCAGGATTACGTCAAGCAGGGTGTTCTCATACCGTTTGTTCCACACGCTCAATGATGTCCAGGTCTTCTCAGTGAACATGACCGGGACTTGCGTTGTTGGGAAGTCGTAGGTAAATGGGTGTCCCTTTTGCAGAGCCTCTTCCAGCTCCGTCAAGGGAAAGCCTGAATCGGTTGTCAGGAAGGCGCGGTCCGGGTCGGCGGTGATCACCGAGGTGTCGTTCTGACTGCATCCATGTGCGAATTGATAGCCAAGAGTCTGGATCAGCGTTCCCGCATCGTCACAGCCCTTTACGCGAATCTTGCCGTCGGGACCAGCGAGCTTTTGCAGTTCACGCGCCAATTGCACGTATCGCTCGGCCAGCTTGAGAAACTCAGTCGGCCTGTCACCCTCGTATCCCCACAATGAGATGTTGCGCGCCAGCATTGGCAGCACTTCATCAGCAGAGATTTCCTGGCTGATGCCGGTCATGCGCATGAAAGGCCGCAGCGGCCCAGGGATCAGGACCACTTCGCCCGTATAGCGCGCCGGTGCGGCGCTTGCGGCAGGGGTATCCGCTGCGCTCAGCAGGGCCGTGTCCGGTTTCGGTTCCTTGCCGGCGCCTAAGGCAAAACCGGTTTGAAGGAACGCAATGCCTGCCGCAAACACAAGGAGCGAACGACGGGGAAGGATCATGGAAGAACCCCTTCCGATCTGCATCAGTTCAATGTGAATTCGTGAACTAACAAGATGCCGTTATGAATGACTGCAATGCCGGCCTGGCGCTCAGCGCAATTGCCGGTCGTGTCCGCTTATGAAAACTACCTAGGAATGACGAAAATTGTTGGGCGCCGGTTTGTCCGAAACCCGTATGCCGATCCGCATGATTGAATCGTTGAAATCCTGCGCTTCGGATATGCCAGTCAGGTGGCTTTCGGGAGAATCGGGGAAGTCACGCCCACTGGTGAGTCATTGTCGCAAATGCAAAAAGAAATCGGCAAGTGTTTTTCTGACATTAGTTTTGAGCATGCCGACATGGGGAAAAGATGAACAATCCTGTAAAAAAGATGGCTGCTTTTCTTCCGTTTCACCAAATTGTCAAAGCCACATTACAGGTTGGTTTTAATGAAATTAGCCAATAACGGCGCGGGTTCCAGGCGATGTCTGCCTGCGGGGAAATAGCCATGGAGCCCCTAGGCGAGGGACAAGGCGAGGCTCTCTCAAGGCAGCTGCAGATGAGTGATTCACGCCCTGTGCCGCGGGATCGCAGCACAATTTGACGACATTTCAGTGACAATTGCCGGTGAATATGACAAAGAAATGACTCAGGGCGGTCGCAGCCAGGCTGGAATCCTTCATCTTCTCGCTCGGAATCCCAAAAAGAAACGGGCCGGAGATCATCCGGCCCGTTTGAACGTTGCGCGAATTCTCTGCCTATTCCTCGAGCGTGACCCACTTTGCCTTGTTCTGTGCTTCGATCACAAGTTGAGCCGCCAGCAGGCACTCGTCCTGATCCTGTGCCGTGTGAGTGCGATTCACGATGTCGGCTACGAACTGAGGTCCGAATGGGAGCGGCATCTGGTTGCAGTCAACATACCGAGCTTGCTTGTTATCAACAATGAACAGGTTGTTGCCCTGCTTTTTGACGCCCACGTCCGCATATTTGCGGATCTCGATATATCCTTCGGTGCCGAGCAGGAAGAGCCGTCCATCTCCCCAGGTACCCAGCCCGTCCGGTGTAAACCAGTCGAGCCGCACGTAGCCCAAGCCGCGATCGCCGCGCAAAACCATGTCGCCGAAATCCTGGAATTTGGGTCGCTTGGGATGGCGAACGTTGGCAATTTGCGAGGTTACGACTTCAGCCTGCTTTGAACCCGTATAGAAGAGGAACTGGTCAACCTGGTGCGAGCCGATGTCGCACAAAATGCCGCCGTACTGCTCCGGAACCCAGAACCACTCCGGCCGGCCGGTGCCGCCGCCCGCTACGCCACCGTTCTGAAAAATCTGGTGCGGAGCGATATTGATGGTTTGAATTACTTTACCGATGGCGCCCTGTTTAACGAGTTCACCCGCATAAACAGCGGCCTTTACTTCAAGCAGCTCGCTGTACATGATGGCGTAGATACGCTTGGTCTCGGCAATGGTTTTGCGGATCTTGGCCAGGTCATCGAGGGTCGTAATGCCGGGCTTGTCTGAGAGCACGTCCTTGCCGGTCTTCATGGCCCGTATGCCGATGCCGGCGCGCTCGTTGGCGATCTGCGAAGTAAGCACCAGTTGCACCTGCGGATCGTTAATAATCTCGTCCTGCGTTTTGACGATCTTCACGTCAGGGAAGCGCTTTTTGAACCCGGCCAGCTTATCTTCTTCTCCGCCCCAGGCAGCCACCAGTTCGCCGCCACCGCGCTGCACGGCGCCGATCATGCCGTATATATGGTCGTGGCTCATGCCGCATACGGCGAACTTGATGTGATTCTTTTGCGCATCTGCTGCCTGTGCTGCCGAGGAAATTACGGCGTCTTCAACTACAGGGTTGCGGAGGCCGCCCAAAGCCAACGCCCCTTCCGGCATACCTGCCATCATGGCCACCGACCCCATCATCCCGGCATGCTTCAAAAAGTCACGCCTGTCTTTGAATCCGCTCATTTTGTTCTCCTGTCGAACAAATGATAGGGTAACTCCAAAAACCGGCTGAAAGCCAATTCAATTTATAGGCATCACTGGCAATAACCACTGAGAATCTTTCGACGGCCGCGTGTTGCACCGAAGTTTGTGCAATCGTCGCGGAATGTGTCGAGGAGCGATCGAGAATCCGCGCAATAAGCAGCAATCCAATGCTCGGTCGGCAACTTTGAGAAAATAGAACTGAATGCTCTCATTGCAAAATGCCGGTAAGCGGTTCGGACCGCGAATTTTATTTCTAGAGGCCAACTGGCTCATCCGGGCGAAGGAAAAGACCGCGTTAGTCGGCGCGAACGGAACCGGCAAGTCGACGCTGATGAAGGTGCTGGCTGGCCTTGAGACGCTGGACTACGGCGACCTTCAGCAAACCAAAGGAATGAGTATCGGCTACCTGCCGCAGGAAGGTTTGCGGCTGACGGGCCGAACCGTCTTTGACGAATGCCTGACGGTGTTCGACGAACTGAAAGAAATGGACCGCGAAGTGGAGCGGCTGAGCGGGCAGCTTGCCGAGCTGGACCACGCTGGCGCTGAGTATGAGGCTGTGGCCGAACGCTACTCCATGCTGCAGGAGCGCTTTCACGCGCTTGACGGTTACGCGCTCGACGCGCAGGTGGGCACGGTTCTGACTGGACTTGGCTTTGGCAAAGAAGATTGGGGCCGCCAGACGGATGAGTTTTCCGGCGGCTGGCAGATGCGGATCGCGCTGGCGAAACTGCTGCTGGCCAAGCCAAACCTGTTGCTACTGGACGAGCCTACCAACCACCTTGACCTTGAAACCCGCAACTGGCTTGAGGACTATCTGCACAACTATCCGTTCGGGTACATTCTCATTTCGCACGACCGGTACTTTCTTGATGTCACGATCGACCGCACGGTTGAGATATGGAACAAGCGGCTGAATGTTTACCAGGGCAATTACTCAAAGTACCTCACACAGAAAGAAGACCGCCGCGCTCAGCTTGAGGCCGCTTACCGCAACCAGCGCGAGCAGATCGAACACCTTGAGGCGTTCATCAATCGCTTCCGCGCACAGGCCACCAAGGCCAAGCAGGTGCAGTCGCGCATCAAGGAATTGGAGAAGATCGAGCGCATCGAGATACCGGAAGAGGAGCCGGTCATCCACTTCAAATTTCCGCAGCCGCAGCCTTCAGGCCGCATGGTTGTGGAGGTGGAGAACCTGTCGAAGAGCTACGGCGAAAAGCAGGTGCTCAACAATCTGCGCTTCGGCATCGAGCGTGGCGACCGCATCGCGCTGGTGGGCGTGAACGGCGCGGGAAAATCAACACTCATCAAACTGCTGACGGGCGTGGAGACGCCGACATCGGGCACGATCAAGCTGGGCCACAACGTGATCTCAGAGTATTTTGCGCAGGATCAGTACAAGGTGCTGGACCCTGAAGCACCCATGCTCGACGACATCAGCCGTGCCGCCGTCAAGGTGCCGGAGCTTCAGCTGCGCTCGCTGCTCGGCTGCTTCCTGTTCTCGGGTGACGACGTATTCAAGCCGTTGGGCGTGCTCTCGGGCGGAGAGCGCAATCGATTTGCGCTGGCGCGGATTCTGGTGTCGCCGTCGAATTTTCTTTTGCTCGATGAGCCGACGAATCACCTGGACATGCGCGCCAAGGACGTGCTGCTCGAAGCGATCGCTGCATTCTCCGGCACGGTGATCTTTGTTTCGCACGATCGCTACTTTATTGATCGGCTGGCGACGCGGGTGCTGGAAGTTGAGAACGGCACGGTGTTTTCGTACGAAGGCAACTACGAAGATTACACGCGCAAGAAGGAAATGCTGGCTGCGGGTGTTGCTGCGGCTTTTGCTGAGCCGCTGCCAACGGTATTAAAAAAACCGGTATCCACGGGAACGACGATTGTTATCGAAGGCGGCCCTGAGTCGGGCAATGGTTCGGGTTCACGCGCTCGTCGCCTGAATCCCATTAAGCAGAAACAGATGGAAGAGCGCTGCGTATTTCTTGAAGAAGAAGTGCCGCGCATTGAAGCGGCCATCGCACACACGGAGCAGCAGCTTGCGGTTTATGTTTCCGCCGAGGAGACGCAGCGGCTTACGGATTTGGCCGCGGAGCTGCGCAGGGAACTCGCTGAACTGACCGCCGAATGGGAAGAGTTGATGATGCAGTTGGAAAGCTGAAGACACGCATTCTGGGCGGGTGGCCCGAATCCTTGATTTATTTAGCTTCGGCGCCGAATCTTCTCGCGGGCGAGCCTTAGATTCGCACTCTGATCTGGAACACCCATTTAATTCATCACTCGACGTGTACCGCCAGCAAACTCACGCTGGCGGTACACATCGAGAGGGTAAATGAGGACTGACAGCGCTGTGGTGCGCTACGCTGACTCAACGCTGCCCGCCCCGCACAAAGGGTGACGAGTATCTTCCTTGTCATCCAATTGGCTTTAACTCTCCCACTACTTTAGCTGC
>Ga0265330_10001638_pt1 | contig 12749 bp, 7 predicted proteins | sample 41919metaG_FD_202083 | JGI IMG/M metagenome (GOLD analysis project Ga0265330, IMG submission 202083) | Rhizosphere microbial communities from Carex aquatilis grown in University of Washington, Seatle, WA, United States - 4-19-19 metaG | ecosystem: Host-associated > Plants > Roots > Rhizosphere >... | reverse complement strand
CGTTCCTTCGGCGATGAAGGAGTATCTTCACGCCGGAATCATTGACCGGGTCAAATCCCAGCTTTCCCAACACGCAATTGCATTACGCCACGGGACTGAGGAAGAGATTGTGCCGGAGTCCCGGATTCTGGACCATTCAGAGGTTGTCAGTCTGCTCGAGCAGACGTTACGAGAGAGAATCCCCTCCAATCCCGCCGCCCTCGACATTGCCTACAAGATCACCATTCAGTATCTCGTGCCAAACCTGAAGTACGACCACGCCGCAACAGATCAGGCTCTTGCGGTGGCGATGGATGCTGTGCCGCGCACTGCGGGCTTCGTCCAGGAGAACGAACGGATTGTCAGCAAGCACGACAGGATAACGCAGGATATCCTTTTGAAGCTCGACTCGCTCAGGCGTGTCAAAGCGGAGCGTGGGCCGGAAGGGAGCACGCTTGGACAGATTCTCGGCATCGCACTGCATGTGATTGTCGTGATATTCTTGTATGGCATGTACCTTGCGCTCTTCCGCAAGCGAATTTTTGCCAACAACAGGCGTCTGGCGCTCATCGCATTCCTGATTCTCCTCGAGGGGATCTTTGCGTATTTGACGAGGGAGCTTGACGTTAACGCGCCGCTTGAGTTCCTGATTGTCGTTCCCGCGGCTTCGATGCTCCTCACAATCATCTTTGACTCCCGCGTGGGGTTTTATGGCACGGTGGTCATTGCCTATATTGTGGGGGGAATTCGCGGGAATGATTATGGCATCGCTCTCACTTCGCTTGTAGCGGGAGTACTCGCTGTCTACAGCGTGCGGGACATGAAAAATCGCTCGCAGATCTTCCGTTCCCTCGGTTTCATATTCATCGGCTATGCCTGCGTCATCGTTGCGCTTGGTCTCGAACGGTTTGAGTCAATGCCGATCATCGGGGAGCAGTTGCTTTATGCGTTGATTAACGCCATTATCTCGCCGGTACTGACTTACGGGTTGTTGATATTCCTTGAACGGGTATTCAGGGTTACCACGGATCTCACCCTTCTGGAAATGGGTCAGTTCAACCACCCGCTCTTGCGTATGTTGGCGGTGCAGGCGCCAGGAACGTATCACCACAGTCTGTCGATGGCAACACTTGCAGAAGCGGCAGCCGCGTCAGTCGGCGCAAACGAAATCCTTGCGCGCGTAGGCGCATATTTTCATGACATCGGGAAGATCGAGAAGCCGGCATACTTCGTCGAAAACCAGAAAACGTACAGGAGCAAACACGACAAGCTTGCGCCGCGCATGAGCTCGCTCATCATTGTTGCACATGTGAAGGATGGCGTTGCACTTGCGCGCGAGTATAATCTCCCCGAGGAGGTGATCGATTTCATTCCCATGCATCATGGCACAACGCGAATCGATTATTTCTATAATAAGGCGCTCTCGCTCGCTCACAAGACGGGTGACGAAACAAAACTCGACGAGATCAAGGAAGCGGACTACCGCTATCCCGGTCCAAAGCCGCAAACGAAGGAAACAGGAATTATGATGCTCGCCGACGCCGTGGAAGCATCCGTCCGGACCATTGAGGAGCCCACGCCGCAACGCATTGAGGATGCGATTGGAGAGTTGATCAAGAAGCGGTTTGAAGAAGGGGAGCTCGACGAGTGTCCTCTTACATTGAAGGACCTGACTCGTATCAAAGCCGCATTCCTCACTGTTCTGGTGGGCGCCTACCATGGTAGAGTGAAGTATCCTGAAGTGGTTCAACGTCCGAGAAGAACCCGGAGAGGACGCGAGCAGAATCTTTCGGAGTCCGGCAACGGAAGTCCGGCTCCCGATGGACAGCCACCGCAACCGTTGCCGGAAGGCACAGGCAATGAAAACGTACCGTGACCGGTTCCTCCAGTACCTGGCCATTGAACGCAATGCCTCGGCAAATACGATCTCATCGTACCGCCTGGATATCAGCCGGTACGTCGAGTTCCTGAGAACGTGCGGCGTGACAGTTCCGGATGAAGTGACGGAGGAACACACCTCGGCATTTCTCCGTTCGCTGCGGGAACGTGGTCTCTCACCAAGGTCGGTGACCCGTACGATTTCTGCGGTGCGAGGATTCCATGGGTACCTCGTTGGAGAGGAAGCCGCCCACAGTGATCCGACCGAAACGCTGGATACTCCCAAGCTCGACCGGACGTTGCCGGGAGTGCTTTCGGCTTTCGAAGTGGAGCGCATTCTGGAACAGCCGCGGCCAACCGATGGCGATCGGAAGCAACTCTGGCTCCGAAATCGGGCGATGCTGGAAACGCTCTATGCCACCGGGATGCGGGTCTCGGAGCTGATCGGCCTCCGGCGAAACGACATATCCGCCGACGCAGGCATAGTCCGGGTGTTCGGCAAAGGCTCAAAAGAACGCATCGTTCCCATCGGACGCCCCGCTCTTCGATGGATTAATGACTATGTCACGCATTGTCGACCGCTCCTGGCCCGGGCAGGTCTCGGAGCTGAGGCGCTCTTCCTGAACGCCCGCGGCAGGATTCTTACAAGAATGGCTGTCTGGAAAATGGTCCAGTCGTCGGCACGCAAGGCGGGAATCCACCAGGATGTTCACCCACACACCTTCCGTCATTCCTTTGCGACTCATCTGCTGGAAGGCGGGGCGGACTTGCGCGCTGTCCAGGAAATGCTCGGCCATGCCGACATTTCCACAACCCAAATCTACACACATATCGATAGAGAGTATCTGAAGGAAATTCACAGAACGTATCATCCGCGAAGCTGATAGTCGCCTCGGCGCTGTCCTGAGTGCTTATGAGGTGGGTACTCCCGCAAATCGCTGTTCGAGAGACAGGATTGCACAACATATGATCGAGCACTTGTTCATTATTCCCATACTTCTCTTTTCTGTGATCATTCATGAAATCGCCCATGGATGGGTGGCATTGCGTCTGGGGGATCCTACGGCAAAGTCGATGGGAAGGCTGACGCTGAATCCGATTCCCCACATAGACCCGATTGGCTCCGTCATCGTCCCGCTTCTTTCTCTTGCCGCGGCGGGGACGGTTTTCATCGCGTGGGCGAAACCGGTTCCGATCGATCCGAGGAATTTTCAGAGGCCAAGGCGTGATGATGTGCTGGTGTCGATTGCAGGTCCGATTGCAAATGTCATTCTCGCGTGCTTCTGCACCATCGCGGTTATCGTCCTGGCGCAAATTCTGAAGGGAATGGGATCGGGCAACGCCGGATTGGGATCCGAGGTAACGCTCTTCCTCCTGCAAATGTTCTATGCGGGAGTTACGCTCAATGTGGTCCTGGCGTTCTTTAACTTGATTCCCGTTCCGCCTCTGGATGGATCCCATGTGCTGGTCTCCCTGCTGCCTGCCGGCGCGGCACTACACGTTCGTCGAATTGGCTTCTTCGGCGTGTTTGTCCTCATTGCTCTCTTGAGAGTCCCGGCTGTCGCGAGTGCGTTCCATACCGCGATTGTCGCAATTGTTTCGCCATTCCAGTCCGTCATTGAAGCAACATTGTGAGCACGCATGTACATCGGTCCGGAATAACCAGCTCGAATACACCGTAACCCAGCAAATCCAGAGAACAGGAATCATGCACGAGTACCACTACAACGAAAACGTTTTGTACTGTGAAGAGACCGACCTGCACAATGCAGTTGCTGCCTACGGGACGCCACTGTATGTGTACAGCAAACAATCCTTGATTGATCACTGCCGGCACATTGAACAGGCATTCGATGGAACGGAACATCGGACGTACTATGCTGCAAAGGCCAATGCGAATCGTGTGGTGCTGGGCATTATCGCAAGGGAAGGACTGGGGGCCGATGTCGGTTCGGGCGGTGAACTTCATCTTGCCCTGGAGGCAGGGTTTGATCCCCGCAGAATCACGTTCAGCGGTGTGGGGAAGCGGGATGATGAAATCGCGGCAGGGCTTGCGGCGGATGTTCATGCCTTCAATGTGGAATCCCCCGAAGAAATAGAAATCATCAACACCATCGCAGGCCGCACAGGAAAAACTGCGCGCATCCTCCTGCGGGTGAATCTCGACATTGATGCTGGCGGACACGCGTATGTCTCTACCAGCACGCGCCAGAACAAATTTGGCATTCCATGGCAGAAGGCGGGAGAAATTCTCCGTTGGGCGAGTTCACTCCAGAACATCAAGGCAATGGGAATCCATAGTCACATCGGTTCCCAGATTACGAGGGAAGAGACATTACGGAATGGTGCCGAGGCACTCAACAAGCTTGTGCGTGATCTTCGTGCCCTGAATCTTACAATCGAAGACCTTGATTTTGGAGGAGGATTCGGCGTACAGTACAAAGGGTATGTTCAGCACCCGATGCTGCCCCGGGAAGTGCCGGAGGAGGAGAACCTTTCAGCATCTTCAATGGTCCGGGCCATCCTTCCTTCGCTGAAGGAAACAGGGTGCCGGATCTGCATCCAGCCGGGACGCTCGATTGTTGCGCACTCCAGCGTCCTCCTTGTTGCCGTTGTCTTTCGGAAGGCGACGCAAGACAAGACGTTTGTGGTTGTGGATGGAGGGATGAACGACCTGCTCCGGCCGAGTTTGTATCATTCTCATCATCAAATTGTGCCAGTCCATCTCCAAGGCATGCCGCACGAGGTCGTCGACGTGGTTGGACCATTGTGCGAATCCGGCGATTTCCTTGCTCTTGCCAGACCGCTGCCGCGGGTCAACCGGGGGGATCTGCTCGCGGTGCTTTGCACCGGAGCATACGGGTATGTTCTTTCCTCGAACTACAACGCGCGGTTACGCCCCGCTGAAGTACTCATCGACGGCATGAATATGAGCGTGATTCGCAAACGTGAAACATTCGACGATCTTTAACGTCAGGGTGCAGCGTCACCAGGAGTTTGAATTTCTTGTACGAGTTATTCGCCAACCATCAACATAGGAAGATCCATGAAGTCATGTACTGTAGCTGTCGTCGGCGCCACCGGCCTTGTCGGCCGCAAGATGATTCAGGTTCTCGAGGAGCGGAAATTTCCCGCCAGTTCGATCCGTTTGCTTGCCTCCGCAAGTTCCGCGGGTCGGGAACTGACCTTTAACGGCAAGCCTTGCTACGTGGAGGAACTGAAGCCCACGTCGTTCAAAGGAATTGATGTTGCCCTGTTCTCGGCCGGCGCAACCGTCAGCAAGGAATTTGCCCCCCACGCGGTCAAATCGGGCACACTTGTCATTGACAACAGCAGCGCATTCAGGATGGAGCCGGGGATTCCTCTCGTGGTACCGGAGGTGAACCGCGGAGAAATCTTCAAACACAAAGGGATCATCGCAAACCCGAATTGTTCGACGATTCAGATGGTCGTGGTGCTGAAACCCCTGCACGACCTCTGGAAAATCCGACGCATCGTGGTGGCAACGTATCAGTCGGTCACGGGAGCGGGGAAAAAAGGACTCACCCAGCTCGAACAGGAGATTGCAGGTGTTGCTGTTACGGAGAAGAAATTTCCCCACCAGATCGCCTTCAATATACTTCCCCAAGTGGACGTGTTCCGCGATGACGGCTACACGAAGGAAGAGTACAAGATGGTGAGTGAGACGAAGAAGATCATGGGAGACGAATCAATCCGCGTCAACGCTACGTGCGTGCGCGTCCCGGTTTGGGGCGGACACAGCGAGTCGGTGAATATCGAGTTCGAGCGTCCCTGCACAGTCGCAAAGGCACGATCCGTTTTGTCGGCCGCCCCGGGAGTGATCCTTCAGGATGATCCTGGACGCTCGGAGTATCCACTCCCGATCAATGCATGGGAAAAGGACGAGGTCTTTGTCGGCCGAATTCGACAGGATGATACCGTGGCAAGTGGATTGACACTCTGGATTGTCTCTGACAACCTTCGCAAGGGTGCCGCAACGAATGCGGTCCAGATCGCCGAAGAATGGATTAAAGGAAACTAAGGCATGGCCGCCAAACTGCGGGTCGGTGTTATCTTTGGTGGTCGCTCGGGAGAACACGAAGTCTCCCTTGTCTCCGCCAGTTCGATCCTCAACGCCCTTGATCGATCAAGATATGACGTGATCCCCATTGGGATTACCAGGCAGGGGAAGTGGGTAAGCTCCGGCCATGCGCTAGGGTTGTTGAAGGAACGAACAGGTCTCGATCATGAACCTGAGAAATTTCTTGTGCCGGAACCAGGCCGGCAAGGGTTGGTGCCTGCGTCAGGCTCTCTGGAATCCTCGCAACCGCTTGATGTCGTCATCCCCATTGTGCACGGCACGTACGGGGAGGATGGGACACTTCAAGGGCTTTTGGAACTTGCCAATATTCCCTATGTCGGAGCAGGGGTGCTGGGTTCTGCGCTTGGAATGGACAAGATTCTGCAGAAGGGACTGTTCGTCCAGGCCGGGCTGCCTGTTGCCAAGTATCTGTGGTTTCTTTCCGTCACATGCAAAGAGCAACCGGAGAAGGTGGCTGCCGCAATACCGCGCCGGTTGCGTTATCCGCTCTTTGTCAAGCCGGCGAACACCGGGTCCAGCGTCGGGATTACCAAGGCACATAACCGCGCCGAACTCTTAAAAGGGCTGGCACTCGCGGCCGAATTCGACAGAAAGGTCATCGTCGAGCAGGGCGTGCGCGATATCCGGGAAATCGAATGTGGCGTGCTGGGAAACAACGACCCGGAAGCATCAGTCCTCGGAGAGGTTGTTCCGTCAAACGAGTTCTATGACTACGACGCAAAATACGTCGATGGAAAGACCAATGCGGTCATTCCCGCCAAACTTCCGAAGTCGGTGTCCGACAACGTCCGACGCATGGCTGTCAAGGCATTCCGTGCGTTGGACCTTGCAGGGATGGCACGCGTTGATTTCTTCGTTTCAAAGCGGTCAAACCGGATCTGCTTGAATGAGGTCAACACGCTGCCGGGCTTCACCTCCATCAGCATGTATCCAAAACTCTGGGAAGCAACCGGACTGTCATATCCGCAGCTTCTTGATCGACTGATCGCTCTCGCCATTGAACGGCATCGCGAAAAGAACAGCATCCGGACGGAGTATCAGCCGAAACAGGAGTGGTACAAATCGGGAGATTGATCGGATGGAGATGGCGTGATGATCGTCGGCATGCGCCATGCCAGGAGCAGCAGACCATGGAAGAGACCTTTTACAGAAAAAAAAGCAGGCGGTTCGATATCCGGGCGGGATTGAAAAAACTGTTGAGGAACAAGACCGCCCTCGTGCTGATCCTTGCCTCACTCTGCCTGGGTGGATATTTTGTTTTCGGAACGCATGGCATTCTTCAGAGGATCAGGCTTCAGGAGCAGAAGAAGGAACTCGAACGCAAGATCCGCGAAGCGGACGAAGAAACGAAGTCACTCCAATCACAATCGAAATCCCTGGAGAACGATCACAAGGCCGTGGAAAAAGTGGCCCGTGAACGATATGGGATGGCACGCAAAGGGGAGAAGGTCTACAAAGTCAATAAGGAAGACCACTAAGAACCACAGGCGGCGCTATGGAATTGTTTGACGCTCCTGAATCCCCGGCCCTGGGAACGCCGCTTGCAGAACGGATCCGACCTTCCACACTGGACGATGTGGTGGGACAGGACCACCTGCTCGGTGCCGGGAAACCGCTCCGCGTGCTGATTGAGCATGACCAGGTTCCTTCGATGATCCTGTGGGGACCGCCAGGCACAGGGAAGACCACACTCGCAAGGGTGATCGCGTCACATACCAAAGCGGAATTCTTCCAGCTCAACGCCGTTGCCGCCGGCGTGAAAGACGTCCGTGCTGTTTTGGAAAGGGCGGAAGTCGCCAGAAGGCGCGACAGCAGACGTTCCATTCTCTTTATCGATGAGATTCACCGTTTCAACAAGGCGCAGCAAGATGCCTTGTTGCACAGTGTCGAGGATGGCGTCATCACGCTCATCGGAGCGACGACCGAAAATCCTTCCTTCGAAGTGATCGCTCCGTTACTTTCCCGCAGCCGGGTCTACGTGCTCAGGCCGCTCACGGAAGAGCACCTTGGCATTATCCTCGATCGGGCACTCGTGAAGGATGTCATGCTCTGCACGGAACGCATTGAGGTGCCAAACCGTGCAGACCTCGTTCGCATCTCGGGCGGCGATGCCCGGTCGATGCTCAACGGATTGGAGACAGCAGTAAGGCTGACTTCTCCACGTCCCGATGGAGTCAGGGTCGTCACCCTCAAAGAGATCGAGGAAGCGTTTCAACGGAAGGCTTTGGGCTATGATCGTGCCGGAGAACAGCACTACAACATCATCTCAGCTTTTATCAAAAGTGTGCGAGGTGGTGACCCGGACGCAGCGGTCTATTGGCTTGCACGAATGATCGACGGCGGCGAAGACCCGTTGTTCATTGCCCGGAGGATGGTTGTCCTTGCTTCGGAAGACATCGGGAATGCCGATCCGTATGCCATCACGCTGGCGACTGCATGCTTTACGGCGGTCAATGTCATCGGGATGCCAGAGGGGAGAATCGTCCTTGGCCAGGCCGCAACATACCTTGCCTCCTGTCCGAAGAGCAATGCTGCCTACAAGGCAATTGATCAGGCATTGGACGACGTCCGGAACGGCCCTGAGACGGTTGTTCCGATCCACCTGAGAAATGCCCCCACAGGGTTGATGACAGAGTTGGGATATGGCCGCGACTACAAATACAGCCATGATTTTCCGGAGCATTTTGTGGAGCAACAGTTTCTTCCCGATCCCTTTAAGGACAAGATCTATTATCGGCCGGTTAACATCGGCCGGGAACAGACGATTCGTGAGCGATTGAACTCCTGGTGGAAAGGCAGGCAACGGTAGGTCTATTGATTGATGTCCCAGAACACCCTTGAACCCCCTCTTTCCATATCGCGCAATGCTCGTCACCATCGCTCTGATGCTGCCGAACATTTTGTTCGGGCAGCAGATCCCCGACAGCTTGACGATGCCGAGTATTGCCCTCCCTGTGCTTGATACCATAGCCATTGCAGCCCACGATTCCTCCGCATCGCGTGATTCGGCGAAGACGCCCGGTTCGCCTTCAGGGATCGACTCCGTAGTGACCTATTCTGCAACCGACTCCGTTGTCTATGCGCTCTCGAACCGGACGATGTTCATGTTCGGACAGGGGAACATCCGCTACAAAGAACTTGGTCTCAAAGCCGAACGCATCAATATCAATTGGAATACCTCTCTTCTTGACGCTCACGGCATTCCCGACACTGCGGACACCACTCATACCAAGTTCAAGGGCCTTCCCGATATGCTTGACGGAGGGACCACGTACCATGGTTCAGTGGTCACGTACGACTTCAAATCAAAGAAGGGGAGGATTGACATCGGGAAAACAGAGATCGAGCGGGGCTGGTATTATGGCAATGAAATCAAGAAGATGGAAGACAAGGTCCTATTTGTGGAAGATGGCATGTACACGACCTGCGATCTTGAGCATCCACATTACTACTTCTTTAGTCCCGAGATGAAAATCATCGTGGGAAACAAGGTCGTTGCCAAGCCCGTAACGTTTTGCCTTGCCGATGTGCCGATCTTTGCGTTGCCGTTCGGCATTTTCCCGACCGAGAGAGGCAGACGGTCCGGATTGATCGCACCGGCATATGGCGAGAGTGCCAACCGTGGACGATATCTTTCCCACCTCGGATACTACTGGGCCATGAACGATTACATGGATTTGAGCGTGAGAGGCGACGGCTACGCCAAGGGGGGGTATGTTCTGTATTCTGACTACCGGTATGCGTCGAGATACAATTTCACCGGTGGCATCAGCGGGTCGTATGCGAAGACCACATTCGGCGAGGTTGGCGATCCGGCTTACGCCAATGCAACGTCGTTTGACCTTCACCTTACGCATAATCAGGAGTTCAATCCGACAACCCATCTCAGCGTTGATTTCACCTTCACCAGTGCGACGCAAGGAACCACATATTATCAACAAACGAGCAATAATTTCAACGACCTTCTGCTTCAAAATATACTCTCCAACGCCACGTTCACGAAATCATGGGAAGGTGCAACGCCAAGCAGCCTTACGCTGAACGTCCATAGGGATCAGAACCTGCAATCAGGGGCGATCAATGATGTGCTACCGAGCATCTCGTTTTCCAGGGGTCAGAGCTATCCGTTTCGCTCTACCAAACGGAGCCCCTCAGCTCCGCTCACCATGTTCGATCTCATCGGCTATACCTATAACGGTTCGTTTGAGAATGTGAGGAATTCCGCCCCTGCCACAGACATCTCGCCAGCAGTGTACGATCAACGCTGGGGGGCCGAGCATCAGGTGGGACTGAATGCCTCTCCAAAACTTGGCTACATTACCGTGACGCCGAATTTTTCGTTCTTTTCAGTCTGGTATGGCAAATCAACCGAGAAGTTCATCAACGCAAATGACAGCCTCGTCTCGCGGGAGCATAACGTATTCAAGACGGCTGACTGGTACAACATGGGAGTCTCTGTGAGTACCAAGTTGTATGGCATCCTTCACCCGGATATTTGGGGAATTACAGGCATTCGTCACCAGTTAACTCCCAGTCTTGGTTACACCTACCACCCTGATTTCTCCAGACCGAAATGGGGTTACTTCGGTCAGTATGTCGATACAAGCGGGGTTACCCAAACGTATAGTCATTTCGAGAAGGGAATCTTTGGCGGCCCTCCGATCGGAAAAGCACAAATGCTCACGATGAGTCTCGGAAACGTCTTTGAGATGAAGACGGCAGGGGATAGCGCCGGCCAGGAGAACAAATTTCAGCTCATGAACGTCGATTTGGCTGGCTCGTACAATTTTGCTGCGGACAGCCTGAGGTTCAGCGAGATTCAGTCAAACTACCGCACAAGCATTGGACAATGGTTGAACATTGGGGGATCAGCCAGTTTCAACCTCTACAAGTTTGTTCAGGACCCATCTGATCCCTTCGGGAACGGACGAACTGTCAACCAGTTTCTGATCAAAGAGGGAAAACTGGCCCGCTTGACGAATTTTTCGCTCAGTATAGGGACGCAACTCAGTGGGGAGAAAAAGGCCACAACGGCGGGACCAATCCGTTCAGAAGCGGACTCCATCAATGCTGCTGCACGCAAGGGATATGTGGGGCTGTATGATCAGGAGTTACCCGATTTCAGCATCCCGTGGAATCTCGGTCTGTCATGGAATTTTTCACAAAGCCAGGAGAATCCCTACAGGAAGAGTCACTCGTCTGGCATTGCTGCTAATCTAGGGTTCAATCTCACGGAGTTCTGGAAAATAACGGCAACTACAAGTTACGATATTGTTGACAGACAACTTGCTGCGCCGCAGATCACGGTGTACAGGGATCTTCATTGCTGGGAGATGAACTTCGATTGGGTCCCGACAGGTTACAACAAGCATTTTGAGTTCACAATTCGTCTGAAGGCGCCGCAGCTTCAGGACATCAAAGTGACAAGGCAGGGAAGTGCGCGGGATGTGTATGGCCAGTAATACGAGGGTCGGCGTATACTAGTTGTAGGACGGGACTACGCGAAACAGCGGCGTACAAGTCCAGTCCCGTCGTTGCTGATTAGCCGACTCTGGAGACTTGTCCGCCGGTTTCTGGCGGAGTCGGCCTACAGTTGCTGTAAGCAAGAAAAAAGGGAATCACGCACGAATCGTGGTTCCCTTTTGTCGTCAATGACGTATCGGATTGCAACGGTCAGGCGCTTTGCTTCTGCTCCTCATACCGGTACAGCGGCTCTTTCTTCTTGGTGATGACATCGCGCGTGACTGTCACCGAAAAGAGGTTTCGCTTGTCAGGAAGTCCGTACATGATATCGAGCATAATCTCCTCGATGATCGAGCGAAGTGCCCGTGCGCCGGTCCCACGTTCGATTGCCCGCTGGACCACGGCCTTCAGTGCCGGTTCCTCGATGACGAGTTCTGCTCCTTCCATCCTGAACAGTTTCTTGTACTGCTTGATGATGGCATTCTTCGGCACGGTGAGGATATTCAAGAGCGCATCTTCACCAAGCGAGTGAAGTGGTGCAATAAGAGGAAGGCGGCCGACAAATTCCGGGATCATTCCGAATTTCACCAAATCTTCCGGCTGGACCTGGGCCAAGAGTGAATCGGAATTGGCGTCGCGTTTGCTCTTAATCTCTGCGCCAAACCCCATGGGATTCTGGTTCACTCTGCGCGAGACAATCTTTTCAAGCCCGTCGAACGCCCCGCCGCAGATAAAAAGGATGTTCTTGGTGTTGATGTTGATCAAGCTCTGTTCCGGATGCTTGCGACCGCCTTTAGGTGGTACGCCTGCCACTGTCCCTTCCAGAATCTTCAACAGTGCTTGCTGGACACCTTCGCCGGAAACATCGCGTGTGATTGACGCACTGTCACTCTTGCGCGCGATCTTGTCGATCTCGTCGATATACACAATGCCGCGTTCGGCTTTTTCGACATTGTACTCGGCATTTTGGAGGAGGTGAACGAGGATGGTCTCCACGTCGTCCCCCACATACCCGGCTTCGGTGAGCGTGGTGGCATCGGCGATGGCAAACGGGAGGTCGAGGATTCGCGCCAACGTCTGGGCAAGCAGGGTCTTGCCGGTTCCCGTTGGTCCAATCAAGAGAATATTGGTCTTCTCCAGATCAACATCATCAAGATCAAAGAGATGGTCGCGCGAATCAATCCGTTTGTAGTGGTTGTAGACTGCAACGGCGAGACTCTTCTTTGCCTGTTCCTGCCCGATCACGTAATCGTCGAGCGATTTCTTGAGTTGGGAAGGCGTCAGGCCTGCACGTGGTCCCTTCTTTGCATTGAACGATGCCAGGGTG
>Ga0265330_10001637_pt1 | contig 12749 bp, 7 predicted proteins | sample 41919metaG_FD_202083 | JGI IMG/M metagenome (GOLD analysis project Ga0265330, IMG submission 202083) | Rhizosphere microbial communities from Carex aquatilis grown in University of Washington, Seatle, WA, United States - 4-19-19 metaG | ecosystem: Host-associated > Plants > Roots > Rhizosphere >... | reverse complement strand
TGGTGACCTATGATCAGGCGCGCGAGTACATCAAGCGCGTGCTGGCCGTGTACGCGCACTATCGCCTGCTCTACGGCGAGCCCTTTGAACTTTCGCTGGCGGTCAATCCCCACTACGCCAAAGACGGCATCAACGACTGATTGTCGCCGGCGCTGAGTGTTCCGGCCGTGTGTTCAATAGTTCGGGCTGTTCGGGCTCGCCCAGACCGCCACGTAGGCGACTTTGAGATCAGAGGGATTCGGCGTGAGATTCCAATCATAGTCGTCACCGGCGGCGTTGTTGTAGGTGCCGCCGCCGAGGGCCAAGTTGAGCAGCAGGAACATCGGCCGCTTGGCCTCGGCGTAGCTTGGAACACGCCAGACCTCGGTCTGATCGTAGTACCAGACGATGGTGTCCGGCTCGATATCGACCCCGAAGCGGTGATAGCCTGCGGTCAACCCGGGCGCACTCACCGCGAAGCCTTTCCCCCCATCACTGCCGTTGCCGTTCGCCCACCGGTGCCAGGTGGCCATGTAATTGTCCGGCTGCAGGTCGTTCGGTGGTGTCCCCCAGTTCCCGTACTCTTCGACAATGTCGATCTCGGCGCCGGCCGTGCCCGGGGCGACCAGGCTCGGGCGATCGAGCAGCCAGAACGCCGGCCAAGTGTTGGGGCCGCCGGGGCACCACATTGAGACCTCGAAATATCCGTATTGCTGGGCAAAGCCGTTGCCCGATCCATCCATGCTGCAAAGGAGGCCGCCGGAGTAGCCCGAGAACCAATTGTTCGGGTCACCGTAGCCGCGCTTGGCGACCCGGATGGTCAACTGGCCGTCGCCGATGCCGAACGGGTTGTAGCTGTCGACCGGGTCAATGAAAGTGAACCAATCCTTGGCGGAGGGCGTGTGTGCGATCCAGATCCCCGTGCCCAGGTCCCAAGGATTGACCTGCAGACTCGCCATCGTGGTGAAATCCTGGAGAAAGACACGGTGATAGCCGGCGACCGGGGGACTAGGGGTTCCACCCGCGACAGCCGTGCTCCCGCCAGCAGCGGCGCCGCCCCTTGCATTGTTGGTTCCGCCCGCGACAATTGTGCTGCCGCCAGCTCCTGCGCCGCCCACTGCGTTCCCGCCAGCGGCCGGAGTTCCCCCCAAGCCGCCGCCACTGACGGCCCCACCGGAACCAACCGATGCACTGGGTGAGCCACCGCACGAGAGTGAACCAACCGCTGTCATTAAAAGGAGCGCCGGTCCGAATGTTCCACGTCTTTTCATAGCGTTTTCCTCTTGGAGAAGCATAAGGCAAACAAGCCTTCTTTGCGCGAAGCTCAGCTCCCTCGGAGAAGCTGTCCATGGTCAGCGCAGGTCGGCCGGCACTTGCACATGTTGTGCCCACGTAATCATCAAGTCCCCATGGCCATCACCAAGGAGCGTCGATCAAGACCATGTGTGCGTCCCTCGGGGCGACCTACCTCGCGCCTTGAGTCCCACCGTGGACTGGGCACGGCGCTGCGTTTCGGCGGCGCAAACATTGCGGAATTGCACGCGGCATTCCGGTCACGTAGCGGTTGGTTGAGCCGCACAAACCGCTCGACGGCACTCCCCTTGTCAGTCAACTTTTGGGGAAGCCATGAATACGACTGTGAAGCCACATTTTCTTGTCCTTGTGTTGTTGGTCGGCGGGGCGATGGCTGCGAGCTGCGGCGGAACCGGCGCATCATCCGCGCCAAGTGACGCCAACGTTCAAGCCGGGGGAACCGGCGCCGCGGCCGGCACGACCGGCGCAGCGGGACAGGCGGAAACCGGCGGCAGCGCCGCAGGCACAGGAGGTTCCGTGGGGACCGGCGGCTCGGTCGCAAAAGGTGGCTCGCTTGCCAGCGGAGGGAGCATCGCGACGGGCACAGGTGGCATTGCCGCAAGCGGAGGTATGGCGACAGGCGGAATGCCGAGCACCGGAGGCGCGACAGGTAGAGGCGGCTCGATTGCGACCGCTGGCGCCATTGTGACTGGGGGAATCGTGAGTACTGGAGGCACAAGTGTTACGGATGCCGCTGTTGCAACCGGGGGAGTCGCCAGCACTGGAGGCTCAAGTGCCACGGATGCCGCAACTGGGGGGACCACGAGCAGTGGAGGCACAAGTGCCACGGATGCCGCCATGGCAACTGGGGGAATCACCAGCACTGGAGGCACAAGTGCCATGGGCGGAACAGTTTCAACCGGTGGGGCAAAGCCCACTGGAGGCGCGATCGCTACTGGCGGTCAGACTGGCTCGGGCGGAGCCTCCGGTTCAGGTGGAACCTCAGGCACGGGCGGAAAGACCGGCTCGGGCGGCACGACCACCTCCGGCACCGGGCCTTGCGACATCTTTGCAACCGGCAATACCCCCTGTGTTGCCGCCCACAGCACGGTGCGGGCGCTCTTGGGCGCGTACAACGGCAACCTCTACCAGGTCACACGCGCCTCGGACAACACGACGAAAGACATCGGCGTGCTCGGCCCCGGAGGTTTCGCCAACTCGGCCACGCAGGACTCGTTCTGCACAGGCGCGACCTGCACCATCTCAATCATCTACGACCAATCTGGTAACAATAACCACCTCAAGCAGGCGCCCGCTGGTCAGCGGAAGGAGACGCCTGACAACCTGGCCGAGGCGACCGCCCTCAAGTTTACGATTTCCGGTCACACGGTCTACGGCGTCCACCTCCCGCCTGGATACGGCTACCGCGTTGACCAGACCAAGGGCGTCGCGACCGGCGACGACCCGGAGACCGAATACATGGTGACGAGCGGCACCTTCTACAACGGCAGTTGCTGCTTCGACTACGGAAACGCCGAGACGAACAATACCGACGATGGCAAGGCCACCATGGAAGCTGTCTATTTCGGCAGCTGGACGTCTCAGGGAAAGGGGGCTGGCAACGGTCCCTGGGTCATGGCGGACATGGAAAACGGCGTCTACGCGGGACCGAGCTTTGCCGCGAACCCCGCGGATACGCCGCAAACGTCCGCGTATGTAACTGCGATGGTGATAGGGAGATCCGGGACGTTCGCGCTCAAGGGTGGTAATGCGCAAACGGGAAACCTCACGACGTTCTACGACGGCGCACGTCCAGCCGGCTACAATCCGATGAAAAAGCAGGGCGCCATCATCCTCGGCATCGGCGGCGACAACACCGCCACCGCCCAGGGGAATTTTTACGAAGGCGTGTTGACCTCGGGCGCGGCGTCCGACGCAACTGCCAGCGCCGTCCAGGCTAACATCGTAGCGGCGGGGTATGGCAACTGACGCGCGCGGTTTCAATCGATTGACCTGAACGTCGGCAGCCGAAGGCGTGTCGACGTTCAAGCCAACGCCAAACGCGCAGCGAATCAATCACTTTCTGGTTTTGATTCGGCCGTACTCCTCACCCATCAAGACGTGCTTGTAGCCGCCACTGCCGTCCTTGGGGACCGTCAATTGGAAATCCACCTTGCTCTGAAACAGCATCACGATATCCGAGCCGCCGAACAAGAAGAAGCCCAGCATCTCGCCTTTGTTGAGCGTCTTTCCCTCCGTTACGGACTTTTCGAAGTTCACCGACGACACCTGGGACATGCCGATGGGCAACACCGCTACCAAACCGTATTCCTTGGTCTCGACGATCACGCAACCGCGCGTCTCGATGTTCTGCCAACCCGGTTCTTTTGACTGCAGGACGTACTTTTTGTCCTTGGGGCTCCACGTTGTGATGCCCCCAGCCGCATCGTCACTCTCAATAACGCGGACCTCTTTGATCGTTCCACCAATCGGGAAATGGTAGCGGTGGTAGTCGTTCACATCGAGAAACGTATGCGTGAGCGTCCCGTTGGCGAAGGCCGTCTGGTATTTGCTGCCCTCGCCAAGCAGGACGGCTATCGACTTGAAGATGTTTGACTTGATCCTAACGCCCGCCGCTCCGACGATATTCGAGTTCTTGTCTATCTTCCAGGTGCCCTGTGCCTTTGCATCGGCCGGGGAAGACACGACCGAGGGATCGCCCGGGGAAGCAATCGGACGCTGATCGGGAGACTTGAGATACCGCGCAAAGAACTGGTTGAACGTCTTCCAATTCTTGTGGTCCTCATACCACCCCTTCTGCAAGCCAAAGCGCTCGTCCGCCAACGCCTTCAGGTAGTACTGTTCATTCCACGAGATCTCCTTGCTCAAGTACAACCCCCAGCTCTTGACAAAACCGACCATCCACGTCCGATAAGGCTCGTAGTACTGGAGCGAGTTGTTGTAGTAGCCCTTGTCCTTCAGTTCGCCGAGCGGCTGGTCGTTGATGAAATAGAAGTAATCCAGGCTCTGATCGATCTGCTCGTACAACTTCGGATAGGGCAAATTCGGCAAGATCGACCAGGGCATTGCCTTCGCCGCCCAATCCATGAACAGGTAGTACTCTTCCAGGGTCTGCGCCGGATTCATCACCCGGTCGGAATTGATCTTCTTTGCCGCTTCAATTGAAGCAACCAGCATCTTCTTCAAGTCAGCATTGTGCTCGACTGCGCTGATCAGTTGCTCCGTCCCAGGCTCATGCTTTACCAGCGGTGCCTTCTGCTCCTGCGAATACGCGCTCAGGCTCAGGCACAGGGCAAACGCTGCGACCACTGAAGCAAACAGGCGTCGGTCTCTTTGGGTTCTCATGACATTTATCCTTTCGGTGAAACTGCGCAATTGAACTACTTCATATAGAGAGGCATCAGGGTGAAGCTTCCGTCTACCCGGTCAGGCACGTCGCGCAGCTTCTGCCAAGACCAGCTTGACTGGCTCCACACAAATGGCTTGCCCCGCAGCAATGGGGTGCCAAAGAGCATGTGATATCCCTTGGCCAAAGACGCGGGGTCGAACACCCCGGACAGCTTCATGAACGCAAGCACCATGCTGGACGATGCGACTTTTGCATCAATGGAGCCATCGGGGATCTGCTTGGGAAAATCGGTCTCGCCGTAGCCCACATCCCAGCGCCCGAAGATGGAGAGCGGATTTCCTGGATCATCAGTGTACGTGATCACGCGTTTGGCATCGTCCACGGTCTTGACCGTCGGCAGAAGCCGATTGAACTGCTTCCGTCGCGCCGGCCGATTGTCAGTCGAATCAAGGTCCGTCTTCACCTGCACCGAGGCCGGGAAGTTGATTCCCATGAGATGCCGCGCATTGACCATTTCTGCGTCGTATGCCAACGAGCATTCACCGTGGTCCAGACACTTGGAAGTCACCGTGTATTTGCCGCCGGTAGAGCGGTAGAAGAGAAAACACCGATACGACATCTCCACGAGTCCTGTCTCCTTGGTCTTGGCATCCACCAGCATGTAGCCATTCAGATAGGTACCCGTGTCATCAAGGGAAATGGCGTCGAAGAACTCGGGAATGCTGCTTGAAAACTGTTCCGCCAGTGCCGCTCGCCAGAATATCCATAGGCCTTCTGTCTTGGTTTGCGTTTGGTTCAGTCGATGGGTCGTTTCATTGAACATGAGCCCCTTGTTGTTGTAGCCAAAATCGGTCCCGGAACCGATAAGGCCGGGGTTGCTCGCATTTTCTGTAATCCAATCCCCGTTCACGGCAATGGTCTGATTCATCGTCTGGGAAAGGAAGCCCGACCAGGTATTGTGGGTCAGAATGATCTCGTCATCGCAGCGCTTGAGAAACGCCGAACACTTGTCCGGGAAGTCGCTGGCTCGCTTGGCCCCTAGAGCCACCTCTGGCGGCGTCGCGATGACGTCCATGAGGTCGTTGTAGGCATTGAGAAAGTAGACATCCATGAACGTGAGGGTCGTTGCTTCATATCCAAGGACAAGCTCCGATTGTTTGAAGTAACGCTGATCCGGCAGCCAATGCCCTGAGAAGTCGAGGTTGGCCGGGTCTTCGACAGTAACGCCGTGATAGATGCCCAGCATGCGAAACAGCAGCCTCTTTAGCCGCAAGGCCAGGACGGGTTTGGTCGATGGTGCGGCAACATATTGCAGGAAATGGATGTAGTTTTTCATCAGCAGCCCGCATGCCTTGCCAAGTTCGTCCTTGGTAGGGCCAGGCTGCTTGGGAAACGTATGGCCGGGGTCTGTCAGGTAGGCATTGTCCCAGGAATTGTCCCGCGCCGAGATTATGGTGTTGCCCTGCAGTTTTCCTTGGACGAAACCGGCGCGGTACTCGGCCCGCAGATCGTTCGGATCTTTCGACACAACCGTCATGTTGACGATGTTGTTGATCGTTTGAATCGCGCCGATGGCATTGGGGTCCAATTGAAAAATTCTGGGGCCAGGCGAGCCTTCTGGTGTCGTGGGGGACTGGTGGTGTGTTGATGAGCCCATGAAAACCTCCTCTTTGAATTGCCGTGGCGCCGCTTGGACTGAAGAATGCTTCGAGAAGAGCGGTAGTGTTCGAGCCTGAAGCCAGGCGACGCCAGGAAATGCGTCGCAACATATATGCCGGAGGCGCGATGTCAAATACGCCGGCGACTGGGATACCCCGAGTCCTAAAGTGACGAATTCCCAGGGTGCGCGCGCAGAAGGGTTGCTCCTAGAAAACCTGGCGGAAACCGAAGGTTATGCGACCGGGCCAGCCCACGGGCACGCCGGGCGCCGGTCGCAAAGGGAAGGCCCAGTCAGCGCGCAAGGCGTAGGTGTTGAGTTGGGGAATCAGCAGGCGCAGCCCGAAGCCGACGTCATCGTAGAAGATCAGGCTGTGGGCGTCGGCGCCCGCATCGCCAGCGTCGAAGAACAGCAGACCGCCCAGGCGCAGGAACGCGAGCTTGAGCGCCATGCTGCGTGCCTCGATATGCCCGATGAACGCGGCGCTGCAGCCCACGAACTCGCCCACCGGGTAGCCGCGCAGACCGGTATCGCCGCCCTCGACGAAGTAGCGCTTGCGCGTGTTTTCGTAGAGCAACCCCAGGTTGCCGGCCGCCACCACGCGGAAGACCCGCGCCAGCACCGGGGTGGCCAGGGTGAACCGGCCGTGGATAAGTTGATCCGTCACGTCGTCGCCTGCCACGCGCGCCTCCCACGAGCCACCCACGCTCTGCAGGCCGCCCCACCAGTCTGCGGTCAGGTCGAGTGAGGTCTGAAACAAAGTGAGATCCTTGTCGGAGCCGATGAAGCTGGCGGCCCGCCCGGCCTTGAGCGACAGCGAGGGACCGATCTGCATGTCCTCACGGAAATCGAAAGTGTTGAGATCGCGGTAGGTTCGATAGCGGGGCGTGAACAGCTGGTAGCGCAGAAACACATCTGAGATCCGCTCCGAGAGCGGAAAGACCTCCTGGGCGAAAAGCTGGCGCTCGCTGGAACCGTCCGGGTAGGGGAAGTCGTCGGTGAATGACGGGCGAATCAGATTCAGCTCGTGGCCCAGGCTGATGCGCTGGATGACCGATGGCCTGGGAAACGAGCGGGTGACCGACTCGCTGGTGTTGATGGTTTTCAGCCGATACATCCAGGGCGCGGTTTCCTCGCCGGGCAGGGCGGCTGGCCCCGGATTGCAGATACTGCGGGACACATTGTCGAACGGGACGGTGCGAAGCTCGGTGCCGAGAAAGCGTCGATAGACGCCATCGTAGTGGCTGAAATCGACGGCCGCGCCCCACCGGCTGGCCAAAGAGTAGAGCGGATACTCCAAGTGAAAACGCGAAGAGCTGCCCTCCTCTCGCCCGGGGTTGAATGGGCCCGGGTCGCGCCTCCAGTTCCAGTAGAAGGCCGCCTCGAACCTAAGGCGCGTGCCCAGAATGTTGGGATCGACGTAGTTGGGCCCGAGAGACATCTCGCCCTGGTCCATGACAAACACGGCGGCCACGTACTTGCGCCAACCGAAGAGGTTGTTCTCGGAGAGCGACGCTGTGTAGTAGAGGAGGTAGTTCTGCTGGGCTTGGAAATCCTGATTGAAACGCAAGCTCCAGACGTCGCGGGTCACGATGAGCACATCGACCGTCCCTGGCGTCGCGGACGTGACGGGCAGAACCGCCACGACATTCGACAGGGTGGGATCCTGCAGATTGCGGGTGGTTTCCTCGGCCAGATCCTGGTCGTAGCGGTCACCCGCCTGCAGCAGCGATTCGCGCCGGATGTGGTGCTCGCGTGTGGTGCGGTGAAAGATGTTGGCCCAAACCAGCGGCACGCGCTCGCGCGCCAGGAACACATCCAGGTTCACCACGTGGACTTGGGTGATGATCTTTCCCTGCGGTTCAGGCTCGATGCGAAGACCGCGCAGGGCGAGCGCATCGTCCACCGCCTCCCGTTCCAACTTGCCAAGATCGGCATAGCCCGCCGCCGCGGCCGAAGCCGCGAACGAAAGCAAGAAGAGCAGACACAGACAGGCGCCGCGCATGAGCGCGGATTGTACGCGCGAACCCAGCGTCACGGAATGCGTTCCCTCTGCAGCAATTCAGCCCGTGCCTCGCCTGGCAGAGCCACGCGCCCGCTGCCCGGCCAGCACCAGTGCCAGGCAGGCCAACGCCGAAGCCACGCTGATTCCCAGCCCGGCGTCGAGCCACGGATCTCGGTATTCCATCTCGATGCGGTGTCTGCCCGCGGGCACGACCAATCCGGAAAGTGAAAGATCGGTGAGCAGAACCGGCAGCGGCGCCCCGTCGAGCGTCGCGCACCAGCCGCTGGCCCAGGTTTGGTTGATGGCCAAGAACGACGGCCCGGGCCCGAGAGCCTCCACGTCGAGCGCGAGACGGACTGGCGTGCGCGCAATCGTGGTGACGGTTGCGGGCGCCGGCAGCCCGGGAAAACTTGCGAGATCGGCCGCATCCAGGCACGCCGTGGTCGGGATCTGGTCGCGCAGCCGGCGCATGGCCTCCTTCCAGCCGTCGCTGCCATGGACGATCTCGACCCGGGACGCGGCGAACACGAAGGGTTGCGCCGACCGGGCGAGCAGGGTTTCCAGAGGCGGGCCTCCATCCGGGGTGACCACGCGGTCGTCCTGCCAGCGAGCGCCGGGCCGGAAGCGCACGAGCGCGGTCACGCCACGCCGGCGCAGCAGGGGCTCGGCGAGAGCCGGATCTTCGCCCATGGTTTGCACGATCAAATGCGTGCTGTCGCAGGTCCAGCGCAGCTGGGTGAAATCGAAATCCGCCTCAAAAATGGTGGCCAGTCCCCACTGCGCGGGAATCGGCGGCGACGCCAGCCCGCCCATGTCAGCAAGCTCGCGTTGCCAGGCCGCCATATGAAACAAGAGCTGGTCGCCCGGCCGCTTCACCAGCGGCGCCAAAAAATCCGGCGGCCGCGTGACCGTCGCCACCGGCGTGGTGGGCAGCAACCCCTGGCCGCCCGCCAGCAGATCCAGCGCACCCAGGCCACAGAAGGCCAACCCGCGCCCCCAACGCGACAGGCGTCGCGCAGGACCCAGCACCGCCCAGCCAGCCAGCGCGACCAGGGCCAGGTGCAAGGCATCGCGGCCTGCCAGCCGCGCCGGGAAGACTGCGTCCCACCGGCCGGACAGCAGGAATAGCCCAGCGGCAAGGCCAAGGCCGAGCGCGGCCAGCGCGATCAGGGCCCGACGAACTCCGACCCGCGCAACCGGCGGACCGAGCACGACATGGTCCATTCCATAGGCCGATGCGATCACCACCGGGAAAAGAAAGAGGACCGCGAATTTCTCGGGAAAGCGAATCCCCGAAAAGAGCGGCAAGTGGCGCAAGAGGGGCCAGACGAAAAAGTTTTCGCCGAGTGCCGTGACGTACCCCACGGCCGCGAGCGCCAGCCAGGGCCACAAGCGACGCCAGCGCAAGGCAAAGGCCGCCATGCCCAGAACCGAGACGAGCAGCCCGGGGTACAACGACGAGAAGTAAGGGGACACTTTCCCGCCGTAAAGCGAGCGTCCCCAGTACAAGCTGGGGTTCCCGCGTGTCACATGCCCGAGCACGTGGGGCGAAAGCAGATCCAACGCGCGGAGCGCGGGCATGGACCATTCGCTGGCCATCGAATCGGTCAAGCCGCGCGCGCGGATCGTGCTGCTGGCGTGGTGGATCCCCGGCAGCAAGAGAACCGCGGCCAGGCCGATGCCCAGGCCGATCCCGGCCAGCCCTGCCAACCATGCGCGTCTCGGCGCCCGGCGCCGCATGATCACCGCCGCCAGGCCCAGGCCCGGCAGCATGAGCAGGGTGGACGGCTCCCCTGCCAGGGCCTGCAGTCCGAAGCTGAGCGCCAGCCCGGCCACATCCACAGGGTTCGGCCTTCGCACCAGCCGAACCATGAAACTCAGGGTCAGGGGAAAAAGCGATGCTGAAAAGAGACTGGGCAGCACATTCGTGGTCGACAGCAGATAGCCACCGAATCCCCATGCCAGCGCACCCAGCAAGGCCGCGGGCCGACTGCGACGGAGGGTGCGCAGAAACAGGAACATGCTGGCTGCCCCTGCCAGCAAGGGCAGGATCACTTGCAGCCGAAAGGCCCATTCAAAGGGCAACAGGAAGAACAGCGTGGTCAGGGGATGGAAAAGCTCGTGCTCGGGGTTGGCCGCGAACGGCTGCCCGGCCGCGAAGAACGGATTCCACAGGGGGATTCCCCCGGCAGCCTGCGCCAGCGGAACGATGAGTCCCTTGGCCGGCCGGTAGAAACTCATCAGGTCGCGGTCGACGAAGGTCTCGCCGAAAAACAGCGCCCGCCAGAACAGCCCGAGCGCGACCAGAACGAGCAGCAGGATCGCCGCAACCCAGAACCGGCCTGTCTCCCTGCGTGTGTTCACGTGGCGACCTGCGATTTGTGGGCCCGGTCCTGGCGCGACCTCTGGATTCTGCTGTCGTCGGTTTCTTAACGATGCTGAAGCATCACAACGCCTCGATCACCGCCTGGCCGGCCTGCACCGTGGTCGCGGCCGGGGTGCAGGCCGGCACGATGTCAGCGGTCAGCACGCCGCGATCGATCGCGAGTTCCACCGCCTGCTCGACCGCCACCGCTTCCTTTTCCAATTTCAGCGAGTAGCGCAACAACATGGCCACGCTGAGGATGGTGGCGTAGGGATTGGCAATCCCGCGGCCCGCGATGTCAGGCGCACTGCCATGGATGGGTTCGTACAGGCCGCGCGGACCGTCGCCGAGCGACGCCGAGGGCAGCATGCCCATGGAGCCAGCCAGCACCGAGGCCTCGTCGGTCAGGATGTCGCCGAACATGTTCTCGGTCACGATCACGTCGAAGCTGGCCGGCCGCCGCGCCAGATACATCGAGCAGGCATCGACCAGGATGTGTTCCAGCTGCAGATCCGGGTATTCCTTGCGCACCAGCTCGTCGGTCACCCGGCGCCACAGGCGTGAGCTTTCGAGCACGTTGGCCTTGTCCACTGAAGTCAGCTTCTTGCGCCGGCCGCGCGCCAGTTCGCAGGCGCGCCGGACCACGCGGCGAACCTCGTCGCCACTGTACGCGCACACATCGCTGGCCCAGTCAGCCTCGCGCTTCTTTTCGCCGAAGTAGATGCCGCCAATCAGCTCGCGCACCACCAGCAGGTCCACGCCCTTGAGAATCTCGGGCCGTATCGGCGACGTGTTCATCAGCTTGGGATGAATGGTCACCGGCCGCAGGTTGGCGTACAGGCCCAGTTCCTTGCGGATGGCGAAGAGCCCCTGCTCCGGCCGCACGTTGGCCTTGGGATCGTCCCACTTGGGACCGCCCACCGCGCCCAGCAGAACCGCGTCGCTCGCCTTGGCCATGGCCAGGGTTTCGGGCGGCAGCGCCGTGCCCACGCGATCGATAGCCAGGCCGCCGATGAGCGCGTCGCGCAGGTCGAAGGCGTGACCGAACTTCGCGCCGACCGCGCGCAGAACCCGTGCCCCTTCGGCGATGACCTCGGGTCCGATGCCGTCGCCGGGCAGAACCAATATTGAAGCTTTCATGGGCGGACGTTTAGCACACCCGACGGCGGTCCGCCGACCCCGCGAAAAGCCGCAAACACGATAAGATTCGTCTGACCCCCTCCCAGATTGTCGCTGTTCGCGCAGGAGGCGCCTCGGGATCCTGCATGACCGGAATCCCAGGAGCTTGGTGGCGATGGAATCGGCCGAGCAGCGTGGACGCCTTCGCCAGCGCCGCTGAACCCTGGCAGGTCCCGCCCGGGGTGAAGGATCCATCCCCGACATTCTCTGGCCAACCTCATGAACCCGCAGGTCTAAGTTGCGTATCTAGATATCCTGAGATAATTATCTAGTTATGAAGACCATTGCACGGAAGCCGTTCTCAGTCCTCTGGGAGCGGTTGGGGCAGCAACGACGGTTCGTACAGGTGCTGGCCGGGCCACGCCAGGTGGGGAAGACGACGCTGGCCTTGCAGGTGAGGGAGAAGCTGGCAATGCCCACTCACTACGCGGCAGCGGATGCGGTGGGCACGTCCCCTTCGGCATGGCTTGAAACTGAGTGGGAAAAGGGGCGGGCACTGGCTGGTCAATCGCCAAAGGGGGCCGTGATTTTTCTCGACGAAGTTCAAAAGATTCCTGACTGGTCGGCCCTGGTCAAAAGGCTGTGGGACGAAGACACGCGGCGACGGCGACCCTTGCGCACCGTCTTGCTCGGATCGTCCCAACTGCTTCTGATGTCCGCTCTGACCGAGAGTCTGGCTGGTCGTTTTGAAATGATCCCCGTGCCCCACTGGTCGTTTTCAGAGATGCGTGAGGCCTTTGGTTTCACGGTCGACGAGTTCGTTCAATGGGGCGGGTATCCTGGCGCGGCACCCCTGATCAGCGATCGCCCGCGTTGGCTGGCCTACATCCGCGACTCGCTCATCGAAACCACGGTCTCGCGCGACATTCTCTATCTCGTGCGCGTGGATAAACCGGCTCTT
>Ga0265330_10001634_pt1 | contig 12759 bp, 8 predicted proteins | sample 41919metaG_FD_202083 | JGI IMG/M metagenome (GOLD analysis project Ga0265330, IMG submission 202083) | Rhizosphere microbial communities from Carex aquatilis grown in University of Washington, Seatle, WA, United States - 4-19-19 metaG | ecosystem: Host-associated > Plants > Roots > Rhizosphere >... | reverse complement strand
TCGCCGGAACTGGGCGCGAGTCCACGAGCTGTGTTGCGGGCGGCGGCGTTCATGCATGACGCCGGCAAGGCCAAGGGAGCGGAGAATTACCAGAAACAGTCGTATCGGATGATTCGTGGCCTGGCGCGTCCCATGGGCTGGAGCGCCCGGGAACTGGAACTGGCGGCGGTGGTGGCCCGCTATCATCGCGGAACCTTGCCGCGTCCCAGGGGAAAGGCGATGCAACTGCTGGAACTGCCCGACCGTCCGCTGGCCATGGAGTTGGCCGGCGTCCTGCGTCTGGCCAACGCGCTGAACCATGATCAAGTTCAGAGGCGCACCAGGGGCGCATACGAAAAAGTAAGCGCTCCGCAAATCGAAGTCAGCTTGCACGAGCGTTGTGTGCTGTTGCGAGTTGAGGGATACTCGGCGCTCGACCGTTCGGCGGAAGGCGTAGCCGCCGCGCGTCATTTATTGGAAACGGTCCTGCGCCGTCCCGTGTTGGTGCGAGCGTTGAAATCCAAAAGAAATAAGCCAACAGCTAAAAGCCAACAGCCGACAGCACGGTAGCTACTCTGACACTTTGCAAAACGATGTTCACCATCCAAAATTCTTTTGTGACTCATGCAAAACTGGTTTCGTTGGCGGTCGCGTGGTTGCGGCGCTATCGCTGTGGAGTGGTGCTTAGCGAGCAAGCCTGCGTCAGTGGAGAGATGCCCGACGCGATTGGCTGGAAGAAGGCGTGCCATTCGGTGCTGGTCGAGTGCAAGGCGTCGCGCTCCGATTTCCTCGCCGATCGCGGCAAGTCCTTTCGCCAGCAGCCGGAGACCGGCGTCGGCTGTGAACGCTATTACCTGGCACCTCGCGGCCTGCTACGCGTCGACGAACTGCCCGCGAGTTGGGGTCTGCTGGAAGTGTGCGGACGCGAGATAGAGCGGGTCAAGGCGTCGGAGAAGAACCATCGCTCCGAGATTGGGTTTCAGAACGAGATGAATCTTCTACTGGCGAGTTTACGCCGGGTGGAAATCCGTATAGAGCCGGAGAGCATCACCGATTTCCTCAAGTGGAAGAACCGCATGGTGGAATACAACCGTGGCCAGTTGCCAGAGGGACTGGTAGCCGAGCAAGAGGAAGCCAACGGATTCTTGCTGGAAACCGCAGGCGACTGAGCGCGATAGCGGGCGCAAGAATCCGTTACGTTCCTAATTCGTTATCGTTTGCCATCCTGCGCTGCGCCAGGAAGGCAATGGATTCCTATAGCAGTCCAGACTGAGTCAGCTTCACCGCACAATAGGGAGTCGCAGATCCGCCTGCTGCATTGCACTGCTGGCCGTTAACGTCACCCGGCGCCTGGGTCGTGAAGTAGATGTTCGTCCCGCCGTTTGACGACTGGTTATCGATTATGATCCCGCTGGTTCCTTGTGGAGCGTTCGGGGCCGTCACGCAAGTGGAGGTCGGCGCGCCCGTGCAGACCGGTGTCGTCAACGAAGTTGCACTCAGCGTCGAGGATTCCAGAAAGGATGCGGTACCCGATCCGCCCACTCCGAAGAACAGCATGTCCGTTGTCCCGTTGGAAAACTCGGTCAGCGGCGAACATTCCTCGCCTTTTATACCGTTGACCACAAAGCTGGTCTGCCCCACACTCGTGATTTGGCCACTACCATCGAAGGGGAACATGTATATCTGTGGGTTCGACGGTACACCCCCGCCGTCCACGAATCCGCATGCGATCATGTGCCCGTTCGTAGATCCCGTCAGCCAAAACGCATCATCCATCGTTCCTGAGTGAACGTTGTTCCCCGTGCAATCCCCACTCCCGGACGCCGATCCCATGTTCACGGTGGGGCCTGTGGTTGTCGTACCGTCGCTGGGTGTGGTGAAGTTCACCGGTAGCTGGGTGACCGCTCCGCCGATGCCTACCACCGAACTGCATCCGGTAAAGGCAAACACTTGGTCGACTGTGGGATTGGCAGCATCCGAGACTATGATCGGCGCATCTACCACTCCGGTTCCTGGTCCTCCGCTCCCATTGGCGGATCCGTCGTAGATCCACCCAATCCCCTGCTCCGCTGCGAATGTTAAACCTGGATTGGTCATGTCGACTGCAAAAAAGTATCCCGACCCGTTTCCGATAAAAATCCTGTTGGCAGAGTAATCGACAACCGGAGCGGTGGGAATGCTGTTACTCATGGGCGGATTCGTGTTAATCGTGAGCGTGACCGGCCAGTTGGTCGGATCGTTGACCAGCGCCGGCGCGCCGCCGAGGAACACTGGCGCGATCTTGAATAGCTTGCCGTCGTCAGTGCCCACATACGCCGTATCCGTGCTGTAGTCTACCCAGGCCGAGGAATTCGAGTCGGTAGCCGTGGATGAAATGGTGAGTGTCGTCATGCAGCCCGCCGTCGTCGGATCTCCTCCAGTGCAAGCATCCGGAGTCACCGGACTCAACACGGTTCCCACGGCCGTTGCCGACGTCGCCGGAATCGGATTCGGCAGCACCAGTACGTGGAAGTATGCGCCCGAGGCGGTGCTCTCCACGAATGCCACTTTCGTTCCGTCTTCCGACAGCGTCGGAGACGTCACGATCTGCCCCCCCGCTTGCGTAACTGTGTTATACGCGAATGCCACCAGCGGCTGTCCGCCATTGCACGGCGGGCTCGCTTCCGTATACAGATTGTTGATCCCGACCAGGTTGGCCTGCGCCGGATCATTTGCACCCGTTACCGTCAGCCCATACAGAACGTAGTCGGAACTGCAACTCTCCCCCGCAGTCGCGTCAAACTGGTATTTTGCGGGAAACTGTTTTTGCGCCACGTACCCGTTCTCCAGCGATACGGCCCAGTCGATCTTCATTTTCCGGCGCGGAATTCTTTGCGGAGGATGCCATGGCTGCCAGCGCCCGAAGCGCCAGTTTTCCTCCGCTTGGTGCGCGTTCTTCAGCGCCGCTTGCCGCATCACCATGTTGTGAACCAGCCGCGGGTCGTGGGACCCCTCCGCCAATACATCTTCTGGACGCACGCCCGTCATCAACAAGTGCCGCGAACTCCAGTCCTGCGGATACCCCAGGTGGGTCCGCTTCTGGCTGGCGTTAGCCGGTGAGGTCTTTACTATGTTCTTGCCAGTTTGCCCGGAAAGCGGAATGCCGAGCAGAAGCAATCCAGCGGCTACGCCGAACCAACGGAATGAGTGCGTTTCCATGATTTACCCTTTCAAACATTATTCGGGAAGTTGTGGTAGCTGACCTCTCCGGTGCGCGCAGGCTAAACGGCACACCAGAACATCAAATTCTATTCTAAGAAATTACAAAAGGAAACTACAGTCAAAAAATTGGAATTTACAAAAACCGTAGTACGTAGCTTGCATCCATAACTTGCAGAAACAATAGAGTTACGAACTAGTTTTGCAGGCGCTCGGTCTGACCGGCTGTGGAAAACTCAGTTTCGTGCAGAAACGAGGCTTGCCCCACCTAGGCTGGGGTATCACCAGGCAAATTCCGATCTCGCACCATGGTTTTTAATGTCTGCACAAAGTCATAAAGTATAGATAAATAATGACTTAATGAGATCAAGGCCCGATGGGAGCAGCTCTTTCACGATCGTTCATACTATAATTTTCAATGTGTTGTACACACCAACCAGTGCGAGGAGTCTAGTACCTAAGTACCTAGTTATGCATCTTTCCGGTAAGTCCATGAGGCTGTATACTCTTGAGTAGATGAAATAATTCCAGTCGCTTGAGGAGAGACCGTTTTGGGGGTGGAAAATGTTCCATAAGGCGATTGGGAAACCAGTGAGTCCTGAAGACAAGAGAAAAATTCAGAAAAAGCAAACCAAGAAATCCTACACCAAGCCCGCATTCCGCTTCGAGCGCGTATTTGAAACACAGGCACTGAGCTGCGGAAAGATTACGGCTACACAGGGTGGTTGTCATTTTAACCGCCGTACTTCCTAGCCAGCCTGCAGACCCGCTATCGAATTAAGCAAACGCCGCGTTCGCGCAGAGGTTCCCGGGTTACAATCGCAGCTTTGAATACGTCATTTCTGAACTCACATTTATGGGTCTACTTGTGACGCCTGTGTGGCTGACATCGTACCTGCAGTGGTAGCGGGGCAGTTGGTGCTGGTTTGCGTTGTGCCAGTAGGACCGCCTGCGGTGTTAGTGCCCAAGCCTATGAAGTAAGTCTGGGAAGCGCCTGCCAAGGTACCCGTCGGCACGCTGTTGTCGATCACAATTCCACCCGTCGCCCAGCAACCGTTCCCAGCAGAAGGAGTAGTAACGTTCAAGCCGGTATTGGACTGGGTGACTGTCGTTGTAGTTACGTTATAGGACAACACGCAGCCATTGCCAGCAGCGGTTGTACATCCTGTCTTTGCCCCGCGGTTGACGCTGAAGAAAATATAGTCTGTGCCGGCGGTAGTTGCGGACGTACTGGCGGTGCATGCACTAGCACCGTTGTTGCAGAACTCAATAAGGGGAGATGGCCACGGACGCGCGCCGTTAACGCTAAGGTTGGTCACGGCGGTGGCAGGGGTGCCCATTACTGAACTAGTGATGGGTATCTGGTACAGATTCGCTCCGTTAGTCGCGCCAGTGTTTCCTACTACGTATAGGTTTCCCGTAGCCGTTGACGACGAGTAGTACACATTGTCGAAGGTGCCGGAGTACAGGTAATATCCCGCAGCGCCCGTACCAACGGACTTGACGCTATTACCAGTCGTGGTAGTGAAATTGGTCGGTAGTTGATACACCGAGTTGTTGCCACCGAGTGTGGTGACAAAGGCGTAGAGTTTTCCCGCACTGCTATCCACCAGGGTCCCATCGGCAATCACATCCCCGCCGGTGCTCGCTGTGCCGTGTACGGCCCCGCTCGACGCCGTTACAGAATGCAGGACGCCGCCAAAGTCGCCTACGATCACATACCCGGAGCCGATGTCGTAGACCGGCGACGAGAGTTTATTCGTGGTGCTCAGCCTTACCGGCCAAGGACTCCCCACCTCGGTAGGGGTGCTTGCAAACACTCCCGTAAACTTATGGAGATAGCCGCTGTCATCGCCTACATAAACCGTATCGCCGTTGTAAAAATAAAACGGCGCAGAGAACGTGTCGTTATAGTTGCCACTAAAGGCCAAGGTCACCATGCATGGAGCGGTGCAACCACGATAAGAGGTAGCCCCCACAGACGTAAGCGTCACCGGCAGGGTGGGCGTCCCGTTATTCGCCGCCCACTTCAGCAGAACCAGGCTTGCCGTAGTGCCGCTAACCTGAATGTACGCTACCTGTGTGCCATCCACGGACAGCACGGGAGAAGTCGTTACCATGCCGCCCGTGTTATAGCCCCAATAGGCCGACGGGACTGTGCCCGAGCATCCAGCCGTATAAAGATTTGTGAACGCGACAATACTCGCCGCCCCCGTAGCGCCTGCCGTGCCCATGGGGTACACAACAAAGTCGCTGCAACTGGCCGTGGTGGAGTTAAACGAGTACTTGGCAGGATACATATTCGGCTGCACAGTAGCGCCCGCTTTGCCGCCGGTGAGTGTAGTGCCTCCCCAGGCGAAACCGGCAGGGGTGCCCCAATTAGCTGCTGTGGTTCCATAGCTATTTCCAGCGGTCCCCGGTGCGTCGGCTGTAACCGTAACTACGCTTCCGTTTGAAGTCGCGGATACAACCGCTTGTAGCGTGGTGTTGAGGTTGATGGCGGATGCGATATTCGCGGCTACTTGCGCCTGGCTGGCCGCAGCGTTGACTGACCAGTAAGCGAAGTTCGTCCCCGAGGTCACGCCGTCGGTGCCGCCACTCATAGTACTGCCTGACCAAGTGAAGTTCGATGTCGAACTCCCAAGCGCTATGTTGTTTCCACCCGTCCCGGCGGTACGGGCCGTCAAGGTGACGACAGGGCCGCTGGCAATTGCGGTAACACCCGCCGCAGTGGGGCAGGCGGTAATTGCCGCTGTCAGGTTTGTTGCCAGCGTTACGGCGCTACTATTGGCGGCGAAGGTCCCCGCGGTCGAACTCGTGCAAGCGTTTGATCCCGCAGATCCGGCGGTTACAGTCCCCCAAGAGAAGAGGCCGGTATTGTTCGTTGCTCCGATCGCCAGATAAGGTCCGGCAGCAGCGCCGGAAAGCGTAAACGTAGCACCAGAGGTGTAGCTCGCGGTGGCCCCTACGGCCGGATATGAACTGTTGCAGGAATTAATCGCGGCTGCGATGTTTGCGGCTTCGGCTGCGAGGGTACCACCGCTGATAAAGGTCCCGGTGGTGGCGCTAGTGCAACCGTTGGTGCCCGAGGATCCCGTGGTCACGGCACTCCAAACGAAGTTGCTGGCGGTTTCGCTAAGCGTAAGGGAACTGGCAGGACTCCCCTGCGTTGTGCTGGCGATCGTGACTACGTTGCCAGACACGGTTGCGGTGACCCCAACGGCGGAATACGAACTGTAGCAAGCATTAATGGCAGCTGCCAGGTTCGAGGCCACAATGGACGGGGTGGCGTTGACAGCAAAAGTTCCGGCAGTGGCGCCGGTGCATGCGTTGGTGCCAGCCGCATAAGCAAGAATCCAGCCAGTGTTCGGCACTAACGTCCAGGCGTTCTGAGAGGAGTTGGAGTACCAGCTAAAAGGTATATCGCTGCCCGTGATATTGGTCAACGTGACTGTACCTGTGGTGCCTGACGTCGTATACGTTGCTGTGACACTGGGATTCGCCGCCGTTATATACGCGTAGCATGTTTCTGTCCAGATGCTATAGGAATTATTGAGTTCTTCGACCGGCGATGGACACGCTGTCTGGTTATTTGTGACCGCAGCCACGATAGCCTGCGCAGTGTTAATCGAGGTGGTTCCCCACCAAACACACGGCGTAGTGGTGTTTGGGCAGTAAAATTGCGGTCCAGATTGGTATGGGTTAGTAAATGCCGTGGTTGATTCCTCGAACACGTACTGGATCGAGCCTACGGTACCGACGTCGCCGTTCGCAGCACCGATACTATTGGCCACACTCACCGTACCCGTGCCATAGGTTCCGGTTTTCGCGGTTAGAACCAGCGTATTGGATCCATTTTTGATGGTGATCGTCTGGCCAGCTGTGGGGCCGGTGCTCGAGAATGTACCTGTGGCCGTCGCCCCGGTCGCGCTGGGCGTCAAGGTCAATGTATTGGGATTGACTCCGGCGGAGTTGGTGATGGTGATGGTGGGTGCGATGGTGGTCGTTTGCGTCGTCCCAGACACAGTGCCCACGACGGAGGACGCGGTTCCGTTGGTCGTAAGGGTTAACACATTTGAGCCGTTTGTAATGGTGACGCCCTGACCGGCGCCGGGCGTCCCCGTGAAGATTCCCGAGCCGCTTGCCGCCGTCGGCGCGCTCCCGGTCAAGGTCTGGCCGTCGACCGTCACGGTTGAGCTAGTGCTCGCGTTGTTGGTGGTTACGGTGCCCGTCCCGCTCGCCGCCACCCCGCCGATCGACACGTTCCAGTCTTTCTTCAGAGCATTTTTCCGCAGTCTTATTGGCGGCATCCTCCAAACGAAACCCGGTCCCTGGTCTGGCTGTTTGACTCCTGCAACTTCCGCGCTTGGCGTGCTGGCAATGGTGACATCCATGCCGTCCAGCGCCTTTGCGCCCCCACTCCGCTTGATCTGCTGCAGAGTAAAGCGGGGATCGTTGACAACGTTGAGCCACAGCTCATAGTTGCCGCTATTGAGCGCCTGTTGCTCGGTGCCGGGATTGGAGAAAATAACATAGTGGTGGGTCCAATCGTCAGGCAACCCGTGCTGCTGGATCGCCCAATCCTCGATGTGGCGCTGTACTACCGGATCCACCGCCGAATTTTCGACGACTGGAGTTGCTGGCGTATCTTGCGCCCAGAGCGAACCCGTTAGTATCAACAGGAGAATGATCCAAAAGACGTTTCGATCCCTAAAATGTATTCGGCCCATAGCCCGACCCCTCGATGTTTAACTTAAGGTTATTATAGGAAGGGATATGTCTATTAGCCAGTATCCTTCAGTAACCTCCTTGAAGGGTTTGGAGTGCTAGTTTGGAGCTTTGATTGCAAGCAGCGGGGTGGGTATTACATCTCCCGCCGCCCTTCCATCGCCTTCAGCATAGTGACTTCGTCGGTGTATTCGATGTCGCTGCCTACCGGGATGCCCATGGCGATCCGAGTCACGCGTAACCCCTGACGCTTCAGTTGCTGGGCCAGATATGTCGCCGTGGCCTCGCCCTCGACCGTCGGATTGGTCGCCAGGATGACTTCTTCGATTTCGCCGCCGCTCACCCGGCTGATTAGATTGGCGATGCGCAACTGTTCCGGGCCCACTCCGTGCAATGGCGAAATCGAGCCGTGGAGCACATGGTAGACGCCGTTGAAGTTCCGCGTCTTCTCCACCGCGGCGATGTTGGTCGGCTCCTCGACCACGCAGACTAGCTTCCGATTCCGCGTGGGGCTGGTGCAGTACTCGCAGGGATCAGCCTCGGTGATGTTATTGCAGATGGAGCACAAATGCAGCTTCGCCTTTACGTCTCGCACCGCCGAGGCGAGAGCTTCCGCGTCATCCTCTCTTGATCGCAGGATATGGAAGGCGAGGCGCTGCGCGCTCTTACTGCCGATTCCCGGCAGCTTCTTGAGCTCATCAATGAGCCGCGTCATCGGTTCGGCAAACTTGGACATGGGATTTGTAATTGGCGATTTGTAATTGGCAATTGAAAAACCCACGGTGTGTTTTTCGGTTTTCAATTGCCAATTACAAATTTTCCATTACAAATTTCCGAGTCCGCCGAGCATTCCGCCCACGCTCGATTGCATAGCCTGATCCACCTTGCGTCCGGCTTCGTTCAGTGCAGCCATTACCAGATCCTGGAGCATCTCCACGTCGCCGGCTTTGATCGCTTCCGGATCGATCACGATGGCCAGCACCTGCTTGCGGCCATCCATTTTGACGGTGACGGTGCCGCCGCCGGCCGAAGCCTCGACCACGGTCTGCTCCATCTTCTTCTGTAGCGTTTCGTATTGCTGCTTGGCTTGCGCCATCAGTTCCTGCAAATTGAAGTTCGGCATAAAAAATTTGTGATTGGCGATTTGTAATTGGTAATTTGAATTTCCCGCCTCGCGCAGCGGGCTTTTCAATTACTAATTACAAATTACCAGATTACAAATTTAGACCTTCTCCCGATAATCGATCACGGTGCGGATTTCCGCTCCAAACTTTTCTTTCATACGTTGCACAACCGGGTCTTGCTCGGCGCGGCTGCGCGCGCTTCCATTTGATGTAGCAGCCCGGCGTGGCGCGTTGGTGGCCTGCGCCGATCCACCGGGCTCGATTTGCATCTTGATCGGTTTTCCGGCCAGCCCGCTGGCAGCGGCGCTGGCTGCGCGGCGCGCTTCGCCGGTAAATGACATTTCGATCATCGTGGCGGACGCGGCTGTTTTTGCGGTCAGAGTATTTCCGTTTAGGCTCCACGCCGCACCTTCGAGCATCGAGACCAGCATGGGCTGATTGCCCAGCGTATTGAGAACGGCGTCGCGCAGAGTATCGGCAGTTGCTTCGGCCTTTCTTGCGACCGCTGCTTCATTGCGGGCGACTGGCAGTGGTTCGGGTGCCGGCGATATTTCTGCAACCGCCGGTGCGACCGATCCCATGATGACCACGTTGCCGCCGGATGCATGTGTGGAGTGTGTGACTTCTGTGGCGCGTGCGCCCTCGCCCGCGATTGCCGATGTATTGCCGGACGACTCCGCCTTCGGCGTGCCCTTGCGCGCCGAGTCGGCCGCAAACGGCGAGACCGAATTCGATCGTGCCGATGCCAGCGGCTCGCTGCGCCGGGTTTCAATGGGAGACGCAAGGACTGGCCTGGATGCCGTGCGCCCATGTGGAAGTGTCGCCGCCGCGTCACTCAGCAATTGCTCGATCGGCAGCAGACGCTGCGCATGCGCCATTTTCAGCAGTCCCAGTTCGAGGTGGAAGCGCTGTTCCTGGCGATATCCAAGTTCTCCGTGGGTGCGCAACATGATTTGCAGATGCCGCGTCAGGTCTTCTTCGCTGAACAGTTCGGCAATGCGGCCCACGCGGGCGCGTTCGTCGGACGAAATCTGCAACAGCGCTGAGTCCTTGCCCGCGATCTTCGCCACGGTGGCATTCCGCAGGAATCGCAGAAGCTGGCGGGCAAAGTGCGTAGGACTGTGTCCTTCGCCGATTAGTTCGTCGACCAGAAGCAGAATCTTTTCACTCGAACTTTCCGCCACCGCTTGCATCACCGTTTCGGGTGCCGCTGCCGGAGCGGAGCCAATCAAACCACGAACCGAATCGGAAGTGAGCCGGTCGGAGGTGGAAGCGATGGCCTGATCGAGAATGGAGAGCGCGTCGCGCATCGAGCCGTCGCCCGCTTCCGCCAGCAGCGCGAGCGCATCCTCGTCGGCGGCGATATTTTCTTTCGCCACGATGTCGCGCAGCTGCCCCATGATGTCGTCGAACTTCATGGCACGATAACTGAAGTGCTGGCAGCGCGACCGTATGGTCTGCGGAATATCCTCGGGCTGCGTAGTGGCCAGCATAAAGATGACGTGGCTGGGAGGCTCCTCCAGCGTCTTGAGCAGCGCGTTGAAGGCCGCGTCGGTGATCTGGTGCGCTTCGTCGAGAATGTAGATCTTGAAGCGGTCGCGCGCCGGGCGGTAGCGCGCGGCCTCGCGCAATTCGCGGATCTCGTCGATCCCGCGATTGGTGGCCGCGTCAATTTCGATTACGTCCACCGAGTTCCCGGCACGAATCTCGACGCAGGAATCGCACACTCCGCAAGGCTCGGCCACCGGCTTCTCCGCCGAGCGGCAGTTCACAGCCATCGCCAGTATGCGCGCGACCGTAGTCTTGCCGATGCCGCGATGTCCGCTAAAGATGTAGCCGTGCGCGATGCGCTCCTGCGCGATTGCATTTTGCAGCGTGTTGGTGACGTGTTCCTGGCCGATCACGTCGGAGAATTTCTGCGGCCGGTATTTGCGCGCCAGGACTTGGTAGCTCATCGGAAACCACGATTATACAGTGATGAGTGGTTGGTGAGATCGTGTGGGGACGGGCGCCCTCGCCCATCCGCGCCGAACGCAAGCTCGGCAGTCTCGGCGGTCACAAAAATTCCAAATTTGTTGTAATTCCCGTTCTTATCTACGCCACAATAATTCCCGCGTAACCAACCACCGACTGGTAATCGCCGGAGACATCGCCCGAAGTCGCGTACTTCGCTAGCGTCGCCGAGGTCGCGCCCAGAAGCTTGGCTGCCACCAGCATGACCAATGCCGGTCCGAAACCGCACATGCTGATGTCTTCCGCCATCACCACCTCCCAGAGTCCGCGCGCATCCAGGGCCAGCACGCGGTCGATCGCTTGGTGGTCCTTGACGCGAGTGATTTCAGCGGATTCATAGTGGTTCATGTCGCTGGAGGCGACGATCAGGATTTTCTCTTTACTATCTTCCCCACGTTCTTCTTCTTGAAAATCACCAATCGCATCCGCCAGCGCCTCACCCAATCCGCGGAGCACGTCAAAGTCGCTGGTGCCGACGACAATGGGGACGATCTTCAACTTCGGCTGTTGCGCTTGCAGGAATGGAAGCTGGACTTCAATAGCGTGTTCGCCGCGGTGTGCGGCGCTGTCCTCTTCGAGGGCAGGGAATCGGCGCAGCAAGCGCGCGCCCAGCTCCGCATCCGCAGCCACCTCGCCCAATGGAGTTTGCCACGTAGTATTGGCCATCACCGCCAGCGGACGCCCACGGCCCGTGTGGTTGGGGCAGAGAATCACGCAATGCTCGGGAATTTCGAGGCGCGAATACACTGCGCCCGCGACTGCGCCGGAGTAAACATATCCCGCATGGGGAGCGACGCATCCTATGGCGGAAATGCGGCCAGTCGCGGCCCGATTTCCAGTAGAAGTTCCGGCCGAAGTGTATTTTCGTACGTCGCGCAGAAGTTCTTCAGCGCGCCCCGGATAAAATCTTCCGGCAACCGCAGGAGATCGTACAGCCAAAGTCATCATCAGCCTCTTGGTGGAGACATGCCCGTGTGGCGCGGGTATTTGCCCGCCAAAACTCCGCAAGCAATATTCAGCCCGTAAGAATCATGAACTGCCCAGTGCGCGGAACAAAGCAGCAGTCCGATCCAGCGGCAACGCCTCGGCGCGGACCGCGGGTTTCACTCCGCTCTTCGCCAACGCCGCCCGCAATGTATCTTCATCGTACCGCGTCTTCAGATTGTTCCAGAGAGTTTTGCGTTTCTGTCCAAAGCAGAGTTTCAGGAACGCGATGAACTCGGCTTCGCCAACTCCAAGCGCTTCCAACTGGGGCTTGATCGTAATCCGAACCACGCTCGAATGCACTTTGGGAGGCGGAGAAAACGCCGCTGGCGGAAGCGTGAAAAGTTGCTCGACCCGCCCGTACAACTGCGCCGTTGCCGAAAGCAGGCCATAGTCGCGGCTCCCGGCTGGCGCCGCCAGACGATCGGCAACTTCTTTCTGCACCATGATCACAATAGTCGAAAAGTATCTGTTATATTCCAGCAACCGCAGCAGAATGTCGGAGGTAATGTAATACGGCAAGTTGCCGACGACGCGGGCCGGCTCGGGTGCAAAATTCAGCCCGGTATGCAGACTGCCCGGCTTCGCGCCAAAGATGGTATCCAGTTCGATTGTCAGGATATCGCCTTCGATGATCTCAACATTATGGTGCATGGAGAATTTCATCCGCAGTTGCGCCGAAAGGACGCGGTCCAATTCCACCGCAATCAGCCGACGCGTCTTCGGAGCCAAC
>Ga0265330_10001629_pt1 | contig 12796 bp, 12 predicted proteins | sample 41919metaG_FD_202083 | JGI IMG/M metagenome (GOLD analysis project Ga0265330, IMG submission 202083) | Rhizosphere microbial communities from Carex aquatilis grown in University of Washington, Seatle, WA, United States - 4-19-19 metaG | ecosystem: Host-associated > Plants > Roots > Rhizosphere... | reverse complement strand
AAGCCCTGCATCCTCGCGGCTCCGCTTTCTTGACAGTCGTTTCGAGCGCGGCTAGAGTCGACGTCTCATGGGGGATCACCAGCTAAGGTCGATAGGCGCGCGGGCGGCGCAGGCGGGCATGGCCGGGATCAGGGGCGCCGTCGGCACTGTAATATTCCTGCTCGGCATCGTCGTTCCCGTCAGCTTCGCGGTAAGCCTCCTCGATTGGCTCGGCGCCTTGACGTGGATCGCGCGGTTCATGGCGCCGCTCCTGCGGGTAGTCGGCTTGCCGGGGGCAGCCGCCCTCGTTTTCATCACATCGGCCTTTCTGAACATCTATAGCGCCATAGCCGTCGCCTTTTCGATGCCGCTCGACATGCGGTCGGCGACGATACTCGCGATCATGTGCCTGACTGCCCACAATCTCTTCGTCGAGACGGCCGTGATGAAAAAAACCGGTTCATCGGGCATAAAAATGGTCTTCTTGCGAATCCTGTTCGCTTTCGCCGCCGCTTACGCTTACAACCTCGTCTTGCCGGAATATTTGAGCTCTGTCCCCTTCTCCTCGGGCATCGACTCCGCTGCGCGGCCGGAATTCCTCGGCATGCTTGCTCTCTGGGGCTGGTCTACTTTGGGTCTCGCCCTTAAAATAGCGCTCATCGTTTTCGGGATCGCGGTCGTCCAACGGCTTTTCGAGGAGTTCGGGACGATGGATTTCCTGTCTCGGCTATTCGCTCCGGTCATGCGGCTGTTCGGCTTGCCGAGGCAGTCGAGCTTTCTATGGATCGTGATCAACGTCGTCGGCTACGCCTACGGCGCCGGAATCATCGAGGATCAGGTCAAGGCGGGGAACATGAAGCCGCGCGAGGCGGATCTCTTCAATCATCATGCGGGCCTGTGCCATTCGCTCATCGAGGATACGATTCTCTTTACCGCGGTGGGGGTCCCCCTATTCTGGATCACCGTGCCCCGGCTCATCCTCGCCCTTTTCTCCGTATGGTTCGAGCGGGGCAAGCGGCGCTTCTTCAAGCGTTCTTTCCGCGTCGGCACCGCCTAGCGCGCTTCCCGCTGGCCTAGGGGCGGTCGATGGTTGTATATTCTAGTACCGGTAGATCGCGCCGCTTTCAGAGCCGGCCTGTCGCCTTTAAGGAGTGCCCATGACCAATGCGAGTCCGCGCCCACGCTTCGACGACGATGACGGCGAACCCAAGGCGCCGCCACCCCGGCAAGAGGACGCCCTCGCCGAGCGTTTCCTCAAGACGAGGACTATCCTCCTGTCCGGCGAGATCGACAAGGAATCGGGGGAACGTTTCATTCGACAGCTCCTCCTCCTCGAGAGCCTCTCTTCTGATCCCATTACCGTTCTCATCGACTCCCCCGGCGGCGACGTAGATGCGGGCTACGCCATCTTCGACATGATCCGCTTCGTATCCGCTCCCGTTCGGATCATCGGCATGGGACTCGTCGCGAGCGCGGCCGCGCTCATACTCCTCGCCGTGCCCAAGGAAAGTCGCCTCGGCCTTCCCAACTCGCACTACCTCATCCATCAGCCCCTGTCGGGCATCCGTGGCGTGGCCACCGAGATAGAGATCGCCGCCCGCGAGCTCGAGAAGACGAGGGAGCGGGTCAACCGCGTGATCGCGGAAGAAACCGGCCAATCGATGGACCGGGTTCTCAAGGATACCGACCGAGATTTTTGGATGAATGCCGAAGAGGCTATCGCCTACGGCCTGATTTCCCGCGTCGCGTCGAAGCGGGCAGACCTCGGCGTATGACCCGGGAAGAAGCCGAGCTCGCCCTCGGGCGCGTCTTCTCCTCCTTGAGCGACGCCGCGGCGGGGGGCAAGCCCGTCTATAGGGGAAAAGTCAGGGACGTCGTTCGAGGCGAGAACGCCCTGCTTCTCGTCGCGAGCGACCGCATCTCGGCCTTCGACCGGGTGCTCACGACCGTGCCGTTCAAGGGCGAAGTCCTCACCCGCGTTTCCGACTGGTGGTTCGAGCGCTGCTCCGACATCGTTCCCAATCACGTGATGACGGGCGGCGACCCCGCTTCCCTCGGCCTCGGCAGGGCGACGCTCGTGCGCAAGGCCGAGATGCTTCCGGTCGAGGTCGTCGTTCGAGGCTATCTCGCGGGCTCTGCATGGCGCGATTACCGCGCGGGCAGGCTCGTGTCGGGCGTTGCCCTTCCCGGGGGTCTGTCCCTCAACGAGCGATTTCCCATCCCCATCGTCACTCCGTCAACTAAGGAAGAAGGGGGTCACGATCAACCCATATCCGGCGCCGAGATCGTCTCCTCCGGCCTCGTCCGAGAGGAAATCTGGCACGAGGTCGAAGCCGCGGCCCTGGCCCTCTTCGGTCGGGGGCAAGAGCTCGCCGAGCGCGCGGGGCTAATCCTGGTCGATACGAAATACGAGTTCGGCGTCGCCGACGGTAAGCTGATCCTCGCCGACGAGCTCCACAGCCCTGATTCGAGCCGCTACTGGGTCTCCGAAAGCTATGAACGGCTTTTTTTCAGCGGAGATGCTCAGCGCGAGCTTGACAAGGAGCCCTTCCGCCGCTGGCTCGCCGAGCGCGGTTTCACCGGCGAGGGGTCTGTCCCTACGATCCCCGACTCAATCAGGGCGGAGACGGCTTGGCGCTACGTTCAGGCCTTCGAGGCTATTACCGGCCAAGCTTTTAAAAGCATAGGCGCCGATCCTCAATCGGAAGCCGGGATCATCGCGCGTATAATCTCCGAGCGTTTGTAGCTCGGAGGTTTCATGCGCCTCTCCCCGGCCGTCCTTTTCGCCGCCGCCTGCCTCGCCTGCTTGCCCGCATCCCGCTGTTCCTCGCCCCTTGCCCGCCCGAGCGGCTCATTCCTCACGATCATCGCCTACAACGTGAAGAGCCTCTTCGACGAAGTCGACGACGGGGCGGAATTCCCCGAGTTCTCGGTGGCGAAGGGCAAGTGGGACGAGGCGCGCTATAAGTTGCGGCTCGCGAACGTAGCCGCCGCAGTCTTCGCCACGGCGCCGCGCGCTTCGGGCCCGCCCGGCCCCGATATCCTCTGTCTCGAGGAGATCGAGAACAGGAAAGTCCTCGAGGCTCTCCGAACTGGGCCCCTCGCCTCTGCCCGTTATCGCTACATGGCTATTGCCCCAGCCGAAGGCGGGCCTTTCTCGGTCTGTGCCCTCTCTCGCCTGCCCATCCTCGCCACGCGCTGCCACGCGGCCTATACTCCGGCGGGGCGTGCAGGTCGCGACATCCTCGAGATGGAGCTCGACGCGGGAGGTCGCCGCCTCGTGGTCATCGCCTGCCACTGGAAGTCCAAGTCGGGGGGCGACGAGCTCACCGAGGAGGCGCGGCGAGTGGACGCGGCCCTCGTGCGGAGCCGCTTAGGGGCGTTGATCGCGGCCGATCAGGGCGCGGAAGTGGTCGTATGCGGCGATTTGAACGAAAGCCCCGACGAATACGCTCGAACTGGCAAGCGTTATGCGACTGCGCTTATGCCCGTCGAGGAGGCGGGCTCCGCGGGCCGCGCCGCGCGCCCGAGCTCGGCGCTTGGCCGGCTCCTCGTGGCTTCGTCCAAGGATCTCGCCGGAATGCGCGAGGGCGAAGTCGTTCTCTACAGCCCTTGGCAAGAGTCGGGCGGCTACAGCTATTCCTTCCGGGGGAGCCGGGAGCGGCTCGACAATTTCCTATTGAGCCCGGGGCTCCTCGATGAGATCGGGCTCCGCTACGAGCGCTTTTCCGTCTCTTCGGCCGATTTCCTGGTAGACGGCCAGGGGACGCCGATCGCCTGGCCTGGATCGGGCGCGACGGGCTACTCGGACCATCTACCGATCCTCCTCGTCCTCGGGAATGAAAGCCGCTAGGCCTCAGCCGCTCTTGCGCCGCGCCGTCCGCGGCTCCGAATTGCGCTCCCAGAAGACGCCCCGCTCATAGCCCTGGATCCGCGTATCTTGGGCGGCGAGCTCGAGCCTTCGCAGGGCGACGAGGCAGTGCTCCTCGTCCATCTCTATCCCGACGAAGCGCCGTCCCAGCTTTCGAGCGACGACCGCGGTCGTGCCCGAGCCTAAGAAGGGATCGAGGACGAGGTCGCCTTCCCTCGACGATGCGAGGAGGAGTTTGGCGATGAGCTTCTCGGGCTTCTGCGTCGGGTGGCTCGTGTTCTCGCTCATGGACCAGAAGGGCACGCAGATGTCCGTCCAGAGATTCGAGGCGGCCGTGTCGCGATATCGCCCGTCGGAAGCCTCGTCCCAGTCCTTAGGGCGGCCTTCCCCGTCGCGGTAGGGGGCGAGCACCCGGCGCCGCAGCCTGATCGCGGCCGCGTCGAAGCGATATTCCTTAGAAACCGTCGCGAACCATATGTCCTCGTGCGCGCCCTTCCAGTTGCGCTCCGAGGCCCTGCCCTTTTCCCTTTCCCAGGTTATGCGATTGCGCAATATAAGGCCCGTTTCCCCGAGCGCGCGCTCCACGCTCCCCGAGCAGCGCCAGTCGCAGCAGACGTAGACCGCGGCCTCGGGCTTGAGGAGAGGCAGGGCCGAGCGGAGCCAGGCGAGGGTGTAGTCCTCGTATTCGCCGCTCTCCATCCTCTTCCCGCGCTCCGAGCCGAAAGCCTTGTCCATGTTGTAGGGCGGATCCGCGATCATGAGGTCGATGACGGCGGGGGGCAGCCGCGGCAGCGCGGTCAGCGCGTCGCCGAGGACGACTAGGTCCTCGGCTCCGCCCAACTCGATACGCGAGCCCGGCGATCCCAGCGCCCTCGCTTTCGCGAGGGGAGGCGCGAGGCGCTCGCGGTCCGAGATGTCGAGCCTGAGGCTGCGGTTGCGGGGCGAGGGAATATCGGGCATCTGCCTTTACGTTCCCGCCATGAGCCGGTATAGGTCGACGCTCTCGCTCTTGCCGCGTATCCGGGCTCCCTCGATCAGCTCGAAGGGGGCCAGCCGCGCGGAGGGGCCGAGCCGCCCGTAGGTGGCGCTCGAGAGGAGGAGGTAGGAGCCGTAGTCCTTGTTGAGCCCCTCGATGCGCGAGGCGAGGTTGACGGTGTCGCCTATCACGGTGAACTGGAGTTTCTTCTCGGAGCCCACGTTGCCGGCGATGACGTCGCCCGTGTGCATGCCGATACCGATGCGCACGGGAGGGCGGCCCAAGGCGGCGCGCTCGGCGTTCATCAGCTCGAGGGCGAGACGCATGTCCATCGCGGCGGCGAAGGCGTCGTCGGCGTGGGTCGCGGAGGGTACGGGCAGGCCGAAGACCGCGAGGATCCCGTCCCCGAGGAATTTGTCGATGATGCCGCCGCGCGCGGCGATGACGTCGATCATGCGGCCGAGATAGTCGTTGAGGAAGGCGAATACTTCCTCGGGGCTGAGGGACTCGGACATGGCGGTAAAGCCGCGTATGTCGGTGAACATCACGGTCGCCTCGTAGCGCGCCCCGTCGAGCCTGACCCGTCCGTCGATGATGGCTTCGGATATCTCCTTCGTGAGGTATCGGCCGAAGAGCTCCTTGATGCGCCCTCGCTCGGCGATGCCCTTGAGCATCGCGTTGAAGCCCACGGTGAGCTCGCCGATCTCGTTGGCCGACGTCGCCGGCGTGATCGCGGCGAGGTCGCCGACCTCGGCGCGGGCCATGTTGGCCCGAAGCAACTCGATGGGACGCGCGATGTCGGTGGCGGTCCACGCGGCGATGAGGAAAACGTAGACGAGGACCAGCGCGAGGCCGAGCGAGAGCCCGACCACGATGCGTATGGTGTCGAAGGTACCGATCATGGGGACGGGCATGTCGTCCAGGCGCAGCCCGGCGGCGTGCCGCGGCTCGAGAGCCTGGATGCTGATGGAGTGCGGAGCCGGAGCCCCCGCGCCAAAGAGGAGCTGCTTTTGGTCGGGGCCGAGGCCCGAGAGGGGTCCTACCGTGCGTACGCCGGGCATGACGAAGAGAAGGACCAGCGACACGGGGAGGACGGTCGCGAGGGTGACGACGACGACGAAGTTCCTGCGCACGGGGAGCCTGTGGCCGCCGGGCAGGGTCGAGGCGAGCTCCTCGCGCGAGAAGAGGAGGGGAAGGAAGTAGTTCTGAATCCGATGCCTCTGCCAGAGGTAGGTAAAGAGCGTCGAGAGGGCGAGGATCACGATCTCGACGGGGAGCATGATCGCTTCCGCCCGGCCCAGGCCCTCGATGGAGAATCGGATGGCGACCTCGGCGATTATGGGAACGGCGGTGGCCGCGGCCGCAACTGCGGGCGATGCCCAGATCCTCGCTTTCGCGGCCGAAACGATCCCTTCGGCGCAAGTATCCCCTCGGCGTTTCCTCCTGAAGTACGCGATCAGCGGACGATGGTAGGCGAGGGCGGCGCAGAGGCCCGCGGCTACGGCGCCGAGCTCGATGAAGCCGATCCCGAGCCTCGCCCTCGCGCGGTCGACCAGGGAAGGGAGGGCCTGTGCCCCGGCATCGCCTCCGACGATTGCCGAAGGGCTCTCATGGCTGTCGCCCAAGTCGATGACGATGTCCCTCGCCTGGGGGAGCTCCCGCTTCATCTCGTCGGCGAAGACGAAAAAAAAGCCGAAGAGCGTCGAGAAGAGGACGTAGATTATGATCCCGGGCACGATTACGCGAGCGACGCCGAAGGGCGGCGAGCTGCGACGTTTACTCGAAGCGGCCATGTACCGTGAGTGTAGCGCTGCCTTCCGCCTTACGGCAACAGGCGCGCCCTTCCGACGACTCGAGGCCGGCTAGACGGATGGAGCGCGCTTTGAGTACTATATCCGCACATTCTGAGGCGCGGGTGTCACCAGCGCCGAGGAGCCTCTTCGCTGCGGTATCCGATCCTGAGGGAAGCCTGATGGAAAAGAGAATCGGCGTCGTCGCCATCCTGATCACCGACCCTTCCGCCGTGCCCCGGCTCAACGACCTCCTCCACGAGTACGGGCACCTCGTTTTGGGCAGGCAGGGCCTGCCCCTCCGCGAGAAGGGCGTGCATGTGATCTCCCTGATCGTCGAAGGCAACACCGACGACATCGGGGCCCTCACGGGCAAGGCGGGCAAGCTCTCCGGCGTTCTGGTCAAATCCGTCCTCACCGCGTTCCGGGAGGGTGGCGATGGCCGAACTGGCGACGAGGGAACGAGAGCCTGCTGAGATACTCGCTTTCTACGCGAAGGCCGGTACTGAGGCTTTGACTGGCCGCGCGCGAGAGCTCTGTCTCGAGCGCCACGGCCGGCGCATCCTTCTCCGCGGTCTCATCGAGTACTCGAACCGCTGCGCCTGCGACTGCCTATATTGCGGGATCCGCCGCTCGAACGCGCGAGTATATCGCTATCGTCTCGAGCCCGAGGAGATAGCGGCCCTCGCGCGGAAAGGCTATGCCGCCGGGCTCCGGAGCTTCGTGCTCCAGGGCGGCGAGGATCCTGCCTACGCTGAAGCCGCCCTTCCCCGCGCAGTCGAGATGATCCGCGAATCTTGCCCCGAGGCTGCCATCACCCTGAGCGCCGGCATCCTCGACAGGGCGGCCTATGGACGGCTCAAGCTCGTCGGAGCCGATCGCTACCTTCTCCGCTTCGAGACTTCGGACCCGGAACTCCATCGAAGCCTCCGGGGCGGCGTCGGTCTCGGGCGGCGGCTCGAGGCCCTGGTTGACCTCGCCGACCTAGGTTACCAAGTCGGATCGGGCTACATGGTCGGGTTGCCCGGCGAGACCGAGGAGACGCGGGTCGACAACGCCCTCCTCTGCCGGGAGCTTCGCCTCGACATGGTCGGCATCGGTCCCTTCATCCCCCACGGGGACACCCCCCTCGCCGGAAGCCCCCAATCCCCGATTGAGCTCACGCTTCGAGCGGCGGCCCTCGTGCGCCTCCTCTTGCCGGACGCCCATATGCCGGCTACGACTGCCGCCGGCAGCCTGGATCCGGAGGGGCGGGAAAAGATGATCCTCGCCGGGGCCAACGTGCTTATGCCGAACATCACGCCTCCGAGCGCGAAGCGCAACTACCTCCTCTATCCCGGGAAGATCTGCCTCGACGAGGAGGGCGAGACCTGCATCGGCTGTCTTTCGCTGCGGATGAAGACTATAGGGCGCGAGATCTCCTTCGACCGGGGCGATGCGCCCAGGTTAGGGGGCCAGGCGAAGGTTGGGGCGGGGACAGACCTCGACCATGAGGCCGCCGTCCCCGCGGCCGCGCCGAGCTCTGTCCCCCTAGCGCAAGCAGCATCGAGCTCTGTCCCCGCGAAGGAGGGCGCCCATGCCTGAGAGCAAGACCTACTGGGGTCGAGAGACTGAGAAGGCCCTGGCTAATTTCGGCCCGGGCTGCACTCCCCGCGCGATTATCGCAGCCTACGCCCAGGTGAAGCTCGCGGCAGTCTCCGCCGTTCAAGAGACTGAGGGCCGTTTTCCGGTCGAGCTCAACGCCTGCATCGAGGAGGCGCTGCGCGAGATCATAGCGGGAAGCCTCGACTCCTCTTTTCCCCTGCCCCTCAAGCAGGGCGGGGCGGGGACGAGCTTCAACATGAACCTGAACGAAGTCGCCGCGGCGAGGGCCGGGGAGCTCTACCGTGAGCGTTCGGGGACAGACCCCGGCCTCGACCCCCTCGAGGATCTGAACCGGATGCAGTCGACCAACGACACCTTCCCGACCGCGGTGACCATCGCGGCATACGAGGCGGCGACGCGCGCCGAAGCCCTCGTCGCGAAGCTGCAGGACGAGCTGGCGTCGCGGGAGCGCGAGCTCGAGACCCTCCTCGTCGCGGGGCGGACCGAGATGCAGGACGCCCTGCCCATCCGTTTGGGGCAGGTTTTCGGGGCATGGGCGGGGACGGTCGAGCGGGATCGCTGGAGGCTCTCGAAGCTCCGCGAGCGCCTCAGGACCGTGGCCCTCGGCGGGACGGCGGTCGGTACGGGTTTCTCGGCGACGCCGGAGTACATGCACGCCGCCGAAAAGGCCCTGCGCCGCATAACGAGCCTGCCCCTGTCGCGGAGCCAGAACCTCCCCGACGAGGTCGCCCATGCGGACAAATACGCCGAGCTGGCCCAGGCGGCCGCCCTCTCGGCCGGCAACGCCCGCAAGATCGCCCAAGACCTCCTCCTCTACGGGTCGTCGGCCTTCGGCGAGCTTAGGCATCCCGAGCTCCAGTACGGTTCGACGATCATGCCCGCCAAGGCCAATCCCGTTCTCCTCGAGGCGGCAGTAGGCCGCGCGATCGACGCCGAGCACGAGGCGGCGAAAGTCGTCGCCTACGCCTTCGAGGGCCGCTTCCAGCTCAACGCCTTCCTGCCCTTCCTTGCCGACGCCCTAATCGCCTGCTTCGATTCGCTCGAGCGTTCGCTCGAGAGCCTCGTCTCGATCATTCCCAAGCTCGAGGTCGACCGCGAGCGCGTCGCGCGCAACCTCCGCTCGTCGAACCTCCTCCTCAACCTCCTTGTGCCGAAGCTTGGCTACAACCGCGTGAAGGAGCTCTTCCGCGAGATCGGTCCCTCGGCGGTCGATTCGCGCGGCCTCGGCCCCGACGAGGCCGCGGCTGCCTACATCGACCTCGTCGCGGGGAAGAGCGGCCTTTCGCGTGTGGAGGTGGCCGAGGCCTTCGAGCCGCTCAGGGCGACATCGCCCTCGAGGAGCGGATCGTGAGCGGCGCGCCCAGATCCGAGCGGGCGGCTATCGCCCTCGTGGGCCTGCGGAACTCGGGCAAGTCCTCGCTTGCCAACAGGCTCCTGGACCGCGAAGTCTCGATCGTGTCGGAAGTGCCCGGCACGACCACCGATCCCGTGTCGCGGCCCATCGAGCTCGCGCGCCTGGGGCCTGCGGTTATCTGGGACACCGCGGGCATCGACGACGAAGGTACCCTGGGCGAGCTTCGCGTCGCCCGCACTAAGAGCGTGATCGAGTCGGCCGACGCGATCCTCTTCGTCACCCGCTCGGACATGCCGCCGTGCGCCGAGGAGACCCGGCTCCTGGCCGAGTACCGCGGCGACGCGCGGCCCCTCGTCGTGGCGGCCACTTTTGCCGATGCGTCGCCCGATCCCGAGAAGGCGGCCTTCCTCGCGGGTCTCGGCGCGGTCGCCGTGGACAACATCTCGGGCTCCGGCTCGAAGGAGCTCCGCGAGAGGCTCGTCGCCCTCGCCGATCTTCTCGAGCCCGAGTCGGGCCCCCTCGAAGGCCTCGTGGAGGAGGGAGATCTCGTCCTCCTCGTGACGCCGATGGACTTGGGCGCTCCCAAGGGGCGGCTCATCCTGCCTCAGGTCGAGTCGATCCGCGACCTCCTCGACAAGGACTGCGCCGTGGTCACGGTCAAGGAGCGCGAGCTCGGGCAGTGGTACGGCCGCCTACCCAGGCCCCGCCTAGTCGTCACCGACAGCCAGGCATTCAGCAAGGTCGCCGCCGACCTTCCCGAGGACCAAGCGCTCACCTCCTTCTCGATTCTCTTCGCGCGCAAGAAGGGCGACATCGGCGTCTACCTCGACGGGTCGGCGGCCCTCGGCTCGATGCGCTCGGGCGGCAGGGTCCTCATGCTCGAGGCCTGCAGCCACCACCGCCAGGCAGACGACCTCGGCACGGTCAAGATACCCCGCCTCTTCCGCCAGCTCGTGCCGGGGAGCTTCGAGTTCGAGTACGCGCGCGAGCTGCCGCCTCGGGAGGAGCTCGCGCGATTTTCCCTCGTCGTCGCCTGCGGCGCCTGCATGCGGACGCGGCGGGAAGTAATGGTCCGCCTGGACCGCATAAAGGAAGCCGGAGTCGCCGTCGTGAACTACGGCATCTTCCTCGCCTGGGCGAACGGCCTCCTCCCGAGGGCGGTCGAGATGCTGCCGGAGTACCGCCTCCTCGCCTCGACGGGGGCGTCGGGTTCGATCGGAGGCGCGCGTTGAGCGAAACCAAAGGGCGAGCGACGGCCCCGCGGCGCGGGCGCCTCTCGGCCTTCATTGTAGTCGCCGGCCTTCTCGGTCTCTGGCAAGCCGCCTCGAGTCTCGGCCTGACGAACGCCTATCTCCTGCCCTCGCCGCTCCGCGTCGGCGCCGCCTTCCTGCAGGCCGCGGCGAGCGGGGAATTGGGGCGCCACGTCGCGGCCTCCGGCCTGCGCGTGGCGGAAGGCTTCGGCCTCGCGGTAGTCCTGGCCTTTCCCGCTGCGATTCTTGCCTTCTCGGCGCCGCGGCTCTCGTCGGCATTCGATCCGATCCTCACCTTCCTGCGGAACATCCCGCCCCTCGCCCTCGTGCCGGTCCTCATCCTCTGGTTCGGCATCGGGGAAGCATCGAAACTCGCCCTCATCGTCCTCGCTTCCTTCTTTCCGATCTTCATGGGGACGCTCTCAGGCCTCGGAAGCGTCGATCCTCGCCTCGTCGAGATGGGAAGGAGTGTCGGCTTCTCGCGATTCGGAATCCTCGCGCGCATCATGATCCCCGAGAGCGTGCCCAGCGTCGCGAACGGCCTCAGGCTCGGCCTCGGCTACAGCTGGCGCGCCCTCGTCGGGGCGGAGATGGTCGCCGCGTCCTCGGGCCTCGGCTATTGGATACTCGACGCCGAGGAGATGGCCAGGATCGACGTCGTCTTCGCGGGGATATTGACGATCGGCGCCCTCGGCATCCTCATCGACCGGGGGGCCCGCGCGGCCTCGCATCGGTTCCTGCCCTGGGCTCATCTGGAGGCGCAATGGTACGCCTGAGCCTCGCCGGAATCGGCAAGACTTTCCGCGCGGGAGGCCGCGAGATCCGAGCCCTCGACGGCGTCGACCTCGAGCTTCCCGAGGGCCAGCTCGCTGTCGTGGTCGGGCCAAGCGGTTCGGGCAAGACGACGCTGCTCCGCATAGCCGCGGGCCTCGAGGCGCCGGACACCGGCCGCGCTATCCTCCGCGAGGGCACGAAGCCGGGCTTCGTATTCCAGGAACCTCGCCTCCTCGGCTCCCTGACCGCCTGGGGGAACGTCGCCATCGGCCTCGGCTCGAAGCGGGCGGAGCGGGAGGGCGCCAGGCGGGTCGACGAGATCGTCGAGCTCCTCGGCCTGGGCGGGCATCGGCGTGCCTATCCCTCCGAGCTTTCGGGCGGGCTCGCGCAACGCGTCGCCTTGGGCAGGGCATTAGTCCGCGACCCCGACATCCTCTTCATGGACGAGCCCTTCTCGGCCCTCGACGCCCCTTTGCGCCGGCGGCTCCAGGACGAGCTCCTCGCCGTCCTGGCCTCGCGGCGAACGAGCGCCCTCTTCGTGACCCACGACCTCGTCGAGGCGCTCTACCTCGGTGACAGGGCGATCGCCCTCCGAGGGGGACGCGTAGTCCGCGACGAGCGCATCGACCTGCCGCGCCCCCGCGAGACGAGGAGCCCGCTTTTCGCCGGCCTTCAGGATTCACTCTCTCGCACGCTCGGCGGAGGTCCGCAGCGGCCGCGACGCCGAACTCGAATACGATAGCCGATTCAAGGAGAATAGCGCATGAAACGCCTCTCTTGCCTTATCGCCGCAGCTGTTCTAGCCGCCGCATCGCTCTCCGCCGCCGGCGGGAGCGACGCCGCTTTCCCGAAGGAAATCCGCGTCTCCTACGCGCGCTCGCCCTTCAACCTTCCCCTCATCGTCGCCGTACGGCGCGGCATGCTCGACGAGGCCTTCGGGGCTAAGGGCGTCGCCGTCAAGCTCTTCGAGATCGACTCGGGGGCGAAACAGGCCGAGGCCATGGCCGCGGGTTCCATCGATATCGCCGGTGTCATCAACAACACCTCGATTCTCCTCGCCGCCGGGGGCGGCAACGACCTCGAGATCGTCTCGGGCTTCTCGAGCCCGACCGGCTTATTCGCTATCGTCGTGAAGGGTCCCGCCATCAAGTCGATCGCCGATCTCAAGGGCCGCAAGGTGGCCGGACCGAAGGGGAC
>Ga0265330_10001628_pt1 | contig 12801 bp, 7 predicted proteins | sample 41919metaG_FD_202083 | JGI IMG/M metagenome (GOLD analysis project Ga0265330, IMG submission 202083) | Rhizosphere microbial communities from Carex aquatilis grown in University of Washington, Seatle, WA, United States - 4-19-19 metaG | ecosystem: Host-associated > Plants > Roots > Rhizosphere >... | reverse complement strand
GATGAACAGGGGATAGGTTTGATAGATCTTGCCCGGCACGTGCAGCCAGACATGCCCTACCAATCCACCGAAGCTCGGGTTGGTGGCATTCGCGTTCCAGTACTCACCGCCTCCGCTGTTGCTGACGCTAACCGCGAGAACGTTCTCGGTGTCCCCGAAAGTGACTTTGCCGGTGACATCGATGCCGCAGGGCGTGACGCCGTCGGCGTAGGTGCCGACGGCGGTTCCGTTGATATAGAAGCTGGCGGTTTGCCTGATACGCTCGAACTCGATGATCACCTTGTTGTTCTGGTACGCAGTCGGAATCTTGAAATGCTTGCGGTACCAGGCCGTTCCTTGGTACAAGCCGTGGTCGCCGCCGCTGTGGGAGATGTAGCCTCTGAAGGAATCGATATCGTTGTAGGTGTGTGGCGTGCTGACCGTATCCCAACCAGTCTCGGTGAAGTTTGTGGCCTGGGCGCCGGTTACGTCCTTCTTGATGAACTTCCAGCCGGGATCCATGCTGAAGTCGCCTTCGCCCGGAGCAACGGAGCCCCCTAGGCCGGTAGATGGGATGAACCCACCGGAGCCACCCGGGTTCGAGCCGGCCTGGCCCCCAGAAGAAACGACACCGCCCGTGCCCGGACTTGTCTGACCGCCAGTCGCCGGACTTGTCTGACCGCCAGTCGCCGGACTTGTCCGACCGCCAGATGCCACCCCACCGCTGGCCTGGCCGCCTGTCGCACTGCCACCACTTGGGGTCACGGTTTGACCACCGGAAACACTTCCTCCCGAGCCAGGCGTGGTCTGCCCACCCCCACCGGCTCCGGCACCTCCGCTGCTCACCGAGCCGCCCGAATTCTGCGTGCCACCGCCGGTACCGCCGGTCGATCTTGGCGCGCTTGTCGAACAAGCGGAAGCGACAAGCGTCGCTGAAAGGAGAATGGTCGATAAGACGTCTTTGCACTTCATGAAAGCCCCCTCTCTGTTTTGGGGCAACTACTCGGCAAGACGGGTCATTCTTGTCATCCGCAAAAAGGAAAGAGGTTTCGGCGAGCAAGCCGCGCGTGCCTATTGGCGCTAGGAACCACCCTTTCGCGAGCCCCTGGAGTTTGCAGACCCTCCGCCGACACCTTGAGTCACCTCGTCGACCGTCTCCCGGCAGATGGATGGCCATGCCGACCCGCGGCGGGCGAATTCTCTGACGCAGAGGCGACCTCTAGGCACCGAAACCGACGGGGTCTACAGGCCCATTTGTGGTCAAGACCCACGAGCTTGGATCACGTGATTTCAGGCAGTTAAGCTGGGTTCGCTCGCTCCACGGCCCAAGTTCCCTCAGCGGTCGCCTTTCGGATGGCTAAAGTGACCCTTTCCACTCGTTGGCTCCCCCTTATCGACTAGAAGGAGTTCTCCATGCAACGACAAGGTTCCCTTTTGACCATCCTCTTCTCAGCGACGCTAGTCGCTTCCGCCTGTTCGAACAATTCCGGCGGGAACACCAACGGTGGCAGCGCAGCCGGCGGGCAAACCACGGGTGTCACCGGCGGGCAAACCACGGGTGTCACCGGCGGGCAAACCACGGGTGTCACCGGCGGGCGAACCACGGGTGTTACCGGGGGGCAAACCACGGGTGTCACCGGGGGGCAAACCACGGGTGTCACCGGGGGGCAAACCACGGGTGTCACCGGCGGGCAAACCACGGGTGTCACTGGCGGGCAAACCACGGGTGTCACTGGCGGGCAAACCACGGGTGTGACCGGCGGGCAAACCACGGGTGTGACCGGCGGCAGTGCAACCGGTGGCCGAGCTGGCACGACGACTGTTGGCGGGAGCGCGGCTGGGGGCCAGGCGGGCACGACGACTGTTGGCGGGAGCGCGGCTGGCGGCCAGGCTGGCCGAGCTGGTGGTGGAGTCGCTACCGGGGGCGGGGTTGCCGGGGGCGTAGTCAGCACCGGCGGCGTAGTCGGCACTGGTGGGACCCTCATAACCGGCGGGAGCCCCAGCCCTGCGAGCGAAGCTGACTACAGCATGGACGTCGGCTGGCAGTTCAACAAATCGGACGTTAGCGGCGCCCAGGCAACAACCTTCGCCGACACCGGTTCCGGTTGGAGTTCGGTCAGCACGCCGCATACGTACAATGATATTGATTCCTTTAGAAGTCTCATCAACCACAGCGGCGGCGATCGCGGCATGTTCGCCGGAACGGTGTGGTACCGCAAGCATTTCAAGGTTCCTGCCACATTCGCTGGCAACAAGTTCATCGTCGAGTTCGAGCGGATCCGAGAAAGTGCCACGTTCTATATCAACGGAACACAGGTCGGAACCTTCACCGACGGTATCTCAGCGACCGGCATCGATATAACCGGGAAGGTCATCGCTGACGGGAGCACCGACAACGTTCTCGCGGTTCAAGTCGACAACGGCGGGGGCGGTCAATACTGGAACGCGAATGCCACCAACCCGGACTTCGGTGGATTGGTGGGACACGTCTGGCTGCACGTGCCGGGCAAGATCTATCAAACCTATCCGCTCTACCAAAACCTGAAAACGCAGGGCATTTACATTTACGGCACTAACTACGCCAGTATCACCAACAACACCGCCCAGGGCGACACGGGCAACCTGACGCTGAACGTGGAATCCGAGGTGAACAACGAATCGGGTGGCGCGGCGAGTGCAACACTTAATGTCAAAGTAGTCGATGCAGCCACAGGCACGACGTTGACCTCATTCGCAGGCACCGCCACGTCAGTGCCGACGACTGGCGCTACGGTGCTCAAGGCGAGTGGGCCGTTGACGGGCGCGAAGCTTTGGAGTGACTTGTATCCGAATCTCTACAACGTCGTAACGACGCTCACTGTGGGCGGGACCGTGGTCAATGGCAGGAGCACGCTCACGGGTTTCCGCCAGGTTCAATTCAAGGGAGGTGCAGGTACGGGCGGAGTCTACGTCAACGGCCGGTTTGTCTATCTTCTTGGCTTCGCCCAACGCTCGACCAATTCATGGGCAGGCCTCGGCCAGGCGGTACCGGACTGGATGCACGACTTCCATGCTATTCTGACCCGGGGCGCCAACGCGAACTACATTCGCTGGATGCACGTCACGCCGCAGGTGGCAGACATCAGATCCGGTGACAAGTACGGCGTCATCAGCATTGTGCCCGCCGGCGACAAGGAGGTCACCAATCCGACGGATGCCCAGTGGACGGCGAGGATGGCCGTCATGCAAAGCGCCATGATCTACTTGAGGAACAATCCGAGCTCATTCATGTATGAGGCGGGCAACGGTTCAGTCTCCGGTGCCAATATGCAGTCGCTGGCTGCGCTCAGAGACACCTGGGATAAGAACGGCGGCCGCGGTGTCGGCGATCGCGATATGGCAGATGCCACCGGCACGTCTTCTGCCGATTGGTTTGGCACTATGATCGCCTACGAGCCGCCATCAAGTGACGGCAGCGGGTACTTCCGCGGATACTCCGATGCGTACCGGGACAAAGGTCCCATCATCGAAGAGGAAGATTTCCGCGATGAGGTCTTGCGCGGCATCTGGGACGACTACTCGCCCCCGCACGTGGGCGGCTTCGTACCAGGGGCGCTCGACACGTATAACCACACGTCAGAGGATTTCACGACGGCACAGGTTCCCCGGCTGAATGCCTGGTTAAAGATCGACACAATTCAAAACAAGACAGCGGCAAACTCTCGCTACTCAGGCTATGCGTCGATTTACTTCTCGGACGAGAATGCCGACGGTCGTTTGGATAGCTCTGCCGTCTGTCGCGCGGGCGGCAAAGTCGATGCGGTGCGTCTGCCCAAGGAGGCCTACTACGCGTTCCGCGTCGCTGGTAACACGCAGCCTGACATACACATCATCGGGCACTGGACGTATCCCGCTGGCACCAAGAAAACCATGTACGTGCTGGCGAACAATGTCTCGTCGGTGGGATTAAGCGTCAACGGCGGAACGGAAACGAAGGTGACGACCGCGACGAATGGGTACATCTTCAGTTTCCCGAACATCACCTGGGCTACGGGCAGCATCAAGGCCGTAGGCTACGACTCCAGCGGCAAGCAGGTCTGCTCGCATGAACTGAAGACGGCGGGGCCGGCCACGGCCGTCAAGCTCACGTCTTACACTGCTCCCGGCGGTTTCCTGGCTAACGGTGCGGACGTGGCCATGTTCGACGTCGAGGTCGTGGACGCGGCCGGACAGCGGGTTCCCACCACCCCCGGACCCACCAGCAATGCAACGGACAACACACCAGTTAACGAGCCCAAGATCACTTTCGCCGTGACCGGTCCCGGAACCTGGCGCGGCGGGGTCAACGAGAGCATGGTCAATTCGACCAACAACCTCTATTTGTACACCGAGGGCGGAATCAATCGCGTCTTCATTCGTTCTCAAACCACCGCTGGAGATATCACGCTGACTGCGTCCAGCCCCGGGTTGGCCTCAGCTACGGCCAAAGTCACATCCGTGGCTGTGCCGGTTGTGAACGGGCTGCTCCCCCAATAGCCTTCGGGCAAAGGTCGCACAGTCGCCAACCCGTAGCGCGTGCCACAGCCGCCGATGGCCTCGCAGGCGAGGTCGTCGGTGGCTTATGCACGTCCAGGTTTACAATGCGGGCGCAAAGACATATCGCTCGATCATCTTCGAATGGGACAGGCGGCCGTGCCATTTGCTAGCGTGTCAGCTACGAAAGATTCAACTGGGTAACGAGGCATCGGTCGTGTTGGCCTCTGTGACCCCACTTATCGCAAGGAGATTCTCATGAACAGCAGGAGCCTATCATCGACCGTCTTTCTCTATCGCCTCGGGGGTGCTGTGCTGCTCGCCGCAGCCTTCACGTCCGGGTGTGGCTCGGGTGCCAGCCCAGGGGGGGCAACTGGCGGGAACGGGAACGGCACGGGCGGAATTGCGACCAGTGCCGGCGGCACCACCACCGGCGGCGCTGGCGGAACCTCATCCACGACGACCGGATGGGGCCCCGGCGGTCCCACGGGCACGGGAACTCCGGCCACAGTGACGGTGGACCCCGGCACCACGGTAGGGATGATCGGTGCCGACTTCACCGGTTTCAGCTACGAGAAGACGCACATCATGAATGGCTCGTTGAACAGCAGCAACACGAATATGATTGCGCTCTACAAGCTCCTTGGTACTCCGATGGTGCGGGTGGGCGCCAACGATGTCGAGCGTTGCAGCTGGGCTGGCACCGGGGTGGCACCTTCGCAGCCAAATGGGCAGCCATTCGCCACAAAGATCACGACTGGCGGGGTCGACCAACTCTGCGGCTTTCTGGCCGCGACGGGAAGCAAGGCCATCTATGGTGTCAATTTCCAGTTGGGCAACGTGACCGCCTCCTCAGCAGAGGCGGCCTATGTCATGGGCGCGTGTCCGTCGAGCATTGTCGGAATCGAGATCGGCAACGAGCCCGACAAATTTGGGACCTGGGCCGACCAAACAACGGACTACGAAAAGTTCGCCGACGCCATCGTGGCCATACCAGGCGCTTTGTTGGTTGGCCCGGCTTGCACCAGCAAAGCTGACGTAACGTTTGCTGCTCCATTTGCTGACACCATGACGGCGAAATATCCGGGCAAGTTGACCCTTCTGGCGCAGCACTCCTACGTTGCCGCAGCCAATACGTCGGGATGCTCGGTGCCCAACCTCCAGACAACAACAACCCTGCTCACCGGCATCTTTGATGCGATCCAGGCCGCGACGACAAAGGATGGCATTCCAGGCTGGCGCATGGATGAAAACAACACCTGCTCCGGTCACGGTCAGCAGGGCGTAAGCGACACGTTCCTCTCGGCTCTCTGGGCGATCGACTACATGTTCGAGGTTGCCAAGCGTGGTGGCGGCGGAATCAATTTCCACAACGGCGAGACTGGAATGGATGGAACGGTCCCCTTCTACTATGAGCCGATCAAGGAGCTGAACGGCGTCGTGGTGCAGGTGCAGCCGGAATACTACGGTATGCTCCTCTTCACCCAAGCCGGCACAGGTCCGATGGTTTCCACGACCGTCACCACGAGCGCCCAATACTTCACCGCGTGGGCGATCAAGGCGAACGGATCTACCAGCGTGGTGCTCAACAACAGGAGCGCCTCGACTGGCGTCAGCGTCACTGTGGATCTAGGATCCGCGGTGAGTAGCGCGAGCGCGATCTATCTGGAGTCGGCGCCTACTGGCAACCTGACGGCAGCGGCAGGGAACGTGACCCTTGCCGGTGCCCAGGTCTCGGTGGCGGGCGATTGGCCTCGCAATGCACCTTATGTTCAGACAGTCTCGGGAAACACGGTTTCAGTGTATGTCCCAGCCGCGAGCGCAGCGCTCGTCCGCGTCCTGCAGTAGGCCTGGGAAGCTGGCTCACGAGAGCCGTCATCGGCCTCCAGCCCGGATCGGTTCCGGGCGAGCCGAGGAGTGGATCGCATCCCGCTCCTCGGCTTTTGCTTTTCCCACGTCTAAGCATCCTTCTCTACAGGACGTAGCCGGCCTTCACGGCATCATCGCGAAACATCTGCACGGTCTCTAGCGAGTACTGATCCAGATCCTTGCCCACCAGGGGCAGCTTCTTGAGGATGTCGGCGGTGACCGTGATGATGTGACAGCCCACGGCGTCTGCCTGAAAGATGTTGAGCAACTCGCGCGGGCTGGCCCACAGCAGCTCGACGTGAGCCAGGGGCCGCAGGGTTTGCGCGGCTGCCGCCATCATGGGAACCGGATCCCTTCCCGTGTCCGCGATGCGGCCGCCGAAAACCGATACGATGGAGAAGGCACTTCCCTCAGCCAAGGCTTCACCGGCGGCACGCACCTGATCGAGCGTAGTCAGACCCGTGACGTTCAGCTTGATTCCATCGCGGGCCAGACGCCGGATGAGGGGCACCGAAGACACCCGTCGGGTGTTGGTCACGGGGATCTTCACGTTCGCGTTCTCCCCCCACGACACGATCCTGCGCGCCTGACGCTCCATCTCGTCCATGTCGTCGGAAAGCACTTCGAACGAAATCGGCCTGTCGCCGATCGCCTCCAGGACTTCGCGAGCGAATCGCTGGTAGTCGCCCACGCCGTCTTTGCGCATCAGAGTGGGGTTGGTGGTGAACCCCTTGATGAGTGGATTGCGGTGCAGTTGTTCCATCGCCTTCCGGTCGGCCCCGTCGGCAAAGATCTTGATTCGGAGGGCATCCAGACTCGGTTGCATGTCCGTCACCTTTTTACGCGCGCGCCTATCCACTCCACCGCCTCGGCCAGGCTGTGACACCTGTGGTCCGGCGCCGTGGGCGGGCGCTGTTCGTCGTAGCCACAGTCGATCCACACGGTACGACACCCGGCCCGCACGCCGGCTTCCACGTCGCGCCACCTGTCTCCGACCATGAAACTCTTCGCCAGATCCACCCCGTGCCGGCCTGCCCCTTCCAGCAACAAGCCGGGCTTCGGCTTGCGACACGCGCATCCGTCGGCGTCGTCATGCCAGCACACCAGCACGTCGTCGATCTCCAACTCCGCCCGCAGCCGGTCGTGCATGGCTTCGACCACGTCCCGCGCGAGCATTCCGCGCGCGACGTCGGGCTGGTTGGTGACCATGATGCGAATCAGCCCGAGGTCTCCGGCCTTCTGCAAGGCGTGCTTGACCCCGGGCAGGACGTCGAGCTCCTGTACGGATTGCGCTGGAAACGGCTTGCCATCCTGAACCACGGCGCGGCACACGACGCCGTCTCGGTCTAGAAACAGGGCCGCACGTCCTGTCATCGCAGGCTTTCCCACTTGCTGCTGGCGGCTTTCAGCTTGGGGTGGGAAACCAGAAGGTGCCAGACCACCGCTTGAAATGCTTCGGTGTGTGGCGTGACGTGGCTGGGATCGACCGTCGGCACCACTACGCACGCCTGCGCGACCTTGGCTGTGTAGCCGCCATCGCGGCCGACGATGCCTCCCACGGTCGCGCCGACCTGTTTGGCGTATTCCAGAGCCGCGACCAAGTTCGGGCTCACGTTTCTCTCGCGATCCCCGCCGCCGACCGAAAATACGAGGACCATGTCGTCCGATCGCAGCCGGCTGGTACGGAGCCAACCCGCAAAAGCACTCGCCCAGCCCTCGTCGTTGGTTCGGGCGGTCAACTCGCTGACATTGTCGGTGGGCGCGTAGGCTTCCATCCCAGCCAGTTTGCGGAAGTCGTTGACCGCGTGCGAGGCATTGGCCGCGCTTCCGCCCACGCCCAGGATGAAAAGCCTTCCCCCCCGCGCCCGCGTCGAGGCAAGCGCATCCGCCAGGGCTTCGATCGCCGGTCGGTCGAGATCGCGAATGACGGCAGAAGCTTCGTCGAGAAACTGGTCGGTGAAGGTCATGTCTTTGCGGCGCGTCTGGTTTCCATCAACTCGCGGAATTCTTGCAGGCCGGCGACGGAACCGATTTCATAGAACCGTTCAGTCACCTCATAGCCTGCCAGTTGCTCTTTTGCCAGCAGGGCTTGGTAGAGTTTGGCCAGGTCCAGACCGGCGCCGTCTGCCACGTTTGCAAAGGCCTCGCGCCGAAACACGCCCAGACCGTAGTCGATGTGATGCATCGCTGGAGACGGTTCGGATTTGTCGTACCGCCGGATCGTCCCGGCGTCATAGTCCACGTTGCTCGTGTCGTATCGACCATCGTTCCGGTAGACCGTCATTAGGGCCAGCTTGCCCGAGGCGCGGAAGCTGCCGAGCACGGCCCGATAGTCGCAAGGCAGGTACGAGTCGCCGTAGAGCACGAACAACTCATCTCCCAGCAGGTCGAGTGCGCGGCGTACGGCCCCGCCGGTGCCCAGAAGCCGCTCGCCATCAAAGGAATAGCGCACCCGCAAGCCAAAGGCTGACCCAGCCCCGACCGCCTGCTCGATCTGCTCGCCCCGGTACCCCACGCAGAGCACGACATCCTCGACTCCGCGAGCTCGCAACATCCTGAGCTGGTGAGCGATGAAGGGCTCGCCGCACACGTCCACCAGCGACTTGGGGATCGTCTCGGTGATGGGACGAAGCCGGGTGGCCAGCCCCCCAGCCAGAATTGCAACCGGTGCGATCATGGCAGCAGGCTTGATGCAGGGCGATTCAGGGGCCGAGGATAGCACGCCGCGAACCGCGTCCCCTTTTCGCGACGCTGACGGGCGCGCTACTTTCGCTTTGCCAGATCGCCCGCCCTGACCATCGATAGGCCGTCGGGCTTGATGAACCTCCGTGCCGCTGCATCGATCTCGGCGGGAGTCAGTTTCTGGATCTTGTCGTTCAGCTCGCGCCAGAACGCGAAGGTGCGTCCCAGAAAGAGGCCCTGCGCCAGCTCGGCCGACACGAAATCGTCGTCGGCCATGCGGCTGTCCCAGTTCTTGGCGTAACTCCTCTTGGCCTCGTCCAGTTCCTTCTCGCCGACGCCGTCCTTGACCAGCTTGCGAATCTCCTCCTGCATGGCCGCCACGCTCTTGTCCATGTTCTGGGGCGCACAGATGGCCCAGGCCAGAAAGTGGCCGTTCACGTCGATGGGGTGAGCAAAGATGCGCGAGCCGGCGCCATAGGACAGTCCCTCTCTTTGGCGCAGACGATCGAAGAGGCGTGAGGTCGGGCTGCCACCCAGCATGTAGTTGAACATGGTCAACGCGGGATACGCGGCATCGTCGTCGCGCACCGGCAAAGTGCTGCCCATGATGACGAAGGCCATCTCCTTGTCCGGGGTGTTGATGGTCTCGTCGGCTGCGGCGTTGGCGCGATAGGCGAGCGCGATCCGCCGGTAGGGCTTGGGCGACTTCCAGGCACCAATATCCTTCTCCAGCTGCGCCTTGACCGCGGCCGGGTCGAAGTCGCCCACCACGGCAAGCTGCGCGGCGCTCATGCCCCACAGCGCCTTGTGCATGCGGGCCAGCTCGGGCGCCTGCACCTTGCGCAGTCGCTCGATGCTCTCCTTCACGCTGGGAACGTAGCGCACGTCGTCCTTGGCAAAGGGGAACAGTTTCTGCATCAGGAGCACTTGGCCGTTGGCGCGCGGGTCTTGCAGCTGCTCTTCCAGACGCGCCAGCATCTCCTTGCGCAGGGATTCCAACTCGCTCTTGGCAAACAGCGGCTCGCGCAGGAGCTCGGTCACGAGATCCAGCACCGCGGGCAGGCTCTCTCGCGTGGTCTTGACCCGCAATTGGCTGACATTGACCGTGCCGGGAGATGAATAGCCGCCGCCGAAATCCGCCTCGGCGCGAAGCCGATCGAGTTCGTCCCTGATTTGCTGGAAGCTGCGCCTCTTGGTTCCGCGCATCAGCATGTTGGGCAGCACGGCCGCGGCGGTGGTCTTGCCCTTGACGTCTTGCTCGCTGCCGAAGCGCAAGGTCAGCACCAGGCGAACCGAGCCACCCTTGGTCTTCTTGGGCAAGAAGGCCAGTTTGAGGCCGTCGGCCAACTCCGTCCGTGTCGTTCGCTTCTCCACGTTCTCGACGGTGGCGAGAAAGGCCTCGCCCTCGGCCAGGGCGGCGCTGCCCTTGTAGTCTTTGATCAGGGCTGCCACGTCGGGCATCTGCGCCAGCGGTGCGCGGTCGGGCGTCTTGTCAGGCAAGAAGAGTCCCAGGGTGCGGTTGGACTGTTTGAGATAGGCGCGCGCCACCCGTTCCACGTCGAGCGCGGTCACCATCTTGACCCGGTCTCGTGCCAGGAACAGAAGCCGCCAGTCGCCCATGGCCGCGTATTCCGAGAGCAGCACGCCGGTGCGCGCTGTTTCGGTCAGACCCAGGTCGAAGTCCTTCATCCAGCCTGCGCGCCAGCGCTCCACTTCCTCCTTGGTCACTTTGCTTCCGGCCAGACTCTCGACGATGCGGATCATGATGTCGCGTACCTTCTCCGGCGCCACTCCCGCGGTCACCTTGGCCGAGAGCACGATGACGCCCGGCTCGGCCATGGGGTAGACGTTGCCGCTCACCTCGCTGGCCAGGCCTTTGTCCACCAGCGCCTTGTACAGCCGACCGCTGGGTTTGTTGGTCAGAATGTCGGCGATGGCGTCCTCGGTCATCCGCTCGGGGTCCGCTCCCGCCACACCGTGATAGACGAGGGATACCAGCGCCACGTCGCCGGTGCGGCGCAAGGTCACCTGGCGCTCGCCGTCCTGCACCGGCTCGACCGTCCAGGTCGGCTGCAGCATGCGCGATGGGCGTGGGATGGGACCGAAGTGCTTTCGCACCAGTTCCAGCGTCTTGGCCAGCTCGAACTTGCCGGCCACAATCAGGACGGCGTTGTCGGGCTGGTAGTACTTGCGATAGAAGGTGCGCAGGCTGCCGACCGGGACGCGCTCGATGTCGCTGCGCGAGCCGATGGTCGACTTGCCGTAGTTGTGCCACTGGAAGGCCGCCGCCATCATCTTGTCTTCCAGCACGTTGGCCGGGTTGTTCTCGACCATCTCGAATTCGTTGCGCACCACCGAGAATTCCTTGGCCAGATCCTCGGCCGCGATCTTGCTGTAAATCATCCGGTCGGCCTCCAGGGCCAGCGCGAACTCCAGGCTTTCCGGCGAGGCGGGCAACTCCTCGAAGTAGTTGGTGCGATCCCACCAGGTGCTGCCGTTGAAGTTGGCGCCCTTGGATTGCAGCTGTTTCCAGATGTCGGGCCTGCTGGGCGTGCCCTTGAACAACATGTGCTCCAGCAGGTGCGCCATGCCGGTCTCGCCGTAGCCCTCGACCCGCGAGCCCACCAGATAGGTCACGTTGACCAGGACGGTTGGCTTGGTGGGATCGGGAAAAAGCAGAACGCGCAGCCCGTTGGGCAGGCGATACTCGGTGATTCCTTCCACCGTGGTCACCTTGGTGGCCACCGGCGGTGGCGGGGCCTCGGCGGGCTCGGCTTTGCCTGGCGGCGGGTTGGCCGGCGTCCCCTTGGGCGCAGCCTGGGCGGATAGGGTGGTCGTGGTGAGCAACACAGTCATCAAGGTAAACCTACAACGAATCATGGACCGGATTCTTCCCCGTCAACGGCCGCAGGGCAAGTCAAGGCGCCCAAGAGCTCGCCTCGGTGATACCCTAGCGTCACCATGAGGCTATCCCACAGAGTGCTTGCAACGCTGCTGGCCGTGGTGGTTCCGCTGGCGGTTTGGGCGGCCGATCTCTACACAAAGCGATCCAACAACCAGCTCCGCGAGGGGCCAGGCACCTTCTTTTCAGTGGTGGCCAACCTTCCGGTCAACACCAAGGTCAAGACTCTGGAGGAGAAGGACCGCTGGCTGCGCGTGCAGACCGGGGCCAAGACCGGGTGGCTGGCCGAGGCCGGCCTGGACGAAAAGCAGCAGTCAGGAACGCTGGAGGCCATGAGCAAGGAATGGTCCGACGCGCGCGCCTCGCGTGGCACCGTGGGCGCAGCAGTCAAAGGCTTCGCGGGACAGATCAAGAACGTGCAGCGCGGTGCCCTGGACAGCTTCTACGGCTATCAAGGGCCGTTCTTTGGTGCGGCGGAATTTTGGGCTTTTCGCGCGCCCCTGCTGCCGTTTCGTTCAAACGCGGTCGCGCTCACGGCCGCCGAGGACAAGGCGATCGGCAAGCAGGGCTATGACATCGGGCCGCGCGAAAGTGGCGTAGGACTGGCGGTGGCCGCACGCGTGGCAGCCACGGGTCTCGTGCGCGACCCCGCCCCGCAAAGGTACGTCAATCTCGTCGCCAGCTACCTGCTGAGCGCGACATCCTTCTACGACACCTATTTCTCTGTCTACATCTTGGACAGCGATGGCGTGGGGACCTTTGCCGTCCCTGGCGGCTACATCTTCCTGTCGCGCGGGTTGCTTTCCCTGTGTCGCGACGAGGCCGAGCTGGCCGGGGTGATCGCCCACGAGATGATC